>Ga0272441_10004254_pt1 | contig 26240 bp, 24 predicted proteins | sample SSMProp6N_FD_193582 | JGI IMG/M metagenome (GOLD analysis project Ga0272441, IMG submission 193582) | Marine sediment archaeal communities from Little Sippewissett salt marsh, Falmouth, MA, United States - SSM-Prop-6N | ecosystem: Environmental > Aquatic > Marine > Wetlands > Sediment ...
TTCTACAACAAGTGGCTGTCCATGCTGTTCCCGTACCACGGGATCCCGAGCTTCAATGTCGCGCAGATGCCGCGGATGCCGGAAGAATACAAACGGTTCCTGAACGAGGTCGGTAAGAACCCGGTCCGGCTCTGGCGGCTCGCTTCGGTCGGTTACGTGCTGGCGCCGGCGAACATGTTCGGGCAGCTCGCGAACGATCCGCGGTTCAAGGACCGGTTCGAACCCGTGCTCGGGTTCAACGTGTTCCAGTGGCAGGACGGGATCGGGGTCGCGCCGCCGAAACAGGGGGAGCGGCCCCAGCATCTGGTGTTGCGGTTCAAGGACGCGCTGCCGCGCTATTCGCTCGTGCCGGGCTGGGAGACGGTGCCCGACGACAAGGTGTGCGAGCGGCTGCGCGACGCGCGGTTCGATCCGGCCCGCACCGTCCTGATCGCGCCGGATCAGGATGTCGGGCTTTCAGAGCCCGGCCCCAACCCGCAAGCCGCGGGGCAGGTCACGGTGCTGGAGAAGAACCACCGGCTCGTGCGGCTGCGCGTGAAGGCCAAACGGCCGTGCATGTTGCTGGCTGCCCAGAAACACGCGCCCGGCTGGCGTGCCACCGTGGATGGGGAACGCGTGCCCCTGTTGCGCTGCGATTATCTGCTTCAAGGCGTGCGGGTCGACGCGGGTGTGCATGAATTGGTGCTTTTGTATTTTGAGAGGAATGGCCTGCTTTGGCTTCAGGCGGGTGGTACGTTGTTGGCCTTGCTGGCCGCGGGGATGCATTTGATGAGAGGGGCGTAGGACCCGAAGGAAATGAGAGGTGAGCCAGTGGAGAAACTGAGAGAGTATATAGCGGGCGTGGTCGAGAGCCTGCATGCGGTCGACCTCACGAAGGTCGGCGCCGTGCTGGACGTGCTCGAATCGGCCTATAACGAGGGGCGCTCGGTGTTCGTGGTCGGCAACGGCGGCAGCGCGTCGAACGCTTCGCATTTTGCGCAGGACCTGTCCAAAGGCGCGCTGCCGAGCCTGGACGACAAACGGTTTCGAGTCTTGAGCCTGACGGACAACATCGCGTTCATTACGGCGATCGCGAACGATATCGGCTACGAGCGCGTGTTCGATCTGCAACTGCTCCAGTTCGGGCAGACCCGGGATGTGCTGGTCGCGATCAGCGGGAGCGGGAACAGTCCGAACATTCTGCGTGCCGCCGAATGTGCGCGTGAGTTGCAGATGACGGTGATCGCCGTGACCGGGTTCGACGGCGGCGCGCTGGACGCGCTCGCGGAGGTGAATATCCATGTGCCGTGCGACGGGATGTGCCAGGTGGAGGCCGTTCATTCGACGATCTTTCATATGATCGTGGATCTGCTCAGGGAACGTTTGAGCGCCGAGTGATTTGTGGATGGTGGATAGTGGATAGTGGATGGTGGATGGTGGATGGTGGATGGTGGATAGTGGATGGTGGATGGTGGATAGTGGATGGCTTGCCCTCCGAAGCACGACCGCAGGGAAGTGCGAAGGAGGGTGGCAGGAGGCAAACATGGCGCTTGCGGAGTCGTTTCGGGATCTTGATACGTACAAGATGGCGCGGACAGGCGCGAAGGAAATCTTTGAAGTCTCGCGGGGTTGGCCTAAGGAGGAGCGCTATGCTTTGACGGATCAGATTAGACGCGCGTCGCGTGCGGTCAAGGCGATGTTGGCCGAAGCCTGGGCGCGGCGCCGATATATCGCGGCCTTTGTGAACAAGCTTAACGAGGCGATGGGAGAGGCAGCGGAGACGCAGTCCTGGCTCGATGATGCCTTTGATTGTGCATATATCACGGCCGAGCAGCACGCGGCTATGGACCAAGCCTGGCAGCGCATAGGGGGCAAGCTGAATCGTATGATCGAGCGTGCCCCGGATTTCTGCAAGAGCGCTTCCGGAAGCCCGAATTCTGTCCGAGAAGAAGCCGTCGAGTACATCGTCTGAACACGCGGTCTTGCCTTTCGGCCTGTTCTCTCTTTACCATCCACCATCTACCATCTACCATCCACTATCCACTATCCACTATCCACCATCCACAAGGGAGGCGACAGCCGACCGTGATACAGGCAGTGATACTCGCAGGCGGACTGGGGACACGGCTGCGCTCGGTATCGGGCGCGTTGCCGAAACCGCTCGTGCCTGTTGCCGGCAAACCGTTTCTCGAGCATCAGGTCTTGATGCTCGAGCGGCACGGGGTCTCGGATTTTCTTTTTCTTCTGAGCTACCGTAGCGAGCGTATCATCGCGTTTCTCGAGGCGCGCGGGGCCGGGAACGACCGGTTTCGTTGGAGCGTCGAACCGTCGCCGCTCGGGACGGGCGGCGCGGTTCGGCATGCGGCGGCGCTGCTGTGCGACGAATTCCTGTTGATCAACGGCGACTCGTACCTGGACATGGACTACGAAGGGTTGGCGGCGGCATTTCGGGGTGCGTCGTGTACGGGCATGCTGGCCGTCTACGACAACCGTCGCGACACGGCGGTCCCGAACAACGTGGCCCTGGACGATTCGGGCCGCGTGAGTCTGTACGAGAAGGCGGGCAGTGACGAGCGGCTCCGTTATGTTGACGCCGGTGTGCTGGCGCTCCGGAAGTCGGTGTTGGACCTGATCCCGGCGGATACGGTCTGTTCGATGGAGAACGAGATCTACCCGCGCTTGATCGAGCGGGGCGCGCTTGACAGCTTCGTTGCCGCGCAGCGGTTCTACGATATCGGCACGCCGGAGCGGTTGCGTGAGTTCGAAGCGTATCTTAGTACTCGGATTCATAAATACGGTGACGTATGATTGACCTATTTATGAATTCGGGTACTTAGAGGAGGATCCAACGCATGATCATATCACGCACACCGTTCAGGATAAGTTTCGCGGGCGGCGGCACGGACTTGCCGGACTACTATCGTGAAGCGGGCGGCTGCGTAACGAGCAGCGCGATCGACAAGTACATGTTCATCACGGTGCATCCCCCGTTCGACGAGCGGATTCGATTGAAATACTCGCAGACCGAGTTGGTCGAGGATGTGGACGCGGTCGAACACCCGATCATTCGGGAAGCGCTGAAGCTGACGGGGATCAAGGGCCGGATCGAGATTTCTGCCGCCGCCGACATTCCGGAGCAGGCGGGCCTCGGCTCCTCGAGCAGTTTTGCGGTCGGCCTCTTGCACGCGCTGCACGCGTTCAAGGGCGAGCAGGTCAACGCGGAGACGCTCGCGCGTGAGGCTTGCGAGATCGAGCTGGAACGGCTGGGCGACCCGATCGGCAAGCAGGACCAGTACATTGCGGCGTACGGCGGGCTGCAACACATCGCGTTCAATCCTGACGACACGGTCTCGGTCGACCCGGTCATCATGCCGGGCGCCCGCCGCGCGGAGTTCGAGCGGCATCTGATGCTTTTCCATTGTGGCGGCGCGCGCAGCGCGCGGGACCTGCTCAAGACGCAACGCGCGAATATCCCGTCGCGCATGAAGCAGCTCGGGCGGCTCGGCGAGCTGGCCCGGCAGCTGCGCGAGGTACTCGCGCGCGACGGCGACCTGCTGCTGGCCGGCGAGATTCTGCATGAGGGCTGGTGCCTGAAGCGCACGCTGAGCGATGCGATCACGACCCTGGACATCGATGCGTGGTACGAGAAGGCGCGCGAGGCCGGCGCGCTCGGCGGCAAGTTGCTCGGCGCCGGCGGCGGCGGGTTCCTGTTGTTGTTCGTCGCGCCCGGGAAGCAGGAAGCGGTCGAGAAAGCGCTGAGCGAGCTGCGATTGGTGCCGATCGGCCTGGAACGGGAAGGCTCGAAGATTGTGTACTACGCCTGAGCGCGCGGTCAAAAGGATCGAACATCGAACATCCAACATCGAACATCGAATGTCGAATAGGCAGCGGTTCTTTTGCTGATCGTGGCGTGGAGGTCGGAGCGGCAGAGGAGACAAGTATGAGGGATCTCGAGGGCGGAGGGCGTATTTTTGACCTTGAAGACCGATTACTCGAATACGCGGTTAGGATTGTTCGACTTGCGGAGTCGATTCCGAAGACGCGTGCCGGCAATCATGTGTCCGGACATCTGCTGCGGTGCGGCACGTCCCCGCTGTTTAACCACGGAGAAGCGGAGGCAGCCGAGTCCCCGAGCGATTTCATTCACAAGCTTCGGGTTTCTCTCAAGGAGTTGAGGGAGTCTCTCCGCGCGCTACGGCTGCTCGCAAAGGTGCCTCTTGTGGATGATCCGAACAGACTGGGGCCGTTGCTTCAAGAGACCGACGAGCTCATTCGGATATTCGTTGCGAGTATCAAGACCGCAGAACGCAACAAGGCAAAGCGGGGCACTTCTTCGTCCTCGTCTCGACCCGCCGACATGACAGTCGATGCGGCCGAGGAAGAGACGACGGGACTGGCGTCATGATGCACGTCTCGGAGGCAGGGACAGGGCACCACGCGATCTCCCCGATGCGCGTTTGTGGTCTCAGATTGCCGTTGGCCGCTCGTGTGGGCCGGTGTTTTCCAAAGAGCATTCGACATTCGATGTTCGATGTTGGATGTTCGGTGTTCGATCCTACGGAGTTGTGATGTCCCTCTACACCAACCTGGCCAAGCGTTTCCTCGCAGCGCGGCTGCCCGCCGCGCTGCGGGACCGGCAGCTTCCGTTCAAGCTGACGGTGGCTTCCACCTTCCGCTGCAACCATGAATGCAGGATTTGCGGCATCTGGCGGATCTACCGGGAGACGCCGGAGAAACGCAAGGAAGAGCTCGCGCCCGAGGATTTCGAGCGGATCTTTGCGGACCTGCGCAACAGCCTGCTCTTTCTGGACTGGGGCGGCGGCGAGCCGTTCCTGCGTCAGGACATCGTACCGATCCTCGAAAGCGCGGCCCGGATCTGCCCGAAGCTCGCGTCGTTCGTGATCACCACGAACGGGCTGTTGACCGCGCGCGTGACGGAGGCGGTCGCGGAACTGGCCGGTAACCTTCCGGATCATGCCGTATCGGTCGGAGTCAGCCTGGACGGCGAGGCCTCGGTTCACGACGAGATTCGGGGCAAGCCCGGCGCATTTGACGCGGCGACCGCCACGATCCGCGGGCTGCACGCCGTCGCCGAAGAGCACCGGAACGTGGAGGTCAAGCTGAGTTATACGCTTTGTTCGCTGAACGCCGGGAAGTTCGGCGAGTTCCACAAGCGGGTGCTTAAGCCGCTCGGGCTCGGGGCCGGCGATGTCGGGTTCAACCTCGAGCATGTCGGGAACCTGTTCCAGACCACGGGGTCCGCGCAGCGCATGGTCGGTGAAATTGCGGCCCGCGAGTTCTGGGACGGGGTCAGCACGGATGTCCGGTTCGTGCTCGAACAGGTCGGCAAGGAGCGGCTGCATCTCGTGCAGCGGCTCAAGAGTTTCTACCGTCGGTTCTTCCTTGAATCGATTCCCGGCTACCTGGCGCAACCCGCGAAGATGGTGATCCCGTGCGAGGCGGCCAGGAACTCGCTGTATCTGGACCCGTACGGAAATTTTTATCCGTGCGTGGTCTGGGGCAACCGGCTCGGTCATTACACCGAGGGGATCGCCAACATGCTGCGCTCCGAGCCTGTCCGTGCGGCACGCCGCACGATCGACGCGGAAAAATGTCCTGTCTGCTGGAACGCCTGCGAGGCGATCCCCAGCCTGCTCACCTCCTGGCGGCTCGTCGGCTGCGTCGCGCGCGAGACTTTCGGACTTCGGTAAATACCTTCGGAGTGCGGCAGTCAGACTGCCGCCTCTTGCCCCCCGAAGCCCGTAGGGCGAAGGAGGGTCAAGCGCGCCTGGATCGCCAAGCCCGGCCAGACAACGCAAGCACGGATTGACCGCGCTGCCGCGGGGGCGGGGGAGTATTCGACAGGACGATTATGACAGGACGATTTTGTGGACAGGACGCCAGGGACGCAGTACGCCGGAACGGCTGTACACGCGGCCGCCAGGATGTTGAGAGGACGGTGTTGACAGGGCGGCCTTCTTGCCTGACTATGACGGAGCGACGAGGGTACACGGTCCTGGCGTCTCAGAGTAGTCCCACAGTCCCATGGTCCCACAGTCCCATAGTCCCGTACAATGCCCGACAGTCTGCGTGATTATCCCGACGATGCAGCGCCGCGCGTTCTTGGAGGAGACGCTCTCGTACCTGCTGAAGACGGACTATCCGCACGAGCGGCTGGAAGTCTTTGTTGTGGACGGCGGCTCGACGGACGGTTCGGAATCCGTGGTACGGGCCTGTGACGAGTCGTCTGACATCGCGTTCCGTTGGCATTCGGACCCGGCCCTGCGCGTGGCGGCGGCGCGCAACCACGCGATCGAGAACAGCACGGCCGAGGTGCTGGTGTTTCTGGACGATGATTGTATCACCGAGCCCGGCTGGATCCACGCGCTTGTGGCCGGGCTGCGTGAAGGCGAGGCGGATATTGCGGGCGGCACCGATGTCGCGCCGCCGGACGAGCCGTTCCTGGCGCGCTGCGAGGATGTCGCGTTCCGTTCGCTGATCGGGTCCGGCGGCGTGCGGGGCGGGACGGCGGTGAGCCTGACCGATTTTTGCCCGATGACCTGCAACATGGCGATGCGCCGCGAGAAGCTGCGCGCGCTGGGCGCGTTCGACGGGAGCATGCGCGAGGTCGAGGACACGGAGCTGGTCTACCGCGCGAAGGCGGCGGGCTTGCGCGTGCGCTATGTGCCGGAGGCGACCGTTCAGCACCGGCGCCGCGCGTCGCTGCGGCTGATCTGTATCCACAACTATGTGCGGGGCGTCGGGCGCAGCTACTTGCGCAGGAAGTATCCGGGCGAGCGGCAGGCGGCGTTCTTCGTGCCGGGCGCGGCTCTGATGCTTGGCGTCCTGCTGGCATGTATTGGGTTCGTCGTCCCGGTCGCCTGGTGGGTGATGCTGGCCGGCGTGCTGGTTTACGGCCTGCTTCTAACACTGACCGCGGTGCAGGGCCTGGGCACGGTGCGGCGGCCGGCGGCTTTGTTTGTCGTGCCGACGCTTGTCGCGTTGCACCATTTTTGCTACGGGATCGGGACGCTGATCGGCCCGATTACCGGGTATCGCCGTATCATGGCAGCGAGCACTGTGGGATTGCGCGGCTTGTTCGGGGCGCACCGGCGGTAGCCGCCTTGGAGCACGCTTGAGTCGACACCAGCCCGGAATGGATCGACTAAGGTTGGGATGGACTAAGGTTGGGATCGACTAAGGTTGGGATGTACTAAGGTTGGGATGGACTCAGGAGCGACTGAGGGGCAGAACGAAGGGGTATCCGGTCTTCGGTCAGCGCTCCCGCTCCGCATCGAGCACGCGCGCTGCCGCCTCGAGGATCGCCTTGGACTCCCGCTTCCTGATCGGGCGTGCGGGGATCCCGGCATACAGGGTCCAGGGCTCGAGTTGGAGTTTCGGGCTCAGCATGGAGAGTGCGCCGGTCGAGACGCCTTCAGGCACGTTCGTGCCGGGCAGCACGACGGTGCCGGCCCCGAGCAGCACATGGTCCGCGAGTGTGATGTTGCCGACGACCGGCTGGTCGGCGTGTTCCTCGGGGATCGCGGCGCCGACCAGCCCGCCGCCGGCATAGTCGTTGGACACCCCGATCAGCCGGCAGCCGGGCGCGAGGTTGACGAAGTTGCCGATCCGGATGGTTGCCGCGCCGCCGGTCAGCGTGCTGTTCGGCCCGATATGCGTATATCTTCCGACGGTCAGCCCGCAGGCGATATAGGTGAAGTCGTCGATGATCGCGTGTGCCCCGATCCGGACCCGGGCCGGCCGGCGGATCCGCACGGTTTTGCCGACGATCGCATGCTCGCCGAGCGCGGCGAGTTTGCTGAGGTCCAGAAAGATGTTTGGCTGCTCGTTCATGTCGGGTATCGGCACAATAGATACTACAACCCGGCGAAGTGCTCAAGCATCTCCGCATATTGCCGTGCAACCGCCTCGACCGAATGGTGGTCCTGTATGTCTTTGTGCGCTTGTTCCTGGATCCGCGGCCAGTCGGCTCGTTCGGCCACGAGTTTGCGGATGAGCCGCTTGAAGTCTTCGGCATTGTCGGTTTCGAACATATACCCGTTTCGTCCCTCGTCGATGATTTCGCCGATCCCGCGCAGCCGCGGCCCGATCACGATTTTCTTGCATGCCATCGCGTGCAGCAGCGCGCCGGGCACGACCTTATCGTTCGCCTCCGCGCCGGTCCGCATCGCAATACAGATGTCGGCGGCATTGCAGTAGGCGCCGACTTCCTTGATCGTTTCGAGCCAGCCGGTAAACACGATATGTTCTTTCATGGCGAGCGTCGCGGCCAGCTCTCGGAGCGCGGCTTCCTCGCGGCCGCCCCCGACGAGCAGGAGCCCGAGTTGCGGGAATTCGCCGTACAATTCGTTGACCCAGTGGATCAGCTTGTCGAGCCCCTTGCCCTGGTGCATGACGCCATGGTAGAGCAGCACGACATCGTCGGGCGCGAACCCGCACTGCGCGCGCAGCGCGGATTCGTCGCGCGGGAAGAAGGCGGTCGGGTCCGGCGCATCGCGCACGACGCGAATGCGATCGGGCTCGACCCCCCAGCTCTGCAATCGTGCGCCGGCCGATTCCGCGCGGCACAGAAAGCCCTTGAGCCGGCGCGCCTCGAACCTGTCCACCGCCTCGACAAGCCGGAGCATCGGCCTGCTCCACCAATAGCGCCCGAAGATATTGTGGATGTGCCAGTCCCCGTATCCGCTGGCGACACGCGTGCGGCAGAGCACCTTGAGCAGCCAGGCCCAGAGAGGAAAACACTCTGTCAGGAAGATGAGGTCGGCGCGGAACCGTCGCAGCCGTCTCGCCGCGAGCGGCAGCGTGAGGTATGTGAGGAACGTCTTGACCATGATATCGCGCGGGCTCTTGCGGTTCACGCTGATCGGCAGCTCCGAGACGGTCACGTGTTCGGGTACCTCGTCCGGGCTGCGCGGCCCGCGCAGGCTGAGGTGGAACACCTCCGCACGCGCGGCGAGCCGGCGCACCACCTCCCTGAATTCGGTGGCCAGGTCGTACTGCTCCGCCAGGTTATAGCGGGAGAAGATCGCGATACGCGTGCGCTCGGTAACCGGAGTGTCGGGCTGTTCACTCATGGCCGGTTGCTCAAGAAATCCACAACGGCCGTCGCGACCGTATCGAGCTGCGTGTCGGTGATGCCGGGCGCGCAGGGCAGCCAGCAACCTTGCGCGCAGGCTTGTGTCGCGCCCGGGAACAGGTCCGGCTCCTGCGCGTAGGCCGGTTGCGTGTGAAGCGCGGGCCAGAACGGGCGTAGTACGATACCGCGTTCGGCCAGTGCCGCAACGAGCCGGTCCCGGTCTGGTGCGGTGAAGTCCGGCCACATCAGATACCCGCCGTGCCCCGGCCGTTCGGGGAACGCGAGTCCGGGCAGTTCCTCGAGCCGTTCGAGATAGCGCCGATCGATCTCACGTGCGCGCTCGATGCGCGCATCCAGCCTGGCGAGCTGCGAGAGGGCAAGCGCGGCCTGCAGGTCGGTGAACTTGAAATTGAATCCGGTTACCGGGTGCACGTCGCTTTCGCGCGAGAGCCGGCCGTGGTCCTTGAGCCGGACCAGGTTGTCCCGAATCTCCTGCTCCGCGGTCAGCACGAAGCCGCCTTGCCCGCTGGTGATGATCTTCGTTGGCGCGAGCGAGAAACAGCCGGCGCGCGACAACGTGCCGAGATAGCCGTGCTCGCTGCGTGAGCCGATCGCTTCGGCCGCGTCTTCGAGCAGACTGAGCCCTTTCGCCTCGGCCAATGCGCGGAGCCCGGCCATGTCGGCGGGCCGCCCGTTCAAGTGGACGGGCAGGATCGCCTTGGTGTTCGGCTGCAGTCGTTTTTCGGCCGCGTCGGGGTCGATGGTGAAGGTTGCGGGCTCCACGTCCACGATGATCGGGTCCGCGCCGGCCAGCCGCACGGCGCTGGCCGTGCCGATGAAAGTGACGTCCGGCACGAGCACCGTGTCGCCGGCCCCAACACCCGCCGCCATGAGTGCGAGCGCGAGGGCGGTCGTGCAGTTCGGGGTCGTGACCGCGAAGCTCGTTCCGAACCGTTCGGCGAGTTGCCGCTCCAGCGCGCGCGTGCGCGGCCCCTCGTTGACATAGGCGTCGGCAAGCACCTGTCCGACCGCGTCGGCGTCCGATGCGTCGAACAACGGTTCGAACCAAGGGATGCGCGGCGGTGTCTCGTGTTCAGGTTGTCGCGTTGTCGGCATAAAGAATTGTGGCTCCGGTCTCGTCCAAGCCAATCTGGATCGGGTCCAGATCTGCAAGTTCCGTTTCGATCTTCGCGTGCGCGTCGGGCGGGGCCAGCAGCATGAGGAACCCGCCGCCGCCGGCGCCCAGCAGCTTGCCGCCCCAGGCGCCGGTCCGTCGCGCCGCGGCGTAGGCCTCGTCGATCCTGGTGTTCGAGATCTTGCTCGTGAACGTCTTCTTGATCTGCCACGCCGCGTGCAGCAGTTCGCCCATCTCTCGCATGTCCCGGCCCGAGACCAGCGTCTGCTGCGCATCGTTGACCAGTGCCTTCATGCGCAGCAGGCCGGGCACGTTCGTGTCCAGCCGTTTCTGCTGGTCCTTCAGGATCGGGGCGGACGACCGGGCGCGGCCCATATAGAACATGAGCATGTGCGACGCGAGCTCGCGGCGCCGATCGGGCGCGAGCGCGAGCGGAGTGACGGCGATCGAATCGGCGGCGTAGTCGATCCGGTTCAGCCCGCCGAAGGCCGCTGCGTACTGGTCCTGATGCCCGCCGGGATCGCCGACCAGTGTACGCTCGATATGGATCGCTTCCTGCGCGAGCTGCTCGCGGGAAGCCGGCTGGCTGCGCATGCGGTGCAGCGCGAGCAGCAGCCCGACGGTGAAGGAGGAGGAGGACCCCAGCCCGGTACGGCCGGGCAGGTCCGCAACGTGATCGATTTCGAGCCCGTCGCTGACGGTGAGATGGCGCAGCGTCTCCCTGATCAGCGGATGTCGAAGCTGCGCGAGTTCCTGGACCTGCTCCATCTCGGCATAGCTCGCTTTGTACGTATAGCCGAGACAGGGGTTTGTGGGATGGAGCAGGATGTAGCAGTACTGGTTGATCGAGGTGGAGAGCGTGCAGCCGCCGTGCTCGTTGAAGAATCCGGGGAAATCGGTGCCGCCCCCGAGAAAGCTGATCCGGAACGGTGTTCGCGAGATGATCATCGCAACTCGACTTCTCCCGTTTTGACGGCGGCGCTGACCTGCCGGGCTACGACGGCGGTCTCAACATAGCGAGGCCCGCCCTGTAAGAGTATTTCGCATGGAGCCGGCTGCCGCGTCCCGCTCACAGCCGCACCTTGCCTTCCGCGCGTGCGGCCAGGAACCAGTCGACGGTGGTCCGGAGCCCTTTGTCCAGCGGCGTATCGCAGGCGAGCCCGAGCGCGCGCAGCCGGTCGGCCCCGAAGATCTTGATCAACATGCCCTCCGGCTTGTCGGTATCCCACCGGATCTCGCCGTCGAACCCGACGATTTCCTTGATTGTCTCGGCCAGTGTCCGGATCGAGGTATGCACGCCGGTCGAGAGGTTGACCGGTTCGCTCGCGTCGTAGTTCGCGAGGAACCACGGGACGAGCTTGCCGATATCGCCCGCGTAGACGAAGTCGCGTTCCGGCTTGCCGGACCCGTAGCAGCTCACTTCCGATGCACCACTCTCTTTGGCTTCGACAAAACGGCGGATCAGGGCCGGGATCACGTGCGATTCGGACTCCTTGAAGTTGTCATGCTCGCCGTAGACGTTGCCGGGGATCAGTACGACGGAATTGAACCCGTGCTGGCGCCGGTACGATTCCGATTGGACCAGCACGATCTTCTTGGCGACCGAGTACGGCGCGCTCTCGAACTGGGGGAACCCGTCCCACATCTTGTCCTCGGAGATCGGCGACTCGGCGTCGGCCGGATACGCGCAGCCGCCCATGAAGGTCAGGAACTTCTTGACGCCGAACCGGAAACAGGCGTCGAACACCTGCGTGTTGATCATGACGTTTTCGTAGAAGAAATCGGCGGGCAGATCGCGGTTCGCGATGATGCCGCCGACCTTCGCGGCCAGATGCACGACCGCGTCCGGCTCGTTGTCCTCGAGCATGCGCTCGATCTTTTGCCCGTCCAGCAGGTCGTAGTTCTCGCTGCCGACCGGAATAATCTTTGCGTCCAGTTCCTCGCGCAGCGCGGGCACGACATGCGAGCCGAGGAACCCGGTCGCGCCGGTCACGAGGATGCGTTCGAACTGACTTGCTTTTGCTGCGGGCGCGACCATGAACGACTCCCTTGGCTAAGGAGATTTCAAACCGCGGATTTGCGCGGATTCTCGCGGATGATCTTCGTATCCGCGCACATCAGCGTTCATCCGCGGTTCCTTCATCCTGAATCAGTAATACTCCACATTCGCGAACGAGTTCTCCCAGCGCAGCGTGCTGAGGCCCGCGTGCAGTGCGTTGAGCCCGGTGTCCCAGTCGATTTGCGGGGTGAACCCGATCTCCTGGATCCGCTTGAACGACACGAAATAGTTGCGCTTGTCCGGGTCTTCCCGGATATCGTTGAAGTGCAGGTAGCAGCCGGTCAGCTCGGCGATCTTTTCGGCCAGCTCGCGCTTGGTCTTGTTCATGGACTCGTGCCCGACGTTGAACGGGCGGCCCTTCATCTTCTCGAAGTTCTCGATCGTGAACAGGATACAGCGCGCGATATCGGTGATGTGGATGAACGAACGCTGGAAGTCCGGCTCGAAGATGATCAGCGCGCCCTGCCGCAGCGCGCGCCACATGAAATCGTTCGGCATCAGGTCCAGTCGCAGCCGTGGCGAGAGCCCGAACACGGTTGTGAACCGGAACGTGACGACATCGTCCTTCTTGAGCAGTTCCTGTTCCGCCTTGACCTTGGTCTGGCCGTAGACGGAGATGGGGTCCATCGGCGTGTCCTCGCCGCAGAGCCCTTCGACCGCCGTGTGCGTGCCGTACCCGCTCGTCGTGTTCGGGAAAATGTAGCGCTGGCCCGGCGCGCGCAGGCGCTCGAGCAGCAGGGCCGCCTCGTAGTTGATCGACCAGGCGTCCTGCTCGCGGCTCGCGCAGAGCGGCGCGCCGACCAGCGCGGCAAGATTCACGATCACATCCATGCCGTCCAGCGCGCGTTGCAGCACGTCCGTCTCGCGTACGTCGCCTTCGATGAACTCGAACTCCGGCTCGATAAAGAACGGGAGCAGGCTGGTCTGCTTGTAGACGAGTGCGTCGAGCACGCGCACCGTGTGGCCCGCGCGCAGCAGGCGCGGGACCAGTACGCTGCCCAGGTAACCGGCCCCGCCGGTCACCAGGATGCGTTTCGGTGTTCCTGCTTCTTTCGGCATCAGGATTCCTGTGTCTACCCTTAGTCGCTCTTTTCCTTAGTCGACTCTGACGGGGTAAATCGATCATGACCGACTAAGGTCAGACCGACTAAGGTCAGACCGACTAAGGTCAGATCGACTAAGGTCAGATTGACAAAGGGTTAGATCGACTAAGGGGCCTCCTTTGGTTCCGCCGCCACCATTCACTTGCTTCCGCTTGCCTCCTCGATCAGCATGACGGGGATCCCGTCCCGGATCGGGTAGACCAGTGCGCAGTCCGCGTTCGTGCACTTGATCGTATCGCCCTCCTGCACGACCGGTGTCTTGCATTTCGGGCATGCGAGAATATCCATCAAGTCTTTGGGCAATGGTTCGGCCATCAAACAGCTCTCCGTTGTGATTGCGGTTATGCTACGGACTCGCGTGAGAGGGGGCAAGTGCAAACCATCGACGCAACCCTTCGGCGTGCGGCACTCAAAGTGCCGCCTTCGACGACGCTCAGATGCCCAGGCACACGGCGGCAGACCGATGCAAGCCGGGGTGCACCGGGAAAGTGCGCAACACGACACAGCCGCGGCCAAGACGGGACTCATCCCACGTACTCTCCCTTCGTACTCTTCCATCGTTCCAGATTCGGGTCGAGAGAAGAGTACGATGGAAGAGTACGTTGGCGGGGCACGAGGGCGAACCCTTCCTGTGCGAATTCTCGAACTCTGCAAGGGTGTAAAACTGAAGTCCGCCGAGTGCTTGACGGCTGGCGCGGATCATGCTAGGAGTCACGGCGTGATGTGGTTTTCGCGCGGCTGCGAGGTGGCTGATGGCGAAGAAGACAGGCTCGACGGGGACGCGGCGTGGGGTCGTGGAGGTCTTGCTGGACAGCGTCGATCTGCGCGATGCGGGCGGCGCCGGCGCGGGCACGAACCATGCGCTGTGCGCGAGCCTGGTGTGGCCCCGGTCGACGGTTGCGGGAAAGGCGACGGTCAAGATCGTCCCGCTCGCCGACGGTCGCGGCGATTGGCGCGGAGCGAGTTGGACCGAGCGGATTTTGTTCAAGGAGACGGTGGAGGGGACGTTCGGGTTGCGGGTCGGGCTTACGCGCAGCTTGTCTGCGGCGAAATTCGCGGAGCTTTCCCGGTATGTGGCGGGCGGCCTGTTCAAGCTGTTTGGCGCGGAAGCGGGCAGCCTGCTGGCTGGTGCGCTGGCTGCCGGCCTTGTGAAGCTGCCGCTCGAATTCCTGAACAAAGAGTTGCGTGCGGCCCAGGAACTGGCCGCCCTGGCCGTGGCGGAAGGCACTGTGGATCTGCGTTGCGACACGTGGCAGGCCGGTCATGATGAGACCGTCCGCCTCATGCTGCAGTCGACCGGGGGTGCATCGCGCGCGGCGCGACCGCGGGCCGGCGCGCCGGCGCCGGCGCGGCGCCGCCGGGCAGGTGCGGAGGATCGTGGCGTTGTGGAGCTGACGGTGCGGCGGTTGTGAGAGATGGTTGATGGTGGATGGTGGATGGTGGATGGTGGATGGTGAGAGCGAATAGCACAATGATGCCAGGAGGCCATGGACGATTGCCGTTGCAGTGGGTTCGGGCTGTGGGCGCGGGGCCACACCGTCTGCTATCTACCATCCACTATCCACTATCTACCATCCACGCTCTGCGTCTGTGCCTCTGCGCGCTATTGATCTGGTCGGCGGGCTGCGGGGGCAGCGCGAAATGGCAGGACCGCGTGGGCGCGCGCGACCCGATGGTGAAGAAGGCGGAGGCCAAGGAGCGGAACGGCGACTATCGCGGTGCGATTGAGGACCTGTACAAGGCGCTGGAGCGCAAGCCGCGTCTGGCCTACGCGCACAGGAAGCTGGCGGAACTGCTGGACAAGCACGAGAACGATCCGGTCGGGACGATTTACCATTGTCGCCGGTACCTGGCGTTGGTGCCGAAGACGGAGAAGCGCGCGATGATCGAGGACTGGATCCGGACGCAGTACGTGGCGCTGCGAGCCACGGGCTCGGAGGCGCCGCCGGATGCCGCCACGGCGATCGCGCGGCTGAAGAAAGAGAACATGCAGTTGCGCGACGAGCTCACGGCGTTGCGCCGCGAGCTGCGGCGCAACGAACCGATAGCGGTCAGCCCGCCCCCGGCCGCGCCGACGCCGACGCCGTCCGGCCCCGTCCGGCTGGGCCGGCTCTACAAGGTGGAGCCGGGCGACACGCTTTCACGGATCGCGGCCAAGTTTTACGGGAGTGCGACCCGGTGGGATCTGATTTTCGAGGCGAACCGGGATCGGCTGGCGACGCCGGGTGCGCTGAAGGTCGGACAGGAACTGATCATCCCGGAACAGGATGTGGAGGTAGTGCGTGAGTGATACGGATTTCTTCGATGACGACCTCGTACGGCGAGACGAGAACGTGGAACGCGCGAGCGCGGGCCGCGCGGAGGGCGCGGCCGAGCAGGCGGATCTGCCGCAGCCGGGGGATGCGGTCGGTCGCTCGGTTTCGGATTTCAACCTGACGCGTATGGCTCAGCGCAAGGAAGAGATGAACAGCCAGATGGCGACCGCCTCCGAGCAGCTCGAATTGCTGCGGCAGCGGCAAGAGAATATTCAGCGGGAGAAGCGTGATCTGGAGGAGTTGAGCCGGATGCAGGCGGATTTCGAGCAGGGCAAGCGTGACATGGTGGAGAAGCTCACGCGCAAAGGCATGGAGCTGGAGAAGCTCGAGGTCCAGACCCAACGCATGGCGGAATTGTATGCGGACCTGAAGGAGCGGTTCCGGGCGAATCTGCTGCAATTGCAGGGGATCGACGAGGAGACATGGGCGGACGAAGCGCTACGCTCGGAACTGGGCACGGCGTTGGCGGTCATCCAGGATGCGCGTGACGAGTACAACCGCGGCCAGGCGAAGATCGAGGCATTGTCGGCCCCCGAGTCCGAGGGCGGGCCGCCCGCCGGCTCGGTCGTGTTCGACGATTTGCACGGCGAACCGGAGTTCGAACGGGATTTCGTGCACTGGGTCAAGGTCGGGTTCGGGCTGAGCTTCCCGATCATGCTGCTGATTGTCGTGTTGTTTGCGATCTACATGATCGCGAGCCACTTCGGGACGGTGTGAGGAAGGCTTGGCCTTGGCAAGACGATCCAAGAGAGCATCGGCACTGGACCGCAGGATCAAGAGCCTGCGCAGGGAACTCGGCCTGGTGCGCGACGACATGCAAGCGCTGTCCCGTGCGCTCCATGATCCCGACGGCAGGGACCGGCTGCCACGGCTGCGTTCAGGGCGCCGGCCGCGCCGCGCCGCGCCCGCGCCGCGCGACGTCGCGCGCACCGCGCCGGCCGTGCCGGAGGAGACGGTTCCGGCGCAGGAACCGCAGCCGCCGGAACCGCCGGAGCCGGATCTTTTCTCGCGTGCGTGCGCTGAACAGCCGGCGTCAGACGCGCCGGCGCTCCAGGAGCAGGCGGCGTTCTCGGCGGCGGCCGACGAGGCGGAACCGGCGGTTCGCGAGGAGTCCGAGCGTGGGGAAGCGGAGGCGCGGGCCGGTCGCTATTGGGAAGACCAGAAGCTGGATTCGCGCGACCGGCGGTTCGCGACGTACCTGGTCAGCGGCGGCTTGAAGACCATGGGCTTGATGCGCCAGGAACGCCGGGTCCTGCGGCGCAAGGCGATCTTCATGTTCTTCTTCGTTGCGTTCCTAGTGGTTCTTCTCTGGAACTTCTTCCGGGAGTGACCGTGGCGCCAGATCACGGCAGAACGAGACAAACACGCGTCCGCGCCGCACGATCGGGGCAGTGACCGTGCGTTGGGCGGCCGGGCCGTCGAGCCCGCGGAAGACGACCTGATAGCCGTCCAGATCGGCGGGACAATCGACACGCGCGACCTGCAGGCAATCCGGCAGCGTTTCCCAGCGCCGTGTGTCCGGGCTCTCGGCAGCCATCAGCACGACATAGAGCAGTGCGCCGAGAATCGGATGGTCGTCGGCCACGGCATCGGCCACGGAGTCCTTGATCACCACGCGGGCTACCGTCTTGGCCGCGCGGACCCCGGCCTTCTTCGCCGCCGTCTCGTTGATCAGCTCCGTCACGGTTGTCAGGGGCCAGCTCCTGCCGAGGTACCGGCCGCGACAGTAGAACTCGGCGTACGGCGGCGTGCGATTCGGCAGATAGCCGTGCGCCGCCTGCCGGCCCGTGGGCGAACGCCCGATCATGACCAGGCAGACCAGCTCCGCACGGTCCGGCCCGCGCGGCGGACGCGCGACTGGCGGCGGCGCGGCCAGCGCCGTCTCGTTGGTTGGCGCGCGCCTGCTGAACCAGCCGGTGTCCTGGTCGATTGACAGTGTGGTCAGCAGCTCGGAGGCCGCGCGATACTGGATCGCGGCGTTGCCCCGGTCGGCGATCAGTTCGAGGCAGAGCCCCGCAACGTAGCGGCTGTACGGGTCGTCGGGGAACCCATCGCGGTTTTCGAGTTTGTCGATGATGTTGCGCGCGGCGATCGCCGCGTAGTCCCAGTTCGCTTCGGCAAGGTAGCTCTTCGCCAGGAACGCGTAGAGCAACACGCGCTCGAACGGTTCGCCGCGAAAGGACTGGGCCATGTCGTTGACGACCAGGCTGGCGGCGCCTTCGGTCAGGCTGTAGGCTTCGAGCCTGCGGTCCAGATCCGTGGCCGTACGCCAATCGGCGGCGCTGGCCGCGTAGCGGCCCTGCGCCTGGCGGATCGTGCCGCGTTCCATGAGCCAAAGGATCTTGTCTTTGTCCGGGTCCGGCAACGTGGCCAACGCCTGGTCGGCCCGCGCGAAGTCGCCCGCGTAGAAGTGCTTGCGCGCCTTTGCCAACGGCATGCTTGCGCAGCCGGCGCAGAGCGCGGCGACGAGCAGCGCCCCGAGCAGTGGCGCGAGCGCTGCTCGCGCCGTGGTGGATGGCTTGCCCTCCGTAGCCCGAAGGGCGAAGGAGGGTGGATTGTGGATTGTGAATGGTCGCGGGTGGATGGCTTGCCCTCCGACCTGTCCCGCCGAAGCCTGCCGGTGAAGGGGTGTGGCGGGTGGAGGGGGCAGGCAGCACGGTGCGCCGCGCTGTGTGTGCCGACGGCACGGCCCGGAGGATGACCGTTCGGCGTCTTCTACTCTTGATCGCGAATTCGCAGCAAGGGCATCAGACTCCGCCGCGAATCCTCGTTCAAGAGCAGGTGTAGAAGTACGGACTCCATCCACTCTTCACCATCCACAATGCACCGTCCATCCTCCTTCGCCCTTCGGGCTGCGGAGGACACCCCATCCACGTTCCACCCTCTACCACCCGATCAGCGGCTGGCGTTCCTTGCGCGCGAACTCGCGTTCGGTTGTCCAGGCGATTTCGCCGGTCTGCACGTCGGTGATTTCCATGGTCAGGGAATAGTAGACGAGCTCGGTGCGCGAGACACGAACCTGGCGGCCGGTCTGTTTCGTTATCTCCACGAGGGTGCCGGTCAGCATATACTTCGCGCCGAGCTGCTGGCCGACGGTAACGCGTGAGGCTTCCGCGCCGTGTGCGCTCTGATGGCGCTGCTCCTCGAGCAGCTGGTCGCGGCGTGCCTGGTTGACGAACCGGGCTTTGCCCGAGGCCAGCACGGCGTTGCGGATCTTGTCGGTCAGCGGCTTCGTGTCGACGAACGTGCGTGTGCGCGGCTGGACCCCGTAGATGACCATGACGGGCGGCTCCGTATGCCGGGCGAGGAATGCGCTGGCAATAAGTTCCTCGGAAATGCCCGCTGTCAGATCCTTGAGGTCCGTATGGTCGTAGGTCGCGTCGAGGTGTTGTCTCTTGTCCACGTCCACTTCGCTGACTTTCGTGCGGAACGCCGCACAGCCGGCCATGCCGGCGACGAGCACGATGCAGAGCAGGCCGCTCACGAAAAACTGCGATGTCCGGGTCATTTTCTTGCCTCCTTGCGCAGAACGCGATATGGGTCGTCCGAGTGACGCCCGGTTCCTGTCGGGCTATATCATAACCCAGCGGGCGGCGGACCGCAACACCCGGATCGGGCGGGCTCTGAATCGTCGTCCGTTATCGTCGCCGATATCGTAATTCGATCTTCTTTTCCTCGTCGAGCCGGTGCGATCTCGATGGACGATAGCGGCGCGAGAACGGTTGACGACACGAGGTGCGGCCCTCGTCGATCGCCCCTCGCCCCCGACGGATGCCTGATTCGACGCGAGACAGGGTCGGCGCCCGCTGCCGGGATCCGGGATTGCATGGGTCGCGCCAAAAAAGGTAGCATGCTGCGCTATGAAGAGCAGCACGGTTCTGGCCTTGTTCATCCTTGTCTGTCTGGTCGGGCTATTCATCTTGTTGATGGAACGCGGCTCCGACCCGACGTCGGCGCGGTTGGCAGGGCGCGCCACGGTTCTTCGCATCGATCCGGACCGCGTGCGGCGTCTGTCCGTGCAGGGCAAGGATGTGCAGGCCAATCTGTATCGCGAGCGGGGCGCATGGTTTTTCGCACAGCCCTCACGCGCGCGCGCTGACGCGGAGCAGGTGGAGCGGATCCTGCATGCGCTGGAGGCATTGCCGCGCAACGCCGTGATCACGGCGGCGGAGCGCGCGGTGCGCGGGCTTTCCCTTGCCGACTACGGGCTGTCGGAGCGTGCGGTGCAGATCGGCTATCGTGACGCAGGCGGCTCGCAGGTGTTGCTTGTCGGCGCGGTCTCGCCGCTCGGCGACACGCTGTACGTGATGGAAGAAGGCGGCGACCCGGTTTTTGCGACCTCCACCAATCTGCTCGGTGTGATACCGGCCCGGGCCGAGCAGTTGCGGGACACCCGGATCCTGTTCGGACAGACGGCGTTGGCCCGGCGGCTGGAGATCAAGCGAGCGGACGGTTTCTTCCAGTTCGTGCACACGGACGGCGATTGGCTGATCCAGAAACCGATCGTGGCGCGGGCGGACCAAGCGCGGGTTCGGGAGATTCTCGACAGGCTGTTCCATTTGCGGGTCGAGGCGTTCGTTCCGGAGATCATGGGGCCGCCCGTCGGGCTGGTTCCGGACGAGGCCGTGGTTCAAGTCAATGTCTGGCAGGAGGACGAGGAGGTCGGCGAGCGCATCCTGTTCGGAGGCACCGTTGAAGGCGCGCCGGGCAGCATCTACGCGAGAGGACGCATGGCCGGCGCGGTCTATACGGTGAAGCGCGACATTCTCGATGTGCTCGCGGCGCGGCTCGACGCGCTTCGCGACCGGCGCCTCTTCCCGATCCGGCGCGAGGCGGTCCGCTATATCGCGGTGACCAGGGGCGACCGTCGGCTCGAGCTGCGCCGCGCGACGGACGGCGCGTGGTCCCTGACCGAGCCGGGCAAGTGGCCGGCGGAATCCGCTGCCGTGGCAGAACTGCTGGACACGCTGACGACCGCCAAGATCCTCGCGTTTGACGACGGGATCCAAACGAACGAGACGGCATGGGCCGACACGGAGGCGGCGGGCAGCATCCGGGTCGCGGCGGAGGCGCTGGCTTTTGAAGGCGGGGCGGATCAGCCGCCCAGACTGTTGCTCGACGGCGATGTTCCGGGCCGGCCGGCGCTGCGTGCGCGGTTTGAGGGCGCGGCAACCGGCTTTGCGGTGAATGCGGGGCTGCGCAAGTGTCTGAGCGTGGATCCGCTGCGGTACAGAGCCCTGACGGTCCTGGCTTTGGCGCGCAGCGGGATACGCCGCATCAGTGTCAGCCGGGACGGGGCCGAGCAGGCGGTGGCACGGGACGCGGGCGGGCACTGGCGGCCCGCGGACGACGTGCCCGGTACGGCGCTCACGAATGCCGTGGACGGGTTGCTCGGCCTGGCCGAGGAACTGGTTGCTCTGCGCTACGAGGCGGCGGCGCCCGGCGACGTCGCCGGCATGGGGCTGGGCACGAATGCGGGCTGCCTCGTCACTTTTGGATTGACCGGTGCGGACGGGATCCAGAAGACGCTCGAGACCGGCCGCCCGACGCGGGGCGGCTACTACGCGATGATCCGGGGCCAGGACGCGGTCTTCGTGTTGCCCGCGCAGATCATGCAGGTCCTGAACCGGCCCTTGATCCAGGCGCCGGGCCCGTGATGGGGGGGCGCGGGTGGATTGTGGATTGTGGATGGTGGGACAGTAGTCTGGGTCGAATATCCAATATCCAACAAGGAATATCCAATGTCCAATTGAGAGGGCTCCACCCTGGAAATTGGATATTCCTTGTTGGCTGTTGGTATTGAGTCTTTCGCGCAGATTGGCGGAAAGGGTGTCAAGAGGAGCCGAGGCCATCAACGATCAACCCTCAACCATTTCCCCTGGGCGCCGCCGCCGGCGCAGGCTGGTCGGCCGGCTGCTGTGCAGTCTGCTGCTGGCCTTGCTCGCGGCCGTTGTTGTGCTGTCCACGCACGGGTTCCCGGCGGGCTTGACGCACCGCATCCTGCGGCGCGCGAGCGCGGGCACGATGGCGGTCTGGGTTGGCCGCGCGCGGCTGAACGTGTTTGAGGGGATTGTCGCCAGCGATTTTCGCGCGTTCCGGAAAGGGAACCTGGGCCCGGCGTTTTTCGAGGCCGAGGAAGCGGTCTGGGTCCTGCGTCCGTCCGCTCTGTTTCGGCGGCGTGCCCGATCGGTCAAGATGCGGGTACGCAACGCCTTGTTGCGTCCGAACCTGATGCTCGCGGCGCAGGACGTGGCGACGCATGCGGATCTGCCGGTCCAGATCGCGATTGAAAGCGGCGTCTTCGCGTGGAGGCGCGACTCGCCGTCGTCCGTGACGGTTGGCGACGTAGAGCTCGACGCGCTCGGTCATCGGATTCGGGGCGGCGGCGTGTTCGTCTTTCGCAGCCCGGACATGGCGGCGGCCGCGCGGGCGACGGAGCAGGATCGCACCGATATGCGCTGGCTGTTCCGGTTGCTCCGCCATCTGGGCGCATGCCGCTGGCACGGGCACGGCGAAGCGGACGTTCGGTTTCTGGCCGACGTGGCGCACCCCGAACGGCTGGAACTGGACATGGCGCTGCGCGGCCGCAACGCGACTTGGCACGGCGCGCGGATCGGGGCATGGGACGTGAATACCCGGGTCCGGTTGGCAGCGGGCACTGCAACCGTCGCGTTGCGTGACGGTTCCTATGGCGGCACGGCGGTGCCGGACCTGTCGCTCCGGCTCGAGTTTACGAAGGGCGAGACTCGGTTGGAGGATGTGCGCTGCCAGCTGAGTCGGGACAGACGGGACGGTCTCCTGGAGGGGCGGTTGACGTACGAGACGGAGTCGCATCGGTACCGTGGCAACGCGAATCTGCGGTGTTATCCCCGGGCTTTTCTGCCGCTGTTGACCGGCCCGCGTGCGCCGGTCGCCGAGTTTATCGAGCTGCTGGGATTCCCGGGGCCGCCGCCGGTCTGTGACGTCGGGTTCACCGGCACGTGGGACATGGCGGAGTGGGACGGTTCGTTTCTCGGCCACATGCAAACCACGAACTGGACGTTCCGGTCCGTGCCCGCGACCGGCGCGCACGCCGATTTCGACATGCGCCTCGCACCCTCGAATTCGACCGTCACGTTGGATCCGCTCCTGGTCACCAGGCAGGAGGGCATCGTGCAGGGCCGCCTCACGCAACGGGTCGCGGACAAGACGCTGCGCTTCGATCTGAACGCCTCGGTCGACCCGCGCGCCTGTGCCAAGGCGTTGGGCACCAAGATCGAGGGGATGCTTACCGATTTCTCCTTCCGCGGGCCGGTCTCGTTCCGTGCGCACGGCGTTGCAGGCTATGAGAGCGACGAGCCGACCGATTTCCGGCTGACCGGCAAGGGGCTGGGTGTGGGCCTGCTGGACTTCGTTGCCGAGGAGTGTGCGGTCCAGATGCACGTGAAGGGGAAGCGCGCCTGTTTCCCCTCCATTACAGGCCTGCTCTACGGCGGAGACTTCAAGGCGACCGCCGAGTTCTTCCCCGATACGGCAACAACGAACGTGCGCTACGAGATCGGCGGCGAGATTGCCGATGCCGATTTCATGCTGCTGGCCAGCGCGTTGAAGGGCGAGGACGTCGATGCGTACGAAGGCGCGCTCACCGGCAGCGCGCGTGTCACCGGGCTGCTCGGCAAAGGCCACGGCCGCACGGCCGAGGGGAACGGCGAGGTGCGGATCAGGGACGGACACCTGTTCGATATCCCGCTGTTCGGCGGGCTGACCGAGGCGGTCTCAAAGTTCATCCCCGGTTTCCGCAGGCTGGTCGCGCAGACCGACGGCGGCGGCTCCTTCACGATCGCGGACGGCAAAGTGCATTCCGAGGACATGGAAATCAAGGGCGTCGTCCTGTCCGTCGAGGGGACGGGCGACTACTACCTGGACGGACGCCTCGACTATGTCGTCAGACTCAAGATCCTCAGGGACTTCACCTTCTTCGGAAAGGTCGTGAAGGGCATCGTTTACCCCGTCAGGAAACTCCTGGAGTTCCGGCTCGGTGGAACCCTGACCGAACCGAACTGGGCGTTGACCATGATCCCGAAGCGCGCGAAGCCGGGCGCGGAGGAGTCTGGGGAGTGAATAGTGGATAGTGGATAGTGGATAGTGGATAGTGGATAGTGGATAGTGGATAGTGGATAGTGGATAGTGGATAGTGGATAGTGAATAGTGAATAGTGGATGGCTTGACTGCCCGCTGGGGACATGGTAACCTCCACGGATTGTGGTGGAATAGTGGTGGAACGGGGTGCGTGGAACGACGGCAAGCGACGAGGAAGGCAGTGGCGGTCGTGACTGAACAAATTCTGGAACTTCAGGAGCAGGACAGGCGAATTGTGCAGGGGCGTCGGGAACTGGCCGACATACCGAAACGGAAAGACGCGATCCAGGCAGAGCTGGAGAAACACACTGAGGTGCTGAACGAGGCGAAGGAGCGCCAGAAGAGCTCGCAGTCTTCCATGGGCGCGCTGGAGTTGGAGGTGGCATCCGCGAAGGAGAAGGTCACGAAGCTGCGCCAGCAGCAGTTGGGGCTCAAGACGAACAAAGAGTTCCAGGCGATGGAGAGCGAGATCGACGCGGTTTGCCAGGAGATCCGGCGGCTGGAAGACAAGCAGATCGAGGTCATGGAGCAGACCGAGCAGATCCAGCGCGAGATTCGGGAGCACAGCGAAGCGCTGAAGGTGGAGGAATCGCGGATTGCCCAGGATACCTCCGTGCTTGACGAGCGGCTTGCGCGGATCGAGGCGGACCTGGGTGAGCTGCAGACGAAGCGCGATACTCTGGCGGCGGACGTGGACCCGCGGCTTTTGAAACACTACGAACGGATCTTTGAGAAGAAGCAGGATTACGCGATTGTCGGGATTGAGCACGGCGTGTGCGCGGGCTGCCACATGAAGTTGCCGCCGCACGTTCTGCAGGACGCAAAGCGCAACACGGAAGTGGTGACTTGCGATTTCTGCGGGCGCATGTTGTATTTCCGGCGATAGCGTTTCGGGCTCTGAGTGGTGGGGGCGTGCGGTCGCCCCGAGCGCGCAAGCGCCTCGGGGAGGAAAGTCCGGACTCCACAGGGCAGGACGTCCCGGCGGAGTCTCGAGTGCGTTTGCGCTCGGGCTGCTCCGGGAGGCCCCCCGTTGAAGCGGGGGGTACGGAAAGTGCCACAGAAAAGAAACCGCCCGGCTTCGCACCCGCCCGATGGGCGGGGCTTCGCCGTGGCAGGCTCCCCCGGGGGCTTGCCCCCCGAAGCCTTGGCGAAGGGGGGTAAGGGTGAAAAGGTGGTGCAAGAGACCACCGGGTCCCGTCGCGAGGCGGGATCGCACGGTAAACCCCGTCCGGAGCAAGATCGAATAGGAGACCGTCGAGGCGGCCCGTCTCTCCTGCCGGCTTCGGCCGGCGGACGGTTTCGGGTTGATCGCACCAACGCCCGTGAGGGCGAGATACATGACCGCTGGTTAACAGAATCCGGCTTATGACCCTCACCATTCAGGCCCACTTTCTGTTGCGGCGCGGCGCGCTTGTGCTGCTCGGCCTCTGCTGTGTTGCCGGCCTGGCGGCCTGGCGCGGCGGCGCGCGGCTCGCGACCGTATCGGCGGGGCCGGTGTTGGCGGGAGCCGGACGCGCGGGGCAGGCGGCCTGGCCTTCCGTCTCGGCCGGGGAACTGGCGGCGGATTGGACGGTGTTCGCGGGAGTGGACGAGCCGGGCGCGGGCGCGGCGGCGGGTCGGTTTCGATTGGCGGGCACATTCTTTTCTTTTGACCCGGCGCAGCAGGCGCGGCGTCGCGCGATTCTGGACGACGTGCAGGCGGGCCGCCAACTCCTGGTCGGGGAGGGCGACGTGCTGGACGGGATCCGAGTACTGCGTATTTCGCAGAACCGGGTGGTCCTTGTGGAGGCCGGCAGGGAACTCGTGCTCTGGCTCAGTTTTCGGGACGGTCCGGCGCCGGGCTCCGCGCGGGCCGGTCCGGCGTCCGCTTCCCTTATTCCGGCGGGCCTGCCCGGTGTGGAGGACAACCGGTTCGGCAAGCGGATCGGCGAGAATCGATGGGTGTTGAGCCGTGGCAAACTGATGGGTTACTACGAGCAGCTCCTGAGCGATCCCGGCCGGCTTGCGGCAGTGTTCGCGTCGCTCAAGCCGCTCTACAACGGGCCGAAGATCTCTGGCTACCATTTGGATGTGGAAGGCGAACAGGATTTTTTTTCGGCCGTCGGTCTGGCCCAGGATGACATCGTGCGGCGCGTGAATTCGATGCCGATGACCAGCCGGCGCCGGGCGGAGTTTTTCATACGGGAATTCGTGGAGAACAGGGCCAACGCGATTGTGTTGGATATCGAACGGGCGGGAAAACCGGAGAAACTCGTGTATCTGGTGCGCTAGCCCGCATTAGAAAAGGGAGAGGCAATGCCTGAGAACTAGAGACCCGACCTTGCCGAAACAGAGCCGGTCGAGGCCCCGGAACTTGCGGAAGTCATGGCGTTTCTGCAGCGATACGGGCGTCAGTTCGTGATCGCCGTGGGCGCGTTCGCCGTGGTTGTCGCCG
>Ga0272441_10004255_pt1 | contig 26236 bp, 29 predicted proteins | sample SSMProp6N_FD_193582 | JGI IMG/M metagenome (GOLD analysis project Ga0272441, IMG submission 193582) | Marine sediment archaeal communities from Little Sippewissett salt marsh, Falmouth, MA, United States - SSM-Prop-6N | ecosystem: Environmental > Aquatic > Marine > Wetlands > Sediment ...
GTTTCCGGGATCCCCTGCCCTGCCACGGAAATAACCCCTGCCCCACCCTGAAAAACCGTCGGGATAGCCGTATGATCATCCCCGGAGATGACCAGGAACCCTTTTGGTGCCTTTTGGATCAGGGTTTTTATTTGATCCATATCCCCGCTTGCCTCCTTAACACCGATTATTTTCGAAAATTCCCAGGCAAGCCGAAGGACCGTTTCCGGAAGGATGTTGCTCCCAGTGCGCGAAGGTACATTATAAAGCACCAGAGGCAGTCGGCTGGCCTCAGCCAACACCGCATAGTGACGGTAAATGCCTTCCTGTGAGGGCTTGCTGTAATATGGAGAGACCGAAAGTATGGCGTCGTACCCCTTAATTCCGGGAGATTGCATCTGGGCTGCTACCGTTTTTGTGCAGTTGCCCCCAATGCCTGCCATGAGCGGCAGCCGGCCCCTGTTTAGCTCGCTCACGGTCCTAAAGATCCGCTCTTTTTCTTCCGCCCTTACCGTGGGAGATTCCCCTGTGGTTCCAAGCACAACCAAGTAGTCCACCCCACCTGCAATAACGTGCTCCACCAGGCGCTCCAGCGCCTCGACGTCCAGCTCCAGGTTATGCAAAAAAGGGGTTACCAGGGCCACCCCCGTTCCTGAAAAATTAGGATACATGTTTATAGTTTCAACAATTCCAAATACTTTTTTACCTCCTCCTTAAAGGTATCAAAGTCGGAGGGGGTCAACTCCAGGATCAGATCGTTGTATACGGGTTCTACCCCTGAGAAACCAATGCGCAAAGCGGCTCTGGTCTTTATGCTCATCAACTGCAACATCAGCCGGGGTTCATTGAAGTAATTGATCAACAAGTCGTACTCCCGACTCAGAAATTCAAGTGCATAGCTGTTTTCAATGGCTCCTTTCCATCCCAGGTCCTTATCGGCAAACACCGGGGTGGCATAGGGGGAATTCTTGTCGTAGAACTCACGATAGCCCATTACCTTTATCCCATTGGGTTTTAACTTCAGGGCTTCGATTAGTTCGTAGAATCGTTCCTCCTGCCTAAACTGCTCAAGGTCCACGATCACCCCCACGGAATGAATACCCGGTTTCCGCTTTACAGGAGCAGGAAAGTCCTTAAGTTCCCGCCTGAGGTGTTTTACACCTGATCTGTATTTAAACTTATCCTTGAATCCTTTAAACACCATGGCCCTTCAGGTTTCAAACAAAGGTAATTGAAATCCCGGCATGGTCTGACAAAGATATGCGCTCGGGATAACTCATTTTTAAACTATTTGTTATAAATATAACAACCCTCTTCGCCTTCTCCAGGAATCCCTGGTATGAGACATGAATTATTCTCGCAGAAGGGCATTGAACAAAGAGGTAAATTCCTGCTCCAGGGATTCCTGGTTTTCAGGCATTCCTGCAGTCCGATACCAGTACCGGGCATTCCAAAGATCTCCTTCTTTTTTGTGAAGATAGGCGTGCATCCAGTCCCCCCATCGGGTCCCGAGGTCCTGAGCAATGGCATGGGCCTTTTCCCAATTTCCTTTGGCATCCCACCACAGGGCCTGGAATGAGGCACTCCAATCTTCAGGTGGGTGCTCACCCTCCAGGAGATGCTCAAAAGCTTTGTGGCTTTCCGGGTTCTTAAACATTTCTGAGCTTCGGTAAAATCATATGCGCTACGCCAGCAAGGCAAGGAAGTCCTGTTCCGAGATGATGGGGACACCCAATTGCTCGGCCTTGTTTCGTTTGCTGGGCCCCATCTTGTCCCCCGCAACCAGAAAGGTGGTTTTGGAAGAAACGGAAGAGGCCACTTTCCCCCCGTTGTCCTCGATTAGTTTTTTCAAATCATTGCGCCCAAGGGTCTCGAACACCCCGGAAACCACAAAAGTTTTGCCTGCCAGAAGCTCGGACCTACCCGCCATTGCCTCTTCACTGACTGCCATTTGAATGCCATAACCCCTCAGGCGCTCAACCAGTTCGCGCTTTACCGGATTGGAAAAAAACGCGACAACACTTCGGGCGATGCGCTCCCCGATCTCATCCACCCCCATCAGTTCTTCCACGCTTGCTTCCAGCAGCGCATCCAAATTCTTGTGAGAGCGGGCCAGCTTCTTGGCTACCGTTTCGCCCACATACCTTATCCCCAAAGCATATAGCACTTTTTCGAAGGGTACTTCCCTGGAGGCCTCTATTCCTGCCAGAAGATTGGATACCGATTTTTCAGCCATCCGTTCCAATGGAAGCAATTCCTCCCGGGTCAGGGTATACAGATCTGCATAGTTGTGAATGAGGCCCTCCTCGAAAAGAAGTTCCACGGTTTCGCCCCCCATGCCCTCAATATCCATGGCTTTCCGGGAAATATAATGTTGAATCCTTCCCTTGATCTGAGGGGGACATCCGGTATCATTCGGACAGAAATGAACCGCCTCCCCGTCCTTGCGCATTAAGGGTGTGCCACATTCAGGGCATTCCTTGATATATTGAGTTGCTATACTATCCGGGGGACGCTGACTCAGGTCCACTCCGGTAATTTTCGGAATGATCTCCCCGCCTTTTTCCACATAGACCATATCCCCCTCCCGGACACCGAGCTTGGCAATTTGATCTGCATTGTGCAAACTAGCCCGCTTTACGGTAGTACCGGCAAGCAATACGGGTTCCAGATTGGCTACAGGGGTAATCGCCCCGGTCCTGCCTACCTGATAGGTGATCCGCTTCAGTCGCGTAAGGGCTTGTTCGGACTTGAACTTGTAGGCCATGGCCCAGCGGGGTGATTTTGAAGTATACCCAAGTTCTTCCTGATGGTGGATCTCATTTACCTTGATAACCACCCCATCGGTTTCATAAGGCAGTTCATGACGCTGTCCGTCCCAGTACTCCAGAAACTCGAGCACTTCTCCCATATTGGTACAAATACGGGCGGTATCGGGTACTTTGAACCCGAGTTTTCGGGCAGTCTGAAGTACCTCAAACTGGGTTTCTATCCCAAGGCGCGTACCTGCCATCCCATAAACAAGGCAATCCAGCGGGCGCTCTGCTACCATGCTGCTATCCTGCAACTTCAGGCTTCCCGAGGCCGTATTCCTCGGATTCATATACGGATCTTCCCCGCTTTCCAGGCGGTCCCGGTTCATCTTCTCGAAGCCCTGCAGGGGGAGGATGATCTCACCCCTGACTTCAAACCGGCCAGGAAAGGTGTTTTTTAACTTTAAGGGGATGGATCGAATGGTCCTGATGTTGGTCGTCACCTCATCACCCTGCACTCCATCCCCCCGGGTAACCGCCCGCTGCAGGGTGCCCCTTTCGTAGGTCAGACTTATGGAGGCTCCATCATATTTGAGCTCACAGGTAAAGCTCAACTCCACCTGCCCCAGAATACGTTGTATCCGCTTTTCCCATTCGATCAGTTCCTCCCTGGAATAGGAATTGTCCAGGGAGTACATAGGGGTGTCGTGGCGCACCGTCTGAAAATTCCTGGTGATCCCTCCCCCGACGCGTTGGGTGGGTGAAGTGGGGTCATCGAACTCGGGATGGGCCTTTTCCAGCTCCTGCAGTTGCTTGAGCTTCATATCGAACTGATAGTCCGTAATCACCGGTTGGTCCAGGACATAATACCTGTAATTGTGTTCCTGAAGTTCCTCCCGCAGTTTCCTGATCTCCGCTTCCACCTGGGTTTTTTCCATGTTCAAGTCTTTTTTTGGCTGCCGCCCTCCAAAAAGGAGCCTTTCCATCGGCCCCGGACAAAGCGGTCCCTACCAAAAATATCTTTTTTTAGCACAATATCCCCAAACCCATACTCCCTAAAAAGAGCAACCACCTCCCCGCCGAAGTCTTTGTGGATCTCCACAAACAATTGCCCTTCAACCTTTAGAAATTGAGCGGCAAAATGGCAGATGCAGCGATAGAACTCCAGGGGGTCCCCTTCTGATGCAAAAAGGGCCATGTGGGGTTCGGAATCCCTTACATGTGGGGCCATGGTCTCCTGCTCCCGTAGCGGCACATAAGGCGGGTTGGATACGACCAGGTCAAAGGAAGGCCAGTCGCTTCCCGGGTTGCAGACATCCGCCTGTCGGAGCAGGATCTCCGCCTGCTGCTCCAAAGCATTGGATCGGGCTACGCCCAGGGCCTCCTTAGACAAGTCCAGGGCGTGCACCTCGGCATCTGCAAAACATTTTTTAAGGGCCAGGGCAATGCATCCGCTACCCGTTCCGATATCGAGCATTCGCAGTCCAGTCGATTCCGGGGAGACCTCCTCCAGAATCCAGTCAACCAGCTCAGCCGTTTCAGGCCGCGGGATGAGCACAGCAGGGCTCACCTGCAGGTCCATCTCCATAAAAGGAGCCCTGCCAATTATATATTGAACGGGGCGATGGTTACAAAGTTCACCCAGAGCCCCAAGCATGAGCAGGGCATCCTCCTCCTGCAGTTCCTTGCCGGGCTCCATCGCCAGGATTGTTCGTGGTAATCCAAAAAAGTGGGCGGCCAACATGCTGAATATCACATCGATCTCCGCTTGCGGATATGCCTCCCCAAGGTCCCTGCGGAATTTCTCCCGGAGTGCTTTTAACAAAACGGGCTTCACAGGTCTTTTAGTTTTTTAGTCATCCAAACCGTGCAGGCGGGGTGTCCGGTATTCCCGCGGGGGCGGTCCAGGTCTTTAAACCCAAACCTTCTGTAGAGGTTCAGGGCCGCCTCCATGGCAGGTATGGTTTCCAAATAACAATGGTCATAGCCGTAGATCAGGGCAGTACTAAGGGCCTTGCGCACGAGCAGCTCGCCCATCCCCCTGCCCCGAAGCGCTTTTTTGAAATACATTTTTTGCAGTTCGCAGGTCTCGGACCCCCCACCTCGCAATGGGGCAATGCCCCCTCCGCCAAAAATCTGCAGACCATCTTCCACTACCCAGTAAACTGACCTGGGATTCTGGTACGTTTCATACATGGTATCCAGGCTGGGGTCCGAAAGGGTAGTCCCCTTTTGAGGCACGGTAAATTCACGAAGCACCTCCCTGATCATCCTGGCCAGATGCGGGTTGTCTTTGGGCAACACAGGACGAATGCGAAGCTGGCCGGAAATCATTTTCGAAATGCTATTTTTACCGGGTGAAGATACACGAAAAATACCTTTCCCGTTGTCTGCAGATCGCCAGTAAAGGCCTGGGCAGCACGGCTCCCAATCCTGCCGTTGGGGCAGTGCTTACCCTTGATGACCAAATCATCGGAGAGGGTTTTACCAGCCCTTTCGGAGGACCCCATGCAGAGGTACGGGCCATCGGGTCCGTACAGGACAAAAGCCTGTTGAAAAGCGCCACGCTATATGTTACCCTGGAACCCTGTTGCCATCATGGCAAAACCCCTCCCTGTACGGACCTGATCCTTGAAATGGGGATTCCCCGGGTAGTGATAGGGGTTCAGGACCCACATCGAAAAGTAGGCGGACAGGGAATTGCCCGTCTTCGCCAGGGGGGGTGTGAGGTGATCCTTGGCGTTCTGGAGGAAGCATGCAGGCAACACCACAGGCGTTTTATCACTTTTCACGTCAAAAAGCGCCCTTACCTCATCCTGAAATGGGCCCAGAGTGCCGACGGCTTTATGGCTCCACCCAGGGAGGTGCGCAGCAATATCCCGGAGCCTTATTGGATTACAGGCAAATCGGCACGCCAATTGGTGCATCATTGGCGAAGTGAGGAACAGGGGATCCTTGTCGGTACACGTACAGCCCTGGAAGACAATCCCCGACTGAATACACGCCTTTGGGCCGGGTCCAGTCCGTTGCGGATCCTGATAGATCGGGACCTCAAAGTGCCAGAGGACTACCATATTTACGACAGGGCGGCACAGACGCTGGTATTTTGCAGGCAGGAATACCTCAAAGAGACCAAAGACCATATACGTTATATAGGCTTAACGGGGCAAAAACCACTGCTTACAGAAGTCCTTGAGGGACTCTGGAAGATGGAAGTACAGAGCGTGCTTATAGAGGGAGGCGCACAAACGCTACAAAGTTTCCTGGAGAACGGTTTATGGGATGAGGCCCGCGTACTCACCGGCAAGCCAGCCTTTAACGGAGGGCTGACAGCACCACGGTTGAAGCTTGCCCCATACAGGGAATGGAATTTGGACAATGATCACATCAGCATTTTTAGAAATGATACGTAACCTGATATTCGATTTTGGGGGTGTCCTGATCAATCTCGACATGGAGGCCGTTCCCAGGGGGCTAAGGCAGTTTGGCATAGAACTTCCCGGGCAAAACCTGATGCTGTTAAGCCAGCAGTACGAAAAAGGATTAGTGACCACCGACCATTTCCTGGAGCAAACACAGAAAGCTTTGAAAGGAAGCGAGATAGATCAGGTCCGTGAGATCTGGAATCAAACCATTGCGGATTTCCCCGTGGAACACCTGGATTTCCTGGAGAAGCTTAAGGCCACAGGACGCTATCGGATGTATTTGCTAAGCAATACCAATGCGTTGCATATGGAGCAGGTCCGGAAGACCATGGGAATGGAACTGTTTGACCGATTTCACTCCTGTTTTAAGGCATTCTATCTTTCCCATGAGGTGGGCATGCGCAAACCGGATCCGGAAATCTTTCAGTTTGTCCTGGACCAAAACGGGCTGCTTGCAGAAGAAACCCTTTTTATTGATGATACACAGGAACACATTGAAAGCGCCGCTGCGCTGGGGATAGAAACCTGGCATTTCAGGGTAGGCGTGGAAAATATCCTTCAACTTCATCATAAACTGCCATAGGATGTGGGACCTGTTGTGGAGTATCCTTTTTTCAAGTCTCATTTTTGTCGTTTTCAAGCTATTCGATACCTACAACGTGTCGACCTTTCACGCAATTATCGTGAATTATGTTACGGCCCTTGGGACAGGGATATTGCTTTATGAAGGAGCGGTTAAGCCCGCAGAGGTGCTTTCCCAATCCTGGGTGACCGGCGCCCTTTTTCTTGGCATATTGTTTATTATCATTTTCAACTTCATGGCCCGCACCTCCCAGCGCCTGGGGGTAAGCGTGGCTTCCATAGCCACCAAGATGTCCCTGGTAATACCGGTTGTCGCAGGTATCCTGTTGTACAGCGAGCGCCTGAACGGTGCACAGGTTTGTGGCATTGTTCTGGCGCTGGCCGCCGTATATCTGGCTTCCCTGCGGGAAAACCATCGGCCAGCCAGTCATGACCTCCGGGTGCTCTACCTGCCCCTCGTGGTCTTCATTGGATCCGGCGTCATCGATACCAGCATCAAATACATGCAGGAAACTGCTGTTTCTTCCGTGGAGTACCCCCTTTTTTCGGCTGCCATCTTTGGCTTTGCCGCCCTTACCGGCACGGGCGTGCTCCTTTTGAAGCAACCCGGGGATCTGAAAAGAATCCGTCGTAAAAACCTGTTAGGCGGGATTGCCCTGGGGATTCCAAATTACTTTTCAGTCTTTTTTCTGTTAAAGGCCCTGCAATACAAGGGGCTCAACAGCGCTTCGGTCTTTACCATCAACAACGTTTCCATCGTGATGCTCACTACCTTGCTCGGGATTCTTTTATTTAGGGAGCGATTAACATGGAAGAACTGGATGGGAGTGGTTCTTTCCATTGCAAGCATTGTCCTGGTTAGCATATCCTGATGAATAAAGAATATCCATCCTATAAAACCATTGCCCGCCCTGTTGGCCCTGTACTGGTAAAGGAGAGAAAGAGCAAGTTCCTGGGGTGGGCCTTCTCAGTAACCGATGAAACGGAGGTGGCTGCCAGGGTATCACAACTTAAGGGTGAATATGCAGATGCCTCCCATGTCTGCTATGGGTATCGCATAGACCCTTTAAGCCCCCGTATACGGGTAAATGACGATGGAGAGCCCTCCAATTCTGCCGGCAGGCCAATCCTGGGTCAGATCGAATCTTCAGACCTGTATAATATCCTTATTTGCGTAGTTCGCTATTATGGGGGCACCAAACTGGGCGTTGGCGGATTGATTCAGGCTTACCGGGAAACCGCCCGAAGAACACTTCAGGAATCCCCGATCCTCACCCGGGTCCCCGTGACCCTCTTCAGGCTTGCATTCGATTATGATCGTCTGGATGCAGTCATGCGCCTTGTTTCGCAACTGGATCTGGAAATCCGGCACCAGGAATTTGGCCTGGACTGCAGACTGGAAGTAGAGGTCGCCTCCTCAACTCAGATGAAGGCCCGGGATGGTCTTATGGCTCTGGGGAAGATCAAGGTGGAAGAATTTACCTCCTATGCCTCAGGGTAGCCCCAGCTTCTCCAGAATAAAATCCGGGCACCTCAAAAGCTTCCTGTTTTGGGTATCCATAAATACCAGATCAGTCTCGGCCAGGGCCAAAATCTGACCCCTTTCATCCCTGATTTCATATTCAAATGAGATACGGACGGTAGGTATATTTTTTAGAGTCGTCTTAACAGTGATCACCTGATCGTAAACGGCCGGTTTTTTGTATTGTATTGTAAGAGAAACCACTGGGAGCATCCAGCCATTTTCTTCCATGTTTTTGTAGGAAATCCCAAGGGATCTCAACCACTCAACCCTTCCGGACTCCAGGTATTGCGGGTAGTTTCCGTGGTACACCACGCCCATTTGATCGGTTTCCCCATAACGGATGCGCAATGAAATTTCGTGATGATACATAAATATTAGCTGAAAAATGTTATCTTTAAAAGGAAGGGTTGAAAGGGCCAGAACTTGCAAAAAAAAAAGAAGAATTTCAACCCTGTTTCGATTTTTTTTTTAGGTTTTTTGTTCACATATTTGTCTCACTCTAGACGGACAGGAAAGCTGTCCTTTTTTGTATCAATTTTCGAGTAACTAACCAACACTAAGACTGCCTCAAGAATGACTTTAACTGCGAGTTCGGTATGGAATAATTGTTTGGCTTTTATACAGGACAACATACAACCGCAGGCATTCAAAACATGGTTTGAGCCCATCAAACCGGTCCGGCTCACGGATACCTCCCTGAGCATCCAGGTACCCAGCAAATTTTTCTATGAGTGGCTTGAAGAACACTATATAAAGCTGCTCAAGGTAGCCCTTACAAGGGAGCTGGGTGAAGGGGCTAAATTGGTTTATGTCATCAAGATGGAGAATACCTATGGCAACAGGGAACCTTTTACTGAAAAGATCCCCAGCGCCAACAGGGGGCAAATGATGCCTCAGGAAATGGATGTTCCCATCAAAAGCAAGAATCCACAGCTCAAGAATCCTTTTGTCATACCGGGCATTCGAAATATCAAGATCGAGTCCCAACTCAACCCGAATTACAACTTCGAGAATTTCCTGGAGGGGGACTCCAACAGGCTTGCGCGTTCCGCAGGAATGGCTGTGGCCAACAAACCCGGGGGTACTTCTTTTAATCCCCTGCTTATTTTCGGAGGGGTCGGCCTGGGCAAAACCCACCTGGCACATGCCATCGGGGTGGAAATAAAAGACAAATATCCGGACAGGACGGTATTGTATATCTCAGCGGAAAAATTCACCCAGCAGTACATCGAATCGGTCAAGAAGAATACCCGCAACGATTTTATCCACTTCTACCAGCTGATCGATGTCCTGATCATCGATGATGTACAGTTCTTTTCCGGAAAATCCGGGACACAGGATGTATTCTTTCACATTTTCAACCACCTGCACCAGAATGGCAAACAGGTCATCCTGACCTCAGACAAGGCCCCGGTGGACATGCAGGATATTGAACAGCGCCTGCTATCGCGATTCAAATGGGGACTGTCCGCGGAATTGCAGAACCCCGATTACGAAACGCGTATCTCCATCCTGAAGAATAAATTATACCGGGACGGGGTGGAAATGCCTGAAGAGATCGTAGAGTATGTCGCCAAAAATATCAAGACCAACATCCGGGAACTTGAGGGGGCCATCATCTCCCTGATTGCCCAGTCTTCCTTCAATAAAAAGGAGGTCACCCTGGAACTCGCTCAAAAGGTAGTAGAGAAATTTGTCAAAAACACGAAGAGGGAGGTTTCCATTGATTATATCCAAAAAGTGGTCTCGGACTACTTCGAAATGGATGTGGCCACCCTCCAATCCAAAACGCGGAAAAGACATATTGTTCAGGCGAGGCAACTGGCGATGTTCTTTGCAAAGAAATACACGAAGGCCTCCCTGGCCAGTATTGGCTCCCAGATCGGGAAACGGGACCACGCAACCGTACTTCATGCCTGCAAAACGGTAGACAACCTCGCCGAGACGGATAAGCAATTCCGTAAGTATATCGAAGATCTCAATAAGAAATTTTCCTGAAAACTGATGCCGATTCGGGTACTCATGGTATGCCTGGGGAATATCTGCAGGTCCCCACTTGCGGAAGGCATCCTTTCGGCCAAGGTTTCAGACAGGGAGATCCTCGTGGATTCAGCCGGGACAGCAGGATATCATATCGGCAAGCCCCCGGATCCAAGATCGATAGAAATCGCAGCCAAACATGGCATTGATATCAGCCATCAGCGCTGCCGCAGGTTCTCCCCTGCTGACTTTGACAAATATGATTATATCTTTGCCATGGACCGGGAAAACCTCATGAACCTTCAGGATTTGGCCCGGGATCCCCGAGACTTTAAAAAGCTATCCCTCCTGCTGGGAGAAGCGGGTATGGACGCAGAAGAAGTTCCCGATCCCTATTACGGTGGGGTGCAGGGATTTTTGGAGGTTTACCGGATGATTGACCGCGCTACAGATCGGTTGCTGGCCACCCTGCTGCGTTAACACATGCATATGGATTCAAAAGGCTCAGAGAAAGGAATACTCTATCTTTTGCCCACCACCCTGGGGGAAACTGAACCCCTGGAGGTGTTGCCGCTTACGATCAAACAGGCCGTGGAAGGAATTGACCACTATGTGGTGGAAAACGAAAAATCCGCACGCAGGTTCATCAAAAAGATCACCCCCCGCAAATCCCAGGCACAGCTGCGTATCAAGCTTCTTAACAAATACACGGAGGAGCATGAAATCCCTGAGTACCTCCAACCCTGCATGGAGGGTTTGTCAATAGGAGTGCTCTCTGAGGCCGGTTGCCCCGGGATAGCGGACCCGGGAGCCTTGCTGGTGCGCATGGCGCATGAAAAGGGCATACGCGTGGTCCCGCTGGTAGGGCCGTCTTCCATCATTCTTGCCCTGATGGCCAGTGGCCTGAATGGTCAGAACTTTGCATTCAATGGCTATTTGCCAATTGAATCGGCAGCGCGAAGGAAAGCGATCAGGGAGCTGGAAAAACGGTCCAGGGAATCCGGTCAAACCCAATTATTTATGGAAACCCCTTACCGAAACAACAAGTTATTGGCGGAACTGGTCCGCACGCTCAGGCCTGATACCCGCCTCTGCATCGCTGCAGACCTAACCCTCAAAACGGAGTATATTCAAACCTTGGCCATTTCCGAATGGTCCGGGTATACGGTCGACCTTCACAAAAGACCAGCCATTTTTGCCATACTGGCAGAATGAAAGTGAGGTGCCTAGAGTACTCTTGGATTTCTTCGCGGAAGTATGGAAGAAGTATCATACCCCTTGAACTTAACCATATACTGGGTTATGGTGGTTCCATAGGCGTCGGCAACATCGTGCCTTCCTCCTGACCGCAGGAATTTCTTCACATTTCCAGGGCCGGCGAGGTGTGCTGCGGCAAGGATACCGGATTCGGTAATTTCCACCCCATTCATCCGCTTTCCGATAAACCGGGGGATGTCCCGACGCAAGATCCACTTGTTTCGCGCCAGATTGGTCTCAAATACCTGTTCCTGAAGTGCTGGGTTACGTAAAAATCGGGTGGCATTGTAGACCCCCATCAATTGGAGGGTGCCTATCCCAAATTGGTATTTTCCCAGGTAACCCAGTGTATTTGTTACAAAATAGTCTCCCCTGGATTCTTTAAAGGCAAGGGCTTCCCGGAAGCCTATTACCGATGTTCCCAAAAAAGGCGGGAGGATGATAGATGATTGTGCTGATTGCCTGAAAGCAGGGAAATGAACCGGCAGGCTGTCTTTGATCACAAGGGAGTCAGGTACCTGAACCCGCGTTTGATGCTGTGGTCCAGAGATAAAACTCGCCAAAACCAACACCATGATCAAAGGACTGATGCGTCGTATCCTTCTTTTCATAATAGTGTCTTCTAAAGACTTACAGGCATAAAAGCCTTGCTTATCGTTCTCAGGGTCAAAGATACAAGCTGCCCCGGGTGCAAATCTGAAGATTTTCCTAAAATGAATGAATTCCCCGACAAAATGCAGAATTTACCTACAAATGATCTCAACGTCGGATTTTTTGAGCATTTAGCCAGAGGACGTACTGCGCTTTATTGCGGTTGTGTTGCGCCAGGGTCTCTGAAAAGATATGGTAACCAAAATTCTCCGTGTCCGCCACAAAATAAAGGAAATTGTGTGTTTCAGGGTTAAGCACTGCTTCAATTGCCGAGATGTCCGGCATGGCAATGAGTCCGGGAGGGACCCCGGGATATTTATAAGTATTAAAGGGGGAATCCAGTTCGAGGTCCCGATAAAGAACCCGTCGTATCACGGTGTCATAATTCCCGCTGGACTTTTTGATGGCGTAAATCACCGTGGGATCCGCCTGCAGAAGCATGCCTCGTCTCAATCGGTTCAGATAGACCCCAGCCACCTTTGGACGTTCGTCGATCTGAGCGGTCTCCTTGTGCACCACCGCCGCAAGGGCCATGACCTCTTCCGGACTGAGACCCTGGGCTTTGGCTTTCTCCAGCCGACTTTCTGTCCAGAATGCACGGTATTCCTTGAGCATACGGTCCCTGAATTTTACTGCGGAAGTATTCCAGTAAAGCTCATAGCTGTTAGGCAAATATGGGATAAGCGCCTGATCCGAATTCCAGCCCTGAGCCTGCAGGAAGGACGTATCCATGAAGGCCCGATAGAGCTCCAGACTGTCGGCTTCCAGTTGTTCTGCAATGCGCCCCGCGAGCAAGGCAGGGGATTCCTGATTGTTGAATGAGATTTGAACCGGGGTATTGCCGCTGCGGAGGGAATTTACAATCTCATTGTTGTTCATCCCCTGGCGTATGGGGAACTTTCCACCTTTGATATTGCTCAGGTAAAGTTTCCTTCGGGCCACCGCCTCAAAGGAATCCAGATCCTCCAAAAGGGGGGCAAGTTGTCGCTTTAGTTCAGGATAGCTACCATCAGAGGGGATGAAAACATAGACCACCTCATTCGCAAAAGCCGTATTTGGAGAGAAAAAGGCGCGGTATACCATTGCGGCAAACAACCCTCCGATTAGCAAACCGATGACTATAATGATAAAAAGGAGTCTTCTAAGATACATCTTCCTTAAACTTTTGATAGAACAACACATCCTCGAAGCCTTGAGAGGTCCGCAACCAGCCTTTGCGCACTCCGTTTTGCCGGAATCCCAGCTTTTCAAACAGGTGCCGGCTTCGGGAATTGGATACCGATATCGTGGCATAAACCTGGTGGAGCTGCAATACGCCAAAGGCATACTCACAAAACAATTCCAGGGCTTCGCCCCCATAACCCCTGTCCCGGGTATCCGGTTGGGAGATCACAATCCCAACCCCCGCCCTGAGGTGCCTAGGGTTGAAATCATACAGATCGATCAGGCCCATGGGTTGCAGGTTAGGGCCACAGATAACCAACCGCAGCTGCTTTGCTTCATAAATATCCTGGTGAGATCTGGCCAGATAATCCTTCAGGACTTTCCTGGAATAGGGAGCCAGGGTACCACTGATCTCCCAGATCCCCGGGTCATTCTCAAGGGTAAAAAGGTATTCCAGATCTTCTGGTTCCAGGGCCCTTAGTTGGATATGTGCTCCTCGTAGATAGGTCATGGCAAAGTACCACTAAAAACCCATGTTGCGGGTCCTTTCAACTTGATTTCCGAATATCCGTCAGGAGTTTTGGCAAAGGTGACCTCGAGGTCTCCCCCCCGTGTACTGATCCTGGCCCGGGTTCCCTTGAGATGCCCCAGATAGTGCATAGAAAGGGCCGTTGCCGTGACCCCGGTCCCGCAGGAGTAGGTTTCGTCCTCCACCCCGCGCTCATACGTTCGCACCTCAAATGCGTCTTCCCCCAGGAGCTTCACAAAATTGATGTTTGAACCTCGCTGTCCGTAGATTCCGTACCTCAGGCGCTCTCCTTCCTTCTTCACATCCAGGCCATCCCAGTCCTCCCAGACCTGCACGTGATGCGGTGAGCCGGTATCCAACCAAATGTGCTTTGGTTTGGAATGAACCTCAGTAACATTGGCCATGCCCAGGACAACCCAGTCCCCGTCAATATGAGCTTTGTGGACCCCGTCCACGGCCAGGAATTCACAGAAATCCCCAACAACACCGAGTTTTTTTGCAAAGGCGACAACACATCTTCCACCATTGCCACACATGCTTCCCTCTCTTCCATCTGAATTGAAATACACCATCCTGAAGTCTGTCGATTTGTCAGCCTCCAGCAGGATCAAACCATCCGCGCCAATACCGAATCGCCTGTGACAAAGGCGTGAAATCAATTTGGTATCTTTTTTGGGGAAGGTATCCTGACGGTTGTCAAAGAGGATGAAGTCATTCCCGGTGGCCTGATATTTATGGAATTTCTGGTTCATCGGCTACAAAGATACATTTTAATCAGAGCATCGTTCTCGTTAAAATGTCGTTAAACGAAAATAACAACGCATCGAAAACAGTTAACTTTAAATTCAAAAAAAAGCACGCAAATGAAACGAATAAGCGGTCTGTTTCTCGTCGCTTTGCTCGCGGGATCTTTAACTTTAGGGGCCTACAAGCTCTTTTTTGAACCTTCATACCAGGACGTAGCCTTCGAGTCCGGTTCCCTTCCGGTCTTTCAAACCAGCAACCTCCCCCCAAGCTTTTCCGGGGCGGATATTGATCAGGCAGGTTTTACGGTTGCAGCTGAAAAAACAGTGCATGCTGTAGTCCACGTGAAAAACATAACAGAAAGTCAGGGGCCGAGCAACCTGCTGGAATTCTTTTACGGGTATCAGGAGCGCGGCCGCCCCCAGGTGGGAACCGGTTCGGGGGTCATCATTTCTCCCGACGGATATATTGTGACCAACAACCATGTGATTGCCAAGGCAACCCAGCTTATGGTAACATTGAACAACAACAAAACCTATGATGCCACCCTGGTGGGCACGGATCCCACAACGGATATTGCGCTGATCAAAGTAGAACCGGAGGATCCGCTACCCTACCTCGCTTTTGGTGATTCGGACAATGTCATGATCGGGGAATGGGTACTGGCCGTGGGGAACCCCTTTAACCTCACCTCTACGGTTACGGCGGGAATTGTTAGTGCAAAAGCCCGCAACCTCGGGAGGAATCAGTCCTTCATACAGACGGATGCTGCAGTTAATCCGGGCAATAGCGGAGGAGCCCTGGTAAACACCAATGGCGATCTGGTAGGGATCAACACCGCAATTACTTCTCAAACCGGATCCTATATTGGCTATTCCTTTGCCGTCCCAAGCAACATTGCCCGTAAAGTGGTGCAGGACCTCTTGGAATACGGGGATGTGATCAAAGGGGTTATCGGTATTCAGACCATCCTTCCGGATAGTGAATACGCAAGGCAGAATGGTTTGGACCAGATCGAAGGGGTCTATGTGGAAAACGTGGAGGAGGACTCCGGGGCCGAAATTGCAGGGGTACAGCAGGGCGATATCATTAAGCAGATTGATGAGATCCAGATCACAAAATTCGCCGACCTCACCGGGTATATTGCCTCCAAAAGTCCGGGGGATGTGGTACAGGTCCGTCTGGACCGCGATGGGGAGACCCTGGCTGTTGATGTAGAGGTTCGTGAAAAGCAGACCCTGCAGCTGCCCGTCTTCGGATTTATGGTCAAGAATCTTTCGGAGGAAGACAAAGGGAAATACAATATCGAAAATGGGGTGAAGATCATCGCCGTGCCCGAGAGATCCCGCAAATACGGCCTGGAGGGCAAAGTGATCCTTGCTGTAGATGGAAAGGAAGTCAGGAACATCAATGATGCCCGGAAGTACTTCAGCGACATTTCCCGCTATGAACAAACCAGCATCATGCTCCTGAACGAAGATGGTGAGCGGGAACGCGTGATCTTTCAGTAAACGACCTGGATAACAAAAATCCCACCTGATCGGTGGGATTTTTTTGTACACTAAAACCTATGGCGAAAACGTTTGAAGTTTATAGTTTTGCGGATAACTTAATCAACCCTTAATGAACTACTCGAGCACCTACGAGAAAGAGCTGGCTTTTCAGGCCGACCGGAGGAAAGCAACCACCGAATTTATCAAAATCATCAGTGACCTGTGGTACGACAAGGCGATTGAGGTGGTCCTGTTCAGGAATCAGATCATCGATAAGAACGTAAGCGAAATCATCAACCTGCACGAATACGCCGGCCAATTCGTGCAAAAACCCATCTCCATCTTCGATTCCGTGGAGCTGCTCAGGGCCATCAACGATATCAAATTACCCCCCTCCAAGCTGGATATCGGCAAGCTGACCTATGAGTACCACACCGACAACCCCCAGAACTATCAGAATGTCAAGGCATTCATCATAGATAAATTAAAGGACGCCCAGTCCTATCCGGAAATCGAACCCAAAGATGTGGTTCTGTACGGATTTGGTCGGATTGGGAGGCTTCTTGCCAGGGAACTCATGGCCAAAACAGGGAAGGGAAACCAACTTCGGCTGCGCGCCATTGTGACCCGTGGAAAATTAACCCCCGAGGTACTGGAAAAACGCGCTGCACTGCTTCGCACAGATTCAGTCCACGGACAATTCAGTGGTACGGTAGAGGCAGATCCGGAACTTAACCTGCTGGTCATCAATGGCACCAGTGTACACTTGATTTCTGCCGATGCCCCTGAGGAGATAGACTATACGGAGTACGGTATTGAAGATGCCCTGGTCATAGACAACACAGGAGCGTTCCGGGACGAGGCCTCCCTCGGCAGGCACCTGCGTGCCAGGGGTGTATCCAGGGTTCTCCTTACAGCTCCGGGCAAGGATGTGCCGAACATCGTCCATGGAGTGAACCACGGGGTCTTTGATCCTGAATCCGTTTCCATATTCTCTGCGGCTTCCTGCACCACCAATGCCATCACCCCGGTATTAAAAGTGGTAGAAGATTCCCTGGGGATAGAAAAAGGGCATATCGAAACGATCCATGCCTATACCAATGACCAGAACCTCGTCGATAATATCCACGCCAAATACCGAAGGGGAAGGGCCGCGGGATTAAATATGGTCATCACCGAAACCGGAGCTGGGAAGGCAGTCGCAAAAGCGTTGCCGGCCCTGAAGGGAAAACTCACCTCCAATGCGATCCGGGTGCCCGTACCCAATGGTTCACTGGCAATTTTAAACCTTGAGCTGAAAAACAAGACCACCCTCGAAGGAATCAACACCATCATCAAAAAATATGCGCTGGAAGGCGATTTGGTGGAACAGATCAAGTATTCCCTGAGCAATGAGCTGGTATCCTCGGACATTATAGGCACTTCGGCCCCGGCCATTTATGACAGCCGGGCTACCATCGTGGCGGCAGACGGGAAAAACATCCTGCTCTATGTCTGGTATGACAATGAGTTCGGGTATGCCCATCAGGTGATCCGGTTATCAAAGTATATAGCCAAGGTCCGCAGGTATACCTACTATTAATCATTGGATGGGTAGACTAATTTTGGATTTTGTCCGTATATGAATGTGGGAGATTCCCTGGTTTTTTTTCATTTACATAATATTGAAGTACTTTAGAGGCACCTATAATCCATACCTACCCTAGAACGAACTGACATGAGGTTATTAAAAAAGACGATCCTCGGCCTTGCTCTTCTCGGAGCTGGCGTTTTGTGGTCCCAGGAGGCAGAACAGGAACCTTCTCTTGATGGAGGGACCATCGAGAGCCAGTTTGAATTTCTTTATAAGAAATCAGGCAACTACAACGCTGAAGGCCGACGCTATGAAGTAGTCCGCAAAATACAATTGGATAAGTTGAGGGGAAATGTGTTAGATAGTCTTACCGCTTTTCGCAAAGATATCGCTGAACTGCAGGCCGTTATCACAAGACAGGAAGGCATTATAGAGGATCTGAACACAAAACTGGAGAACACCAGCACCCAACTGACCGATGTGACCGAAGAAAAGGACAGCATGTCCTTCTTTGGGGCGCAAATCTCTAAAATTACTTATAACCTGATCCTATGGACCATCATTGGAACCCTGTTGCTTTTCCTGCTCTTGTTTATCTACAAGTTTAGAAGAAGCAATGTGCTCACCCAGGAAGCCAAGGTGAAATTATCGGATCTGGAAAGCGAATACGAGGAGCATCGCAGAAAAGCCCTGGAACGGGAACAGCGAATCAGCCGCCAGCTGCAGGACGAAATCAATAAATACAAAAAGGGTAAATAGGACCTTGTGGTCCGCCTGATCCAATGACCATCCGAGAGGCCAAAGTGGATGATTTGCCCGAACTGGCTCAACTGATGGATGCCTACCGGGTCTTTTACGCTCAGCCATCGGATTCCAAAGCTGCCGGGACATTCCTAGCGGAGCGCTTGGAGCTCAGGGACTCCAGAATCTTCATAGCCTTTCTAGAAGAAAAAGCAGTGGGATTCACCCAACTCTATCCCTCCTTCTCCAGCGTGGGGCTCATACGCCTCTATATTCTCAATGACCTCTATGTAAACCCGGATTATCGGGGACAGGGGATTGGCGAAGCGTTGTTGAAAAAAGCACAGGAGTTCTGTATTTCTGAGGGTGCGCGGGGCCTGGCCCTGGAAACAGCTGTCGAAAATCCTGCTCAATATCTTTATGAGCGCCTGGGATGGATAAAGGACGAGAGCTTCTTTCACTATTTCTGGACCTCCCCAACCCATAACCCTTAAACGTCGCCCGCTTATGAGAATCGATATCGTTACGGTATTACCGGAATTGATCAAAAGCCCTTTTGAGGCCTCGATCCTTAAACGGGCCATTGATAAGGGCCTGGTGGAGGTTCACCTGCATAACCTCAGGGACTACGCCTCAAATCGCTATAAGCAAGTGGATGACTATGCTTTTGGTGGGGGTGCAGGCATGGTACTGATGCCCGAGCCCCTGGACCGATGCCTCGCAGATTTGTCCTCGGCAAGGGAGTATGATGAGATCATTTATATGACCCCGGATGGAAAGCGGTTAAACCAGCAAATGGCCAATCGCCTGTCCCTTAAGGAGAACCTGTTGATCGTATGCGGACATTATAAGGGTATCGATCAACGGATTCGGGATCTGTGGGTTACCAAAGAAATTTCCATAGGGGACTATGTGCTTTCAGGAGGTGAGCTGGGAGCTGCTGTTCTCTCCGATGCCATCATTCGGCTAATACCAGGGGTGTTGAATGATGAAACTTCTGCCCTCACGGATACCTTTCAGGACAACCTCCTTGCACCCCCTGTTTATACCCGTCCGCGGGAATTCAAGGGCATGGATGTGCCTGAGGTACTGCTCAGTGGGGATTTCAACAAAATTGAAGCCTGGCGGGAAGCCGAGGCCTATAGGCGGACCCAGGAGCTACGCCCTGATTTGCTGGACCCTCGGGAAGAATCAAATTTGGATTGAATTTTCTTGTCATTTGAGATTATTCCGTTATTTTTGCACACGATTTTGGATCAACCTCTGACGATATCCGTGAATGTTGGTTCAAAAAAACCAAAAGCAATACCATGGAATCCTTAGTAAAATTTGTAGAGAACGAATTCGTCAAGCGTAATGACTTTCCGCAATTCTCTTCAGGAGACACCATCACGGTTTTTTACGAAATCAAAGAAGGAGACAAAACCCGTACACAGTTTTTCCGGGGCGTTGTGATTCAGCGTCGCGGCTCCGGGGCCACTGAAACCTTTACCATCCGTAAGATGAGCGGCACGGTTGGTGTGGAACGTATCTTCCCCATCAATATGCCTGCCCTGCAAAAAATCGAAATCAACAAGCGAGGAAAAGTGCGCCGGGCGCGTATCTTTTATTTCCGGGGACTTACCGGAAAGAGAGCTCGAATCAAAGAGATTCGGTCGTAATTCCCTGCTGGAACGAAATAGAAAACCCGAAGCCTGTGCTTCGGGTTTTTTTTATTCCTTTTCGAAAGCGAGCAGGGTCTTTCGAATGATCCCAAGACATTCCAGAAGCTGTTCTTCGGTCATCACCAGAGGCGGAGCGAACCGAATAATATTGCCATGGGTGGGCTTGGCCAGCAATCCGTTATCCTTCAGTGCCACACAGATTTCCCATGCCGTGGAACTGTCCTCGGTATCATTGATCACAATGGCATTTAATAACCCCCTGCCCCTGACGAGCTTGACCAATTCGGTTTCCGCAATGATCTCCTCCATCTTTTCGCGAAAAAGGGATCCCAGCCGGTCTGCATTAATGGCCAGCTGTTCCTCCCGAACTACTTCGAGGGCTGCAACAGCCACTGCACAGCCCAGCGGATTTCCCCCAAAGGTTGAGCCATGGTTGCCGGGACGAATGACTTCCATCACCTCCTTGTTAGCTAAAACCGCAGAGACAGGAAATACCCCACCCGATAACGCCTTTCCGAGGATGAGAATGTCTGGCTTCACCTCAGGGGAGCCGGAACAATTTTTATCCGGACAGCTGCAGTTTCCGCAACTGGCAAGCAGCCTGCCCGTTCGGGCTATACCCGTCTGAACTTCATCCGCAATAAAGAGCACATTGTGTTCTTTGCATAGGCGATATGCCTCCTTCAAATACTCGGGATCGGGAACATAGACTCCGGCCTCACCCTGAATGGGTTCAACCAAAAAAGCAGCTACATCCTCCGAAAGCATTTCCCTTAGGGCATTGAGATCGTTGTAGCGAACCGAGATGATCCCAGGAGTAAAAGGTCCGAAATTCTCTGTTGCAATGGGGTCATTCGAAGCTGATATAATGCTTATGGTGCGGCCGTGGAAGTTATTCTGACACACAATGATTTTGGCCTTGTTGGCATGGATTCCCTTTTTCTCATACCCCCATTTCCGGGCCAGCTTAATGGCTGTTTCCACGGCTTCGGCCCCGGTATTCATAGGAAGCACCTTGTCAAATCCAAAATACTCGGTTATATATTTCTCATAAGCCCCGAGCTGGTCGTTGTAAAATGCCCTTGATGTCAGGGTTAGTTTTTCCGCCTGATCTTTTAAAGCTCCGATGATCTTAGGATGACAGTGGCCCTGATTGACGGCCGAATAGGCCGATAGAAAATCGTAATACTTTCGCCCTTCGACATCCCAAACATAGACGCCCTCCCCCCGGCTCAGGACAACGGGTAGCGGATGATAGTTCTGTGCTCCATAACGGGCCTCAAGTGCCATAGCCTCCGCTGAGCTGAGTGTTTCCATTACTGACATGAAAATGACTATTTATTATTAACAAATCCACTATTCCTGCTTAGGGAGAGAAATCATCCGCGAAGTGGGTTAAATGTACGAATATTTGAAGGCTGAAAACAAGATCTTTTCTGAGAATTCGACCTCCCGTAAGTCACAGCTGACCAGCTGAGCCCTTGGTAAATGAGACCTTCTTTGGATTCGACAAAAGGGGTTACTTTTGTCGCATGAGCAGGAAAAGAGCGAAACCATTTTTTGAGTCCCTTGAAGTGATCGATGCAGGGGCCAAGGGGAAAGCGGTGGCCAAAGCCCCAGACGGCCGCATTGTGTTTATGGCGAACGCGGTTCCGGGCGATCGCGTATCGGTGCAGACGACAAAAAGGCGAAAAGGCTATTATGAAGGATTTGTCACGGAGCTCCTGCACCCTTCGGAGGACCGGGTTTCTCCCAAGTGTTCCCATTTCGGAACCTGCGGAGGCTGCAAATGGCAGCATATGGATTACCAGGCCCAATTAAGATACAAGGAAAAAGAGGTTTTGGAGAATCTCAGGCGAATCGGAAAAGTGGAGCTTCCCCTATCCGACCCGATCCTGCCCGCCCCTGCACAATTCTATTACCGCAATAAAATGGAATTCTCCTTTTCCTGCAACAGGTGGCTCGAACCCCAGGAGATTGCAGGAAAAACAACTGTTGAAAGCCGAAATGCCCTGGGCCTGCACATCCCGGGGATGTGGGATAAAGTACTGGATCTCAAAGCGTGCTATCTGATGGCTCCTCCTGCAGATGAAATCCGATTGGGTATTCGCAGGTACGCCGAGGATCACGGGCTTTCTTTTTTTGATCCCAGGGCCCATGCGGGGTTGTTGCGTACCCTAATGATCCGCAATACCCTGGCTGGAGAAATTATGGTCTTGCTTCAGTTCTTTGAAGATGATCCGGACCAAAGGGAGGGGCTTTTAAAGTATGTTGAAACCTCCTTCCCCCAGGTATCCTCCCTGTATTACGTGGTCAACCAGAAGAAAAATGACACCCTCTACGATCTTGATCTGATACACTACTCCGGGCTTCCGTATATCACGGAGGAAATGGAGGGACTGCAGTTCCGCATAACTCCCAAGTCTTTCTACCAGACCAACAGTGCACAGGCGTACGCCCTGTACCAAAAGGTACGAGAGTTTGCCGGCCTGAACGGGACCGAATTGGTATATGACCTGTACACGGGGCTCGGGACCATCGCCCATTTTGTGGCCCGGAGCGCAAAAAAGGTGGTGGGAATCGAAGCCGTCCCAGAGGCTATTGAGGCTGCCAGGGAGAATGCAGTTTTAAACGGCATAAACAATGTGGCCTTTTTTGCAGGGGATATGAAAGACCTGTTTGATCAGGATTTCCTGAAGGCGCACGGCATGCCCGATGTCATTATTGCGGATCCTCCCAGGGACGGAATGCACAAAGACGTTGTGGCCCGCATAGTGGCTGCTGCGCCTTCCCGTATCGTGTATGTGAGTTGCAACAGCGCCACCCAGGCCAGGGATCTTGAGCTGATGAAGGAACGCTATGAGGTCATTCGGGTACAGCCTGTGGATATGTTCCCCCAGACCCACCACGTTGAAAATATTGTACTTTTAAAGCGACGGAATAATCCGTAATTTGACGGCTTATGCAACGAACCACTTCCCGCATCCAAGCAGTCCTGGGCATCGGATTGCTTTTCTGCCTGTTTCTCTCAGGAGTAATGGGATGCGAAAAGGACGATATCTGTGTGGATGGGGACACCCCACTGCTCGTCATCAAATTCTACGACATTCAGGCTCCGGAGACTTCCAAAGCGGTCAGCAGCCTCAGGGTCATAGGCCTCGGACAAACCGGCCCCGTTGATACATTTGCGGATCAGAGCGACCTGGATTCCATCGCACTGCCCCTCCGCCCGGAACAGGAGGAAACCACCTTTATACTCATTCTGGATTCGGATGAGGAAGAAGGGGTGGAAACAGGAAATGCTGATACCCTTCGATTCTCCTACAATACCCAGGGTGCTTTTATCTCCCGCGCCTGTGGTTTTGTGGCCAATTATGACGATCTGAATTCCCGCCTCGAACCGGACACCCTGAATTGGATCCAAAATGTCGAGGTCATTAACTCCACGGTCCAAACTCAGGATACTACCCATGTCTCAATTTTCCACTAAACTCCTTCTTGTTTTGATGTTGTTGCAGGCACTCACGGGTTCTGGGCAGGATGTGGTTCGGGATACGACCAAAAAGTCCGATATCTACGGGCTGCGCGTGGGTATCGACCTGAGCCGGCCCCTGCTGACCCTTTTAAACGAAGACTACCAGGGCCTTGAAATAGTCGGCGATTACCGAATCAGCGAACATTTATATCTGGCAGCGGAACTCGGCAATGAATCCAGAAGGGTGGAAGAAGTTCTGGACAATGCCGATGGGATTAACCGCATCACCCTCTATGATATTGAAAGTGCAGGAAGTTACCTTAAACTAGGGGTGGATTACAATACCTACACCAATTGGTATGGAATGAACAACAGCATCCTGATAGGGGCCCGATACGCGTTCTCCACCTTTAAAAATACCCTGGACAACTACCGCTATTTCGATAGCAACCGTTATTGGAGTCCGAATGAATTTGTGGCCGGAAGTGAACTTGTGGGAGAATACACAGGCCTTAACGCGTCCTGGCTGGAACTCCTGGCCGGGGTGAAGGCGGAGCTTTTTGCCAATTTTTACCTGGGTGGGAGCATCCGCCTCAATGTGCTGATTACCAACAAGGATTCAGGAGCATTTAACAATATTTGGATTCCCGGATTTAACCGGAAGAATGATAACTCCGGCATCGGCTGGGGATTTAATTACACCCTGAGTTATCTGCTTCCGATTTACCGAAAAGCGAGGAAAAAACCATCAGACCCGCCCCAATAACCTTATTCTGCCTGCTGAAATTTGGTTTTCTTGCTACCCTTGTAGATCTCATATAGGACCAGTCTGGATTCAATCTTCCCGTTGAAGAACTTGATCTTTCTCGATGGGCGAAGTCCTACGTATTTCAAAGCCTCCAGATTTCCGGTAAACATCCAGGCTCGGGTGTTGGGGTAAGCTTGCTTTAAAGTATCTCCAAATTTGCTGTAGAACCCTTCAAGTTCCACGGGCAGCCGTTCCCCGTAGGGAGGGTTGCAGATCAGAAACAAGGATGATTGATTTGCCTTGGCGGAGGCAAAGAAATCCTGTTTTTTCACCTGGATAAAGTCAGACAATTGGGCTGTGTTCACATTCTCAAGCGCTTTACGAACCGCTGACGGGGCTTTGTCATACCCGGTGATGGTATGTGAGAAATCTCGTGTTTTTGAAAGGCTGGCATCATGTATGGCTGCAAACAGGTCCGGGTCATAATCTTTCCAGGTCTGAAATCCGAATTGTTGACGGTTTATGTTGGCAGGGATATTACATGCAATCATTGCCGCCTCGATCAGAAGCGTCCCGCTCCCGCACATGGGATCCAGGAAGTCGGATTGGCCATTCCATCCACTTTGAAGAAGAATACCAGCTGCAAGTACTTCATTCAGAGGTGCCTTATTGGTGGCGCGTCGGTAACCCCTTTGGTGCAGGGAGTTTCCTGAACTGTCCAGTGAAAGGTGGCCTGTATTTCCCTGAAGGTGAAGATGGATCCGAACATCCGGCTGGGATACAGAAACGCTGGGTCGAGCACCGGATTTCTTCCTGAACTGGTCCACTATGGCATCTTTGACCTTCTGGGAAACAAAAAGTGAATGCGAAAAATGATCACTGTGCATTACCGTATCGATCACAAATGTCATTTCAGGATCCAGATACCTGCTCCAGTTGACCTCCTGAACACGATCGTAGAGATCTTCTGAACGTCTAATCTTAAAGGTCCAGATGGGTTTGAGAATGCGCAGAGCGGTCCTGAGGGAGAGGTTAGCCTTGTACATAAACCCCTGATCCCCTTCGAAAAATGCGCAGCGCACCCCCTCTTTAACCTTTCCCGCGCCTAATGTCCTCAGTTCGGTTGCCAGGATCGGTTCAAGACCGTAAAGTGTTTTGGCAAGCATTTTAAAATTTTCTGCCATTGCCCGTGTAATTGAAACCCTAAAAATACACTAATTTTACCGGTGTATTAAAGAAATGATCCCGGTACTCCCCACCCCTTTTGAATTGATGCTGCCCGCCATGGCAGTACTTCTGAGTTTTGTCCTCTTGTTGGGAATCCCGGCGCTTAAAATCAAAGACCATCGCCTGCTGCTGTCATTCAGTGGAGCTTTCTTGCTGGGGGTTACCTTATTTGAGCTCCTTCCGGAAGTATTCGATAAAGGGATGCCAGGAAAACCCGGGGTTTTTATTGCCATTGGGATCCTCCTGCAAATCATCCTCGAATTTTTCTCCAGGGGAGCTGAGCACGGGCATAAACACCATTCCAATGCCGAGAAGGGCTTTCCATTGATGTTGCTCATCAGCCTTGGGCTCCACGCCTTCCTTGAGGGAATCCCCTTATCGGTAAATCAGGGTGTGTTGTGGGCCATTACGGTTCATAAAATCCCTGTAGCCCTGATCCTGGGCGGTTTCCTGCTTGATTCCGGCCTTTCGCGCAACACTGCCTGGGTCTTTATGGTCATTTTCGCCTCAATGACCCCTTTGGGAACCTGGTTGGGGAGTTTGCAGGTACTGCAGGAAGTGTATCCCTACTTGCTGGCATTGGTGATTGGGATGATACTCCATGTCTCCACCATTATCCTTTTTGAGAGCTCCCGTGATCACAAAGTAAACCTTCAAAAACTCGGGGTGATTATCCTCGCTTTGGTCCTGGCATATTTTCTATAGCCGCACAAGTTCAGCGGGGTA
>Ga0272441_10004256_pt1 | contig 26234 bp, 17 predicted proteins | sample SSMProp6N_FD_193582 | JGI IMG/M metagenome (GOLD analysis project Ga0272441, IMG submission 193582) | Marine sediment archaeal communities from Little Sippewissett salt marsh, Falmouth, MA, United States - SSM-Prop-6N | ecosystem: Environmental > Aquatic > Marine > Wetlands > Sediment ...
CACATATCACTTTCAGGAAACTTCAAAAGGAGATTAATGAAAAGAACCAGTCGATATGGTTTTACAGACATTCAGCTTTGTACAGATTTATACAAAACCACATCGATGGATTTCATATCTCCAGGAGGATTGAAAGTGTATGCAATTCTATGTTTGTCGGTTCAAAGGAAGATACTATCGAGTGGGAAAATGCAAAAAGAAATTTGATTGCTATCAGAGATCTTGCAGAAAATAATGACATGCCATTTTATCTTGTAATCTTTCCTGCGCTTATAAAATTAAATGAAAACCATTCCTTTTTTCCAATACTCAATATCATAAAAGAATTTGCTGAAAAAAATAGCATAGCATGTTATTCTCTTTTCGAATCATTTAAAGGATATAACGGACCTTCATTATGGGTTTCCAAATACGATCAGCACCCGAATGAGAAAGGTCACCAGATTACAGCAGATGCTTTATACGATTATCTGAAAGATAGGATAATAGCTAAACAGAAAACGCGGATGGTTGTAAATCCATGAAACTGATTCCATTTTGTAATTATCCAGAATCATTTTCTAGAATTCAAAAGGTCTTTATATATAGTTTCTAACTGTTTGGCTTTTTGAGACCAGTCATATTGATTTTCAACGAGTTGACGACCTGCAACTGATAATTTTTTTCGCAGTTTTTCATCCTCGATCATTTTTATAATCTTTTGGGTAAAATCATCTTTATCATCAGATATAATTAGATGATTACCATTTTCCACTTCAAGTCCAAGAGCAGCAACGCTACTTGAAATTACAGGTAGATTCATAGAAAAGGATTCGAGGATTTTTCCACGAATTCCTCCACCAAGTCTTAAAGGAACAACGAAAATATCAGCTTTATTGAATATTGGTTTTATGTCATCAACGAAACCTGTACAGATTATGTTTTGACCATTATGAAAATGCTGAATCCATCGGAAAGGATCATTTCCTGCAGCTATAAATTTCCCATTCGGATATTTTTTTATGATACCGGGGAAAATATCGTTAACAAAGAAATTGACGGCATCAACATTAGGGCTATGTCCATAATAACCGACATATAATAGAACGGGATCATCAATTATCTTTCTTAACTTCCTTTTTTCTGATTTCAATCCTTTACAATCAACACCGGTATTTACCACATAAATCTTTTTATGATTAACATAGGATTTTAATTTATCTTTTTCGTCTTTAGTTAAAACTATTACACCATCAAATTTATCCGCGTGTGTTATTTCATATACGAATTTTCTTATATATTCGATAAAAAGTGCAATTTTTTTAAAGATTCTACTCTCTGCTCTGAACCTCTTTAATATTGCAGAAAATCCGATTTCGTGAATCGTAATCATTTTACAAACTCTGTTTGTTTCAGGAAGATATTGAGACATGACCTGATATTCGATATGAATAATTTGATAGTCTCTTTTATTTATCACCTCTTGTACTTTTTGAGTCATTTGTGCTTGGTAAAAGTCATCAATGTCTTTTGGTACGGGTAACTTGAAAAGATCTTCCCGTTTTGATGGTATTCTTTTCACAGGGACAACTAAATTGCACAGTTTTTCAAGTTCCGGGATAGCATTTTTCTCAAAGTCGGAATCATAGAATGTTACAATGTCGAGGTTATGTTTTTCAGATAAACTTTTAATAAGCTCGAACATCCTCCCGGCACCGGCATGATTTTTTCTGCAGGGTAAATATGGAGTAACCATCAGGATGTCCAGGGGGGCTTTTCCATCATAAGATCGCTTCGGTAAAAATTTTTCCCGGTAGCTGAATTTGTTTCCTGAAATGTCCAGAATCTCGGCAGTTGTGAATTTGGATTCAACATTTATTTCACTTAATATCCTTTTAAAAAGAGCTGTATGTTTTTGCTGAACCATTTTTATTGATTGAAGTAAATTTATAGATTCGTCAGAATTCTTGTTAAGAAATAGAACCGATTCTATGTTTTTGAATAAATTTGAAAAAAGATGGGGTATTTCAAAATGTCTTAGAATAAATAGGATTTTATTTTTTTTAATGGTTTGATTTATAAAATCATTATTAAAATCCCTTCCGATAGTCGAACGGTGTTTATGGATTACCATTGAATCTTTTGCGAAGAGAATCCTCCACCCTCTTTTCCAGGCTCTGGTTGAAAGATCTGTATCTTCGAAATAGAAAGGTTCATATAAAGAATCAAAACCTCCCAGTTCAATAAACATGTCTTTACGAATTGCCGAAGAACCACCACCAGCATATAAGCAGGGTGTATCCTCCCCGTTTCCATTATCATCCGGGATTTCATGGTAGATTTTAATATCTTTAAAACTCCATTTACCTTTTGTAAGTCCTGTTTCTTCTCTTCGTTTAAATTTGGATGTTTCTTCCATAATGATTTGGGAGGATATTCCGAAGATATCTCTAGAATTCAAGAAGGGGGTTATCAAGGGGGCTAAAAAGTTATCGCAAACAATCATATCATTGTTCAGGAAGATCAGAATTTCCCCCGATGCAATGCTTGCTCCTTTGTTGCATCCACCTGAGAAACCATGATTTTTATCCAGGTTCAGGACTTTTACCTTAGGATGATCCTTTTCCAGAAATTCTTTAGAGTTGTCGGAACTGTTGTTATCAACAACTATAATCTCGATATCATATGGAGATTTTTCTGTCTCGGATAGTAATGGTGGAATACTATGTTCAAGCATTTTCTTGCCATTGAATGAAGGTATAATTATGGAAACTTTAAAATTATCGGTTAAATTGGGTAAGACAATTTCTTTTTTATTGCAGAAGGGTTTAAAAGTAAAATAAAAGACTTTTAAAATAATGGTTGTAAGGTAAATTGCAAAAATTGAAATAAGAGTTTTAAATTTTATAAATAATCCTATTTGGGGAATAAGTATTTTTGAAATCCTTGTGTCAGTAATTTATTGAAAAAGCCAGTTTATCTTAACTCCGCTGGAAACAACGGGACAAGTGGTTGAATAACAGATGTCGTCCAGCTTGTTCTTTTTAATCATATTCCTGACTTTAATCTGCTTTTCATTATTCCATAGATCATCGATAGTTTCGCAATCGTTGATGTTTGTCAGATTTTCGTTTTGCCAACAACAGTTTCTCACTCCCCCATCGGTTTCGACAGATAGATTTCTCCAGGGTAAGGAACAAATTGGGATATTTCCATTGGCTACTTTATCTTCAATATAATATTCCTGGAAGAAATTACCCATGAGATTTATTCCAAACTTTTTGCCAAGTTCGAGAGCATCTTCGCGAATATCGGATACGAATTTATTCCCAAGATATTCCTCTTTATATCTAAATACATGGCCATCACTCATTGGAATGTTTATTTTAAAGTAATCTTCTCCGTAATTCATATAATCCATTAATACATTCTTGATACCAAATTCATGAGCCATTTTGATGTAGTCGCATATCTCGTTAACATTGCTTTTTGATACAATGAAATATAGGTTCAGGTTTGGATAATTGTTCGAAATGCTCATATAGTACTTTATGTTTTCAATAATACGCAAAAAGGGTTTACCCTGGAGTTTTTTATATGTCTCTTCAGTCGATGCATCAAGACTGACGGCAAAACTATCGACTATTGGATGATCTACTAGAAATTGAGCTATATCCGGTTTAAGTAAAATCCCATTTGTATTGAAAGTTCCGACTCGAACACCAGAGTCATAAAGCTCCTTTATTATATCTTTGAAATCAGGATAGAGAAGGGGTTCTCCATAAGCGCTGGTGAGTCTTACACCATAAAGACCCGGGAAAAATGTTCTCAATTTGTCCAAAATTTCTGGAGAAATATCCTTTTCCCAGGAAGAACGCTGTTTTATTGCAAGGGGTGTGTTTCTAACACATTTACCGCAGTTAAGGTTGCATTTTCCTGTTAAACATATGGATAGTCCAACGGGATTCGAAGTCAGGTAAAACTTCATGTTGTTATATTCCTTGTCATTAACCTTCCTGTTTTTTTCCCTATACCCTTTTTTCAGGGTGTGATCTCGTCCAAAATGAGCGATTTTTCTCCTTTTAGTTATTATTTTTATAGTCTTTAAAGTGTGAATCCAGATGTTATAACTTTCATCCAAACCGAATTTGTACATGAATGAATCGATTGGAAAATTTAATTTCTGATAAATGTTGTCAGTTGAAAGTTTTTCAATTTTGTTATTCCAGGATAATTTAATTACTGGATCATCAACTTTCAATAGTGCTTCAGTTGCATTCTTCAGAGCGACTTTTGCGTAATTATGTTGTCTCGTGTGGTAATATGCATAAGCTTTATAGTAATTCATCGAACACAGGGTTATCGGATCATCTTCTTTGAATCGCTTTTTAAAAAGCGAGAAAATTTCAATTACATATTTAAATCTGTTATATGCAACCAAGCTAATTGCAAGGTTATAAATTTCCATTTCATTGTATTGTTCAACTTTTCCCTTTTTGATTTTTTTAAAAGCTTTCAGAGTTTCTTTGAGTTTCCAGTTATAACTGCTTATTTCAGGTTTATTAATTTCAGGAATTTTTGATTTATCCATGATTTCAAGTGATATGAGTCTTGCTAAGTACCAGGAATATGAATATAAATTTAACGGGAAGTCACAGAAACATAGTTTTAATGTTTTAGAAAAAGGTCTGGAAAAATATTTCAATCCAGCCCAGAAGACACTAAAAGCAATAGTAAATAGGTTAATGATAGGGGAGGTTAAACCTATTTCTGACCATTGGTGCCTGAAATTATTTGACAGTTTATATTTAGATTTTATTATTGAATTTAAAAAATTTGCTCTAATATCTCTGTTACTGCTTGTAGTCCTTAATAATATTACAGTCAGATCATATTTCTTTTCCCTAATTTTTTTTATTAAATAAAGTGAGATTTTAAAACTATAATCTCCAACTTTTTTAGCAGTTATTCTCTCATCGATCCAATTTGGGTCATCGAAAAGTCGTTTACTGTCATCCTGTGTCAATAATGTCACTTTGCAGTCAGGGTAAATTGATTTTAACTCTTTTACAACATCGAATGTATGTTTGACTGTACCGGTTCTAAGTATAAGTATATTTTCTATTTTATCTTTGATTGGGAATTTCGGATCAACATTAACGGTCATTTTGTGTTTTCAACTGAAAAGTTTGCTATAGTGTTTATCATACAGGTAATCCCAATCATACAACTCTTCTGCTCTTTTCCTTCCAGCGATACCCATATTCCTGCACATCTCGGGATCTTTTATCAAAATTTCGAGTTTTTCTGCTAACTCTTTTGGACTATCAGGCTCAACGATAAATCCTGAAATACTATCTTCAGGAATGGTTTTAAGACCGCCAACATTGGTAACAACAACAGGTTTACCGCTTGCCATTGCTTCTAATGCTACTATTCCAAACGGTTCCTGCCAGACTGATGGCACAACACAAATATCCATATATTGATATATTTCTGCCAGCTCTTTCTGGGAAAGCCATCCGGTCGATCGTATATAGGATTCTTTGAAATAAAGATTTGAAGTTATATACAACCTGAATTTGTCTGTTTTTCTTGATAATAATTCGCAAGCTTCCCTGAGTGATTCAAAACCTTTGAGTTTATCGTTCACCCTTCCTGCCATGAATATGTTGACTTTATCATCTTTATTGAGAAAACCGGGTTTGAATCTTGAACAGTCTATACCGGAGGGGGTAATTCTTACATCTTTGTTATAACGACGCAATTTTTCTGCAAGAAAATCGTTATAAACGATTATAACTGATGCATTTACTAATGCTTTTTTGATAGCTTTTTTATATGAAGGCCTGAAAGCATGAGAATTGATGAATTCATGCTTGAATTTAAGTTTTTCAAATGCAAGCCTGTCAGCTTTCTCGTTAGCACATTGTACGCACTCGTCAAAAGAAGCTCTATCTTCTTCAATGTAGTCCTTTTTACAGAGCTTGTCGTCAGTTGTGAAAAAGCCGAAGAGGTTAAGGCAAACCATTTCGTAACAATAGAAACGTACAATGGGATTATAACTTGATAAAGCATTTATAATATGACATTTCATCGACCATCCATCGGTTATAAATACATGATCTGGCATATATGTTTCTATTTCATCCAGAAAAACTTTTCCCGCTTGAAACTTGTTGAAATTCATAAGGGAAAAATTTACCCGTTTTACTTTGTATGGTACTAAAGTTTCTATCTCTTCAGAGACACCGTGATAATCATAGTTTGGAAGGAAGAAACAAACTTCATGGTCATCCTTTACCAGTCGTTTACCTATTTCGTGAATGTCGACACTCGCTCCACCACCCAAAGGGAAGTTATAAACAAGATCTATTATTGCAATTCTGGACATCAATAGTTTCCTTAATTAAACAATTCCATGATGTTTATATTATATAACCCCTTTTTTGTCAAGGTAAAAAAGGTTGTAATCTTCCAAAATATAGCGGTTTTCTTGACTCTATCAAAATCCATATGGTACTATAATTTTCTTTTATTGGAAAATTGAAACTTTATCGTTTCCGTAAATAAATGTTTTAAACTTTTTTTACTTTTTGAATATATGCGAGTACTTTTAGTTACCTGGATTGTTGATTCATTCATGATCCAACCGGATCTCGGTCTCGGTTATTTAGCAACCGCCCTTAGAAAAAGTGGTCATGATGTTGATATTCTCGATTGTTCTTTGCTTGACCTATCACTTGATGGTTTCAGGAAAAAAATTTTGGATATAAAACCTGATGTGGTCGGTTTCAAAGTATTTTCTAAAGATGTGGATGGTATAAGCAAACAGGTCAGTATTGTAAGTAAAGAATTACCGGATGCTAAAATTCTAATCGGAGGTTGCCATCCTTCAGGAGTTCTCGATGAAATTTTTCTCGATTTTCCCGAAGCGGACTTCGCTTTCCTAGGCGAAGCCGAGAAAAGTTTTCCTGCATTGTTGAAAAGTCTTGATTCGAGAAAATCTCTCGAGAGCATACCCGGATTAATATATAGGAATTCGGATGGAAAAGTTCATCATAATGCCCAGGAATTTATCGAGGATCTCGATGCACTTGGTCTTCCCGCATGGGATCTGATAGATCCACGTATTTTCCCCGATGCGACACACGGATCACTTGCAAAGTCATTCCCGATAGCTCCTATAATAGCAACAAGAGGTTGTCCATATCGTTGCACTTTTTGTGCTGTCAAAAATACAATGGGTCATAAAATAAGATCCCATTCGGTAGATTATGTTCTCGATGAAATCGAAATGCTTTATAAAGATTACGGGATCAGGGAATTCCATTTCGAAGATGATACTTTTACTTCAAAAAAGGATTATGTCATAAAAATCTGTGAAGGGATTATATCCCGCGGGATGAAAATATTCTGGAGCTGTCCCAATGGTGTTCGAATTGATAGTCTTGATGATGAGCTTCTTGCAATAATGAAAAAATCAGGTTGTTACGCTTTTTCGGTTGGTATTGAATCGGGTTCAGAAAAGATAAGAAAGCACATGAGGAAAAAGCTCGATACAGATACAATCAAGGATAAAATCAAGTTGATCAGAAAGCATGGTATCAGTGTCCATGGCTTTTTCATACTCGGGTATCCCGAAGAGACCAGAGAAGATATGGAAATGAGTTTCGAATTATCGAGAAAGCTCCCGTTCAATACTGTCTATTTCAATATTTTTAACCCGAATCCCGGATCGGAAATCTATGAAAATTTGAAAGCGGAAGGAAAGCTCGAAGGACTGGACTGGTCAAGTCTTGCGGGTGAAACACCGTCAATAAGCGTTGGTGATATAAGCCTGGAGGAAATTAAAAAGCTTCATAAAAGGGCGATGCTCCGATTTTATTTGAGACCCAGGACAATGTTCGAGTTTTTAACGAGACTCACATCCTTGACTCAAATCAAATATCTGGTGAAGAGAGCATCGACTATCCTTTTTTCGAGCAAAAAATAAACCTGTCGTTTTTAGATTAACAATAATATTTCAAAATTCAAAACCAAACCAAATATAAGATCATATGCAGGTTAACGATGTCAGTTTACAAATTCATTAAAAGGTGATGCTATCCAAGGAAGAGATGGGTATTTATGGATTAGGAATGTAATCGTTTAGTTGACAGAAATGTTTTATTCGTTATGGTTCTAAGATAGGGCAGCCTATTTAATCTTATCTCTTTTCAATTCTTCAAATTTTATTAGCGTAAGTAAATTATAATAAAGCAGATACTCAAATTTATTTCTGCACAATCAATATAATGGAATCATTCTCATTTGTTTTCTAATTTTTGTCTTGGGAGAAATGAAAAATTAGTTTGCACACTATTTTGAATACATGTAAAATGTATTTATATTCTTGAGTAGTTCTAAGACAATAATAATGACAAGAAAAAGTATCAGTAATATTTTTTGTTTTACGAATAATCCAATACCACACCACATATTTTCTATCGTCCTGATTTTAGTATTTTCTTCATTTTCGATTATGGTTTTTTTGACACCGAATGGTTGTCTAAATGGGGATGCAGCAATTTATGCTGATCAAATTCAAAGATTAGACTTAAAATGTCGGACTATTCATATTGGTTATTTTATAATTGGCATTCTGTTTACGCGTATCATCGATCTTCCCATCGATTATGAACTTAACATAATGAATTGTTTATTTTCAGCATTATGTATTGGTCTCATTTCGCTTATAACGTGGACTTTAACAGGAAAAGAGTTAGCCACAATAACCTCGTCTTTAACTCTTATAATTTTTTATTCATTCAATTTTAACAGTTTGTATGCTGAAGTATATAGTCCTCAGCTATTTTTCTTTCTCCTGGCTGTTCAAACATTACTTTGGAATAAATCAATTATTTCAGGTATATCTTTAGCTTTAGCATTTTTGATTACACCAAGTACAATATTTTATATTCCTTTTCTAATACTTCTTAAACCCAAAATTAGGACTATACTAATTTGGTTTATTACATTTCTTTTAATAGTTATTATTGTATTATCGCCAGTCTATAAAGAATTCCTTTTTTCGTCTCGTGGTATATTTAGTGCTTTTGGAAAATCTCTTGGTTTTATTAATGCATTACAAAAAGAGATTAACGATTTATACAATTGGAATGGTATACTGGTTTTCATAGTAGCAGGCTTATTTTATCTCCTAATATCAAAAGAAAAAAGATTATTTTGTGCAGCACTTTTTGCTCTTTGGTTTTTCCCATTTCTATTAGGTGAAAAATACAGGGAAGTACCTGTACAACTCCCTTTTTACGCTATGCTGTCTGTTGTAAGCGGAATTGGTTTTGAATATCTTTTGTATTCTTTTAAAAATAAGCGACTTTTTAAATTAAGTGTCATTCTATTTTTTATTATCAGTCTATTATTTTCTGGAAGGATTACATATCTCAAACTAGCTAAACAGAATAAACAAATAATCGATTATCGAAAGAATATTTTTAAGTTACATCAAGCAGCTGAACCTGATTATTTAGTTCTATGCAGTTGGTCAAATGGTGTTGTTTTTAGTCATTATATTTGGGGGAAAATCTATTCTGGCAAGTGGATCAATTCACAATGTCTGATTGGTAAATGTGGTGATGAACATAAAATCAAAGATTGGTCTTTATTAGAAAAGTCGATGACTCAAAAGAAACAGATTTGGGTGCTTGAAAAACCTTTACCAGAAATATTAACAGCACTATCTTTGAATAATTATTCGATTTTAAAAACATTTGGGGGATTTCATCTTGCAAATTACTACCAGTAATCTATCACTGAAATCAAATCTTTTGAGACAAGAAAATCTAAATTTATATTTCTATGGATTACGATATTACATAGAATTAAAATGAAATATGACTGGCGAAGGGAAACTTGTTTAACTCTCATAGTGAAATTAGAAAAAATATATTTTTATAATGATATTGTCTGTTTTTAAACTTGAGTGGCACATCTGAAAATTGTACAACAAATACAATCGTTAATGTAAAAACTTGAAGCAAATTTATTGAGACCTATTGACTTTTTCCAAATCCCCCACCACCAGGTGTCCTGATGCTGATAATATCTCCCTTTTTTGTATCAAGTGAAATTTTCCCTGGAAGGTCGGTTTCTTCATTATTTCGTAATAATAAATTACAACCGGGTTTTCCTGACTCACCACCAGATAAACCATAAGGTTTGAACTTTCTTCTATCAGAGAGGATTGTGACCTTGGCGTCGTGATTCAACTCTATATCCCTTATGATGCCATCTCCACCTTTAAATTTTCCAATACCTCCCGAACCTCTACGTATTTCATATCTTTTGACTGTAAAGGGATATGCATATTCGAAAGCCTCGATAGGTGTGTTCAAGGTGTTTGTCATGTGAGAATGGATGGCATCTTCGCCATCGTGATAAGGTTCAGCACCCATTCCACCCCCGATTGTTTCATAATAAGCATAGTTTTGCCCTCTAAAAGGATCATATCCTCCTATGGAAAGATTGTTCATTGTACCCTGGCTTGCTGCTGGAATCCTGTCGGGACATGCTTTTGATAAAGCTCCGAGTAAAACATCGGTTATTCTCTGTGATGTTTCAACATTGCCTCCTGCAACCGCTGCAGGGAAACTTGCATTCACGATTGAATTATCTGGTACTATTATTTTTAAAGGTCTCAGGCATCCGCTGTTCGAAGGTATGTCGAGTCCTACTAAAGAGCGGAATACATAATAGACCGCTGATAAAGTTATTGCATAAACTGCATTTATTCCACCATCAGCCTGGGATGAGGATCCCGTGAAATCAATTAGAGTAATGTTATCCTGAATTGAAACTTTTACTGCTATTTTGAGAGGTTTGTCGATAATTCCATCATTATCCATAAAATCTTCAAAATAATAGGAGCCATCAGGTATTGTTTCGAGAAGTCCTTTCATCATACTTTCTGAATAATCCAGAAGTTCACTCATATATTTGAGAATCTCGTCCTTTCCGTATCTCGATATTATTTCTACCATCCTTTTGACACCTCTTTGATTTGATGCAATTTGTGCTTTCAAATCGCCCGACCTTTCAGAAGGTGTGCGGACATTGGTCATTATGAAATCATATATATCTCTATTCAAAATTCCCTTTTTTACTATTTTTAAGGGTGGTATAACGATTCCTTCCTGAAATAACTCATTTGATAATGGCATTGAACCAGGTGATATTCCCCCTATATCTGAGTGATGTGCCCTGTTTGCAGCAAAACCAACAAGGTCATTCTCATAGAAAATAGGAGTGATTAATGTTATATCCGGTAAATGGGTACCACCCCTGTAAGGATCATTTAAGATGACAACATCTCCGGGGTCAAAGTTGAATGAACGTATTCCTTCCTCGACCGAATAGGGCATGGCTCCAAGATGAACTGGTATATGAGCAGCCTGAGCTATCATCTGACCTTTAGAATCAAAAATAGCACATGAAAAATCCCGTCTTTCCTTTATATTGGGAGAGAAGGAAGAGCGCTTTAAAATAACACCCATTTCCTCAGCAACCGATATAAAAATATTTTTGAAAATTTCCAGTTTTATTGAATCTGTTTTCATTCTGCCTTTAAGATTCGATGTTTATAAGCAAGTTGCAGTATTCATCGACATGACCATTATTATTCTCATCTAAAAATACTGTCGTATCTTTATAGAGAATTATGCAAGGACCTTTGAAAAGATTTCCTGGTATCAGTTCTTCTCCATTATAAAAAGGAATCTTTTTTTTTGCCTTTGATAGACAAACCGTTTTATTAAACAAGAAATGTGGGGTTATGTCCTTCCCTCTATTAATTTTCTTTTTAGCATCGGGTTTGGATGTGGTTCCTTTTACAGTCAATCTCAAATTCACAATTTCAAGGCTGTTAACATCATCCTTGTAACCGAAGTATTGCTCATGATTGTCATGAAAGAGTTTTGCAAATTCCTTTGTGAATGGTATTTTAAGTTCAAAAGATTGACCCTTGTATCGAATGTCTAACTCAGGTTTGAGGGATATATTCTTTGAATCGATACCCTCAGCTAAAACGTCATTTAATCCCTGATTTATGATCGGTTCGAACACCTTATTTATGGTTTCGAATTCAGTTTCACCGGGAAGCATAACAGTCTTTACATAATCTTTGACGACATCTGCAGTCAGCATACCAAAAGCTGAAAGGGTAGAAGCACCTTTTGGGATCATCACCTGTCGGATTCCCAGAGCTCTTGCAAGATCACAAGCATGAAGTCCTCCTGCTCCGCCGAATGATACAAGAGTAAAATCTCGTGGATCATGACCCTTCTCGACTGAAATGATTCTTAAAGCCCGTTCCATGTGAGTATTGACAACCTGTATTATACCTGATGAAGCAGTTTGATATGGTTCGAGATCATTATTAATAACATTTATATTTAAACCGGAAAACAACTCTGAAATAGCAATCTTAGATTGTTCAGGATTTAGTTTCATGCTGCCGCCGAGAAAGTTATCATGGGGGATTCTTCCAAGAAGGAGGTTTGCATCCGTAACTGTTGCAAATTTCCCTCCCAAATCGTAGCAAGCAGGTCCTGGATTAGCACCAGCACTTTCGGGACCGACGCGTAATGCTCCACCTAAATCAACCCGAGCAATAGAACCACCACCGGAACCAACCGTATGAATATCTATGACAGGAATCCTGATTGGAAGTCCACCAATTTCTCCTTCGCTTGTCACATTGATTTCCCCATTGCATAAGGATACATCTGTTGATGTCCCACCCATATCGAATGTAATAACTTTGTCAAAACCTGCTCTTTTTGCACAGTGAAAAGCTCCAACAACTCCCCCTGCTGGACCGGACAGGATAGTTCGAACAGCTTCTTCACAAGCTCGATCCGCCTGAATACAACCTCCATTCGACTGCATAATTCTAAAATCTACTTTATCAAGTTTTGTCACCAGATTATTAATATAATTTTTCATAATAGGAGAAACATAAGCATTCACTACAGTCGTACTTGTACGTTCATATTCTCTAAATTCTGGAAGAATTGTGCTGCTTGTGCTGGTGAAAAAACCTTTTTGATTCAGGATATCTGCTATCCTTTGTTCATGATCAGAGTTCAGGAACGAAAAGAGAAAAGAGACCGCAACAGATTCGATATTTTGGTTTCTCAACTTATCGATTATGAAATCTAACTCCTCTATATTGATAGGAACGAGAACTTTTCCCTTATAGTTAACCCTTTCGTTTATTTCATATCTAAGATCCGATTTGACTAAAGGTTCTGGTCGATGAGCTTTATCAGATGAATAATGGTCTGTATCTTGATTTGATACTCTCGTCAAATTATAGATGTTGCTCCTATTCTGACGTCCTATAGCAAGTACATCACGAAAACCTTTTGTGGTTATCAAAGCTGTCTTTGCACCTTTTCTCTCTAAAAGAGCATTAGTTGCTACTGTTGATCCGTGGATAATCCTGGAAGGAATTTTATCACATATCAATTTCAACCCATTAAACACTGCCTTAGAAGGATCCTCCGGTGTTGAAAGGAATTTTAGCGTTCGAAAACTATTTTTTGCCGTATCGAAAAAGACAAGATCAGTGAAAGTACCGCCTATATCAATTCCTACAATAACTTTATCGTCATTCATGACATTGAATTATATCATGAATGTAAAACTAAAATTTGAATAGATAAGGCTTTGCAACCAAAGTGTTTGGAAAGATTCGAATTATTATTTGCATTGATAATTTGACCGGTTATAAAAATGTTAATATGTAGTCAAAGATATGGGTTTTTTAAAATAAATATCCTGCGAAAAATTAAATTGGTATGATTCTAAAATAACAATATTTATACAATAAGAAAGATTCATTTTCAGGTAAAAATTTTACAACACGGGGTTTAACGTGATATTATCAAATGTTGTCATAGAGATCTTTATTAGCTGACAATAGTGTTTATTGTGTAGCTGGAATTAGTTGAATTTGATAAAGAAGTAATTGTTTAGAAACCTGAAGCAGGCATTTAAATAAATTTGATGACACAAAAAAAACTAAAATTCGTAAAAATGCAGGGTGCAGGGAACGATTATATCTATGTTAACTGTATAAAAGAAATACATGATTTAGATTGGAATAATTTATCACGAACCTTATCAGATAGACATTTCGGGATAGGTTCTGACGGTCTCGTTCTTATCATGCCTTCTGAAGTTGCAGATTGCGGGATGAGGATGTTCAATGCTGATGGTTCGGAATCTCAAATGTGCGGGAATGCTCTGCGATGTATTGCAAAATATATTTATGAAAAGGGTTATGTTAATGATGTAAATTTGACAATCGAAACTATACCTGGAGTAATCAAAGGGAAAATCAATTTTATTGATGACATAATAGAATCGGTTTCAGTCCAGCTTTCAAAACCTGCTTTTGATGCTTCTAATCTTCCCGAGTCGTCGAAGAACTCTCCCATGATAGACTATCCTCTGGATATTGACGGAAATATTTATGAAATTTCCTGTGTTTCTGTCGGGAATCCCCATGCTGTTCTTTACGTTGATGAATTAACAGATTATCTGGTTAAAAATGTTGGTACGAAGATAGAAAACCACCCCATTTTCCCTGAAAGGACAAATGTAGAATTCGTCAAATTGGTTAACCATAACTCGATAAAATTAAGAATCTGGGAGCGTGGGAGCGGAGAAACACTTGCTTGCGGGAGTGGTGCATGTGCTGCGGGGGTGATTTCTATTTATACAAAAAAAACTAACCCAAGAATCGATATAGAGATGCCAGGCGGAATGTTAAATGTCGAGTGGGCTGGTGAAAAAATAACTCTTACAGGTCCTGCTGAAGAAGTGTTTACCGGTGAAGTTATTGTTCCATCAGACCCAGTTAGATTCTAGATTATAAAATGTCTAAAAAGAAGAGTTTGATAACCTGTTCTCTTGTGGGTTTTTTCGGCTCTTTGTTTTTTATATATTGCTTTCCCAAAGGTGCTATAACGACTCTTATGCATGAAGTCTTTCATTTACCCGGACCAGGTGCTGGTATCGCTTTAATTCTTGGTCCATTTGTAATTTTTCTTGGACTCTTGTCTGTTAAGATTTCAGGGAGTTATGGTGCACCAACTATTTGTATCGCTACATTTTCAATAGCTTATAGCATTATCGTCAATATAATGAGTTTGCCTGTTGAAGGAAAGGGAAAATTCGGAAGCTTGGGATTTGTATTTGCTCTTGTTTTATGTGGAATAATCCTGGACATATTTTTTTATCTTTTGAAAAAGATTAAGCCAGTCATGCAATTGATATTAACCTCGTCTATTGCTAATATTGTTTTATTGGTTTTTTATTGGTTGGTAATTTTTCCGCAAACAAAAGGACTTGTTAATGCTAAAGATGTGCCGATTCTGTTGGGTGTATGCATTTTGGGAGCATCGTTAGTTGGATTAATAACTATTCCTGTTTCAAATTTTATTTTACCAATTTTCAGATTGAATAATGAGGAAGGAGTGAGTGATCATGTGCGGAACCCCTGATTTCAATGCATTGAGTATGTGCTTGACCCGGATAACAGCGTTATCAGTTGCCGGAGGTGCAGCATATGCAATTTATAAATTCAAAAATATTTTTCCTCGACTCCTTGATTTGAAGATATATGATAAATGTCCCGAAGGCGCGGTACTATATAAAAATTTCAAAAAGCTGGAGAATTTGAAATAGATCGAAAAGAGTTAAAAGAACTTTTGGATCGATGTATCGAGTATCATGGTCATTTTTGCATGGGGCAGATTCTCGGGGTTCGAATTGCGGTTAAAGGTTTAGAACTGGTAGGTACTAATAATCCTAAAGAGCTTATTGTAATTGTAGAAAATGATCGCTGTATTGCAGATGCTATCCAGATTGTCACTGGTACCCGCCTTGGAAGAAGATCAATGAAACTTGTCGATTACGGGAAAATGGCAGCAACATTTATCAATATGGTCAATAACAATGCTTTCAGGGTGAATGTCAGGAAGGTGAATCCCGAGAGTTCCGGAAGCAAAGAATCGAAGGAAGCAGCTTTTTTGGCTGATGATCAAGAATTACTATCATGGAAAAAGGTAAAAGTAAATCTCAAAACGGAAGAACTTCCGGGCAAACCGAAAAGAACCGTTAAATGTTCGAGATGTCAGGAGAAGGTCTTTGATTTTAAAGACGTGGAAAGTTCAGAAGGTCCTCTTTGCCTTGCCTGCGCAAAAGGAGCCTATTACGAAGAGATATGAAACTTGTAAATGAGCTAATCGAAAGCGTTAAAGATTATGATTGTGAAGTGAAGCGCGTATGTATCGGGCTTCATTGGACGATGGTCGAGAGTAAATATGTCGGAATGGCTCATACTTACAAAACCAACCGAAAGGTTGAACTTGTTGATTCTGGAAATCTTGTTGGTAAAAGAGCTTTCGAACTTGCACTACGAATGAAAAGCTGGGAACCTCTGGAAGCCAGTATTGGACTTGCAGCGATAAATTCGCTCATAGAACCGGCAGGTTTTGATGGAAATGTCGATGGTTACATAAGAAGCGCAGCACAAGGCAAGACAGTCACTGTCATAGGACGTTTCCCATTCAATCAGCAAATTTCAGATTTTGCCAAGCGAGTTTTCTTTTTAGAGATAGAACCGGACAAAAATGAATTGCCTTCATTCGCTGCTGAGGAAGTTATTCCTGAATCAGATGTTGTTGTCATAACAGCGACGACACTCATCAATAAATCGCTGCCCAGGCTTCTTGAATTAGCTGAAAGCAAGGATTCTATTATTCTCGGACCAAGCACACCTATGAATGATGTCCTGTTTAGATACGGTGCGAAAAGACTCGCGGGAGTGAAGGTGGTTGATAGTGATGCTCTTATGGGGAGTTTGATGCAGGGATGCAAAGCTTTCAAAAAGCTTGCAGGTGTCGAACCCATCGTTAGAACATCGTGATATCAATTTCCAACCTATTCTGATTTTCGATTATTTGTTATAATATATAAATCTTTAGGGATTGAGTTATATTATTGTTCTTTAAACATTAGAATGTAAAGGTGACAATGATGTTCGATATAAAACCATCAGAGAAAGCAAAAAATGTAAAATATGCAATAAGGAATATTGTCAGGTTCGCAAAAGAGCTGGAGAAGAACGGCAAGGAGATCCTGTATCTCAATATCGGTGATCCAACCCAATACGATTTTGACGTTCCTCAGCATATGAAAGATGCGGTTACAGAAGGTATGATGCATGGGGTAAATGGTTATGCTCCATCCGTTGGTATTGAGCAGGCAAGAGAAGCCGCAGCGAAAGATGCATTAAAACAGGGATTCGATGGGGTAACTTCTGATGACATCGTGATCACAAACGGTGCATCCGAGGGCATAGAGTTGGCTTTGACAGCTCTGTTAAATCCGGGAGATAATGTCCTGACCCCTGCCCCGGGCTATCCTTTATATACAGCTGTCCTGACTAAAATTGGAGGAATCGAAAATCCATATTATCTTAATGAGGAGAACAGCTGGCAGCCTGATCCCGATGATATCAGAAGGAAAATTAATGACAGGACAAAGGCTCTTGTACTGATAAATCCGAACAATCCGACCGGTTCAGTTTGCAGCAGGGAACTTCTGGATGACATCATCGATATTGCATCGAACAATAATCTTGTCCTCTTTGCAGACGAAATTTATAACAAACTTACTTTTGATAAAAAGCACATACCGATAGGCACACTAACGAAAGATATTCCCATTATAACATTCAACGGTCTTTCCAAGTGTTATCTCGCACCCGGATGGAGAATGGGATGGATGATTTTCAATAACAAGGCGCTTTTTTGGGATTTTTATACCTGCCTTCAGAATCTATTGGAAGCAAGGCTTTGCAGTCCATCACCACAGCAGCATGCAGTGAAACCAGCTCTAGAAGGTCCCCAGGATCATATCAAAAATTTTCTGGATAAACTTCGCGTGAGGAGAGAAATCACCCATAAACGTATAAACGAGATCGATGGTTTGAGTTGTGTCGAGCCTGATGGTGCATTCTATGCCATGCCCCGAATTGATGCTGATGTTGGTGGATCTGACTGGGATTTCGTATTGAAACTTGTCGAAGAGACGGGTGTTTTATTTGTTCCGGGTGATGGATTCGGACAAAAACCGGGTACGCGACATTTCCGCATAGTATTTCTTCCCGATGAAAACACATTGAACAGGGCTTATGATAGGCTTGCGGAGTTTATGAAGGGATATTAATAGTTTAAAGATTAAGACTTTTTCCTGGTTTTAAGTTAGAGGTTAGTTAAAAAAGTTATTTTTATACAAAAACTTCAAAATAAAGTCCTTAATTAATAAGGATTCTCTGTTCACATATTGACGGATTTTTGAACACTAATAATTGTTTATAGACTAAATCCGATTGTCCTGCACACAATTTAAACAAGCCAACTGTTCAAAATTTTAGCAAATCCGATAAAATAGATATATTATTGAATCTACCTATCTCCTTGATTTTAAAAGTGTTTAAAGTTTAATTGTTAATTTGGCATAAAAATTGCTCTTTAAATTTGGCAGAGAGCGTTTGGATTTTTTAAAATTAAAAAAAGGAGTGGGAAAATGAAAAAGTTAATGGTTACAGTTTTTTTCATTGCAATAAGCTTTTCTTTTATTCCGGTAACGTATTCCCAATTGGCTGATTCCCCCTGGCCCATGTTTCATAATAACGGGATGCGTTCAGGTCAAAGCCAATATGTTGGAACTGATGATCCGTTGTTAAAATGGAAATTTGAGACGATGGGAAGTATATTTTCATCTCCTGCAATAGGTCAGGACGGAACGTTATACGTCGGTTCCAATGACGATTCGTTATATGCAATAAATTCCGACGGAACGATAAAATGGGAGTTTAGCACCGGAGCGGATATTCTATCATCCCCTGCAATAGATGCAGATGGGACTATTTATTTTGGCTCATATGATAAGTTCGTATATGCGGTTGATGGTGATGGGATTGAGAAATGGAAATTCGAAACCGGGAGTTTTGTAAGTTCATCCCCAGCAATTGCAAATGATGGGACCATATATATTGGTTCTGCAGATGCAAATTTATATGCTTTGAATACTGAAGGAACCCTTAAATGGAGTTTTCAGACCGACGCACCAATAGGAAACTCTTCCCCTGCAGAAGATGCTGATGGCAACGTATATATTGGATCTTTCGACGGATATCTATATGCTTTAGATCCTGATGGCAACTTGAATTGGAAGTTTCAAACAGAAGGAATTTTTTCGTCATCACCTGCTATCGCAGAAGATGGAACTGTTTACATCGGGTCAGATTATCTTTACGCAATAAATCCTGATGGTACGGAAAAATGGAAATATATGGCTGGAACTTTTATCAATTCTTCTCCTGCAATAGCAACGGACGGAACAGTTTATTTCGGAACAGGAGATTTTATTTATTTCCTTTATGCACTGAATCCTGATGGTACATTGAAATGGGAGTTCATGTCGGATTATCCGCTTGATTCATCTCCGGCTATTGCAATTGACGGCACAATATTTGTCGGTTCGAATTATCTTTATGCGATAAATCCTGCCGATGGCTCAATAAAATGGGAATATCTCCTCGGTGATGTGGCTTTATCATCACCTGCAATAGGAGATAATCATGTAATTTACATCGGGTCGAATGATAAAAACTTGTATGCAATCGGTGATGACTATGAGCCACCACCAACGCCTCCACCTTCCGAACCCGAGACGGTGATGGCTGTAATAGATATAAATCCGGGTGTATTGAACATGAAGAGTAAAGGGAAATTCATAACATGTATTATTGAACTTGAAGAAGGCTATGATGTTAGTGAAATTGACCAGACAGAAGATATTATCCTCGAATATGACGGCAATACGGTTGCTGCTGAAGAATTTCCCAGATGTATTGGAGATTACGATTCTGACGGTATTTCAGATCTCATGGTAAAATTCGACAGGTCAAAATGCATTGAAATCTTGAACGAAGGATTGTTGGAAGTAATGGTTAAAGGTTATCTTGTTGATGGAACAGAGTTTGAAGGTACCGAAAACATTCTCGTCTTCAAACCGGGAAAAGTTAAAAACAAATTTAAATAATGAAAAAACTGTTTAACTAAAGAATCAATTTTTTTTTAATTTGCCTCTTCAATCGAAGGGGCATTTTTTATTTGTGTAAAGACCAACTTGGATAGAATAGAATTATAGGTATATAGGTTATACTTCTAATTCTTGAATACATGTCAAGTTGAAAAAAGAAATGCAGGGTCTTATAATTTATTTAAATACAATTTTATGAAAAGAAATTTTGTAACTGTAAATATATCTTTAATTTAATCTAGAAAGTGGAGGTTAATTTTGAAATTAATAATTGCTACTTTAACTCTCTTTATCGCATTTACAAACTTAGATGCAACAATGATGGAAACTTTTAATCCTCAATTAGGTGAAAATTCCAGGTTCCGTAATGATTTTTCTTTTGATGTAAAAAATCTAAACAATGGAATATCGTTAGTTGAGAATGGTTATAATTTGATGACTATGGATGTAGAAAACTGCAGAATTATTGATTTAATGAGACTTGAAATGCCCTTAAATATATATAGTGTATCTATATTACACGAAGAAGATGGGAGTTCAATTGTTCTTGTCAATACTGGTTTTGATTATAATAAATTAATTAAAATTATAATTGATGATCAGGGAATTTTTAAAGAAATGGAAACTATACCGGGAGATTTCGTACCTGGTAAATTGATAGCTGTTGAAAAAACAAAAAAATTCTGGTTTTTCCAGAACAGGATAAATGTGATCGATCCTTATACAAACGAGATTGCAAATTTAGATTATCCTTCAAAATGGAAAGATTCTGTTAATTCAAGGTCTTTTTCAGTTCCTTTCATAATTCCGGGGGGAGAATATATTTTTTTAAGAATACACATAAAAAATGAAGATAATGGTTACATTTACTTTTATATTCAGATTGATGTTGAAAATTACACAATAACAGAAATTTCCTTTGAAGAAAGTATTAGGCACATCTTCTTTCCATGGAACAATCATGATTCTATGTCAATTTATAAAAGATATAAATCAGGTTTAAACGATTATAAGTTATACAGTTTTAATCATTTAACTTTAACCAGTGAAGAGCTTTTTGATATTGGTGAATCTTTTTGGGATATGTTCATAAATTATGATGGTACAAAAGCTATTATAGAATTTTCAGATAATGGTAACTATCTTACCCACTTGATAACCGTAGATCTTGAATCCAGAACATTTAAAAAAAATGTCTTATCAATCCCTGCAGATTTAAATATTGATAATAGAGTTTACGATCCATACCACAATAATTTATATACTTATGCTTATGAAAGACTACCATTTTTAGGGATTTATGCAAGATTTGGAGTTGTCGGAAAATTCAATCTTCAATCATTTGAACTGGATCTGTTTAATAACCTTCCTGATAAAGATGAGTATTTTATTTATGTTTTAGAAAATTCAAGCAAGATTTTTCTTCATGCATATGAAACTGAGGATTCTTTATTCTATATTTACGATATAGACAAAATGGATTTTCAAACAACAATTGACATTACGAGTGGAAATCTGAATTATCAAGATCAAAGCTTGTTAAATAGGGATTACTTATATCTTGTTGATGGTGAGGGTAAATATCTAAAATCAATTAATTTAGATTATTACCAAATTAAGTATTCCCCTTTAAAAAGAGGTGTTTCAGACGGTGATCTTACCGTATATCACAGTGTCTATTATAATTTTTGTTTATTTCCTGACAATGAAGGTTTAAGTGCTGATTTACTTTTAGATAGTGCAATTTATTTCGACTTTAATTCAGAAGAAACAATGAGTTATGGACTTTCACCATTTGAAAGAATAAATTTTCTAAATAAGGATGTTTTCAACAACCGTTTAGTTGGTTCTAATTCGAAAAATAATATCTTATACTTTTTTGAATCGGATATAACATACAGCTCTTGGAATTCTGATGGGAATTATACATTTTTTGAAGTTAAAGTAGACGAAGATTCAGGTTCTACCTGGGTTTTAGCATCTTCGAACAATGATTCTAAACTTTATTTTTTAAAGTTTGACGATGTAAATAATGAACCTGTAGTATATTCTGTGGAAAAATTAAGTACAACAAACATGGAATTTATGTTGAACCCTTCTGGGGATACGATATTCACATTAAGTTTAGATGGATCTTACCGTTATAAGTTTTCTGAGTGGTCTCCGGCTGATGATGAAATCATCTTTTCAACAGAAATTTTTACATTTACGGGAGAGCCTTCGATTTTACCTGTTGCATGGAAATATATTGAATCGAAAAGTAAAGTATTTTTATATGACGGATATGGTTCCTGGTTATATGATACTGTAAACCATAAAATGCAACATGGATACCCTGTCGCTGATCCTTCTGCATTTTCAGGAACCGGTGTATTTGCGGATTATGATAAAAATAACAATAGAGTATTAGTAGTTGATCTAAACACTAAATCCGATCAGTCTATAATTGAATTTGATCCTGATAATGGTGTATCAACCAACAAAATTGAATTACCCGATGCATATTATGAAGAAGTCATGTTCAACCTTGTTGAGGATAAGATTCATTTGATCAAAAAGATTGAAGCTTATCAAAATAAATATATTAATCCCGAAATATTGACCGTTCATCTGAACGGTTGGAAAAATGCACCAACATTAAAACCACGAACAAATAATGTCGAATATCACCCTGGAGTAAATCTCAAGCTAAATTTGACTGTTGACAATCCTGGACAAGTAGTAAACGCAACTGCTTATGTTTGGTTTTGGATACCAGATAATATTTTCATTTGCTTCGATTCAACAAATGCTTATTTAACCCCCAAAGGAATTCCCATGATTTTATCAGAAGGTGAATCCAATAGTTTTGATTTAATTTCATTCAATATGCCCGATGGATTACCGGAAGGATACTGGACGGTCGATGCAATGTTCATCAACAATGAAACCGGTCAGCGAGGTATAGTCAGCAATTTTAATTTTTATTACAGAATACCTCAATAAGTTAAAATTATATTATTGGGAATAATCAAGCAAATTTACACAAATAGTACAATACAATTCACTATTTACCTTGGTTTCTACAACAAATCTTAATATGGATTTTTGACAATTCAAACTTGTTTTTTCTTGAAAACTGATTTGATTTTTTGTTGTTTGATAATGAATATAAAACTAGCTTAAATTAAGATTTATAGTAAATCTTGAAAATAATTTCTTATTTATTGAACAGGTCAAGGAAGCTGTCCCTACATGGTCGATCGGGACGGCCGACCTATTTGTCCTATATCCTCACATTATCAACTGCGGGATTTACCCAGCAACATTCGTTTAATTGTCGATCAAAGAGACTCTTTTGACGCAATCCCTTGATTGACAAGCAGGGATGCTTGTGATTATCATCATTTTAAGAGATTAATTTTCATGTTGGTAAAAACAAATTTGTTTGCGTTTATTCTATTTACTTTAGGAAAATATTTTAGTATAATACTACTAGTCAACATTTACGGAGGAACATTATGAGAACTTTAAATCTCTTAAAATTAAATGTAGTAATTGTAATATTCTTTTTATGTTTCAGTATTCTTTCATTGGAAGCTGGTGATAAATGGATAAATTACAAAGCCGGAGATAGTGTTTATGCAATCGCATTCGAGGGGGATAGATACGTTTGGTGTGGAACTTCAAGGGGTGTTGCAAGGATCGATTCCGAAACATGGGAAGAGATCAAATATACAACAGAAGATGGTTTATCATATAACGTTGTCAATGCGGTTGCTATAGATTCAGACGGCAGGAAATGGTTCGGAACAGAATGGGGTGGTGTAAGTGTACTGAATACCGATGGAAGCTGGACAAATTTCAATGAAGATAATAGTGATTTAGTATGTGACTCTGTAAATTCGATAGTCATAGATTCAAAGGATCGAAAGTGGTTCGGAACAGGATTTTCTACGGGAGCTTTTGGTGGTTGGGGAGGTGTAAGTGTTTTGCACCCTGATGGTTCCTGGACAAATTACACAACTGAAAACAGTGGTTTAGCAACTTATTATATCAATGCTATAAACATAGATTCAAGCGACAGAGTATGGATCGGGACATTTGGGGAAGGTGTGAGTATTCTGAACTTTGATGGAAGCTGGGAAAATTACAATACTGAAAATAGTGAATTGGCCTATGACTTTGTTTATGCAATAGCTATCGATTCAAATGATAGGAAGTGGTTCGGAACCAGTGCTGGTGTGAGTGTGCTGAATCCTGATGGAAGTTGGGAAAATTATAATTCAGAAAATAGTGGTATAGCAAATAACTATATCAGAGCAATTGCAATAGATTCAAATAACAGAAAGTGGATCGGTACATCTGGAGGAGGTGTGAGTATACTTAACTCCGATGGAAGCTGGGAAAATTACAACTCAGAAAATAGTAATTTAGCAGATAACTATATCAGAGCAATTGCAATAGATTCAAATGACAGAAAGTGGTTCGGAACTAATAGTAAAGGTGTGTGGGTCTTAGATCATAATAGTAACTGGGGAAATTACCTTGAATCTAAAAGTGGTTTAGCATCAAACTATTTAAATGCAATAGCTATAGATTCAAGTGACAGGAAGTGGTTCGCGACAGGTTATGGTGTGAGTAAATTGAACTCTGATGGAAACTGGACTGAATACAATACGATGAATAGTGATTTAGCAGATGATTGGGTCAATAATTTCGTCATAGATTCCAATAGTAAAGTGTGGTTCGGAACATATGCTGGAGGAGTGAGTGTACTTAGCTCTGATGGAAGCTGGGAAAATTACAATACAGAGAATAGTGGTTTAGCTAATAACTATATCTCTACAATTGCTATTGATTCAAACGACAGAAAGTTGTTCGGAACTGAGGATTATAATGTAAATGGTGTGAGTGTACTGAATCCAGATGGCAGTTGGATATATTACAATAAAGACAATAGTGGCATATCTTCTAACATTGTCTCTTCAATTGCTATTGATTCAAGCGACAGGGTGTGGTTCGGGACAGATGGTGTAAGTGTGCTGAATCCTGATGGAAGCTGGGAAAATTACAATCCAGAGAATAGTGGATTAGCAGCTTACTGGGTAAGTGTCATTGCAATAGATTCTAATGACCGGAAATGGTTCGGATCTTGGAATGGTGTAAGCATGCTGAACCCCGATGGAAGCTGGGAAAATTTTAATACAGAGAATAGTGGTTTAGCATATGATTTAGTCGAGGCTATAGCCATTGATTCAAGCAACAGGGTGTGGATCGGAACTTATGGGGGTTTGAGTGTTCTGAATCCTGATGGAAGCTGGGATAAATACAATACAAAGAATAGTGATTTAGCTGAAGACTGGATCATAGCTATATCCATAGATTCTAATGATAGGAAGTGGATCGGAACTTGGGGTGGTGGTGTAAGTGTGTTTATTGAAGATGATAGTTTAGCGGTCAATATTTATTCAAATAATAGCTCATTTAATCATGGTGAAACAATAGAAATATCAGTAAAAGTGGATAATCCATCAGATAATACAGTTGATATGTATTCAGCATTTCATACAGGCAGTGCTTATTTATTTTACCCTACATGGGATATAACACCACATCCCACAGAAATAAGTTCCACTAATTGGGAAGAAAAGATCCTGACATTGGAATATACTTCTACGATTCCCAAAGGCTCATATACATTCTATTCAGCGATAACGGAGCACGACACGTTAAATATAATCAGTGTGGATTCAGTCACAATAACATTAGAATGAAAATAAACCTATATTTTTAAATATATTTCATTCATTTATTTTGACAAAGTAAATTTCTAATCCTGTTATATTTTGAAGGCAACATTCCATTCTACATAAGGATATATTATGAAGAATTATGTTTTCAAAGTTGTTATCGAGGAGGATGAGTTTCCTGAAGGTCAAAAGGCTTATTCTGCATATTGTCCAGCACTTAAAAGGTGTAATACTATTTTCTAATTGATATATTACAAATAACTGCAATGACATAGACTTTTATAATTTGAAGTTGTCAGGTTTTTCAATGAATCACAGAGAGTGTCAATCAAATCAATT
>Ga0272441_10004257_pt1 | contig 26233 bp, 26 predicted proteins | sample SSMProp6N_FD_193582 | JGI IMG/M metagenome (GOLD analysis project Ga0272441, IMG submission 193582) | Marine sediment archaeal communities from Little Sippewissett salt marsh, Falmouth, MA, United States - SSM-Prop-6N | ecosystem: Environmental > Aquatic > Marine > Wetlands > Sediment ...
TGAGCCTGAGCCGCGCTGTCAAGCGTCGGCTCGAGGCTGATGTTGGGGACAGATCAACGTGACGCTCGGGAAATAGCTGCTCAGCCTCTTGGTGTCGCGGGTCAGCAGTGGAATGGCCGCGGCTTCAGCGTGTCCCCCGATAAAGAAGTCGGGCAAAACAGACGCTTTGGTTCCCTTTCTTCCCTTGTACCGGGCGAATGCCTTTGCCGCGCGAAACAGGCCCTGCCGAGGGATCTCCTGGTAGGTGAGGGCAAATCGCCTGACGACATCGTCTGCGAATTCAACGGAAGGACTACCAAAGCACAACTCGCCATAGATCACGGGGTTGATGAGCAACCCCGCGGCACTGTTGGCCTCCAGATGTTCGATTGACCAGTCGGCCCACCGTGGGTCGTCTGTGAGCACATCCACGAGTACGTTGGTGTCGACCAGGACCGGCATCAGATCCCCCGGGTTGCCCGCATCCACTGTTGCGTACTGCGGGTGCCCTTCAGCACACCACGCAATGCCGCGAATCTCTCGCGCGGCTTGCGCGATGGCTGATGCTTGACCAAGACGACGTCGCCACCTCTGATACGGAAATCAACGTCGCTATGCGGTGCAATATGAAGGTACTCGCGTATCCGCGCCGGTATTGTAACCTGTCCCTTTGTGGTGACTTTCATGGTATTACCATCGCATGTATTACATCACTTGTCAAGTCCCCAACATCTGTATTTTCGACATCGGTGTCGCAAAGACGGAAATTGGCCGCCTTGCCCAATCAATTCGGATGATGTCGGGAATACGGGGAGTGCCTGGCGACCAGATTTCCCCGGGCGGGCCGATTGTACTGGCGGCGTTGTTGGGACATCAAGCGCGATCAGAACCCCGCGGGAACAATGGCGTGCGAGCCCGGGCCCCGTCGGTGCCGCGGGTTTGCGGTCGGGCTTGCGGGGCGGCGCCCACCCGTTCATCGCCTGGCGGCGCCCACGGCGAAGGCCGTCACTTCCAGCTCGTGATGCAGTCCTGCGTACCCGGCCGGAACGTCCATGCGATCACGCGATGCGCGAGCGCGCTGTCGGGCGGATCGTCCGGTGCGCCGTTGCCGGCCGGAATCTCGTTGTCGTAGTCGACGTCGATTTTGACGTAGTAAAGGGCTTCCTTTCGCGTCTGCGGCGCGTCGGGATTCGCCCAGGGATTCAGCGGTGCTCGGGTGTGGACGTTGATCTTTGAAAACGCCAGGTTCTGCTCGTCAAGCAGTGCGAGCACCGGGCTGCCGGCCGTGAGCGGCTGCGTCTGTCCCGTGCTCAGCTCGGCCGGCCAGGTGCTGTGGTCGCTGCGATATTTTTCGAGCGCGAGCACGATCATCTGCAGTTCCAGCTTTGCGATCGTGCGGCGGCTGTTCTCCTTCGCCTTCATGAACCCCACGCCGACCAGCCCCGCGAGGATCGCGATCACCAGGAGTACACCCAGCATTTCCACGAGAGTAAAGCCGGATCCCTCTCCTCGCCTACCTGTTGTCTGTAACCGTGTCAAGGATGCTCCTTTCTTGCGAACGTCATGAGGAAGCTCGCGCGTTGAGGGACCATAGGATCTTCCTGATCATACTTCGCTCCGAACATGGGTACTGATTCGCGTTGATCCGTAGGTTAGCGACTTTCTGATTTCAAATACTTCAGTGCATTGAGCAGAAAGTATCGTCTCTTCTCACCAACGGGGTCGGTGAGACGCAGTTTCTCCGTCGCCTCCACCGGCGCGTTCGAATTGGGTTTTCAACTACGAAACACGCGACAGACGCGAAATAGGGAGTCTCTTCTTTTCGCGTATTCCGTGTATTTCGTAGTTGAATATCTCCTCTGTTCACCTTCATGGGCTCCGAAGCTTCTCAGCGAAGGCGGCTGCGTCCTCTGCGGTTCAGATCTAATGGATTTGAACGGCGACCATGGCCGGTTCGAAATGGACATGCGAAGCGACGAAGATAAAGCGCACATGCAAACGAGAAGCATCGATCCGATCTGTCTTCTCATTGTCCCTCCTTCCAACGCGCCTGTCGCAAAGACGGAAATGGTCTGTCATCTCTGGTCAATTCGGGTGCTGTCGGGAATAGGGGGATGGGTTGGCGGCCCCATTTCCCCTTGATCGGGGGCATTTTAGGGCCGGCTGGGCATGCCCATCAAGGAGAAACCCGGCGCGGTTCGGGCGGGTCTTGTCTTAATCGCGAACATAATCCCGAACATAATCGAATGGGGGGTGATGCGCTTCCTCGGCTTTCGATTAGGTTCGGGATGAAGTCCGGGATTAGGTTCTCGGGAGCCTTCCGGCCACGGCGCCCGGTGGTCGAGGGCACTACCGCTATCGCCACCCGGGCTGGTCGGCGACTTCTTCGATGAATGCGAGCATGTTCTCGGCGGGCACATCGCCGGGCACGGCATGTGCGGGTGCGAAGATGTAGCCGCCCTCGCGGCCGAGTTCGAGCAGTCGTCGCGTCTCGTTGCGCACGTCCTCGGGCGTTCCGTAGGGGAGTGTCTTCTGGGTGGAGAGCCCGCCGTGGAAGGCGAGCCGGCCCCGGTACCGCGGGACCAGCGCGTAGACGTCCATGACTTCGGGCTGGAACGGGTTGAAGCAGTTCAGCCCGATCCCGATCAGCTCGTCGAACAACTCGTCGACATCGCCGCAGGAATGGATCGTCACGAACTTGCCGGCCTCGCGGACGACCCCGTACATGCGCTTGAGCCGCGGATAGATGAACTCGCGCCAGAGCGCGGGCCCCATCTGCAGCCCGTGCTGCTGGCCCCAGTCGTCGCCGAAATGCACGGCGTCGATGTCGTGCTTGAGCGCTTCGCGGACCTGCGCGATGTTGTAGTCGGCGATCGCGTCAAGCAACTCGTGCACGAAGGCCGGGTGTTCCAGGAAGTCCATCATCAGGTTCTCCATCCCGCGCAGGGTCCAGGCCCGCTCGTAGAGCGAGAAGCCGATGCTGAACACGCGCAGCCCGTCCCGGCCCGATGCGATCGTCTCCGCCATCCCTTTGAAGAACCTGGGATCGGTCGGGTCCGGAAACGCGTAGCCGTTCAGCTTGGGTTCGGGCAGCACGCAGCCCTTCACATTGCCGATGTCCTTGTCGATGCTGCGGTCCCAGACCACGCCGAACACGTCCCGCACGCAGTCGTTGCCGAGATCCGCGAAGAAGCCGATGTCCGAGCCGAGCGTGAGCTCATGGCCCGACAGGATTTCCGCCAATCCGTTCGTGCGGTGCGCCTTGAGCTTCGCCTTTGCCGGAACGGTGAACCCGAACGCCCAGGGCACGTAGGGCGGCTTCTTGCCTTCCAGTACCATTCTCATCACGTCGCGTCGTGTTGTCATTGCGCTCTCCTCAGCAAACACGTCGATCAAGGCTCTTTCTTGCCCGCCAAACATGGAAAATAACGCGAAATATGGATCCTTTCGCGTGATTTCCCGTGTCCAGCGGCCAGAGACTTTTCACGGGTGTGCCCTACTGCCAGCCGGGTTGGCCGGCGACCTCTTCGATGAACGCGATCATGTTTTCGGCCGGCACGTCCGCGGGAACGGCATGGGCGGGCGCGAAGATGTAGCCGCCGTCGCGGCCGAGTTCGAGGAGCCGGCGCGTTTCCTTGCGCACGTCTTCGGGCGTCCCGTAAGGGAGTGTCTTTTGCGTGGAAAGCCCGCCGTGGAACGCGAGCCGTCCGCGGTATTGCGGGATCAGCGTTGCTACGTCCATGACCTCGGGCTGGAACGGGTTGAAGCAGTTCAGCCCGATTCCGATCAGCTCGTCGAACAGCTCGTCGACATCGCCGCAGGAGTGGATCGTCACGAATTTGCCCGCGTCGCGGACCACCCCGTACATGCGCTTGAGGCGTGGGTAGAGAAACTCGCGCCACAGGGCCGGTCCCATCTGCAAACCGTGCTGTTGGCCCCAGTCATCGCCGAAGTGCACGGCGTCGATGTCGTGTTTGACTGCTTCTCGGACCTGCTCGATGTTGTAGTCTGCGATCGTGTCGAGCAGCTCGTGAACGAACGCGGGGTGCTCCAGGAAGTCCATCATCAGGTTCTCCATTCCACGCAGGGTCCATGCGCGCTCGTAGAGCGAGAACCCGATTGCGAACACGCGCAAACCGTCGGCGGTCGACGCAACCCTCTCCGCCATACCGTCGAAGATGCGCGGTGCCACGGGATCCGGGAAGCTGTAGCCTTTCAGTGTCGGTTCGGATAGCACGCAACCCTTGACCGTGCCGATATCCTTGTCCACGCTCCGGTCCCAGACCACGCCGAATATGTCCCGCACGCAGCCGTCGCCGATGTCCGTGAACATGTTGACATTCGCGTTGACTCCAACCTTGTGGCCCGCCAGTACGCTCTCCAGCCCGTCCGTGCCGTGCGCCTCGAGTTTCGCTCTGGCCACCTTCGTGAACCCGAACGACCACGGGACGTACGGCGGCTTCTTGCCCTCCAGTACCATGCGTACGACTTCACGTCGGGTTGCCATGCCTTCCCTCCTTCGAAAATAGAGCGTTCGGTGCGGCTCAGCAGGAGCTTCGCCCTCCATTTTCATTCGTCCGGGTGAGCCCCCCCCCGCTCATGAGCGGCTCCTTTCAAAAGAATACCTCACATACCGCGGCCCCGAGAATGGACGAATCGGTCGAAGGTATGGACAATCATGCAAATATGTTGTAAGGTATATCCATATGAGCAGCATGCTGCAGTTTGTGTTCCAGCCGGATGTGCAGGAGATTTTCGACCATTTCTGCGCGTTGTTTGGGATACGGATTGCGTTTTTTTCGCCGGCCGGCGACGAGATGCAGGTGGGTCAGGGCAGGGGCATCTGCAGGTTTTGCGGTTTGCTTCGGGACCTGCTCAACTACCGGAGCGTGTGTTTGGCGTTGGACCGTCGCAAGCGCGCGGAGGCGCGGGCCGCGTGCGATCTGATTGCGTACGAGTGTCACGGCGGGATGACGGAAGCGATCATGCCGGTCTTGGCGGGCGGGAAGGTGATTGGTTATGTGATGATCGGGCAGTTCCGATCGGGCCGGAGCCGCTCGGTTCCGGCAGCCGTGATGCGGAAGTGGCGCCGCACGGGATTGCGTCGGGAACTGCAGGCTGCGTTTGAGAGCGTGCCGTACGTGGAACCGGCGAAGCTGGCCCATGTGCTGGCGGTGTTCAAGCGGTTGGTCGAACTGATTGTGGCACAACGCATGATTCGCGTGCAGGGCCGCGACGTGCTTCGGCCGGTTCTGGACCATTTGCAGGAGCACATGGACGGGACGTTGTCGTTGCGGGATGCGGCGTCGTTGTGTGGACGGAGCCCGTCGAGCGTATCGCATCTGTTCAGGAAGACGATGGGCGTGAGTTTCAAGCAGTACCAGGTGGCGCAGAAGCTTGGTCATGCCGAACAGCTACTGCGTGCTGACCCGGCGATGACGGTACGGGAGGCGGCGTTTCGGGTGGGTTATGCGGATCCGTTGTACTTTTCGCGGCTGTTCCGCCGGCACCGCGGTTGTCCGCCGAGCCGGGTCCGCAACAGCAAGTAGGCCCCGCCAGCGGGGCGGGGCCTGCTTGCGGTCGGTGGCTCAGAACGCCCAAGCCAGTCCGAAATGACCGGACGCGGCCTGAAAACTTGTCGGTCCGACATCCTCGCCGAGGAACCACTCGTGCGGCTTGCGCATATCCACCTGGTATCCGACGCCGGCCTCCAGCGTGACGCCCTCGGCCAGCCCTGCGGTGAGCGTAAAGCCGATGACCGCCAGCACGGTATCGTCGATCTGGATTTCTTCGCTCACGTAGGCGATTTCGTGGGCATCTTCGGCGGTGACGTTCGCGATGACGGCCGAGTCGATGAAGACATAGCGGAGTCCGGCCTCGGCAACGAGCGCGATATCCGGGCCGAGCCCGCCCCTGAGCAGAGCGGAGAGCCCGACAGGCACGAGCGCAGTCTCGCCGCCGACCGCGACGGACAGCGAGCCGAACGCATCGTTTTCCTCGATCAGTTCATCGACGGCCGTCATTGTGCCGAACCCGAGCGAACAGGCGACGCCCATATTCTCGGAGTTCCAGTGTCGCGCCTGCAGTTCGACAGCGGCGCCGGCACTCCAGTCTCTGTCTTCGACCGGGCAAAGGCCGTGCACTCGGGCCGCGAGTTCCGCGTTGGCCGCAGGCTGTGTCAGTGCGGCGATCAGGATCGGGGCCAGGGCCAGGGCCAGGGACAGTCTGGTCGCTTTCATCTTCCTTCTCCTTTCGTGTGGGCACGGTGCATCAGCGTGCGCGATGCTTGTAGAGAAGCGCGCGGATTCTTGCGGCGCGGCCGCCGGCTCTGCTTCTCTGGGTTGGGGCCGTTTCTTTCTGTTCCTCTTCTTGCCGGTCTCCTTTCAGCAGGCGCACGATGGCACGGCTCCGCCGGGGCCGGCCGCTTTGCGCGTTTGTAGGCGTTGCCGATCGGACCGGCGGTCTTCGGTAGGTGACCGTCGGCGCGCGGCGCGGCGCATGGCCGGTTCGTGGCGGTGCGTACCGCGTGCGTGCGTCACGGCGTTGGGTGCCGCTAGGCGCGTGCGGTGGCAGACTGTATCGACGTGTTCTGGGTTGGCGCAGCAGACGCACGGCGCGACGCGTGGTCCGTGCGACCACGGCTCTCGGCAGGCCGCTTCCGGCATGATGCGCGCGGCGCGCGACATAGGCGTGATGTGAGACAGTCGAGCGTCGGAACACTCGACTCACGGGTTTCGGGTGCAGTGCGTACGGGGCCAGGTTGAGCTCGAGGAAGAACTGGCGGGGCACGAACAGATAGGAGCCGATCCCGATCGCAACCTGCACATCGAACGAACACGCGGTTTTGCGACCGTGCGGCATAGGCGGCAAGGGCGCCCATCCGAAATGCGTGGGGGAACTGCGCCAGCGCACCCACGCGGGCGCCCAGTTGGCATCGGGTACCCAGATCCAGCCGTACCGGGTGGAGACGGTCCATCGTCCGTAATGGAAGGGAATCCCGCCCCATGCGTAGTCGGAAATCCAATACCATCCGTGTACGGTCCATGCCCAGCGGCCATCGTGGCAGTAGGGGCGCCAGTTCCTGTTGGCGGCGGCGACATGCGGGCGCCATGCGAGCCCGAACACGCTCGTTTCCAGCCACGTTCCATGCGGGGCAAGCGTGTTGACAAAGACCTGCAGTTGCGGGCCGTCGCTCATACGCGCGCAGGCCCGTTCCGTCGCCGCTCCCATGATGAGGGCGATTACCGTGAGAATCGCGATGGTCGTCGTCTTCATGTCTTGCTCCTTTCTCTTCTTGCGGGATCCCGCTGTGGGATCCGCCCTTTTCCGTTGTGACGAGAGGCAGGCCCGGTCTATTCACGGATTTCTCGCGATTCTGTGCCCGCCCCTTGGTTTGGGCCCGGTACGAGCGGGTTTTTGCCTTTGAAAATCGAGGCGTGACACGTGGCGGGCCCGAGCTGATATAGTCTTGTGATCCGGCGATTTCTCGGTCGTCCCGGATCGTTGTGAATACCGAGAAGGGTTTTTGCGTCTAAGCTATGGGAAAGGATTCGGCCAAGCTGATTGCGGACGCGCAGGCGGGCGACATGGACGCGTTCGCTGCGTTGTTCGAGGCGTTGCGGCCGATGGCCTTTGCCGTCGCGTCCCGCTTGATCGGTCCGGACGATGCGGACGATGTGGTTATGGAAGCCTATCTGAAAGCGTGGCAAGCGTTGCCGAGATTCAGCGGCCGGTCCTCGCTGAAGACGTGGCTGTACCGGATCACGCACAACTGCGCGTTGGACATGATCCGAGCACGGGACCGGCGCAAGGAGCGGGTCGCGCAGGAGCCGGCAGAGGAAAGCGGCCGGACGCTGGAGACGCTGCCGGACGAGACCGCGCGCGCGCCGGATGAGGACACGGTTCGTGCGGAACTGGCCGGCGAAGTGCGTGAAGCATTGGTTCGCCTGTCCCGCGAGCATCGGCTGACGTTGGAGTTCAGGTTCGCCGACGGCCTGAGCTACGCGGAGATTGCCGCGGCGACAGGCGTTTCGATCGGGACGGTGATGTCGCGACTGTTCAATGCGAAGCGCAAGCTTCGCCGCGTGTTGGAGGAAATGCAGAAATGAGACGTGCACAGCCATGGCGCAAGGTTCGAGCCGCGTTCGGCACGCTGGCCGTCCGTGACAGGATACGTGATGCCGATGCCTTCTGGCATGAGTTTCGGTCGCGTGCGCCTGCTCGCGCAGCGGAACCCGACACGGTCCGGCGCACGGCCGCCGGGCCCTGGTCGCGTCCTGGAATTTGGCGGTGGGCATTAGCCGGCGCTTGTGGTATGCTGGTGGCTGCGTGGGTAACGCTGCGTCTCTTCCTTATGGGCGCGGTGTCCGAGCCGAACACGATCAAGTCGCTCGACGTCGGCGTATCGCACAGTGCCGTGTTGATCCTCAACGACGAGCCCTCGCAAAGCACGATTCTGTGGGTGGCCGGTATGGAGATGCGAGACCAGACATGAAGAAGACCTCCGCCCTGTTTGCGACGATCCTGTTGGTCTCGGCCCTGTCGGCCGTGGCGGGGCCGACTCTCTCGATTCGGCTGGTCGCGGCCACCAAGCAGGCAGCGGGCGGCACACGCGGTCTCTCGGACGTCGCGCCGGTGCTGGAACAGAACCTGCCGTTCAGCGGCTTTCGGCATGTTGCCTCAACCACCATGTCGTTGCCGGCCACCGGCCAGACGAAGAAGCTGAATTCCTATACCGTCACCTGCAGCGGCCCGCAGCACGATCTGGCGATCGTCGTGCGTCGCGGCAGGAAACGGTTGCTGAGCACGAAAGTTTCGCTCCAGGCCAACAAGCCGCTGATCGTCGGCGGCTTTCCTGTCGAGGGCGGCAAGATGATGCTGATCTTTCTCGCCAAACCGTAGTCCGGCGCGGTGCACCTCGCGCCGGTCTCCTTCGCCTTGAGTGCGCGGCGGCCCGGAGGAACGGCTGCGGTACTTGTTTGAGCCTTTGGCGAGCGCTCTTGACGCAGCGCCATTCCGGGCTACTCCGCAGTTTCCGTGTCGATCCAGTGCAGGTAGGCCGGCAATCCGCCGACAATGGGCGCAACGGTGATCTCGGGCACCTCGTAGCTGTGATTTGCCTTCACGAAGGCGACCAGCGCATCGGCGCGCGCCGCCGTGGTCTTGGCCAGCAACAGATATTCTGCCGCCGATTCGACGGCGCCCTGCCAGCGGTACACGCTTTGGATCGGCATACGCTGGACGCAGGCGGCGAGCCGTGCCTCGATGATTTTGTGCGCCAACGCTTCGGCCGCCGGTTCCTCGTCGAGCGTCGTACTCACCAGCAGATGCTCCGGATTCGCTTGCATGTTGCCTCCCTGGAGAATTGGAGATTGGCGATGGATGATTGGCGATAGGAAAGAACCTTGTTGTACGTTGGGAAGATACTCTGTCGCCGGCGTTGTCGTAAAGAGCTCCTTTTGCAGGTGTTCGATAGCGGCGCGGGCGGCAATATGGGCTTGAACGAGCCCGGTCGTGTAGTAGAATAAAGAACGGAACAGACGCGTGTCTCGCGCGCTGCGCAGAGGAGGCCTTCACACATGCCGTCGAACCAGGGGCCAGACAAAGGGAAGAGGTTCAAGATCCGGCCGCTGAATCCACAGATAGAGCGGAGTACGGGACCCGAGCCGATCGATCTCTCGTCGCAGCATGAAAGCTTTCCCGGCTGGGATCGCAGTGCCCTCTACGATCTGGTGACGAAGATGTACCTGGATGCCTGGGACGACGGCGAGGTCGCGCAAGTGCTGTCGGAGGGCTACGGCATAGACGTGACGCCGAACCAGGTGCACACCTTGCGCCGCGAGGCGGCGATTGCCGCGGAACAACAGGGCGACCCGCAGATCAAGCGCAGATGGATCTACCGTTACCGCAACCTGACCGTGAACAACCTCGTCAAAGAGTACATGTTCATGGAAGGCAAGCGCAATTTTCTGAGGGCCAAGCGCGAGCTCGCGGACGAGATCGACACGATGGTCAAGAACACACCGGCGAACAAGCTGGTCATTGCCGTGAACGATGCATTGGGTCGCAACAACATTGGACCGGACCTGATCCATTCCCTCGTGGTCTATGGCCGCACCGCACAGAAGCTGGAGCGGATGGTCCAGCCCTTCTCGGACGAGAGCGGTTTACCCGTGGACGAGCATCTCAAAGAAGTGGCGCGCAAGGTCAGTTCGTATTTTGGCGGCGGCGGTCAGCGCGATGCGGGCAAGACCGCGACCTACGCGGCACGGTTGATGAATCTGCCGCTCGGCGCGATTGTGGCGGAAGACGTCGAATTCCTGCGGGAATACAGCAAGTTCGCGGACGCGCCGGACGCGACCGAGCGCGACCTGATGTACCAGATCATGCACGGCGCGGACATGGTCGCGTCCAAGACGGCGACGCCGCTGGAACGCATGCTGGACGGGCGCAGGCACGAGTTCACTGCGGGCGAGATTGAGCAGGTGATCGAGGTGCTCAAGTCGAGCCCGGTCCTGGACCGTCCGAACCTGGAACGGCTGTACGGCTATGCCATGCACCGGCTCAAGGAGTTGGAGGAGCAGCAGGGCGGCGATGCGGATCCGGTCTGGCAGCGGGATTACCACGTGCACAAGTCGCTCGAGGAGCTGCTTGTGGGGCATTTCGACATCATCGAGGTCCGCCGCTTTTACGGGAAGAAGGAGATTCTGCAGGCGATCAAGCAGGGCTGCACGGAGCGGAGTCTTCAGGCGACGCTGGATACGCTGAACCGGCTGAACAACTTCGAGCAGGTCATGCAGAATCTGACGACCGTACTGCAGAGCCAGGCGCGGCGCAGCGTGACGTTTCCCTCCGACAGGTACTGCCGCAAGCGGTTCGGACTCGGGCAGGTCACGCGCATTCTCTCGGGCGTGCGGTTCACCTAGAGCCGTTTCTTGACGGTCTCCATGAGCTGATCGCTGGTGACGGGTTTGTTGAGCAGGCAGTGATAGCTGCCGTCGCCGATGATCTCGTTGACGGCGGGTGGGGGCGGAAAACCGGTCAGGAAGACGACGGGCGGCATTTCCCAGTTGTACTGGTTGCACATGGCTTGGATTTCGGAGAACGCCTGCTGCCCGTCCATTTCGGGCATACGCAGGTCCATGAGGATCACGCCGTGGTGGCCGATCCGAAAGACGCTCAGCGCTTCGCGCCCGTTACAGGCCAGATCGCGCTTCACGTTCGGGAACCCGTAGGTCAGGATCATCACGAACAGGTTCCGGATCGACTCATCGTCGTCGCAGATCAGGATCCGGTTCCGGTCCCTGGGTTGTAGCGCGCCAGTCTCACTCCCGCTCATAAGATACCTACATCGTACGTGCTTTGCTGTCCGGCGTTGGCCCGGCGCGCATAAATTCACAACAAAACGCGGAACCTGTCAAGCCCTTATCCTAGCGACCTGCCGGGGTCCATGCCGGTTCAGGGCGGGGCAACTCCCGGACCACCAGCGGCCTACGCGGTTCTGTCAAGACCATGGCCTTCATGTCTGCCTTTCCTTTGCAGCTTTCACCGGACGCGAATGAAAACACCGGTGTGCCGCGTATCGAATCGGACGGGCACGAGCGTCCAGTGCCACAGGAACCTGCCGTCGCGGGCCGTGCGAACGGGCACGGCCTTGTACTCGATGGGCAGGCGGTATGTCGTGCTGTAGGAGAACGAACTGCCGCTGCGCCGGGGACGTATCGGCCCCGGCGCGTCCGTGGTTTGAGAGGCCACCTCACGGTCGGGCTCGAGCGCAGGGATCTGCCGTTGCTCGCGCCGTTGCGCGACGAGCCGGGCCAGCTGTTGTTGCTCCGCGTCGGAGGGCCGGGCCAGCTCGTGCGTTTGGCCGAGCGGCCCGACGACCGTCACATGGTTTGAGGAAACCTGCGCCACATGCACCTGCGCCTCGCGTGCGTGCAGAACGTCGCCTTCCTTGGCACACCAGGCGGCGGCCGCATCGAGGTCGATCAGCCATGCGGTCCAGCCCGGTTGCGGCAGGGCGCGTTGCATTGTCAGTTCGATCCGTTCGCCGTTCTCGTCTTCGAGCACGGCCGTGCCGGACCGATGCGTCTGAAACGCGTTGAGCGTTGCGTTGAACACACGCTGGGTCGTTGCGTCGTACGCGACCACCGTGTATCCGTCCAACGCTTCGCCGAGGCCCACGAAATGGGTGCGGCCCGAGCGGTGGTTGAATCCGAGCACCTGCCGGTCGTCCTTGCCCGGGAATGCGGACATCAGCACGAAATCGAACTGCGACGGGCGGATCATGCCCACTCGCAATCGCGGCAGTCCTTGTTCAGGTTCCGTGCTCTGTCCCGTTCGCGGGGGCAGGACGAGCGTGCAGAATGTCAGAACCAGAATGCGAGCGTTCATCTCTCGGCTCCGGGTCCAGGCCGTGTTGCTCTCTGTGCAGTATACCGCGAGAACGGAGCACCGCGAAGCCTGCAATTACGGGTTCTTGTGATGGGGCGGCCGGTCGGGTTCCGCGCTGGCTGTGCCGGCTGAATCGGCAGCGCTTAACGGTTACGTCTTTCGCGCAGTTCCAGGGCTTTCGCGAGATTGTCCCGGATCCGCGGGTCGGCCGGGTTCACCGCTGCGGCTTGCGAGAAATGCGCGATCGCCGCATCGAGCGCGCCGCGTTGTGCCAGTGTGATGCCGAGATTCACGAGCGTTTCGGTGTGGCGCGGATCGGCTTGAAGCACGCGCGAGTAGTGTTCGACGGCAAGCGCGAACTCGTGTTTGGCCCGGAACGCGTTGGCCATGTTGAACCGGCTCCTCGTGTCGTTCGGCGCCACGGCCAACGCTTGCGTATACGTCCCGATCGCGGCGTCGAACTGCCCTCGCGCGGCCTGCAGTACGCCGAGATTGTGGTATGGCCGCAGATAGCGCGGCTCGATCCGAATCGCCTTGGCATAGTGGCGCATGGCCCTGTCGGGCCGGTTCCTCTTATGGGCCAGCAGTCCGAGGTTGTAATGCAGCGCGGCGCGGCGCGGCTTGACGGCCAGTGCGTTCGCGAGGCACGCCTCAGCGCGATCCAGCGCGCCGGTATCCATGTAGATGCAACCAAGATTGTCGTGCGCGAGGAACGACTGCGGATTCTTCGAGAGCGTGTCGAGCCAGAGCGTCTCCAGATCCTTGTACACACGGCTCTGGCGCCAGGTTTGCGCGCCCAGTGCCGCGAGCACGACAAGACAGAGAACCCCAGGGCAGGCCGGATACAGGCGACGGCGCCGACACAGTCCACCCGAGAGCGAGGCGGCACCGGCAGTGGCCAGGACGATCGGTCCGATGCTTGCCAGGTACTGGAAGTGGTCGGCGACGAACGCGTATTGCATGGGATAGACATTGAAGAAGCCGAGCGCCGGCGCGAGGCTCACGAAAAAGAAGGCCAATGCCGTCACGGGCGCCCGGCCGAACTCGCGCCGGAACAGCCAGGCTGCAGCGAACACACACACGCTTGCGGCCGGCCACAGCAGTTGTGCGGGGTCGGCGCCGTCAATCTGCCAGCGCGGATAGTTGAAGATCAGCGGACTCGGCCACAGCAGCTTGCCCGCGTAGAACCAGGGCACACGCCCCGCCACGAGCAAGCGTTCCCAGAAGCTCAAATGCCATTCGGCACCCCGGGCCCCGACATAGGCGCGTTCCATGTGTACGGTCAGCAGCCCGAGCCCGAACCCCAGTACCAACATGGGAAGCAGCCCGAGCGCTTCATGGCGCCGGATCCTGCCGTGTCGCCACCAGAGCAGGATTGGGAGTATCACAGGCAATGTGCAGGTGACCGTCTTGCTCAGCAGTGCCGCCGCGAACAGCGTCAGGGACAAGGCATAAAATCGATAGACGGGCCGGGTCTCGAGGCCCGAATCGGGCTCGGTTGAAGATTCGGTTTGTTCGGCGATGCCGCAAAACCGCAGGTAGCAGAGCAGGGCGGACAGGTAGAACAGGCCCGAGAGCACATTCTTGCGTTCCGTGATCCAGGCCACCGATTCCACGTGCACGGGGTGCACCGCGAAGACGGCGGCCGCGACCCAGGCGCCGGGTACGGACAGCCGGCGCAGCACGAACCACAAGAGCGCGGCGTTCAGCGCATGCAGCGCGATGTTCACGGCATGATAGCCGGCAGGTCGCAAGCCCCAGAGCCGGTACTCGAGCCAGAACGAGGAGAACACGAGTGGATAATACTGCGATCGTGCACCGAGCTCCGTCCAGATCCGGCGCAGGCCGGCAAGATCGCGGAGCGTTTCGTTGTCGGTCACGAAGTAGTCGTCGTCCCATACGAACCCGGCGTCCAGGGCCGGTGCATAGGCGAGAAGGACGAGCACCAGCAGCGCAACTGTCCCGAGCGCTGTCCAGCAAGCACGTCCTCGCCTCGCGGCAGTCATTCCTGGATTCCTTCACATTCCCCTTGACTGTAGCTGTGTCGCTGCCTTTAATGATAACGCCGGTGGGGGATATAGCGCCAGTTCGCAGTCGCACAGAGAGAAGGAGGAGGTCTGGTTATGCGCAAAGTGATTGCCGTCGCAGTGTTGTTGGGGTTGGTCGTGGCAGGCACGCCCTGTCTGGCCCAGGATGAGATCGGTCTCAGTGTCGCCGCGAAGGTCTGGTACGCGGTTTTCGATTTTGACGGCGAGGAAAGCGATTCGACCCCGCTTATCGGTGGAACCGCATCGCTTGACCTCGGCGAGGCCTTCTGGGTGTCCATCCAGTATCTGCAGGGCGAGTTTGAGTTCGACAACCCCGCGTTCCGGGACACGGAGGAGAAGGACGGGGAACTGGTACTTGGCTTCAACTTCGAGATCTTCGATCTGGGCGTCGGTGTGCGTGTGACGGAAATCAACGAGGTCGTCGTTTACGGTCCGGTCGCCTATGTCGGGATCGGCTCAACGTTTGGCGATTCGCCTTTCGGTTGGTACGGCGGTGCGTCGATCGTGCCGATCATGGTCACCGACGAAGGCGACGAGACGGACGTCAAGCATTGGAACATCGAGGGCGGGATTTTCTTCTCTTCCGCGCCGTTCACGGCGCAGGTAGGCTACCGCCACAAGAGCTACCTGGAGGTAGAGGATTCCTGGACAGGCGAGAGCCTCGACGTCAGCGTTGGTGGTGCCGTTGCGGCTGCCGGCGTGAGCTTCTAGGACCAGAGACTGTGCGCAGATGCGGGGCGGTTTCGGACGGGACAAGGTCCGGGCCCGCCCCGTTTTCTTTTCTGGTGCACGGGCACGAAGTCCATTCTTGACGAACCTGCGTAATTTCGGTACACTCGCGAAGCTCGTATGGCTCATGGTGTGTTGGGGGGCGGAGATTGGCGATGCGAAGAGTGGTCCTGTTGGGGATGGTGGGGATTCTGGGAGTTCTGCCCGTTCTGAGCCGCGCAGCGACGCGCGGGCTGAAGGTCAAATCGGCCGAGCGCGCGCAGATTACGCGATACGATCCCGATCGGTTTCACGCCTTGATTATCGGGATCGACCGCTACAAACATTGGTCGAACCTGCGCAGCGCGGTGAATGATGCGAAGACGCTTTCGGATGTGTTGCGTCGCAATTTCGGCTATCGCCACGTTTCCGTTCTGCTCAACGAGCAGGCCACGCGTCAGAACATCCTGCGCGCGCTCGACGGCTACACCAGACTGGGCGAGACGGAGAGTCTGTTGATCTACTATGCGGGCCACGGCTGGATGGACGAGAATCGGAACGGGTTCTGGGTTCCGACCGACGCGGGCCGGGGCAACAAGTTCGACTACATCTCGAACAGCCGGATCAAGGGCGACTTTTTCCGAAAATACAAAGTAAAGCACCTGCTGATCGTGGCGGATTCCTGCTTCAGCGGCTCGCTGCTGCGCGGGGGCGAGCCGCAGCGCCAGCAGGACTGGAAGCTGCCGTCGGGTTTCCGCAAGCCGTCGCGTTGGGTGATGACGAGCGGCGACTTGGCTCCGGTCGAGGATGACGACGGTGCGGGGCACAGTCCGTTTGCCACGCGGATGCTGCAGTTCCTGAAATACTCCGAACGCGACGCATTCGGGGTACAGGACCTGTACGTATACATGCGCCAGAATCTGAAGAGCGAGCCGATCTGCAACCCGATGTCGAGCCCGCAGCACATGCCGGGCGGCGAATTTGTTTTCTGCCGACTGGACCAGCCGGTGGGCGAGCCGATTCCGACGACTCCGCGCACGCGGCGGCCCGTCAGTTCCGGGCCGCGCTTGAAGCAGACGCCGGCGCGTGAGCAGAAGTTCATCGTGCACCCGAAGCCGGCGTCCTCGCCCAAGCCTGCGCCTGCGCCCGAGCCGAAGACGGGCACGCTGGTGATCGAATGCACGGACTACGGCGTGGCGATCATCAGCGGGCAGGGCCGGCGCGTGGTCTATAAGGATCGCCCACTTACGTGGACCGGGCTGCCCACGGGTTTGCTCAAGGTGCAGGTGGTTTCCAAGCGCAGGTCTTCGGAACAGCACATCATGATCAATCCCGGCCGCACGAGCCGGATGGTCGTCGCGTTCCCGGCCGCAATGCCCGCCGCCTCGCAGGCGGTGAAGACGACACCGACAGAGCCGGAACCCGCCCCAAAGAAACGGCGTCGGCCGCGCGCGCATTGAGCCCGGAATGGCGCTAAGTACTCGAAGGCACAAATCCGCTGACCTGCGTTTCCAGGTGCCCCCGCTCGCCCTGGTCGAACCAGTCGCGGATGAGCCGGCGCGCGATGGAGATAGAGGAGGGCAGCGCAAACGAGCTGTTGCGCAGTCCTTCGCAGATTTTCTCGCGCGTGAACCAGCGCGCGGTCTCGAGCTCGAACTCGTCGACGACGATTTCGGTCGTGGCGGCACGGGCATAGAATCCGAGCATGAGCGAGCGCGGGAACGGCCAGGGCTGCGAGGCGTGGTAGCGGATTTGCTCGATGTCGAGTCCGGTCTCTTCCTTGACCTCGCGCGCCACCGTTTGTTCAAGGCTCTCGCCGGGCTCGACGAACCCGGCGATTGCCGAGTGCATGCCTTTGGGCCAACCGGTCTTGCGGCCCAGCAGGCAGCGGTCCGCATGGGTGACGAGCACGATGATCGCGGGGTCCGTGCGCGGGAAGTGTTCGACTCCGCAGCGTTTGTTGGTGCAGACGAGGATATGGCCGGCCTCTCGGCTTTCGGTCGGGCTGCCGCAGTCGCCGCAGAACCGGTGGCGTGCGTGCCATTCGATCATCGCCTTGGCCAAGGCGAGCAGTGCACAGTCCTGTTCGGACAGCAGCGCGGCCGTCTGCCGCAGCGGTTGGAACCGGCCGTGTTCGGCCGGCAGCGCATCCGTTGACCGGATACCGACCGCGAAACAGACGGTTTTGCCGACCTGCCCGAGCAGCACGATCGGGGGGCGGGCGGCCACCAGTTCGGACACCTGGTCCGGCGCCAGGTAGGCGGGCGTGGGGCCGTTCGGGGCGAACAGGTTCTGCCCGTCCAGAACGGGCACGAACCGGGTGCCCGCGTCCGTCATTCTCGCTGCAAGCCAGTCGGGATCGCGCCGCCTGGCCGACAGCCGGTCCAACCCTCTTGTCACAAGATGGTCGGGCAGCAGCAACGGGTCCTGTTGACGTTGTCTCACACGCGCTCCGGTTCGGTGTTCCTTTCGGCTCCACGCTAGCACCCTGCATTGCCGCGCGCAACGTTCAGTGCGGGCGCAGCGGGCCTGGCGCGCGGTTTCGGAACTCTTCGATTTTGTGGAAGGTCATAAAGTTCGCGTTATGTGCGCTGCGCGCGCCGCCGAGCCCGTCGTCGAACGCGGTGCGGCTGACGAAAACGATATCCGCTCCGTCGAACAGCCAGTCGACGTACTGCCACGCGTATTTCTCGGCGTTCGGATGATAGAGCAGCGGCGATTCGACTTTCCAGTGCCTGAGGTTGGCGGAAGAGATGAGCGCCAGGTTGTTACGGTACGCCTTCGGGTTTGTCTGTTTGTTGACAATCGCCCAGTAGCGTGCGGTCTGTTTGTCGTAACGGACGGTGAACTTCGCGCCGCCGCCGGGCATATCGATGAGATCACGCTTCGGGTCATAGCGCAGTGCGCGGCCGTCGGGCCGTACGCTTACGATCGAGGCCTTGTCGGCGGCGGCGGACTCGGTGCCGACGCCGACGCGTTCGCCGGCAATGAGGTTGGCGCGCAGTATGCTCACGATGTTTCCGTCGGGCGCAGGCACGAGACTGCCTTCGCGCCAGTTGAGTTCTTGCGGTCTGATCAAACGCTCACTGACCAGCCAATTCTCGGCGTTCAGCAGGTCGGCATGCACGGGTGCGCTGATGACCAGCGCGTCGTACCCGCCGCGGTTGCCCTGTGTCGGGGTTTCAAGGGACCGCCAGATCCTTCCGTTGCCGACGAGGCGCGGGCACGGCGCGCAGTGGTATCGGCCCGTACGCAACAGACCCGTCGCCGGCGTCGCCGGTTCGGTCCAGGTCTGTCCGTTGTCCTCGGACCGACGGATCAGCAGGTCGCCGTGCATATGCCTTGTTCCCAAGATATAGAGGCTGCCCTCATGGACGAAGAGTTTGGCCCAGAACATCGGCGTGATATCGGCGATCTTCCGCCAGGTCTTGCCCCGGTCTTTCGAGGCGAACACGACGGAGGTCGGGTTGGTGTGCTGCTCTGCGTTCGGCCCGAAAAAGTCGTGTGACGCCGCGTAGCTACCGTCCGGCAGAATCGCGATGCTCGGCGAGCCGATATAGCGCTTTGACGCCGCGGGCGAATGGGCGATCACGACGCCCGGCACCTTCGAATGGTCGCAGGCGTGTTCGCCGCACCGCGCGGCGAACGCAGGGCTGCCCGACAACAGCACCGCGGCAGCCAGCCAGGCACAGCGACAAGCACGCGCCGCATTCATGTCAGAGGAACATATGCACATTTTCCGGGGTGATCTCGATCAGGCCTGTATCGACGCTGTAGGGCACCGGCGCGACCCCGGCTTTCGCGTCGTCTTCTGTAAACCGGACGGCGCCGTGCACCATATCGAACAGGAACTGGGCGCCGTACCAGGTGAACAGCTCGCGTTTCTGGCCGACCAGATGCTGGATCACGCCATCCTGCAGGAGTCTGAGGTGTTCGGGCTCCCAGTCGACGGTCGTGATCTTGATTTTGCCGACCTTGCCGGCCTCCTTGACGGCCATGGCGATGCCCGGCCCGGCGGTCCCGGTGAACCCGCAGATCCCGGCGATATCGGGGTGTGCACTGATGATGTCGGATGTGACGCGTGCGGCCTCTTCCATCGAGCACTTGTCGTTGAACGGCCCGACGGTCTCGATGCCCTTGTGTTCCTTGATCACGTCCTCGAGCCCGCGGAAACCCGCTTCCTGGTTCGACATCCCGACGATCCCCATGTAGGCGACTTTGCCCCTACCGCCGAGCAGCCGGACCATGGCGCGGCCCTGGCTGCGGCCCATACCGTACCAGTCGGACCCGATGAACGCGTGGCGTTTGCTGCTCGGGACATCGGAGTCGTAGACGACCGTCGGGATCCCGGCCTCGACCGCCTTGTTGATTGCGTCGGCGATCGCGAGCTCGGTCCCGTTGATCAGGAGCCCGGTCGGCTTGGTCGGGATGACCTGCTCGATCGCCGCGATCTGCGCGGGTACATCCCAGTCGGACGGTCCGAGGATCGCGGTCTTGACGCCCATCTGTTCGCCCCACCGCTTGAACGCGGCCTGGTCGTGCCGGACATAGAGCGGGAAGTTCACGATCGTGGTGACCATCACGTACTCTTCGTCGGGCGACACCGCGGTCGGCCCGCCGACCCGCGCGGTTTCCGTCTCGACCCGCCGCTGGCAGCCCGTGCCCAACACCATTGCCAGAACCATGAACCACGGTCTGATTCGAATGCCCTGTTTCGCTCTATTCATTCCGTTTCCCTCCATTTGCTCGGCCAGGAACACTTCGAGGAGTTGCCGCAAAAGAACGCAAAGAAACGCAAAGCAGATGCAGACGGGCTTTCAATCTGCGATCTATGCGATCTTTCGCGGCTATCTCGGGCCGGTTCCTTTTCTTCCATTCGCATGGTTCGCGTAATTCGCGGGCAACTCTTTTCTCTGGTTGCGGCTGAGCCGCGCCGTGTTCGCCGCGGCCAGGCTTCTGTCCGTGCTCACGCGCTCTTTTCCGAGCGTTTCTTGAGCAGCACATCGATCCCGACCGCGATGATCAGGATAACGCCAAGCACGATCTCCTGCCAATACACATCGACACGCGCGATGATCATGATGTTCTTGACCAGGCCCATAAACACGGCGCCGAGGAACCCGCCGACGATCTTGCCCTGGCCCCCGCGCAGGCTGGCGCCGCCCAGGATCACGGCGGTAATCACGCGCAACTCGAGGCCCTGTCCGAAACTGGCCATGGCGGCGCCGAACCTGGCGGCCAGCAGGATCCCGGCGAGCCCGGCCAGCCCGGCACTGAGCACGAACGCGATGATCCGCATGCGTCCGACCCGGATCCCGGACAGGGTCGCGGCCTTTTCGTTACCGCCGATATAGTAATAGCGTCGGAAGAACACGGTTTTTGCGACGAGCACGCTGAACAGCAGCACGATCACGGCCATGAACCAGATCGGGGACTGCAGCCCGAGCAGCCGGACCTGCCCGATCCTGTTGAAGGCTTCGGGGAAATTCTGGATTCCGGCCCCACTCGCCATCAGCGCGCAGCCGCGCACGATTCCCATCATCGCGAGCGTCTGGATCATGGGGTTGATCCCGACCTTCGCGACAAAGACGCCGTTGACCAGCCCGACGAGCAGCGCGGCGCCCATCCCCGCGGCGATCGCGAGCGTGAAGTGGGCGCCGTAATAGTACATCAGGTGCGCGGTGACCCCGCCGGACAGCGCGACGACCGACCCGACCGACAGGTCGAACGCGCCGCTGATCAGCAAAATCATCATGCCGACCGCTATGATGGCGTCGGTCGACACGTTCAGCAGCACGCTCGAAAGGTTCGCTGCGCTCGGGAACTTCGTGGGCCAGACCAGCGCGGAGACGGCGGAGACGATGACGATCGTGACCGACAGCGTGAACACGCGTTCCTGGAGCAGCCCGAGAAGTTTCGCCTTTTTCACGCCACACTCTCCGCCGGTCGACCCGGCATGTCCATTCGTTTCGTGCCCGAAGCGTAGTGCATGATCTCTTCTTCGTTCGCCTCCGCGCGCGGGAGCTCCGCGGTCAGCTCGCCGTTCCACATCACGAGCACGCGGTCGCTGATCGCAAGCACCTCCGGCAGTTCCGAGGAGATCACCAGGATGCCGGTCCCTTCCGCGGCGAGCTCGCCGAGGATTGCGTGGATTTAGGCCTTGGCCCCGACATCCACGCCGTGGGTCGGTTCGTCAACGATAAGGACTTTCGGGTTCAACACGAGCCATTTGGAGAGCACCACCTTCTGCTGGTTCCCGCCGCTCAGGTTCACGACACGCTGCCTGACGCCGGGCGTGACGATCCGGAGTTTCGCGCGGTATTCCTCGGCCAGCTCACCGATGCGCCGGGCCGAGAGCCAGCCGTTGCGCGCCGCCGCATCGAGCCGGGCGGAAACGACGTTGTCCTGAACGCTCATCTCCAGGAACAGGCTCTGCGCCTTGCGGTCTTCGGGCAGGTACCCGATCCCGCGCGCGATCGCCTCGGCCGGGTGTCGAAGTTCGCACGCGTTGCCGTGGACCCGCACCGTGCCGGCCGTCTTGCGGTCGGCCCCGATGATCGTGCGCGCGACTTCGGTGCGACCCGCGCCGACCAGGCCGGCGAGCGAGAGGATTTCGCCGGCCCGGAGCTGGAAGCTCACGTTCCGGAACCGCTCTGCGCACAGGCCCCGGACCTCGAGCACGATTTCGTCGCGCACATGCGGCACATGCGGCTGCTCTTCGAGATCGCGGCCGACCATCATGCGGATCACCTCGTCGACCGTGGTCCGTTCGACCTCGCGCGTGCCTTGGTAGCGGCCGTCCTTGAGCACGGAGACACGGTTGGCGATCGTGAAGATCTCGGACATCCGGTGCGAGATATAGACGATCGAGACGCCCTTGCCGGCGAGCATCCGCATGATCGAGAACAGGGTTCGGACCTCAGTCTCCGTAATGGTTGCGGTCGGTTCGTCGAGCAGCAGGATGCGTGGCTCCTGCGAGAGCGCTTTGGCGATCTCGACCATTTGCTGCTTGGCCGAGGAGAGCCGGCGGACCGGTGTGCGCGGGTCGATTGCGGTCAGCTCCAACTCGTCGAGCAGCGCCTGCGAGCGCTGCAGCAATTGTCCGGCATCGATCAGCCCCAGCCGATTCACGGGGTGTCGATTCGCAAAGATATTCTCGGCAACGTTCAGGTCTTCGACCAGGCTGCGATCCTGGTAGACGGTCGCGATCCCGAGCGCCTGGGAATGGAGCTGGCTCTCGATCCGGACCGGTAGCCCGTCGACCTCGATTCGGCCGGCATCGGGGTGGTAGATTCCGGCCAGGACATTCATGAGCGTGCTCTTGCCGGCGCCGTTCTCTCCGCAGATCGCGTGGATCTCGCCCTTGCGCACTTCCAGATCGACCGCATCGAGCGCGCACACGCCGGGGAACGTCTTGGTGATACCGGAAAGTCGAAAGGCTGCCGTTGTCTCCATCATCGCACCACGCGCAGCCTAGCACGCGGCCGGCCCGACAACAAGCGCCGACGAATCGCAGCATGATCTGCCGCGGGATGATCCGTCGTTTGAGAATCGGCACAATGATTTCGGGCAGGATGATCGGGAAAATGTTGTGTCATCCCGATCTCACGGTTCTTGGCGAGGCGTGCGTGCCGTAGCGGCGAACGAATTCGGCGGGGAATCCGGCCACCGCAGCCAGTGCCTGTTCGGTTGTGGCGCGTAAGTTCAAGCGACATACTTCCTTGAGCGCCCGTCCCAGGTCGGTCGCCAGCGCATGTGCCGGTGTGCCGGGCGTGAGGCCGGGCCGCCTGCCGCGCAGCAAGGCAAGGAACGGCACGGACCCTGCTTCGTGCAGGGTTTCGTCGGAGGCCGTTGCCAGCAGCGCGTGCAGTTCCGTGCGCTGTCGTTCGGGCAGGGCCTGCGGGTGTCCGCAATGCACTTCGAACAGCAGCGGGCCCCGGTAGCCGATGTCGCGCAGCGCGCCGAGCACGGCATCCCATGCGATTGTGCCGGCGAACGGCGGCAAGTGATCGGTCAGATGGAAATCGTGCAGGTGCACGTGCACAAGCTGGTCGGCGCATTCACGCAACGCGGCATAGGCGCCGGGCTCGGTGCAGAACGGGTTGTCTCCGGCCTTGTCACGTGCGTGCCCGATGTCCAGCACCATCCGGACCTGCGGGCTGCCGACCGCGCGCACGAGTTCCTGGACCGGCGCGATTCGGGCGCCGTTCTCCAGCGCGACGGTGAACGGCAGCCCGTCGAGCCTGGCGGCAATCTGTTCGAGCGATGCCCGGTATCCCTCCGTTCCGCTCCAGTGCAGTACACCGACGCGCGCGCCCATCTCGCACGCGATCTGCACGGCGTCGAGTACCTCCCGGACGGCCGGCGCGCGCTGCGCGGGGTCCTCGGCGCCCAGGTCCTTCACATGATAGGGCAGGTGTGCCGAGACGAGCGCGATGCCCTGCTTGCCGCATTCCCCGGCAATCTCGCGGACATGCGCGGGATCGCGCCAATCGAAATGTGCGGAACCGTAGCTGATCTCCATGCGCTCGAGCCCCGCGCGCCGGGCCGCGGCAATTCCTTCCGCCGTGAGCCGGCGCTGCATGTCGAGCGCAATCGACGAGAAGCCCAGTCGCCCCGTGATCTCGGCCGCCGTCCATGTCTTGCCGCCAGCCGCCATGTTTGTGCCCTCCTGCCGATTGACGGTGTTGCCGTTTGCCCTATCCGGAACGGTTCGATTCACGACCGTCCCCGGGGCAAGCGAACAGGATCTTAGCACGGACACGTGCCGGCTGGAAAGCGCCGGTGGGATGGTGGATGGTGGATGGTGGATGGTGGATGGTGGATGGTGGACGGTGGACGGTGGATGGTGGATGGTGGATGGTGGATGGTGGATGGTGGATGGTGGATGGTGGATGGTGGATGGTGGATGGTGGATGGTGGATGGTGGATGGTGGATGGTGGACGGTGTACCGAGCATCCAAGCGCGTCAACCGACGTTTCTGTGTGGGCCTGCGCGCTTGCATAGGGGATCGATTCTTCGTACGCTGTGCGCTTTGATGCACATTTCTTTTCTCGCGCGGTATCGGGAGGCAAGGCGACAGTCATGCCGCCGGAACAAGAGCTTATCAAGCGTCTGGCCCGGCTCCAGACCGACGCGGCCGGTTTGATCCGCGTTACGGTCCGGGATCGGGACACGGCGCAGTCGCTTTGCCGCGAGGTGGCGTCGACTCTCGCGCGCGAGCTCGATCAAGCGGACCCGAACGTCTCGGCCGCGGCCTGGGCGCGCGGCATCACGATCGGGAAGATCCAGGCAGCGTTGCGGGAAAGCGGCAGCCCTTGCTTGTCGGCCGAAGCGCTGGAGGCGATCGGCCGGGCGGTGGAGGCGATCGGCGCGTGGCCGCCGGGCCGGCGCAGCGCATTGCGGTCGTGTCTGACGCGGCTACCGGACGAATCCAGCCGTGTGTTGAGCTATCGGTACGAGCAACGTCAGAGTGTTGCGGCGATGGCCGAGGAGGCGGGCCGGCGTGTGGACGAAGTGGTTCGTGCGCTGTCCAGGGCGCGCGACCGGTTGGACCGATGTGTGTGCGGCCAACTGAGCGTGATCGAGGCGCGGCGGCCTGTCCTGCCCCGGAAGGAAGAGTGAATGGCGATTTCGGAACGCAGCCGAACCTTGGTCGATCGGTACATGGCCGACGTCGCCACAGCAGCCGACCTGGAGGAACTGAGCGTGCAGCTCGCGGAGCATCCGGAGGTGGCGATGCATTTCGCGGAGGTCGCCCGGCTGGACAGCTATCTGGACGCGCATTTCCACGGGGAGCCTGAACCGGTCGTCGGCTACGAAGGCTACGTGTTGCACGATGCCGTGCATGCCGCGGGCGGCGGGCACGGCGGCCTGCGCGCGATCTGGCGGCCGCTCCCGCGGCTCGGCGGCGACGGGGTCCGGATCCAGGTGCAGCTTCGGCATCTTGTCGGCGTTCTGCTGGTGGCTCTGCTGATCGGTGTGCTCGCAATGCGGCCCTGGCGCTGGATCGCGCCGAAAGGCGCGCCAACCGTGGCGCGGTTGAACAGCGTACGCGGCGGCGTCTATGTCCGGCGCGCGGGCATCACGTTCGGGGCGCGGGCCGCGATGCGGCTTGTTGCCGAAGACGGTGTGGTTACCTTGACTGAAAACGGCGCCGCCGAAATCGTCTGGCCGGACGAAACCGTGTTCCGGTTGGCCGAGGACACGGAGCTCTTTCTCGGCGCAGAGGTCGGCGGCGAATCCGTGCAGCAAGCGGCCCACTGCGTGTCCGTCCGTTGCGGTGAGATCGAAGCGGACATCGCCGAACGCAGTACGGACTTGACCATCGCCACACCCCACGCCTATGTCCGGTGTTCCGCAGTCGAGATCAAGGTCGTTGTGGGAACCGAATCCACGCGACTCGACGTGCTGCATGGCCGATGCAGCGTCAGGAGAAGCGCCGGCGGCGGCAGCCGGCCCGTGCCGGAAGGCAGCTCCGCGCTCGTGTCGGATACCGGCGTCAATGTGTTCCCGCGTGCTCACACGGGAGAGACTCAGCCGGACACGCTCTGATAGGCCATTCCGAGTTCGCCCCATTCTCATGTTCGCGAGATTGCGCCCCGGTCTTTCTGAGAATTGAGAAGCGCACGTACCCGGTCGCATCGTGTGAGTGCCATATATTGTACGGCGTGCGGGGGGTTTGCTGATGTGCCGGGATTTCGGGGATCTGGCACGAATATTGCTGTTAGGTTTCCTGTCCTGGATGAAACCGGAAGGTACGGAGGCCGTCATGCGTGTCCTAGGGCAGTTTTTTGCCATTTCTCGGGCTATTTCCCCTTCTCGCGTGAGGCGGGGTTTTTTCATTCTGCGGCTTGTTATCGTGCTTGTCGGGTGGGGGCTGGGCGTCCGGCCCGCGGACGGGGCGGCAACGTTTCGGGTAACGGAGTACTACTTTGACACGACGGACAACTTCACGGGCACCACGTATGACCTGACGCTGGACCAGGACCTGGCAGACCATTACTTCGTTCTCGTGAAAGGTTCATGGATTGGGGACGGCTGGTGTGCACCCAGTCACGGTTACGTTCGTGTTGCGGAAGTTCAGGGCGGCAAAGGAGATCTG
>Ga0272441_10004259_pt1 | contig 26226 bp, 28 predicted proteins | sample SSMProp6N_FD_193582 | JGI IMG/M metagenome (GOLD analysis project Ga0272441, IMG submission 193582) | Marine sediment archaeal communities from Little Sippewissett salt marsh, Falmouth, MA, United States - SSM-Prop-6N | ecosystem: Environmental > Aquatic > Marine > Wetlands > Sediment ...
CCCACAACGTCGCTCCGATTTCGAACTGCTATTCTGAATGCAGCGTCAACGGGGAAACCGGTGTCGGTGGCTTGGTCGGCAGAAACTATGTGGGACGCTGGTGGGCAGGTAGCATCTCTGCCTGTTACTCCTCAGGCTATGTTGCCGGTGACGAAGAGACTGGTGGGCTTTTGGGTTCTGGAGGGCGTTCTAATCTGGTATCCTTCGTGACGGCTTCCTTTTGGGACACGCAGACCTCAGGCAAAATCACAAGTTCCGGCGGTACGGGGTTGACCACCGAAGAAATGCAGACCGCCAGCACCTTCCTGGATGCTGGCTGGGATTTTATGGGGGAGACGGACAACGGAACCGAAGACATCCGGGGCATTGTCGAAGGTCGGGATTATCTCAGGCTTATGTGGGAACACTGGGCCTATTCTCCCGGTCCTCCAGATGGGTCCACTGAGGTGCCCCCCTCGACTATCCTGACGTGGCGGGCTGCGAACGAAGCAAAGGGTCATGACGTGTATTTTGGCCAGGACGACGATGTCGTGTCCAATGCAACACGGGAGAGCGTGGGCATCTACCGAGGGTGGCAGCCGGCAGACGAGACCTCGTACGACCCCGGTATCTTGGAGTGGGGTACGACGTACTACTGGCGGATCGACGAGACCAACGAGAGCGACTCCAACAGCCCATGGAAAGGCGATGTCTGGAGCTTCACTGTCGCGGATGCCATCGGTTCCCCCGATCCACAGGATGGCGCCCGCGATGTTATCCAGCCAACGATTCTGAGTTGGGTGCCTGGAGGTCCCGGTCTAGAGTATGATGTATACATCGGGATAGACGAATACGCTGTGGCCAATGCGACACCTGAAGACGTTGATCTCTATTTCGGTCGGCAGTCTTCTGAAAGGACTACCTGTGAGCCCGCCTATCTGGAGTGGGGCCAAACCTACTACTGGCGAGTCGACGGAGTGAACGACGCTGATCCTAACAGCCCATGGAAAGGCGAGGTCTGGAGCTTCACGGCCGCCGACTATGCCATCGTGTTGGTTGTCGACGATTTCGAGAGCTACACGAAATACTTAGATAGTCGCGAGGCGATTTTCCAAATGTGGATCGACGGAATTGGATTTGAGCAGCCTGAACCTAACAGCCCGGGGAACGGCACTGGCAGTTATGTCGGACATGATCTCTGGCAGCCGAAGACTCCCTACGACCAGATTATGGAGACGCAAATCGTCCACGGTGGCGCGCAATCCATGCCCTACTACTACGACAACGATGGCGAGCCGTACTACTCCGAGGCCGAGCGGACCTGGGAGACGCCGCAGGACTGGACAGTTGACGACGCGGACACGTTGACATTGTACTTCCATGGTGAGCCAGACAACGATCCGGAGCCTCTGTACGTGACAATTTGGGATAGCACTGGACATGTCGCGCGGGTGACGCACCCGGATGCGGATGCGGTGCTGGCGAGCGAGTGGCACAAGTGGAACATTGCCTTGGCCGAGCTGCAGGCGGCGGGTGTGGACGTGACCTCGGTCAGGAAGATGATCATCGGCCTCGGCAACCGCGACAACCCCCAACCCGGCGGCACCGGCCTGATCTACATCGACGACATCGCGATAACCCGGCGCATGCCGTAGAATGGAACCGCAGATGAGTCGGTATTCGTTCTCGTCCGTTCCGAATCGTCGCCACAGGAAGCAACGGGCACGCCGCTAATCGGCGATGTCCAGCGCGACCCGCAGTGCCTCGCTGAGCATTGCCGCTTTCGCCGGGGGAAGCGCCCCGACGTAGTTTGTGAGCACGGACTTTGGCAGACTGACGAGTTCGTCACAATGAATGCTGCTTTCGTGTTTCAGGCCTTCGTCCGGGCCCACCGGCACTTGCGTTGCCAGTCCGTCGTAGGCCGTGTAGATCGGCGCGCAGATGACCGTGGAAAAGCGCGAATCGATCAGAACCTGCCGGCTGACAACCACGAACACCCGGTACTTCTTCGGATCGCGCGCTGAAGGGTGGGCCACGCGGTACAGCTCGCCGCGATTCATGGGAGCACCTGGTATTCCAGCACGTTTGCGGCTTCCTTGTTCAGAGAGTCCGCGCGGCGGTTGATGATATCGAGGTCGCGCGCGTTCTGTTCGTCTCGGGCCAATTGCTGAAGAAACGCTTCCACGGCGGCTTCGATGAGATCGGAGCGCGTCCTCTTCTGCTGTCGAGTGCGTTTGTCCACGGCCTTGAGCAGCTCTTGCGATAGTGTGATAGATGTCTTGACTTTCATACTACCATTATACTCCCACATCGGCGGACGGTCAACCATCTTCATTCTCTCGAACGCCGGTTTTCGGCGCTGGAGCATCAGGTCAGACCGGCGGCGACGGTGTGGCGCAGATACATGGATGAGGGGAAGAAACGGGGTTCGGTATACTTCATGACCGCATAGCCGCCGACCACCAGATAGCGGACTTCATGCCTTTCCAAAAGACTCAACAGTTCTTTGAAGTCTGGGCTCGTCAGCATGTCCGTTCCTGATTGTCAGGTAATCCAATACCATCTGCAGCGCGGCATCAAAAATGGCTCGGTCCCCTTGTGATTGCCACAACTCGATATCGAAGCGGCCTTCATCGTCGCCGATCGGTCCGTACGATTCTCTTATCTGTCTCATGCCTTTTTCGCCCGCAGCAGAAAACCTCCACGGCCGGCTTTGCCCCTCTCAGGCGTATCGTAAGCGGCCGCGCGGAACGGGGATCTCCCGTCCCAGTTCTCGGGCGGTCTCAATCCACTCCTGAACCACCTTCTCCGCGTTTGCCACAGCCTCACCGTAGGTGGGCCCGTCCGCCATGCAGCCCGGCAACTCAGGAATCTCGACCACGAACGATTGGTCCTCGTCGCTCCAGTAGATGATCATCTCGTACCTATTCATGTTCGTCAACTCCGAGCTTGTACCTGAGTATTACGTTGCGTACCTGTTTCACTTGATATGGTTTCGCCATTGCTCTCTTCGGCTGGAGGTTCAAAATCTCCTCAACACCCTGCCGAACGAAAATGTGGTGGTCGCCTCTCGTTCGCTCGCGGAATCCGAGATGCAGTAGAAGCTGGACGAGGTTGGAGAATCGAATATTCGCGTCAGAGTCTCCACGCAGGATTTGTGCCAGCAGCTTCGTGTATTTTCCCACGCCATGCCCCTTCAGCGCCGCCCTGATTGCCCGGCGCGGCTTAGCCATCCCAGCTTTTCTCCCGGCTCCGTCAGGCCTTGCTGAGTTGCCGGTCTCTATGAAATCATAGCATGAGCCATCGTCCAAATCAACAGCAATGGCGTCGAACCTGCATCCCGTGTTTCCTCGCTTGTGTTTCGTGACCGTTCCGCCGGAATCGGCGGTTTCGCGTTTTGACTGATGTGATAGAATGGGGGGATGAGTTTGGATTTACAGGACAATACGTTGGGTGAGCTTCAGTCGCTGGTGACGGGTCTGGGGCAGAAGAAGTATCTGGCCGGGTATATTTTCAAGTTCGTTCATACGTTGAACGCGCGGACGCTTTCGGACATCACTCCGCTGAGCAAGGCGTTTCGGGCGCGGCTGGCGGACGAGGGCTACTTCATCTCGCCACTGAAGGTCGTCGAGCGGCCAAGCGACCCGGACGGCTCGGCGAAGTATCTGTTCGAGTTGGGCGACGGCGAGCGGATCGAGGCGGTTTTGCTGCCCGAGGAGAAGCGCCGGACGCTGTGCGTTTCCACACAGGTTGGCTGTGCGATGGGGTGCGTGCTGTGCGCGACGGGGCGGATCGGGTTGCGGCGCAACCTGACGGCGGGCGAGATCGCCGGCCAGGTCAACGCCGTCGAGCAGGACACCGGGCGCATCACGAACGTCGTCTACATGGGGATGGGCGAGCCGTTAGAGAATTACGACGCGGTGCTGCGGTCGATTCGCATTCTGAACGATCCGGCGGGCAAAAACATCGGCATCCGCCACATCACGGTCAGCACGTGCGGGATCGCCCCGGCGATCCGGCGCCTGGCTCAAGAGGACGTCAAGCCGCGACTGGCCATCTCGCTCAACGCGCCGGCGGACGTGCTGCGGAACCGCATCATGCCGGTCAACCGCACGTACCCGACGGCGGAACTGCTGGAGGCGGTGCGGGCCTACCAGGGAGCCACCGGACAGCGCGTGACATTCGAATACGTCATGATCGACCACCTGAACGACTCGGTGGCGCACGCCCGCCTGCTGGTCAAGCTGCTGCGCGGCATCATGTATAATGTGAACCTGATCGAGCACAATCCGTATCCGGGCTGTGCCCTGGCCGGCAGCAGCCGGGAGCGTATCGCTCGATTCGCAAGGGTTTTGAAGGACGCCGGCGTCGAGACCACGACGCGTTTTCGCCTGGGGCGAGGCATCAAGGCCGCCTGTGGCCAGCTTCAGGCCGGCTATAAGAGCGACAAGACGGGGTAGAACTTCTGCGTGAGAGATTTTGTGGAGAGCAACAACCGGATCATCACGGTGGGCCTGGCGCCGGCCTGGGACGTTCAGTGCCGCGGGCAAGGTCTGGACTGGGGCTGCCATGCGAACATCGACGAGCAGGACGTCCGGGCGGCGGGTAAGGCGCTGAACGTCTCGTACGCGCTGGCCTGGCTGGGCCGCCCGAGTGTCGCGGCGGGGCTCTGGGGGCGCGAGGATTACGAGCCGATGCAGGCCGCCGTGCAACGCCTGGGATTCGTGCAGGTCGCCATGACGGCGGTCGACGGGCACACGCGGCACAACGTCACGCTGCTGGATACGCGGAACCGACGCGAAATGCACCTTCGTCTGCTCAGCGGCCTGGCTTCGGCAGAGACGCTGGGCCGGCTTGATGCGGATCTGAAGAAGCTCGTCGGCGCCGGCGATACCTGCGTCTTCGCCGGCTCGATGCCTGGCGGCGACTTGCTCGATCGAGTGGTCGCTGTGGTGCAGGGTTGCGGGGCGGCGGGGGCGCGCATCGTGCTTGACACGCACGGCCCGGCCCTTAAGAGGCTGGTGGATGCGGGCTCGCTTGACCTGATCGCGCCCAACGTGGAAGAATTGGCCGGCCTGCTCGACCGGGAGATTGAGGACACGCCCGGCGCCCTGGCGGCGGCGGGGCGGACGTTGCTCGATCGAGTCGAGTTTGTCCTGATCAGCCGGGGGGCGAAAGGAGCCGTCCTGGTGACCGCAAGCGGCGCCTGGGAAGGCTGCAACGAAACGCAGGGCCACGTAGTATCAACCGTTGGCTGTGGAGATTACCTGCTGGCCGGCTTCCTGGCGGGCCTCGATACCGCGGCGGACCCGGCCGCGGCGCTGGAGACCGGATTGAAGGTCGCCGCCGCCCGCGCCTGGGGATGGACCGAGACGAAGACTTGGCCCGAGGCCAATCGTATGATAAAGACGGTTGTCGCGCCCCTGTAACGAACGGCCGCGGCGCTCATGAGCTTTTTTGATGACGTCCGATTGCCGGGCGGTGGTCCCGGCGGCGGACAGAAGCATTCTTTGGAGGTGATAGCTCCCATGACGGAGACACGATGGAGTTTGGCCGCGTTGGCGGTTGTCGGGCTGGTTGCAGGCTTTTTCTGCGGCCCGGCGGAGGCCGCCGGGGTTCGGCTGGAACTGAAGCTCAAGAAAGGCCAGACGTTCTACCAGAGGACGCTCAACGAGCAGCGTGTCCGCAAGACGACCGACAGTCGGTTGAAAGTCATTGAGCTGTCCTACGGCGTCGGCCGGAAACTGGATGTCATAGACGTCGATCCGCAGGGCAACGCCACACTGGAATGTACGTATCTCTGGTCCGCGTTTCGCCAATCCGGCGACCTGCGGGAGGTCTACTACGATTCTTCGCGGGGCGGATCGCATGTGCCGAAGGAAGCGGTCGGTTTCGCGGCCCTGCTGGACGGCACGTATGTGATGAAATGGACGCCCCGGGGCGAGGTCTTCGTCGATGCCAACGCTCTGGACGACATTCGCGAGGCTGTGCGGAAAGAGCTGCCCGAGACCGGCGAAAAAACCCTGGCCACGACCGCTTTGGCCCCGTATCTCGACGAAACGGGGATTGAGGAAGCCGCCCGGAACCAGATGGTGTGCTATCCGGAGAAGATTCTGACCGAATGGTACTCCTGGCGGACCCGGGACGTCCTTTCGCAGGGGCTGCCCGCCGTGATCCAGTCGAAATGGACGATGCGCACGGTCGACGCCGATGGCTTGGCGAGCATCGATCTGGCCGGCTCGGTCGAGGCCGACCCTGATGCTGCGATCGTGGAAATCGCTGGAATGGAGCTGCGCTATGACTTCTCGGGCACCCGGCAGGGAGGCGTGCAGATCGACACCAAAACCGGCCTCTTGGTTGACAGCACCATCTACGATCGGGTCGCCGGAGACGCCACCGAGGCAAACGCCGACGAAAACGCCGACGAGCCCCGGAAAATCTCTCTAACCTTCGAAAGTCAGGTTACCCTCAACACAAAAGACAAAAAGTGGGACGAGTGGTAAGCGGCGCCCCCGGGCTGAAGACGGCAGGATCGCCCGTTCCATGGGCAGCGCCACGCGTTCTGTGCCTCGAGCCATCCCCAAGTCCTGCGGACTTGACGCCGGCACCCGCAACGGCTCGAAGCCCGAACATAGATCGAAAAATCGCACCGGTTTGGAAAAAAGGTTGACCGAAAGGACTCAGTCGAGTATAGTTCTTGGTTTAGGATTGCCTTGTCGCATGGGGTTGACGTAGAGACGAGTTCGGTCTCGGGGGTCAGCAGCATCACGGCATGGTTGGCTCAAGCCTCCGACAAGGCCCTACCGAGCCGCTCCAGGGCGGTTTCCGTGACAGCTTGATACCGGGCGATTTGGGTCTCGGATACGTATTGAGATAGGCCGGGCGCAGCAGGTCCTCCCGACGGCTCGCTTCGGTATTACCCGGTGGTGTAATGGTAACACATGGGTTTTTGGTATCCATATTCCAGGTTCAAGTCCTGGCCGGGTAGATAACGCTTTTTGTCGTTCACAGAACCGAGAAATAGGAGCAACGGAATTGGCAGGAAGAGCCCATGGCTGAAAGGGTAGCGATACTGCTGGCCGACGGTCGGCTCGAAAAGGGGCAGGGAGAAATGGACAGGCAGAATACGGTTTAAGGATAGGGCCAGAGGTAGCCTCACATGTTTTTGAATGACAACTTGAAGATATTCTCGGGAAGCAGCAATCCGGAACTGGGGATGGAGGTCTGCAAGTATCTGGGCATTCCGATCGGCGGGGCCGAGATCAGCAAGTTTCCGGACGGCGAGAAGCTGATCCGGATCGAGGATGACGTCCGCGGCCGGGATTGTTTCGTTCTGCAATCGACGTGCAAGCCGGTAGACGAGCATCTGGTGGAGTTGTTGATCTACCTGGACTGTCTGCGTCGGGCCAGCGCTCGTCGCGTCACGGCGGTGGTCCCGTATTTCGGGTATGCGCGCCAGGATCGCAAGGACGAAGGGCGGGTGCCGATTACGGCCAAGCTCGTGGCCAACCTGATCGGGACTGCCGGGGCGGACCGCGTCCTGGCCATCGATCTGCACGCGCATCAGTTGCAGGGGTTCTTCGATATCCCCGTGGATCATCTGACGGGGGAACTGGTGCTGAGTCGGTACTTCCGCGATATGAAGATTGACAGCCTCACGGTGGTTTCGCCGGACGTGGGCAACATCAAGACCGCCGCACGCTACGCTTCCCACCTGGGCGGCGATCTGGCCATCGTGCACAAGCGGCGCGTCAGCGGCGAGCATGTCGAGGCCGGCGAGCTGATCGGCGATGTGAAGGGGCGCAACATTTTGATGTGCGACGATATCGTTGCTACGGCCGGGACGATTTGCAGTGCCGCCGATCTGGTCAAGCAGCGCGGCGCCAAGAAGGTGTACGTGGGCGTTACGCACGGCGTGTTCGCCGGAAAGGCCCTCGAACGCCTCGCCAAGGCGCCGGTCGAGGACGTGGTGGTCACCAACACGATTCCGCTGACCGACGAGGCCCGGAAGATGGGAAAAATCAAGGTCCTCTCCGTGGCCTCCATGCTGGGAGAGGCAATCAAGCGAATTCACCGAAACGAATCGGTGAGCAGCCTTTTCGGCCAGGGAGGTTGAAGCGGCGCAATTGTTTTCGGGGATGCACGGAGTGATTCTACGTAGATTAGTCAGGTGAGAAAATCATGACCAAAACATTGTCTTTGAAGGCAGAAGTCAGGGAGCACACCGGTTCCAGAGCGGCCGCAGAGGTCCGCCGGCAGGGCCGCATACCGGCGATCGTGTACGGTCACAAGGAAGAGCCCACGCCGATTTCCCTGGACGCTCACGATTTCGTCGAGTCGCTCCATCACGGAATTCGGCTGCTGGACATCAAGATCGGCAGGCGATCGGAGAAAGCGATCGTCAAGGATCTTCAGTACGACCATCTCGGCCGAAAGATCATTCACGCCGATTTAGTTCGGGTGAACGTGAAGGAAAAAGTGGCCGTCACGGTGCCTATCGAGCTTAAGGGTACGGCCCAAGGGACGCAGGACGGAGGTCTGCTCGAAGAGCATGCGGATCATCTCGTAGTGCAGTGCCTGCCGACCCAGATACCGGAGAGCATTCTGGTCTCCGTGCGCGAGCTGGAAATCGGCGCCTCGATTCATGCCGGCGACGTCGAGTTGCCCGAAGGGGTCGTTCTGGTCAGTCCGGCCGATACGCTCCTGGCGGCCTGTCGCGCATTGGTTGTGGCCAAGACGACCGAAGAGCTTGAAGAAGAAGCGCCGGCGGCGCCCGAGGTCATCGGCCGCGCCAAGGAAGGCGAAGAAGCTGGCGAGCAAGAGAGCCAGTAACGCTGTGTTGGACAAGACCGCAACTGATGGCTGAAGTCAAACTTGTTGTCGGTTTGGGAAACCCGGGGCCGGAATACGCGGAAACGCGACACAACCTGGGATTCAAGGTGATTGAGGCCTTGGAAGACGCTCTCGGGATACAAGTGAAGAAACGAAAGTTCGGTGCGCGAATCGGGGAAGGCCCGTACAGGGGCAAGAAGCTGATTCTCATGAAGCCGTGGACCTTCATGAACCGCAGCGGCGAGCCCGTGGCCACGCTGGTTGGCTTCTACAAGCTCGACCGGCGCGACCTCATCGTGGTCACCGACGACATGGCTCTGGAGCCGGGCCGGCTGCGCCTGCGGGCGCGGGGTTCGGCCGGTGGGCACAACGGCCTGGCCGACATCATCCAGAAGTTCGGAACCGATGAATTCGCGCGCTGTCGCGTGGGTATCGGCCAATGCCCCGGTCCCGACGCGGTGGATTACGTGCTCGGACGGCCCGCGCCACGGGATAAACCTCTGTTGAACGAGGCGATTCTCAAAGCGCGGCAGGCCGTGCTGTGCTGGCTCGAATCCGGAATACAAAAAACCATGAACGAGTACAACCGGCCGCCGCAGTGACAGCGGCGCCGGCAACGCCCGTTCGGTGCAGACGTTGATGTGAAACTCTTTCATAATCAGGAGGTAACAAGTTTGGAAACGGCAACAAAGCGACTATACGAAGGGATGTTTCTGGTCGATTCCGCCCAGGCGGCCGCCGATTGGGACGGCACCCTCGCGGTGATCGAGACCATCCTGAAACGGGCGGATGCTGACGTTGTCTCGATGCGAAAGTGGGGAGAGCGAAGGCTCGCCTACGAGATCAACCATCAAACGCGCGGGACGTACATCCTGTGTTATTTCAAGGCCAATGGGCAGCGCATCGCGGGAATGGAGAAGGACGTTCAGCTTTCCGAGAAGGTGATGCGTGTTTTGATCCTGGGTACGGAGAAGCGGCCGGCCAAGATGCTGGAGGCCGATATAGCCGGTCCTTCGACTGAGGCCGACGCATCCGCTTCCGAGCGTCAACGCGCCGAGGCAAGTGCCCCGAAGGCCGTCGCCGAGACGCCCGCCGAGGCCGGTGCGGCCCCGGAGCCCGCCCCGACGACTGAGGGCGAGGCTTCCCAAGAGCCGAAGACGCCTGTCGTCGAGACGCCTGCCGTCGAGCCGACTGCCGAAGGCGCCCCCGAGGCGACGGCGACGGAAACTGCGGCGCCCGAATCTGCCCCGGCCTCCGACGAGCCGACGAGCCCGGTCGAGGCGCCGGCGGCGGAGACGGAGACCGTGCCCGAAGCCGGATCGGAACAGCCGGAGAAGCTCTGAAATAGGGAAGTGCAAACGGCCAGAGGCACAAAGGAGTCGGTCGTCGGCACCACGGCGCGGTTATGCAATGTGCCCTTGCGAGCGTTGCCTGAGGTGTGGCCCGGGGTCCGGCGCGAGCGGCTGACGTGCGATCCAGGGCGATGAATTACAGGGAGTTTGATTATGGCTAGCTATAACAGAGTGCTGCTGATGGGCAACCTGACGCGCGACCCGCAGCTTTCGTACACGCCGAGCCAGACGGCCGTCGTGGATTTCGGCATCGCCACGAATCGTAAGTGGAGCGGTCAGGACGGCAGCCAGCGCGAGGAAACCTGCTTCGTGGATTGCCGCGCCTTCGGTCGCCTGGCCGAGAACATCAACAAGTACTTCACCAAGGGCAAGCCCATTTTTGTCGAAGGCCGCCTGACGTTCGATAGCTGGACCGCCCAGGACGGATCGAAACGCAGCAAGCACCGGGTGACGGTGGAGAAATTTGAGTTTCTGCCCGGCGGCGGCGGCGGCGGTGGCGGCGGTGGCGCCGGCGCTGGTGGCGGTGGTGGTGGTGGTGGGTACAACCAGGGCAATCAGCGTTTTGGATCGGGTGGGCCTCCGGCCGCCGGTGGCGGACCGAGTCCCGTACCCGATGACGATATACCGTTTTAACAACGCATTGCGTATCTCCCGGGGCTGTGAGGGAGATACGAATAACGAGATACGAAACTGAGGTGACAGATGGCAGTACGACAAAAAGACCGACGACCCAAGAGGAGGAGGAGAACAGGATTCGCCGGGGCGCGCGACCAGACCCAGTGTCGCTTTTGCCGAGGCGGGGTCCGCTACATCGACTACAAGGACGTCGATACGCTGCAGAAACTGCTGACCAACCGGGGCAAGATTTATTCGCGCAAGCGCAGCGGCAACTGCGCCGGATGTCAGCGCAAGGCCAAGAGGGCGATCAAGAGGGCCCGCCTCATGGCGCTGCTGCCCTACGCGACGTAAACCAATGCAAGAAACGAATACCAAGAGTCAAGCTTGCCGGTCCGCCGCCGTGCGGTCGTGACTGCTCGATTTGGCCCTTTGATATTTGCCTTTTGCTATTGTTCGGAGATGCTATGAAGGTATTACTGTGTGAAGATATAAGGCCGCTGGGCTGGCTGGGCGACGTAGTGGACGTGCGCGACGGGTATGCCCGGAACTATCTCCTTCCCGAGGGCCTGGCCAAGGTCGCGACCGAGGCGAACATCCGGGCCATTGCCGAAGAGAAGGGCCAGCGCGCCGAGCAGCGTTTGAAAGAGCGCAAGCGTCTGGAGAAAGCAGCCGAGGCCGTCGACGGCGCCGAGGCCGTGCTGGCTGCCCGCGCCAACGAGCAGGGGGTCCTGTTTGGCTCGATTGCCGAACGCGGGATCGCCAGCAACCTGCGCGAGCAGGGATTCGAGGTGGCCGACGAGGTCGTGAAGCTGCCCGAGCACATCAAGCACGTGGGCACCCACGATGTTCAGCTCCGGTTCGCCGAAGACGTGACCGCTTCGGTTCGCGTCGTGGTCGTTCCCGAGCAGGCCGAGGGCACCGAGGAGAGTGCGGCCGAGGAGAGTGGGACCGGCGATGAGAAGACCGAGGCCCAAGAGCAGTAGTTTCGGCTTAGCCGTCTACTCTCGTTTCTGAGAAACGCCAGGCCCGTGCGGGGTCCGCACGGGCCTTTTTTGCGCCTGCTGCCGTCCGCTGGCGAGCGGGAAGTTCCCCGGTATTTGTGCGGCGTGCCATTTCCTGAACTCTTTCCAGGCCTGCCGGTCTTGCGCCTGCCCGCCTGCCCGTTTCCGTGCCCAAAAGGCCCCGGGACCGGGTCGGGCCCGCCTGTGTGTGTGAAAAGATCCTGGCATGGATGTGTCGTCCGGATTTCCGTAGGGGCCCCGGCGCGCCGGGGCCCCTACGGGCGCGCACGGCCTCTGTGGTCAAAATGGGCGCCGCCCGGAAATCTGCACAGACACGCCCGCCTGAATCGCACGGATTTACTGAACCGCCCGCGGAAGGCCGCGTAGAAAACTCAAATGGCGGCATGACGACGCGTATCAATTCGCATTGTGGCTGTGATGCGAACGTCGGTTGCCGGGGGTACTGTTAACTATCTCGCTGACGGCAGGACATCTACGAACTGATTGTCAAACCCTACCCTTGGATATGGCTTGCACTCCAAAGTGCCGTGCTGTTGCGGCCGGAATCGGCAACGGCCCAGCCGACCGAGGCCGAGCCGACAACAGTCCTCAAGCCATCCACAGGGCCTCCAACCAAGGGGCTGCGGGTTCCACACGCCCGCAGTCTCTTTTTTTCCCGGATGCGGAAACGGCGCCGTTTTTGAATCGTTGGCTGCCCCGGCGGTCAAGTCAGGCAAGTGGCTCGCCGCGCGGGGGCGTCGATCACTGATTGAGTGCTTCGCGGATGATCCGGGCCCGGAGGGCATCGCGGTGGGTCGCGTCGAGCGACTTGCCGTAGTTCAGTTGGAGGTGGGCCGGCAGCGTCAGCATGAAGAGCCGATTGATGGTGCGGATCGACAGGCCCCGGGTCTCGTCGATGTCGGCCTTGGCGCGCAACGCGCAGAGCCGTTTGATCGCCGGTGTCGCGGCGCCCATGTGCTCGTGCATGTTCAATCCCAGTCGCAAATGACTCAGCAGAAACAACGCTTCCTGGGAGCTGATCAGGTGCGCGTTCTGCAGCAGGGCCATCGCACGCGAGATCTTGTCGTCCAGAGCGTCCACCTCGTGGGCCAAAAGCTGCTGGCGGGCGATCTTCTCGTATTCCACGATTTCGGGGATGATGGCTTCTTCGAAGTTGGCGACGATGGTCTTCTCGCTGACGCCGAGCGTGACCTGGTTGGAGATCTGGTACAGATCGCTGGCGGCCTCGCTGCCCTCGCCGAAGAGGCCGCGCACCGCCAGGTTCATGTCCTTGGCGGCGTTGAGGAACTTCTCGATCTGTCGGGTCATCTTCAGCGCTGGCAAGTGCAGCATCACTGAGACGCGGATTCCCGTGCCGAGGTTCGTTGGACACGCCGTGAGGTACCCGAAGCGCGGGCTGAACGCATAATCGACCTTCTCTTCCACCATGTCGTCGATGCGGTCGATCTGCTCGGCGCACGCCGAGAGCTGACAGCCGGCCTTGAGAACCTGCATGCGCAGATGGTCTTCCTCGTTGATCATCCCGGTGAAAGACTCGCGCCGCGCGATCACGGCGCCGCGGGGCCCTTTGGCCATCGCGTGGTGCCGGCTGATCAGGTGTCGCTCGACGAGGAAGTTCCGGTTCAACGTCGATTCCTCGTCCACGCTGACGTAGAACACCTCGTCGCCCAGGTCCAGCGCCATCAGGACCGCCTTGAGCTTCGCGAGGATGTCCGCTTTCTCTTGCGAGGAGCAACTGGCGAGGAACTTGTGCCCGGCCAGGTTTCTGGCCAGCCGAATGCGCGAAGACACCACGATATCCGACAGCGGTCCGGAGCCGCTGAACCACTCGTTGATGTCGTTGCTGATATCCGTAAGTTTCATTGAGACAACCTGTGAACTTTCTTTCCCAGGGGCGCACCGGCCCGGGGCGCTTACTCAAGCTGTTGGATTTGGTCCCGCAACTGGGCGGCCAATTCGTAGTCCTCGTTGCGGACCGCCTTCTCCAATTGCCGGCGCAAGTCCGAAAGCTGCACGAGTTTTTTCGAATCCGCCGGGATCCTTGACGGCACTTTTCCGCAGTGCCTCGTCCCGCCGTTGTGGGCCCGCTCGATCAGCGGCAACAGCGCTTCCTGGAGAAACTCGTAGTCGTGCGGGCAGCCCAACGTTCCCTCCTTCCGCAGCCGGGCCAGATCGAATCCGCAGCTCGGACAGATCAATTCCTCGTCCGCCGGCCCGAAAAGCTCGTCATCCGAGGGCTGGGCGGCCAGCAGATTGGTCAGAAGGTCATTGATGGAGATCTGTCCGTGCGCGGCGATGCCCTGATCGGCAGCGCACGCCTCACAGATGTGCATCTCCGTTCGTACGCCGTCCGTAATCTCGGTCAGATGAATGGTGGCGGTCCGCTTGTTACAGATTTGGCACTGCATAGGCACCTGCAAACGTTATTTTTACGCCGAAGTCAATCGACGGATGGCCTCTTTGTTGGGAGCTTCAGCCGCGCGGCGGCGCCGCCGGCCCCGCTGACATTATACCAGAATCATATTCTGTCCATTGTCCAATTTGACATATCAAATGAAACTACGTGTAAGACGCCGTTCTCCAACGTCATCACGCCGGCCGCGCGAACACACGTGGCGAGTTCGTATATGCTACCAGGAACGAGGCGCTGAAACAACCGCCCGCCCGGGCTTTTGCATGCCCATGGAGACGGTACGATCCCGCAGGTCCGATTGTTCCGCCCAAGTGGCTCGTCGATCGCAAGTCCCCGCGAACATCCGGGGTTTCACGCGTTGCGACTTCCCAGCCGGCTGAATCGTTGCTCCAGCCGCCGGTGCACGTTTTCCGGGATCAGGTTCGACAGGTCGCCCCCCAAAGAGGCCACCTCGCGAATCAGCGTCGAGCTGGTGAAGCCGTACTGTTCGCTGGTCATGATAAAGATCGTTTCGATTCCCGTTACCGCGCGGTTCGTCATGGCCAGTTGGAACTCGTACTGAACGTCCGTGAGGCTGCGCAGGCCGCGCAAAATCACAGAGGCGCCCTTCTGCGAGGCGTACTCCACCGTCAGGCCCTCGAAGCTTTCCACCGAGACGCCCGGCAACTCGCCGACCAGCTCCTGGATCATCTCGACCCGCTCGCCCGGCGTGAAAAGCTGGTTCTTGACCGGGCTGCGCCCGACGGCAATGACCAGCTCGTCGAAAAGCCGCATGCCACGCTTGACCACGTCCAGATGCCCGTTCGTGATCGGATCGAACGAGCCGGGGAAAATCGCTCTGACAAACTTATCCATTTTGGTCTTTCCTTGGCAGAAATACGGGCCGTATTATACTCCCCCGCCGCCGGCCCGGCAAGAAATTCACCCAACATGGTGAATTTGCCACATGCCGGGATTCCCCCGCTGAGGATCCAGCCCCATAGATACTATGACCGTTGGGGTCCGTCGGTTCACCGGAATTTTCCCTGACCGGCCCGTGACCGGCCCAAACAGCCGCTGCCGTTGGGATTGACCTGCGGCGGCACGCCTGATATTCTCGGGGCAAATACCCGGTGGCAGCTTCAGGGCCGCAGGCCACGGTGATGGCGATACCGGCGGGCTTGCCGTCGGCAAGAAAAGCATGCGTCTGCCACAAACAGGAAAACCCATTGAGGAGCCCGCCCATGCTGGTCGGCGTTATGACGGCGCAGATGTACATGCAGGGCATTGCGTCGCTCAAGCAGAAACGCAGTATCGTCAAGGGCGTGACGGGCCGGCTCCGCAGCCGCTTCAACGTCTCGGTCTCCGAGGTCGATCACCAGGACATCAAGACCAGCGCCGTCATCGGCATCGCCGTGGTCTCCAATGAAGCCCAATTCATCGACAAGCAGCTCGACGCCATCCTTAACTTCATGCGCAACGACGGCCGCTTCTACCTCGGCCACGTCGAACGAGAAATCGTATGATTGCCGATTGCCCCGCTCATCTCCGTGGGTCTTTGACCTGACTGGGGTGATCGGGTTGAGGCGGGAAGGAAGGAATCGTTCGGGAGTTGGTCTCAGAGGATGTGGTCTACGATGTGGCGGGCGCCGAGGAAGATGTCGATGCCGAGGGCGGCGGCGAGCAGGGCCCAACGGAGCCAGTGGAGGCGGAGTTGCTGTCTGGCCATGAAGTAGAGGATGGCCAGCGCCACGGCGCCGACGAGATAGAGTTTGGCGGCCTCGACGAAGAGGCGGGCGTAGCCGTCGGCCAGGCCGAGGATGAACTGGAAGTACTTGGCCGCCAGCAGCAGGGTGACGATGGCCAGCCCGGCCAGCACGATCGCGGCGGCCAGAATCCATTTCCGGTCGGCGTGGCCCGCCTCGATCAGGCCCTGCAAACCGATCGCGCTGAGGACCGCGCAGCAGGTCATGGGAATGCTCAGCCAGAGGATGGGGCTGACGCCCAGCCACAAAACGGCCGGGGGGCCCAGCAGCGACTTGCAGAAGGCCAGCAGAAAACCGGCTGCCAGGACCACGAGGAAGCCGATACGACGGGCTTTCCACATCATCACCAGGCCCAGAACCAGCGCCGCGACCGGGACGTGGTAGAGCCCGATCAGCGCGGTGCTGCGCCGGACCACGACCAGCGGAGCGATGAACCCGGCCAGGTCGGACAGGTGCATCTCGGCCTGGAGCGGGGCCGCGAACAACCGGTGTTTCGGAGACGCGGAAGAGAGGTAGAAGAAGAGCACGATGACGAGGAAGGGCAGGAGCAGCAGCACCGCCCCGATCCACCTGCCGTGTTTCTTGCCCATGTACGCGGCGGGGACGAACAGCCAGGGGATCGTCGCGGCCAGCAGCCCGGCCGTCGGGTGAAATTTGCCCAGGCCCAGCAGGTAAGGCCCGAACCCGTAGACCAGACCGGCCAGAAGCGAGCCGGTGAAGCCCATCACCCAGCGCCGGCTCAGCGTGTAGCTGCCAAAAGCCGCCAGGCAGGCGTTTAAGGGCAGCAGCCATTGCCATCGGTCAAAGCCGCCGAAGTGAGGCCGGTACAGATACGCCGCGAAGACCGCGTACAGGCCGGCGGCGGCGACGTACCAGGGAATGGCGGATTGATGATTGCGGATCGTCGATTCCTCCCTGGCCGCTTCCCTGCGGCCCATCGCCAGCGCGGGCTGCGGCGCGAGCCCGCGGTCAGCCTCAGTTTTTCAGGATTACCTTGCCGGTTCCGCGCGTGATCCGTCCGATCTTGTTCACCTTTTCTCCCCAGCGCAGCAGCTTCCGCGCGATCGACTCGGCAAAATCTTCGGCCACCACCAGCACATAGCCGATGCCCATATTGAACACGCGGAACATCTCGTCTTCCTCGACCGGGCCGGTCTCTTGCAGGAACGAGAAGATCTTGTCCCGGGGCCAGCTCGAGGCCTTGATCACGGCGTTGCAGTTTTTGGGCAGGACGCGGGGAATATTGCCGACGAGTCCACCGCCGGTGATATGGGCCATGGCGTGCACGACGCGTTTGACCTTGTATTTCATCAGCAGCTTGACGATCGGCCGCACGTAAATCCGCGTCGGCGCCAGCAGCGCCTCGCCCAGCGTCGTGCCGTCCAGTTCGTCGAGAACGTCCTTCATCTTCAGTTTAGCCCGCTTGAAGCAGATGTTCCGCGCCAGGGTGTATCCGTTGCTGTGCAGGCCGTTGGAGCGCAAGCCCAGGATGACGTCGCCGGGCCGGACCTGCTTGCCCGTGATGATTTTGTCTTTCTCGACCACACCGACGGCGAAGCCCGCCATATCGAAATCGCCCTTGCGATAGGTGTCGGGCATCTCGGCGGTCTCGCCTCCGATCAAAGCACAATCGGCGGTGCGGCAGCCGCCCGCGATGCCTTTGACCAGCTCGGCGATGTGGGGCGGCTCAAGCGTGTGCACGGCCAGGTAATCCAGGAAAAACAGCGGCTCGGCGCCCATGACCAGCATGTCGTTGACGCTCATCGCCACCAGGTCGATACCCACCGTGTCAAACTTGCGGGCCTTGGCGGCCAACTGCACCTTGCTGCCCACGCCGTCCGTGCAGGCGATCAGGACCGGATTGCGATAGTTCTTCTTGAAGAGCTTCTCGTCGTAATCCAGGCGAAACAGCCCGGCGAATCCGCCCGGTGCCGCCACCACCCGTGGGCCGAACGTGCTGGCCAGGCTCGACTGAATCCGCGCGACCATCGCGTCGTTGGCATCGATGCTCACCCCCGCCTCTTCATAGCTGACGTACTTGCTCATTCGCACCTACTCGTTGGCGACGCCGAATTCCTCGAACATCTGCATCTGGTAGTGTTCCATGGTGAATTTGTTCACTGCGATATCTACGGGGACGCGGTACTTGCCGCTCCAGCAAGCTGTACAGAAATGATCGTCCGGAAGCGCCGCGCAGGAAAGCATCCCTTCCAGCGACAGATACCCCACGCTGTCGACCCCGAGAAAATCGCGAATCTCTTCGATACTCTTGTTGTTCGCCAGGAGCTCCTCTTTGGTGGGGAAATCGACCCCGTAGTAGCACGGGAATCGAATGGGCGGACAGCTCACCCGCATATGAATCTCTTTGGCGCCGGCTTCGCGCAGCGCGCGAATCTTGCCGCGCGTGGTCGTGCCGCGCACGATGGAATCATCCACCACGATGACGCGCTTGCCGTCGACGGCGTCGCGGATGATCGCGAGCTTAAGCTTGACTTCGAGCTCGCGCAGCTTCTGATCGGGCGAAATGAAAGTCCGTCCGACGTAGTGGCTGCGCACCATTCCCATATCGAACGGAATGCCGCTTTCTTCGGCGTAGCCGATGCCCGCCGAAGTCCCGGAGTCGGGCACGGGAATCACCACGTCGCCCTCGACCGGAAATTCCCGGGCTAATTGGCGGCCGAGCTTCTTGCGAAACTGGTGGACGTTCTCGCTGAAGATGTGGGAGTTCTGTTTGGCAAAATAGACGTGTTCGAAGATGCAATGGGCCGGGGTGATATCGCGGCGCGACACGAAGAAGCGGCTGTGGAGCCCATCTTTGTCGAGCCGGACGATCTCGCCGGGCTCGACCTCGCGTACAAATTCGGCCCCGACCGCGTCGATGGCGCACGACTCGCTGGCCACGAGGAAATGCCCCTCGGCGGTCCGTCCGATGCAGAGCGGCCGGATGCCGTACGGATCGCGCGCCGCCTCGATACAATCGGCAAAAAGAAAGATCAGCGAATACGCCCCCTGGAGATGGTTCAACACGTGCCCCAGCGTGTCCGGCTTGCTCTGATGCGTCGGCTTGGCCAGGAGATGGATGATGATCTCGGTGTCGCTGGTCGACTTGAAGATGCTGCCGTAGGCCTCGTATTCGTCGCGGAGCAGTCCGGCGTTGATGAGATTGCCGTTGTGGGCAACCGCAACCTGGCCGCGCGAGTACTCGGCCAGCAGGGGCTGGCTGTTGACCGCCTTGGACGAGCCGGTCGTGGAGTAGCGGACGTGGCCGATGGCGATGGGGTTGGCCAGTTTCTCCATCACGCCCGAGCCGCCGCGGAAGACCCGCCGCACCGTGCCCATCCCCTTGAAGCACTGGATGAACTCCCCGTCGCTGGAGGCGATGCCCGCCGATTCCTGGCCCCGATGCTGAAGGCTGTGCAGCCCTACGTAGGTCTTCTCCACGGCGTCGGGATCGCCGAAGATCCCGAACAGCCCGCATTCTTCCTTCTTCTCAGGAAAGACCTCACACCCGTCGTTTTCCGAAACCAACTCAGACATGACCCTCACACTGACTTCAAAGCACCGATCGATTACGTTTGCTGGATACGGCCGATTCGCCCACCAGCACAGCAGTGTAGCGTTTCGTATGGCCCGAGTCAATCGTTGTCTGCGAGAAGCTTCGGGAGCAGCCGCTGGAGATTGGCGATGGCGTTGCCCCGATGGGAGATGGCGTTCTTCTCCTTGGCGGTAAGCTGGGCGGCCGTTTTGCCGAGCTGTGGCACGAAGAAGATCGGGTCGTAGCCGAAGCCGTTGGTTCCGATTTCCCGCTCGCCGATCAGACCTTCCACCGTCCCCTCGGTCTCGATGAGGACTTTCTCCGGGCTGGCTAAGCACAGGCAGCAGACGAACCGCGCGGTGCGCTTCTCAGGCGGCACGCCCTGGAGCAGTTCGAGGACCTTCTCCATATTGCGATGGTCCAGCAGGCTGCGGTCCTCGCCGGCCGGCCGCTCGCCCGAAAACCGCGCCGACTGCACCCCCGGCGCCCCGTCCAGGGCATCGACCACCAGCCCCGAATCGTCGGCCAGCGTCCACAGCCCCGTCGCCCGGGCGTATTCGGTTGCCTTTTTCCGAGCGTTTTCGGCAAACGTAGCCCCGTCCTCGACGACTTCCCCGACCCTCGGAAAATCGCCCAGGCTCCGCCACTGGACGTCCGCCTCCAACATCGCCCCCAACTCCCGAACCTTCCCCGGATTCGTCGTAGCCACAAGAATTCTATGGATTTTGCTGCTCATAGGAGCACTGCACAATACAGGATCCGTAAGTTGATCTCTTGGCTTAGAGATGGCTAAGTCTCTCCATCTCGGCAGCGATCTCGCCGATTACCTCAGGATTGTGAATACTCTTCTTCTTTCCGCTCTTGGTGGAGTAGACGAAGAACACCTTGCCCCCAAACTCAGTCTCAAATCTTGCGTGGTTCGATTCGTGCATTTCTTCCCACTGGTAGTGGTTTAAGGCCAACCCCGTCACAGATTTTATTTGGAGCCCCATGTATTTCTCCCCCACTTGTATGTAGAAATCTACGTTGTAAGTGCGGTCCCATTCGTCCGGCGCTGGCTCGATCTTCGCCCCCAGCGCAGCTTCCAATTGACCATACACAGTGTCGATTTCTGACCGATACCCCTCATACGTTCTGTTGAGAACAAGGTTGTAGGCGTAATCGATGCATTCTTCCTCGTTAATGGAGACCAACTCGCTGTGCACGACTTCAGACAGTTTCACATACAGTTTCTGACCGATCTCGCGGATGTACTCCCGGGTAATTCTAGCGCCCTCGCGCTTCTTCTGAATGGCGTTCGTGAAATAGAATGCTTCCCACTCTTCGAACGTCTTCGGAGAACACTGACGAATCAACTCGGACGTTGGTCCCACACTGTGAGCCTTGTTAAGGCCCCAACGATTCATGGCGTAGTTGAGCAACGTCTCTCTTTTGAACTTGAGATTCCTCCCATCACTGCCCGACAACCACTCCTTGGTCATTAATCTCTCCTTGCGACAGACAGAAACTTGTTTTTATACCGGTAATCTAATGTAGCATCCACATCCACCAGCCCTTTGCGGATCAGGTGGGCATTCAGAAAGGTTCTGTTCTGCAGGTAGAGATAGCAGAGCAAGTTGTTCTCTTTGTCGTACTTCACTTCGTCAAATTTCATGGCCACTCTTTGGCCGGATGTCCTATCCTCAAGGAATTGGACCGCTTGCTCGCGCGTTTCCGCGCGTTCTTTTATGCCCAAAAGGCGGATATTGACACCGTCACCTAGGATCAAACGTTCAGGTGAGAGGACCTCACGCACCCTGTGATACTCCTCCCTCTTTCGACTTCGATGGTTGATTTTTGACCCAAATTCCAGCTTCCTCGGATCGACTTTCTTGTCGAACTGAACGGGGTCCCGAAAAATGTATGGGAGTTGGGCTGCGGCCTCACCAGAATCGAAGCCGGTTTCTCTCTGCGTCAGGAAATCGAAGCTTGCGTCCTGAAAAAGCAGCTTGTTATCGACGCCGAGCTTCTCGCGGATGATATGCACGAAATCCGGATTCACCTCGTAGCCAACCGAGTTCCTGCCGAGGTTCCTTGCAGCCAACGCGGTTGTCCCGCTACCGAGAAACGGGTCGAGGACGGTATCGCCTACAAACGTGAACATCTTGATCAGGCGCCGAGGGATCTCTTCCGGAAAAACGGCCAAGTGCTTGTCCTGTCGCTCTCCCGGTATATTCCAGTGGCCGGTGAAGAACTGGTTCCACTCCTCTGTCGTCAGCCGCGATTGCTCTTTAGTGTCCTTGCCGACCTTCGGCGCCGCCCCGTGTTTCTTGAAAATCAGAATGAACTCGTAGTCTATTTTCAGTATTCCGTTCCTTGGGAAAGGGAAGGAGCCCATTATCGTTGCCCCGCCTGTAGTATTGCAGGTCGTGACCTTTTGCCAGATAACTGCTCCCATATAATCAAAGCCGACGGTTTCGCAGAATTTAATGATTTCCGTTCTTATAGGGATGACCTTATACCGCCCGTAGTATACTGAACGAGCGAACTGGTCGCCGATGTTTACGCAGAGCCGGCAGCCTTTCGCAAGGACCCTGTGACATTCCGACCAGACGAGATTCAGATTGTTAATGTACGTTTCATAACTGTCATCAAACCCGATTTGTTGCCCGTTGCCATAGTCTTTCAACTGCCAATAGGGTGGGGACGTGGCCACGAGATGTACCGATTCATCAGGCGACTCCGCCATGCATCGCGAATCGCCGGTAATTATCCTATGCTTGGTTTGCACTATGTTTGCCTCAAAACGGTCAACTGTTGGCGTATGTGGTTTATACCTCTTTGTTCAATGGCCTGTCAAGACGGCTTGTACCACCGGGGGCAGCGGTTTTTGAGTTCCGTCGATACTGCGTTGGCCGGGAGAGCCGCCTACATGCCTTCCGTTTGATCGTAAGGCTTTCGCCTCCGCCTCCGTCGTAACGGGCGAGCCTTCGGCGTCACGAGGACACTGCGCATCACAGCCGCAGTCGGAGGCGTCGGACACAAAACCATTACCGGCCGACGCATACCCACCGGCATGGGGGCGTCGGCTCCATCAACAAATTCGTGCAGCGCATGTTCGACGGCAAGCCCTGTTGATGTTCCGGCCCCTCGTCGAGGAAGGCGAGCTGAGCGACGAGGAGCTGCACAACCTCATCCGCAGGAAGCGAAAGGAGAGGCGGAAATGATGCGCGAGCATGGTGCGACGGAGAGACCGTGCTCTTTCATGAGGATGGCGGTAGGGGTATCGACGACCCGCCGCAACAGATATCCGAACAGACGCCTGTTCTCAATACGACAACTGATGTGGGGTTCTGGGGCTGTGCTGCGACGACTTTTTTTCACCGGCGGCCGCAAAATCAGACGGGCGCGACGACGATGGCCTTTTTCGGGGTGGTGGGGCAGGCGGCTTCGCAGGCGCCGCAGCCGGTGCATTTGTTCGGGTCGATCTGGGGGACGAGGGTGTATTCGGCCTCGGAGAAGACGTAGCGAATCGCATCGTAGGGACACCAGCGGGCGCACGCGGAACACTCCCGGTCGTCGGCCAGAAGACAGATGTTCATATCCACTCGGGGCAGGCCCAGCCGCATCCGGGGCTTGTCCTCGGGCAGCAGGCGCGTCAGCGCGCCGCTGGGGCAGACCTGCGTGCACTGCGTGCAATCTTCCCGACAGTAATCGTCCTGAAAACTGAGAACGGGCGTCCACAAGCTTATTGCTCCGCCCTGCCCGGTGTCGCGCCGGATGATCCCGCTCGGGCACGAGCGCAGGCAGTTGCCGCACCGCGTGCACACGCCGACGAATTTCGATTCGTCGAGCGCGCCGGGCGGCCGCAGGGGACGGGGCGCTTTCGCGCGGGCGAGACCGGCAATCCGCGCGACCACCGCACCGGTCGCGATTCCCAGCGCGCTTCGTCGGCTGAGAGTCTGGCCATTCTGCCATGCGTCGGCGGCATTGCCTCGACGCCGCCGGACCGAGCCGAGGAATCTGCGCCAGAACGACAGCAGGTCCTGAAACGCGCCCAGCGGGCAGATGCGGGCGCACCAGAGGTTGGGCCACAGCAGACTCGACAGGGCCAGGCACAAGAAGAGAATCACCCCCAGTGACACGAAGGGTACTGGCCCGTCCGCCCCGAGCGCAAAGACGCCGGTCAACAGCGCCAGCGGATCGAGCCAGAGCAGCAGGGGATATCCCAGGCACGCGCCGCCGAGCGTCAGCAGGACGATCCAGGGCCCGACCCGGGGGCCCGGCAGGCTCCGGCGTCCGAGCCGTCGTCCCAATCGGCTCGCGCCGTCCAGGCACAATCCCATCGGGCACATCCAGCGGCAGAAGAAGCGATGACGCACCAGGACAACCACGCCCACGGCCAGTCCCGCCCATGCCGTGGCGGCCCATGCGCGCGTCGCGAGCAGCGAGGCCGTCGCCACGAAAGGGCTCAAGGCTCCAACCAGCGCCGGCGCCCAAGCGAGCGGGACCACGGACCAGAGCAACACAACCGCCCCGACCAGGCACGCCCCGCGCACTACCAGCCGAACGCGGTTGCGTCCCTTCGGCGCCGGTGTGTCAACCGCCGACCTTCCTTTTTCGCGCGCGTTCAACCGAGATAGGCCTCCTGCTGCCTGAGGATTTTCTGGACTTTCGCAACATCGACATCGCGCGGTCGGCACCGGTCCTGCACGGCTACCGCCGCGGCCACGCCGGCGGCGTGACCGGTCACGAAACAGTTGGGAATCAGGCGTACCAAATCGGCCATGCGGATCTCGGCGCTGAGGCACCGGCCGGCCGCCAGGACGTTATCGACCTCGGCTGGCACGAGGCTGCCGTAGGGAATTTGCCACGGGCCGTGCTTGCCGTTGTCGGAGCCGCCCACGCCGACGACGTCGGAAAACCTGGTGCCCGCCTTGAGATCGGCCAGCGTGATCGTCTTGAGGCCGTGGAGGACGCGCGTGATCCGCACGCCTAATTGCGGCGCGGTCTCGACGAGGTACACGTTTTCGTAGCCCGGCGCCTGCCGCGTCTTTTGCATGTGGTTCCAGATGAACTTGCGGTGGTTCATTTCCATGCGCGTAAGCGTCGCGACGTCGAGGCCGTCGACCTCGGGCCCGCGCATGTTGACCCAGTTGACACCGCTCACCGGCGTCGGCGACCCGAGGCGTTTCGGCTTCGGCGCGCCGGCCGCTGTGTCTCTATCGACCCGGTCCAGCTTCCCGATGCGCGAGACGAGCCCGACGTTGTGCGAGCGGTGCTCGAACTCGGCGCCGGCGGCCGCGAAGATGTCCCCGTCCCCGGTCGCGTCGACGACGGTCCGGGCCAGCACCGCCTGCCGTCCGGACTTGCTCTCGAACACCACGCCGCGCACCGTGTTTCCCGTGACGATGGCGTCGACGCCCCAGCAGTGCAGGAAGACCTTGACGCCTGCTTCCTCGATCATTTCGACCATGACGTATTTGACGGCCTCGGCGTCGGCGGTCGGGTTGACGCCGGGCCGGCGGTTGATGATGCCGCCTTCGAGCTTGTCGAGGCGGCGCATGATCTCCTCGCCGATTCCCTGGCAGACCTGCTTGCCGCCTTTGACGATGTGGCCGATGACCAGCAGGACCAGACCGCCGGTCCAGAGGCCGCCGAAGTGCCCGTAGCGTTCGACCAGCGTGACATTGGCGCCGGCGCGTTTGGCAGCGATGGCCGCGACCACGCCGGCCGGACCGCCTCCGACCACCAGCACGTCCGTCTCGTCCAGAACCGGCAGCTCGCGCCGCGGCTGAATCACCTTGCCGTCGATCAGCGTCGCATTGCCGCCCCTGGCCTGCGTCGTGCCGCTGGCGATGATGGAGCTCTGGAACCCGCTGGATTCGCCGGCGCTCTGCGCGTGACAGGGCCGGGAACGGACCGTGCCCAGTCCCGCCGTCAAGCTCGAGAGACCGAGCATCCGAAGACAGTCACGCCGATTCATGCGTTCGCTCATGCACAGACTCCTTACCATCGAAAATGCGGTTTCATGTCCCTATGGATGTACCGTTCGCAGCGGTCCGCCGTCAACGCAAATCCGCCCCCTCCAGACCCGCACACGAATCTTCATCCATAAGCAGAACCGGTCGTGAGAACCAATGTAACGCAGCGGGGCCTCGCTGGGGTCGGCCGCAACCCACAACTCCGTCGGCGGATCTCGTCGCAACCACTGTGATGATAGCAGGTTACATCGAGCGGCGTGGGGGCTGTGTCAAGAACGTAACGATGTTTGAGGTTAGTAGTACAGATGATGCGGAAAGATGCTGTGCAGACACGGATTTACACGAGATGGGCACGGATTGGATGTCGTCATTCCGAGGACCGAAGCAAGGCGGCCGTAGAGCCGGTCGGGAATCCACGCCGCAAGCGAAATACGCTTCACGGCTTGTGATCCATCATCAATAATCCTTCAGCAATTCGAAGTCCTGGATCAGGAGATTCTGTGTGCAAACCCGGCGGTTCGACGGTAGAATGAAAATCGCAACGGAACGAGCCGGCGGCGTGGGACCGACGGCCGAAGGCTGCGATGTGTGGAAGCAGGAGCAATGCGATGGTCACGGGAGAACCCTTGATGAGCCGGCGCGACTTGGCTAGTGCGTCCTCACGTCTTGATTTTTGGGTACAGTCGCTTGAGTTTTCGCCGGGCGTCGTCGATTTTGAATTGCCAATCGACACCCCGTTGTTTGGCGTTGGTTTTCTGGGACCAAGT
>Ga0272441_10004260_pt1 | contig 26224 bp, 31 predicted proteins | sample SSMProp6N_FD_193582 | JGI IMG/M metagenome (GOLD analysis project Ga0272441, IMG submission 193582) | Marine sediment archaeal communities from Little Sippewissett salt marsh, Falmouth, MA, United States - SSM-Prop-6N | ecosystem: Environmental > Aquatic > Marine > Wetlands > Sediment ...
GTATGATCCGTGCGGATGTCTGTCTAGCTTGATTCCCCATGGGCTTCGCCGTTCCTCACCGAACATGCTAATCAACAGACCGGCTGGTCCGTTGAGCAAGAACTATGGGACCCCCGAGAATCACCCCTAACGGCCCGGACACAAAGGCCGTTCTCTCATCTTGACCCCTTCCCAAGGCCCGGCAAAAGCCGACTATGGTCGGTTCATCAAGGGCCACAGCCGTGATAACTCGACTCTCGTCGGTTCATCCACGGCGTATGCCGGGCAAAAGCCGACTCGCCCCCCTTCCGCCGCAGCCGATCTCGCCCGGCAAACAGCCCCCCCGTCATTTCTGCGGCACTATACGGCAGAACGGCGTCCGGATCAAGAAGATGTGGCGGAGCGCCCGGCAGACCCGCACGAAAATGCCCGATAGCTTGCGAGTCCCGCTGTTTCGTTTGCGAATCAGGCCGGTCCGCGACAAGTTTGTTTGCGAGTTTCGTGGTCGGATGTTCCGGATTGGCGGCTGTCGGGCCGTCTGAGCGCAGGGCCTGCCACCTTGCGTCCTCACTCGCTGTGGGTGCCGTCTTCCCCTCTGCGTCTTCGGACGCACTTCCTTTCCATCCAGCTCCCGGCAGATCGAGGAAGCACGCGCCTCTTTGTGATTCGGGTTTGTTATCAACGTGCAGAAGCGCTATACGGAAGCAAGACAACGGAGACGAGTCATGCTGAAGAACGACAGGCTGCTCAACGACGAACGGACTCAGACCGCAGATATCAATCAGATATCGGCAGCGTGCCTCGCAAGCCGGATCGCGCTGGCCCATGCACACAGGAGGCGGGCTGACACCTATCTCAATCTCTATCTCAACAGCTACGTGATGGCTGGTGAAGGAGATCTTGGTCTGGCGGCGAAGTGCTTCGCGGACTACGAGAAAGCGAGTTGGCTTTTTGCCGAGACCGGACAGCGCGAGGCGAGAGGTGACGCTCTTCAAGCGTACGGGAATGCTCTCAAGGAAAGACATCTGCCATACATGGAGGCCGAGGCCTTCCATGAGTTCCAGTCGAGATCTGCGGAGAAGTACGCCGAGTGCATAGCCGTCTACGGTAACGACGTGCGAGGGTACCATTTCACGCTGCTCGAACAGATGAATCTCTCCGTACGAAGAGAGGTCTGGGATCGAAGAGGTCGGCCCAAACGCGTTGCGATTCTTCACTCCCTCAAATCAGCCATCAGTCACCGTATCTTACACGGAATCCGGTACTTTGCCTTCCGGAACGGGTGCGAGCTGTGGGAGTACCACTATGGCCGAGTCCCGAGGCATGCGAAGGATGATGCGTTCATCGGCGACCGACTGAAGGATGCCTCCGGCGTCGTCTTCCTTGCCGCATCCGACTACGACATGGCCCGTTCGATAATCCGGAGGGAGGTGGAGGAAACAGTGTCGTTCAAGAAGGCAGGTGATCCCTTGGGTGTGTTCGCCGTAGACCTGGGCAATCAGACAGTGGTCGATGCGCTCGGCGACGCTGCTACCGTCGTCCCTCCCGACGATTTTGCGGACGCTTTTGAGGCGTTCTTGAACGGGGACCTGCGAGACATCTATGAATGCCGAGCCCACCGGTGCCGCTAGAACAGTGCGGCAGGCCGCGTTCCACCGATTGCCCCATCAGCACTCCGAGATTGAGTCCCTCGGCCACGCGTGCTATAGTCTTCACAGAAACAAAGGGAGGCACCAACGTAGCCGATTCATGACATCTTGATTTCGCGTTTCGCAGCAGTCGTTCCATCTCGAAACCGCCAAAGACTGAATCCAGAGAGCGCTGCGAGCGGAGACGCGCCCCGATGCGGGCGCGGCTTCCGGCATGTTCTCTGGAGGGTGCTTGGCGGTACCTGAGATGGGATGTGACGTGGAGTTCGCGCCCCTTCTCTTTGAGCTTCATCGGGCCGAACTCCTGGGGGCGCTCGGATAGGGATGCCGGGCGGATGAACTCATCGACCATAGGAGTACGCCCGTGACAAAACCGACCGCTCTGACCATCGCCTGCCTCACACTCTCGTTTTCCATCCTGCCCGTCATCGCGGCGGACACCCAACCAGCAAACGACGACCCAGCCCTGACCGAGGCCGAGGAGATCTGCCGGGCACTTGCCAAAAATTCCGACGACAAGGTCCTGCTGAAGAAGCTGAACTCGGTCATGCTCAAGGTCAAGGATGACGAACAGCGGGCTCGCTTCGTTGCCAGCTTCGGCCTCGGTGCCCTGCTGGTCGGTGCGTCCAAAGAGGCCGCCGCCGCACGTGACTACCTGGACAAGAACCACCCGACGAGTCCGTACCGGCAGAAGCTTTCAGCCGACAGCCTGAACGACAAGTGCACGAAATGCAACGGCACCGGCGTCCAGAAAACGAACTGCCGGGCCTGCAACGGGTCCGGCAAGTGCCCAACCTGCCACGGTCGCGGCTATGTGCAGGTTCAGAAAATCGGCGGCGGTACGCGACGCGGAAAGTGCGCATGCGGCGGCAGCGGCAAGTGCAAGGCGTGCGGCGGCACCGGGAAGGTCAGCAGAACGTGCACGGCCTGCAGAGGCAAGGGAACAGCGTTCTCACGCGAGAAAGCTCGGGCGGTCTACATCGCGCTGCTGCGCGAGAAGGAGATCGCAGAGGAACGCGTCGTCCAGCAGGCCGCCGAGCGCAAGCGCCAGGAGGAGCTTGCCCGGCAGCGTGTATTGGATGAACAGAGGCGGGCCGAGGAGGAGCGTCGCCTGGCCGCTGCTCAGGCCGAAGCTGCGAGGAAGAGGCTTGAGGCCCGACCGGAAGTCGTGCAGGGCGACGGCAAGAATAAGCAGCCGCAGGTTCCGGACTCGATCAAGCTCGGCAAAGTGACTCGGCTGCACGACGGGTATCGTGTGGAGTGCGCCTTTCTCAAAGGGTGGTACTGCCGGGTTCGCGGCAAGCTGAAGGTCGAGGTCTTCAGTTGGGACATGCACAACAACGTCGACTATTCCGAGCCCGACACCTACGACCTCGGTACCCTTGTCGCCCGTGCCGAATGTAACATTGCTCCGCCCGATTTCCATTCGAGCACCCTCGCGGACAAAATCAGCATCAAGCTGGTGAGCGACGTCCCGCCCGTGGCGACCTATCTGAGTGCCCGGTTCACGTTCACACCTTCGGGCGGCGGGCAAGAGATCGTTGGCGGTTCGGCATATCAGACACTGATGAGATGAGGAGGGTATCGGTCATGAGCACCTACACGACTACCACATCGGACAAGAAGAGGACCGTGGCGCTGCTGCTGTGCCTGTTCCTGGGCTGGTGCGGTGCGCATCGCTTCTACGTCGGCAAGATCGGGTCTGGAATTCTGTACGCATGCAGTTTCGGACTGATGGGTTTCGGGCTGCTGATCGATTTGTTCTCGATCCTGATGGGCAGCTTCCGGGACAACGTCGGTGCGCCGCTGCGGGAGTGGTGAGGCGGTAGGGCTTTTCTACTACGCTAGCCATGCCATCCAGGTCAAAGGCGAGGACTACTTGATTCCCGTTGGCGCTGATATTCGGCGAGAGCACGAAGTTCCAGATGAGTGCCTGTCCGTCTCCTCTGTGCTCCGGGCCATGGAGAACGCCGGGAACCAGATGAACATCATTATCCTGGATGCGTGTCGTGACACCATCTTCGTCACGAGAGCGCTGCTTCAGACCGGTCCAAATGGCCAGCTCTCCGCACCGCCGGAAAAGCAATGTCTTATCACAATTCGGGACGGCTCATGGAAGCACCTCTGCGCAAGAAGGGTTGGCCCAAACAAGGTGCAAGTGTACTACCACTATTGGCATAAGCTGTCGTACTGAGGAGCCACAGAGACGGAAGGGAGAAGCGCACATCATGAAGGGGTTCATGAAGGGTTTCTTGGCGGGCTTGTGTTCTGGGAGGCCCAGGCTAGAAAAGCTCTTTGAATGGTCACAGAAGGAACGCGAGATCAAGGCACTTGAGGCGCTTCGGACATTGCCCACACCTCGAACGGATGGGGGGAGGTCAAAGGGACGCGAGATCGAGGCACTTGAGGGGCTTCGGACAGACGCGAAAGCTGCAGACGAAGAATACTGCCGGGCATGTGGCGCGGTGATCAAGAAAGAAGCCGAGATCTGCCCGAAGTGCGGAGTCAGGCACAAGTATCCGGGTACGGTCAGTTCCGATAGGCCGGGAAAGAGCTGGCTAACGACGCTTCTCCTATGCGTTTTTCTTGGCTACCTCGGAGTTCACCGGTTCTACACCGGGCACACCAGCATTGGTGTGGTGCAACTTCTCACGGGCGGCGGATGCGGCATCTGGTGGTTGATCGACTTCATCCTCATACTCGCGAACTCATACAAGGACGCGGACGGCAATCCGCTGGTGAAGTGAGGGTGATGACGGCCAAGCGATTCAGATGGGACTACGCGCTGCTCGCCGGAGTATTGCTGGCGATGCTGTGGTGCATCCCACTGTCATGGATCGACCACGGCCCATCTGTTTGCGTGATCAAGGCAGTCACTGGAATGGAGTGCCCTGGTTGCGGATTGACCGGGGCATTCTTCCATCTGCTCCACGGAGATTGGCGAGGTGCGTGGACCTTGAATCGGCGTTGCGCAATTGTCTTCCCGATTCTTGCGTACGTCGCATTGAAGACGATGGTAAGGATGCCGCTTGGCGAGAGGGACTGATCAGTTCCCTCGCACGGCGGCCCGACCCGGTGTTTCCCGTTTTCCGTCTCCCGCGTCATCTCTCCGTCGGGAAACGCGGGAAACGCGAACGCGCCGGTCCGAAAGTGTAGCGGCTGGCCCGGCTGCCTGGTGATTTTCGCGACACGCAGGTGACGGCATGAGCGGCGAGAGGGATCTAAGCACTGGCACTTGCCCGAGTACGTCCCTCCACTCCCCACTTCAGAAAGAAGGCAAAGAACGGGTCGGTGATGTGCAGCGTCTGCTCCTCACGTTCCCAATCGAGAACCGGCGTCGAAGCTTCGTCGCCGGAGGCTATCTCACTCATCTTCTCCAGGACGCGACTGATTTCATGTGCCTGAGGAATGCTGTCAGACAGAAGCTCCCGCATCGCGGCGCGGATGTCCTCGTACTGTATCGTATCAAGGCCCGGTTGCAGACGAGCGAGAGCGAGAAGTGTGGCTCGATAGATGTCCACATCGCCACCTTCCTTCAGAGGCCGAGGTATCCTGTCTGTCCGTTGCCGTGGGCCTGCTGCCAGCTTGTCAAATATGACCTTGCCGGTGCCCTCCGCAACTCCCCTAAACAGACTCTCTGAGATTGCCCTTATTTGAACAGCCGCGACGCCTGTCTCCTCCACGTGATGTATACGTGCGAGTTCCCGGCAGAACTCCTGCATCAAGTGAGGACTGCCATAGGCTTCGGAGGCAAGCCGCGCCTGCACGGCGGCAGACACGTCCATATTGAGGAGAGGAAATCCGTTAGCAGCAATCGATACGAGTTCATCCGGGTCCCATGCAGGGATGCTGATCGCATCCAATCGTCCGGTCATCTCCCGCTCAACTTTCACTGCGTCATACTTCCTGTGTGGAATTGCGATCAAAACAACCGGGAGGCCCTCAAATACGAGCGGCTTCAGGGCTCTGATGATGTTAGCCTGGAAGGGCCGATCGAGATAGTGGAAGTCATCGATGACCACAGGGCGCTTGGACTTCCGTAGCTGTGTGATTGCTGCCGAACGCGGACTTAGCGAGCGTGATTGGCTCTCAGAGCGCTTTCGTCCCTGAGATAGCTCGGTGGATAGCTTTCCTCTGGCGTGCACGAAGAGCGGCAACCCGGCTCCTGCGTCGAGTTCTCCTCCGAAGACGGAAGTGGTGTCACGTGATTCCCCCTTGGTGACAGCCGTGAAGCCGTCGAGTTCCTGCAGTATGCAGTTCCAAAGGTCGTCCTCGGCACTGACAGTGCCGCCGTCGATCCAGACGGCTCGTTCCCTGGGAAGAACGCGTAGGGCAAGAACTGTCTTTCCGGACTTGGTCATGCCAGTGAGCGTGACAAGTTTGCAGAGGTTGTCCTTCACCGTCCCGAGCCGCCGTTCGAGACCTCGCGCAGCTCGTGGAATGTATGTGTGCTCAGGCATCCCACCAGGGACAAACACTTCGGATGCTTTTAGTGTAGCCATACGTTCACCTTCACGTTTCCCTCAGCGAAACTTCGGTTCCGACCGGCACATCCTCCAGCGTGATGTCGCCGGTCAGGCAGAGAGCCAGCCGTTCGTCCGGAGCTTGGCAGAGCCGGGAGATCGCCGAGACGACTGCATGCGTGATCTTCCCGTCGGGCCGTTTGCATGTGAGCCGGGCACCCTCAATCGTGTCCAGCATGTCAGGCGGCACGCCGGGACAGACCGTGACGCCGCCCTCACGATGGTTGAAGGAGTGAGTCACTTTGAACAGCACTTCGCTCATGTGTTGTCTTATCCGCCGCTTCGAAGGTCGCGCTAGGCACGCCTTTCCTTCGGCGTTCTGACCGCCCTGTACTTCACGACGTAGACGGAAACAGCGATACTTGCAAGAAGATGGAGCGGCACGGTGAAATAGTGCGCAGGGCTGTCCACGATATGGTGCGCAATCTTGAATCCGAAACTTGTGATTCCAAGGAGGGCGCTGAAGACGAGCATAGCGGCCACGATCACATTCGGCATGCGGCTGGTGCTGCGGAATGCCGCAATGATCAAAGCAACGCAGACCAACGCGGTCAAACCATTGAGGTTCACAAACACCTCATGCGTGTACACCCCGAGTCTTTCCAGCGCAATCTTGGAGGTCAAACGGATCAAGAGCCGTCCGGCGAAGAACGCCCACACTCCCGCAAGGATCGGCATGAATCGGACCTTCATATCGAGTTCCTAACAAAGGATCTGCACTCCGTTGGCGCACAGCACGTGGCTATTCAGGCTCATCACTGATCTTCGCACGGGCGTTGTTGCCATCCTGCAATGCCGAGGGCCGCGAAAGACCCCAGAATGCCTCCAGCCAGTCGATCAAAGAGGACAGATTGCGGCGAACTTCGACTTCCTTGTCGATCTCCCACTCAGCGTCCTCTCCTGCCAGCGGACGCAGACGTTCGCGCAGCTCGACATCGATTTGTTCGTGTGGTTCGCTGCGTACAATAGCGCTGCAAACCCCATCGACGCACACTTCGACGAACACACCGCATCCATCCATAGCAGTGAGATCAAGATCAGTATGCGGCTCCGCGTTGGCGAGGACCAGAGAAGGGCTGAACACGTTGTCGTAGTAGTCCGTGCCGCCGACGAGTCTCTGATCCTCGAAGACCACGCTGCCCCAGTCATAGCCGCCCTGACCGTTGGTGACTCTGATGCTTGCGATGATAGGTCCGAACTTTCCCTTGTGTTCGACGCGGTAGCAGATGACCGGCGTCCATGTCGGTACGTACAGCACTCGGAGAACAAACCGATCTTTGGCGAATCGCCGGGACCCGTGGCGCGGTTCGCCCAACTTGCCCAGACACTTGTTGAGGTGCGGCACAACGTCCGCATCCGTGACGATCTGTGGATGCGGTGGGTGAGCGCATCCCGTCAGCAGCATCACGGTGAGCAGTATTTGCAGTTTCTTCATTCTCCTTGCCCACGAGCGGACCCCGGCGCGTCCCTCAGGACGTCGCGTCAAGTGCTTGCCGGGAGCCCCAGCTCAGCTCCGGCCTTTCTCTTTTGCCGATGCTATCGTTTCTGCCCGTCGGAAGCAATTTCAAATCGGCCAGCCAGCGCGTTTCTGCTTCCGCCCTGTCGCCTTTGCGGGTAGAATCCTGGCCATAGAGTGAGATCTTCAGGAACAGTTCTCAGGGCGGCGGGACGAGGGCTGAGCGCGTATGTCGTTCTGTTCTTGTCCGTGGTCTTCATCTCGTTGATGGTGATTGGCTCGGTCGGGTTGTTCCATCTGCCTGCCGTCTCTGCTGTCCATCGTCTTGGCACTGGCACAGCCGCATCGCTCCTCTGGTTCCTCGTGGACGCCCTCTTCCTGTTTGCGGCAGGCTACATCGCGGGCTGCTCGACGAGGTCCGCCAAGCTGACCGCAAGCTTCGTCGTTGGCGCGGTTCTGGCGCTGCTTGTCCTTGTTCCCGCAGCAGATATGTGGCGGCTCGGAAGCGTCCCGCTCGGCATTGTTCTGCAATGGGTTGGTCGCCTCCTGCTTGCCCCACTCGCCGGAGGATATGTCGCCAAGCGGCATGGCTCTGAAGAGTGCGTTGAACGCCTGCGGAAGGTGATTCGAATCGTTGCCTGGAACGAAGTGCTTTTCGCCGGGTTCCTGTTGGTAGGTGGCGCTGTCTCTGTCAGGAGCGTCATCAAAGAAGACCTCGACCTGCTGCTGATCACCATCTTGTCGGGCAGTGCGGCTCTCGGCACGGTGTTCGTCGCTTGGGCCGTTCTGTCGCTCCGACGGATCGTCGGCATCAGGCGAGGAGTCCTCCTCAATCCTTTCGTCTACCTGAGCATCCTGTACGCCGCAGTCTGTGCCAGCGTTCTCCCGTACCGCGCCCGCAATCGGCACCGCACAGTAACCGAGCCGATGCGGGAAGCGGTGAAGGCCTTCAATGCCCGCGTCTCCATGCCAGAGGGACTTGACGGGTACTTCCTTTACGACGTCCTTCTTTCTGGTATTCCGAGCAAAGCGCAATGCCCGAAAGGGCTCCTCGCCTCCGGAGTGTGGGCGGACGACGAACGTCCGGAGTGGGCAAAGTGGTTGGACGCGAACCAGGAACTGCTCTCACGGGCTGTGGAAACGCTGCGTAGGGCACCAACGCAGTGCCATCTGCGTATTGTCGAGCGCGACCATCCGTTTGTGGAGGACCCGGTCCCGGCGCGGCGGCTGGGCCAGATGCTGTGTGCCCAGGGCCGTCGATTGGCCGCTAAAGATGAGATGCCTGGTGCGCTGGTGCATCTGGATGCCTCGTACCGATTGGGCACCTTGCTGTCCTGCGGGTTGCCCGCCTGGAAGCTGTTGGGCATGGTGTGCCGAACGGAGGCAGTCCGTTCGTTCCGGGATATCCTGCTCAACACGGACATCCGGCACGCCGACTTACTGCTGGCTCAGAAGACGTTGCAGCAATGGTTGCCGCTGGCTGCACCTGACCCTGAATCGTTCCGGCGATGCGTAGACGTCGAGGTTGCCGAGGAACAGTCATACTTGTTCGACGAGACAAGTCTGCAGGAGGGCAACATCGCATTGCACCTCATAATGCTGTTGCTGCCCGTGGATGCCATAGCGAGTGAGACACGGGCGTCGCTGGCGAGAGTCTACGCTGCTGAGACTCCACGAGAGCTTATCGCACGCTCGAAGGAACTGAGCGCGGAGACCCATTCTGCGCTGTCTCCCGCCACCAGCGCAACGACTCTGGACCATGTGCTCAAGATACACACCCAATCGACCGCAGGTTACGTTCATCGGATCGTCGAGAAACTGTTGGCAGCTCAGGCCCGAGCAGCGATCTTGCGTGCATACGTCGCCGTGCGCCTTTTCGAGATGGACACGGGCGCTCTGCCGACGGACTGGGAAGCTCTGGTCCCGATGTACCTTGCGGCTCCACCGTCAGATCCTTTTTCAGAAGCTGCTCTTCTGCTGGATGCGGATGATCAGGCGCTACGAATCTGGTCCGTCAGCGCCGACGGTGTGGACAACGGCGGGAACGGCGTGCTCTTCGACAGCGACCAGCAGGACTCCTCCACGCCATCGCTGGCAGAAGGGACCGACATCGTTTTGTCTGTCGAGCGCCGCCAGCCGTAACATTGATCGCGATCTAGGAAAGGGCCAGAAAGGTGACGGAGCAGGTTCTCCTCCATGTCAAGGGCGAGGACGGCAAGACCCACGCCCTGGTGATCACGAAGTCCGGCAGCCACACCTCGGCGACCTGCACGTGTTCCGAGACCTCGGCAACGACGCCGTGCGCGCACATGCGCGCATTCGCGGCAGGCGACAAGAGCATCCTCGCCAACCCGTCGGAGGCAGCCGATTTCGACAAAGCGTATCACTGGCTGTGTCAGACGACCCCGAGAACGCTGGACGGTTTTCTCCAGAAGAAGGAGCGGAAGTATCTGGACGGACTGATGAAGCCGGGCTACGAGTTGAGGCGTGGGAGGATAGTCTTCACCACGCGTCGGCGCGCTCCTTGGCAAGAAGGCAAGAGCCCGCTCTCTCTCTTGTCCAAGGACGCAACCTGTAAGAGGGTGCTCACTGCTGCGCGGACGTTGTGCGACGGCGAGATCATAACCTTCGCAATCCTCAAGTCCGCCGTGCAGTCGATTCATCAGAACGTTCCGCTGCCGCGAGACGAACACAGAGGCAATCTGCCTTTCTCGTCAGAAGCGAAACGTTTTCTCCAGGAACTGGCGCGCCAGTTTCTTCAGACTGGGAAGCCGAAACCATTCACGATTCATGACATACTCGAAGCACTTCGATCGTTTGAGGAACGGCGGGAGGACAAGGATGCGTAGCCTTTCCTCTTGGGAAGTCATGACCATGCGAACGGCCAGAATCGTTGTGCCCGTCGCCGTGATCGTTCCGCTGCTCTTGTTCACGTCCGGCTGCACGACCATCAGGTCCCGCAAGGTCGCGGCCTATAGCGCTCACCGGAATTGACCCACCCGTGCTCCCGCAAATTGATCTGCCCGGCCCAAGGGCCACACCCACCGCCCCATCCGCCACCGATCCGCCCGGCGAGCCAAAATTTTCGGCGTGAACGGCACCGCGCAGCTCCAAACCGGTGAAAAACCTGGCTTTAAGTGGCATGCTTTAGACCAAATAGGTGCACGATTAACTCTCCGGTAACTCTTCCGCAATCAATTCGCAATCGCATGTTCAACGCCGGTCAAACCACAAAATATGGAGCCTTTGACCTGGGAGACAGCACCCACCTGAGGCCTGCTGGCAGGGCCTTTTTTATCATGTCTGCAGCGTCGCGCTCGATACCCCTCGCATATGTGATTGCGCCGATCCCGTGGAACGTCCGTCTTCAAGAAAGCCCCTTGGCTGCAGCTGACAGTCTGACAGCCCGGAACAACCACTTCGGGACGCAAGATGCTGGGGGTTCTCCGGAAGTCTCATCGCGCCGCTGTAAAACGCGAGCATCCTGGGTTCGGCGGGAACTTGCGCGGACAGGGCCTCATGATTCGACGGTGGGAGCAAACGTGCCGATCGTGACCCAAATCTCGCCACGCCCGGCAGCGCTGACCCGGCAGGGGACGCACGGCGAGAGTCCGAACAGCGCATAGCCCCCTTGTTGGGCTCCGAGCGGCTCCAGCGCGGCCTTGCCTTTGAGACGCCAGCCGGCGGCTTCCTTTTCAAGAACTTCGACCTGTATCCGGTGGTGCCCAGCGTTCTGTAGAAGCGCCGTCCGGAACGGGACCTCTACCGCAGGAAACTCTATGAGGATAGCCATGGTCTTCCAGACTTGGAAGCGGTAGGGCTCTTCGGTACGCAACGCCAAATCACCCCTGCAAATCAAGTCAAGCGTGCGATTGCTGCCGAACCCACCTTGGAGTGTGTCGTATTGACCGTGCGTTGACTCTTTGTCTTTCGCTCGTAGGCCCATCCGGGTTTCTCGCGATCTCCAGGCTTGCCCCGCTACTCGACCTTGTTCCTCGACAAACCGGTCGAGTTCGCTCTTTTGAAAGACGACGGTCCGCGAGAAGTGAATTGCGCGCAGCTTACCCTCACGCACGAGGAGAAGGATTCTTCGCTTGGGACACCGAAGTTTGCGCTCCGCTCCGGCGAGGCTCACCAGTCGGTCGGGCGTACCCCTTGCCTTTGCCAGGGCGGTTTTGATCTCCTCTTCCGAACGGCCCAGAGCCCGAAGCACCTCTTCAAGCACACTGCCAGGCCGCCCGCGATCCCTGTCGAACGCATCGCGATAGATATTGCCGGTTCTCACTTCATCCGAGGAGTCTTGCATGCTATCTCCCTCCATCCAATGCTTCGAATCAATCCTCTGGGACCTGCCGCCCCCTATTACCCCCTATTCCCCCTATCCCCTCTGGCTGATGTTGCTTTTCTTTCTTGAAAAGAGCGACGATCGTAAGCCGGAAGACCGGCCCGGGGAGCCAGAGCCCACCCCGTTTTTCAAACATCCTTGGCTCTTCAAATGATTAGGGGGATAGGAGGACTTAGGGGGGCTTTAGGGGGGATCATCTCCCGCGGTGTGTTCACCCTGTTCAGTTGAATCGTCGTGTGCACGATATCAAGTGCCTTTAGCGTGAATCAGCCCTGGCACGCACCAGATAAACCCGCTGTGTTCGGGCCCCTTTTCCGTCCTCCCTCGGCACCTTCCTCTCCTCGCGCTTGACTCGAATACCGTCAATCACGACCTCCTCCGTGGCCCCGCCAAAGCACTGCGCCAACTTACGGCCGATAGCTTGCCACACCTTCTTTCGGACGTGCTCCTCGTTGAGATCGTCCTCGTCGTTGAGTCCCGGGATCTCGACGTCAGGATACTCTTGCAGGACGCCCAGCATCTGATTGGCTGCGAGCCATTGATCGGTCTTGTGGGCATCGATGGTCGCCAAGGCGACATCTCGAAGCCAAGTCAGCGCGGGAGTGACTACCCGACGCTTCACGTCTTGATGCCCGTCAAGCAACGGCACAGCCCCGAACACTGTCCGCACGATCCAATCGAGAACCTGAGCCCAATCTCGGAAATCGTGGCGCGTCTCATCGGTCCGAGGCTGACCACGGTCCCACCATTCCTGCACAATTCGGTGGACGGCACCCAGGTAGCACGGCCAATTTGCACGGAGATGACTGAGAATGTTCCCTTCAGCGTATTTGGCGAATTCGTAGTCGTGAGGACGCTTCTTGATGCGCACAACCGACGATCTGTTGGCCTGGTCCACAGTCAATTCCGCCTTGTTGCTGGTCAACATCAAGACCGTTCGCCGGGGATCAACGTGAGCGATGCGGCTATACGGCGCTCGTGCGGCGAACACGTCCTCGGTCAGCAGGCTTTCGATTGCCGGTTCGTCCAGTCGGCCCCGAACGTTGTCGAGCGAGATGAAGTTGTATCCACGAATGAGCAAATCGCTGCAGGTTTCGACAAGAGCACCAACACCTCGTCCGGTGCGTTGAGTCACAACGCCAAGCGGCTCGTGATAAACCGCGGCCGTGAGCTTGTGCCTGAAGCCCTTCCCGCTCTGGCTCTGGTCGGCCTCGCCTATGTCCAGCGGAACACGAGCGTTCAGCAGTCCACCACGGACGAGGGCAGGAGCTATCAGCGCGGCAATAGCGCGGGAGCGGTCGCCGGCCGAGGCGAAGTCAAAATCGCGAAGCAGCTCGTCAACTCTCTGCCTTGCCACCTCCAAACTACAATCGATCGTCGGATCGCCAGAGGCCAGAATGCCGGACTCGCGGTCGTAACCTACGACTTGGACAAGGGTTCCGTCCGATCTTGGCACGAGCACAGGGGACCGCGACAGCACCTTGATGGGGGGCAGACGACTTACGAACTGGGATGCGAGCAGAAGCGCTTCTGTCGTGTCCTTCGGGTAAATGGTAGGCGCAACGATCCACCCATCCTTTGTTTTTTCCCATTTGTGAGGCTGCGCAAACCGCTCGTACTCCGATCGCATCCGGGCGACGTGGGGAACGACCAGAGTCGGGCCCTTCCCCTTCTGCTCGCTGAGCAGCACGGCCACGCCCCCACGATCGAACATTTGCTCGCAACAGTTCAGCAAGATCCCAAGCCGGCGGGCGGTGTCCATGATTGCTGTGGTACGGCCGGGGAGTATGACCATAGGCCTCATTCGACGTGGCGGGCCCTCCTGCGCATTGCATCGAAGCGCCTCGTTCACGATGCGCCGGACGCAGCCCTCGTGCGTCGTCCCCTTTTTGCGGCGGCCACGAGGTGTCGCCCAGAACATACGCACAATTCTGTTCAGATCATTGCCTAACAAGGGAGCCAGGCAGCGACAGACTTGTAGGTCGGCTTCGGCATCCGATCTGAATTCGCAGCGCTCGCCTCGTACCAGCCGCTGAAACTCTTCGCCGAATTCGCCTTCTTCCAGGTGGTACAGCACACCAGCCTCGGCCTCGGGTAGAAGAGCCCCAATCTCTTCGAGTTGCCGTCGGAAACTCCTGAAGATTGCGCTCATGCCAGGCATGGTCCTCCTCCCGCCGGATTGAGATACAAGAGAAACTGAAACGCGTCTTCTTTTGCATCGCGCAACGCGCCCGGCATCCGCGACAGCCGGCCCGCATTCTTGCAGTTTTTGTCAACGCCCAGCGGCTCAAACAATTGACCATAGAGCTCCTGTTTTACCCGGCGGTGCCATTCGCGTTCGTCCTGGCAGTCGACCCGTACCCAAGCGTGAATCGACCGCTTGCCGCTAAAGATCAATGCTGCAATCGGCAGTCTGACGACACCCCAGAACGCGACCTGCTCTTCTAAGGAAAGCGTATCGAATTCGACAACCGCGAATCGAAATCGCGCGACGCATGAATCGGCGCGATAAGACGGTTGCCCGTCCTTGCGCGGTCCCTGCTCACCAGAGAGAGGATTCGGACAGATCAGCTCGGGTACGGGCGCGCCGGCCAAGAAGCGGCTGATCCAGTCACCAGCAGTCAGCACGTTTTCCGGGCCAGCGTCGTATCGGCTGCCTATGAACAGAGCGTCGCTCGCGTCGTAAAGAGCACGAAGGGCCGTTACAGCGTCGCGTCGGTCATACTCGTCCGACAGGCGCACAGGCGACGCGTCAACTAGGTCGCCCATCTTGATGCCCTGCCCTCGCGCTATCAGCATTCTGCGAGCCTTGGCACCATCGAACGCCGATGAAGGCCCCCCTTTGCCCGGTGACGTCCCCTCTTTGACCGGCAGATCAATCGGCTTGTCCTTCTGCCCGAAGGCCTTCTCGACCGTGTCGCGAATCTCCTTGTCTGACACATCTCGCCCCCCGGCCGGGATGTGGCTGCGAAGATCAGCGAAGACCCTCTCCGGCGAAAGTCCGGCACGTGCGCCAAGATTCGCGACGCCCAGCTGCTTTGGATGGCAACCTTCGCCGCGGCCTGGCGGGGGAATTTCGGCGAGCGCTTTTTGGTACCGTTCCCTCGCCGTACCGTCTGGCCGCACACCTGAAGGGCGCTGCGTGCATTGTTTGTCCTCTGACTCAGTCACGCTTGGATCCCTCCGAAGTGGAGTCGTGGTCAATATGGTCGGCATGGCCGGGAACCCCTGCATCCGAAGACGGCTTCCTCGGCAACTCCCGCTTCATGTCACCAAGCTCGGCCGATCGCTTGCCCTGACGAAGCGCTGTGTTGTGTGCTGTCGAGACCGGGTCCTCCGACTCGCCAAGGGCCTGGACTTTGAACCCGTCCAACGCCCGGTCGATTTCGTCGCGCCGGAACAACAGTACTCCTCGCACTCTCCGGAAGGGCAGGATCCGGAGTTGTTGCAGTCGATCGACGGTCCTCGTGCCCACCTGCAGGTAATGGGCGACGCCCCTCCTGCGCAGATAGCCCGGTTCCGCCGACATCTGCCTGTCTTTGCGCCTTCTAGCTTTGCGCATGGCATTCTCCTAATCTTGCGCGCCGCGTTCTAGCGCCGAAGCGCGCTTGAGCGCCTTGGTGCGCATCTGGCCCTCTATACAGCACACCTCATGCCGGACGGTCGCCATACGTCGTCAAGCATCGCCAGTAGAGCAAAAATAGCTCCACGATGAAGAGAACTGCAGGTTGACCATAATTCCGGACAGCGAGATGGATCCCCCTGGTGGTATGAATATGCCTGCAGCAGATCGCTGATAGCCCTGCACCTGCAAAGCGTTCCGGACAGTCTACACATTAGGCGGTTTTTCCGGACAGTCATCCGGATGGCCGAATAGCGGAGAGGGGAGGCCCGAGGTTAGAGGGTTTCTCTCTTTCGAAGCAATGAGAGAAGCTCGGAAAGCTCTGCAGGCATGTCCCTCATCAAGGCATTCTTGTGCTCGCTCACTGTGGCCCTAGGTATGCCTGTCTTCTTGGCTATTCCCCGTACCGAGCATCCACGTGAATACAACCTCAGGATTTCGCGGTCGTTCTTTTCTGGCACCTGCGCCAACAGCTCCTCCAACCTCGCGATGGATGGAGGCGGGGGCACGGGATCGAACTTTTGGAGGCTGTCGCGTTGTCTCGCTATCCATTCGTACAGGTAAGGCAGTTTCTCGTCATCGTATCCCGTCCTGGTTCTGCGAAGATAGGGAAGCGGATGGTCCGCTCGAACCCCCTCCGGTGGTAGATCGCGGGGGAAAATGTTGACCTCGTCGTCTCTGGTGCTGGCGTTCTGGTCCGCAGGCGGATCAGCCCCTTGATCCCACGTCGGTCGATACAGGGGAAAGATCTCGCCTTCGTCGTCTCTGGTGCTGGGGTTCTGCTTGGCGTAGCGTTCATAGAAATCCAGTTCCCATTCGCGGAGTTTAGACAAGGCGTCGATCAGAGACAACCCAAGCAGAGGCTTCCGCCGCAAATATGGAGGCTTGCGTCCTGTGAGGGCGCAAGCCAGGAGCGATGCCACAACAGACAGATCGTATGTCGCAGAGCTGTTTAAGGATTCGGAGCCGAGTTGTTCCAAGGGAATTTGGGTTGGATGAATCGACATGTTCTGAAGCACAGGAATCTCGTCCATCGTGAGGGCGAATAGCAGTTTCAGGCTATTGACCAGCAATGCGCGATCGGGCACATCCTCCTCCAGCCTGTGGCCGTAACAGCGAGCGTATATCGACAGGCAATCAAGAGGGAATCTTGTTGCATTCGCTTTCAGGGCCAGAGGATCGAACCCATATCGTTCGAGAAACGGGGCATGCCGCCAGTCCAAGACACACCCTATGGAGTCTGCATTCTCAGATGGCGCGTCATCGCTCAGTTCGCTTACATTCCTGCAGAAGCGTTCGAGGTCCCGGATGTTCCCTGGCCATGGGTGTATCATCAGTCCCCAAAGGAAACTCAAGGAAATACCCGAGAACGTCCCTCCGTGTGTCAGGAGCCGTGCAAGCAATCGAACAATATCCCTCGCGCGTTGCCTCAGGGGCGGCACATTGATTTCGTAGTGAAACCGCCAACGAAGATCCTGTCTCAATTTCCGGCTGTCGTTTGGATCTTCATTCGTCGCAGCGATTACTCTGACGTCTAGATTTTTCCTCGACGTGTCAGCGCCTACAGGCCGCACCTCCCCAGTCTGCATGAACCGGAGAATCGCTGCCTGGTCCTGAGAAGCCGCTTCCGATATCTCATCCAGCAGGACAGTGCGCTTGTCGGCTGACACCAGTATGCCCCGGCGATCCTTTAACGCGCCCGTGAAGGCCCCCTTCTTGTGCCCGAAGAGCTCGCTCCGAAGAAGAGTTGAATCGATTCCCGCGCAGTTGACCTTCGGGAAGCCCTTGGCCGTATTCCAAGATCTGGGACCACGGGCAACCAGTAGGTCGGCCAGCACTTCCTTGCCCGTACCTGTTTCTCCGGTTATTAGAACAGACTTGCCGCTGGCTGCGACCTTCTCCCAACGGCGCAGTATCGGACCGGCGTGCGCTGTCGCCACAGGCAGGACCCGTCGCCTCTCGATTGGGTCCCACACAGTCTCAGCCCCGAAAGGTCCGAGAAAGCCGTCGTCTGGAGCATGGGACCCGGGCCGCCTTTTCACAGTCATGAACACTCCTTCGGTCGGCATTCTTGGCAGGCTCACCTTTTCGCGAGATGCGCCCGCAAGGGCGCGCTACTTCGAAGGATCTGAGGATAGGCTATTCAACGCGCTCTGACAAGGCGCAGCGTAGAGGTCCGCGGCACTTTTCGCCTTGTGTCACCGATGTGGCAGAAATGGGGGCGCGTTCAGGTACAACTCGGCGATTTGTGGCGCGGATTGGCGAAAGGGCCTTTCGTCGCGAAAAGGCCTGCAACCAGGCGATAAGGCCCTATTGACGGGGGTTTTGTGACGATTAGGGGAAGATGCCCAGGTTGGATTTTCAGTCCGCTGCTCTACCAACTGAGCTATCTCGCCACCGAAGAGAATGCTGAATGATGAGTGACCCGTCCCGCCGTAGCCTGGCGAAGGCGGATGAATGATGAACTCGGCAATCAGCAAGGCAAAAGTCTATGGATGGCGGCCCGGGTTGGCAAGTTTTTTTGAAACGGTCCTTCGGCGCGACGGGACAACCGACCGTTCCATCCGCACACCGCCGAGCTGCCTGTGCCTGCTTGGGCAGAGCAGGATCGGGCGGCTGATCGTAGAACTCGCGGCGCATCCCTGTCCTGCGTGCTGCCTCCAGCTCAGTCTTGATCGCAAGAACAACCTCTCTGTTCCCGGCCTTTGCGGCTTCGGCCTCTAACCATCGGAGTCGGTTGCAGTACCGCGAAAGGGCGATACGAGTGTCTTGCCGGAGTCTCGCCCTCACCTCTGCCATTTGCCGCTTCGCTCGGGTCAACAGGTAACGCTCCTCCGTGCTCCAAAAAGATCCGGGCTAATCCTCGCCCAGAAACCGGCCACCTTCCCATAGCCCCTCCCGCATGCGCCCGTCCGCCCATATGAAGGTGCCTTGGCCATCGAAGACACCGCCCTTGAAGTCCCCCCTGTAGACCTCGCCGGTGCCGTAGTTCAATACACCCCTGCCGTGGAACCGGTTGTCTTTGAAGTCGCCCGTGTACTTGTTGCCATTCGCACGGGTAAACACGCCATTCCCGCAAAAAGCGCTGTTTTTGAAATCCCCTTCATACCTGTCACCGTTCGTGTAGGTCAGAACCCCCTTGCCGTGAAACAGGCCGTCTTTGAAGTCCCCTGTGTATTTGTCGCCATTCGCGCGGATGAGAATGCCTTTGCCCTGAGGAGAGCCTTTCTTGAAATCGCCTTCGTACCGATCGCCGTTCTGGTACGTCAACACGCCCTTTCCGTGATAGAGCTCGTTGACGAAGTCGCCCTCGTACCTGGCGCCCGTGCTGAAAGTCACCACCCCTCGGCCGTGGAACAGACCGTCCGCGAAGCTGCCTGTGTACATGTACGTCCGGTTCGATAGCGTGCCCTGCCCGTGCATGAGCCCGTCCTTGAATTGGCCGCTGTATGTCGCGCCGTCCCGCCGGGTCAGAGAGCCCTGGCCGTTGAAAAGGCCGCCCTTGAATTCGCCTCTGTAGACCGAACTGTCCGGCAGCGTGGCTGTTCCCTGCCCGTCGCGCATCGGTTCGGCATGGGACACACTTGCCGTCAACAACACGCAGAGCAGCGCGGCAGCGACCTCAGAGTATCTCGTCATCCTGTTCTCCTTCTCTCCGCCGGACCCCTCGAATGCCATCACAGGTACGCCACACGGCCCAACTCACAGCTCGATCATCTTGTGACCGCATACGCAGATCACGCGCGTTTCGCCCAGCGTCGTCTCGCGATCGACATGCTGATCATCATCGGATCGCCGACTCGTCCCGCGCTGCTCCCTCCGGGACGGACGTGTCTCGCTCAACTCCCTGATCCGGCCCTGATCCTCAGCCGCGATGAAGCGCTTGGGCATGAAGAAAAACAGGCGCGGACGGCCAGAGACAAACCGGCCCAACCTGTCCGTGTGCGTCCGTGTCAGTCCGTGTTTGTCCGTGTGAGTCACCCGTGCAGGCACGCGGGACGGGCACACCCGCTATTCATTCTTGCGTCTCTTCCTGCGCTCCGGCTCGGGCTCCGGCTTGCTCAACACACGCATGCTCCTATTGAAGACGTAGTCTTCCCCAAACGTCACGATCTTGTCGATGTACTTCAGAAAGCTCTTGTAGCTGACCTCCTGCGCAACGACCGTCCCGGCCGCATCCTTCACAACAACGACCCAACCGTTGTATTTGTAGCCGTAGCGGGCCGTGAGCTTGTTGTCATAGGACAGCATGACCGGTTCAATATCTTCATGCACATAGGACTTGCCCTTGGGCAGATCGAACTCGAAAGACTCGACCCGGACCATCTGATACTTCTTCTTGCTGTCCACATCCTTCGCGTACGCGCAAAGGGTCGCCTTCAAACCGTTATGGTCCTTGGTGAAGTCGAGACTCTTGATCGTCACGGTGAAGAAGACCGTTTCCGAACGGGTCTGCGATGTAACGTTGTCCCTGCTGCGCTTCGCGTCTACGTCGATCTTCATGCGGACCGGGCCGGCGGCGATGGCTCCGGCGACGAAGACCAGCGATGGCAACAGAATCAAGACTGCTATCCGTTTCATGAATGCACCCCCAGATGAGTCGCTCTGTGTTGACCGACAGTATCAGAGGAGGCATGAGCGGTCAATCCTGCAGGCTCACACGGACAAACACGGACCGACACGGACGAACACGGACGAGGCTCAAACGGCTGCGCCCGGAGGACAGCCGTGTCAGGTTCCGTCACGGTTTCCCCGCTCCCGCCGGCGCTGAACGCGCCGGTGGTAGATCCGTTCCGTGAAGCCGCCCTCCTCTTCGAGCGCCTTGGCCTGGGCCTTCATCTGGCGGTCCACAAGGTAGATGCAGAGATTCAGGAGCGAGAGCGCACCGTTTGCCGCAAGCACCGCGGGCAAGTCCTGCGGCGAAATCCCGGTGCAGGCACCAGCGTTCGGATCCGGATGCCGGACACGGCTGGGTGCGGCGGGGTCCACGCCGTATTCGGCCGGTGTCTTCTTTGCCCTTTCGACTTCGTCCGCGACCCAAAGGCGGAACTGTTCCAGGCTCGCGCAGCGAAGCGCTTTGAACCGCTCGAGTGCCGGGTGGTCCGGCGGCCATTCCGGCAGCCCGCGATGCTGCAGGAACTTCCGGTAGTCACCACGCAGCTCGACCAGGCTGCCCTTGGAGGTGCCGGTCAGTTTCAGCTCCATCTTCTTGGAGGTCGCCGAATCGACACTGCCTTCCGCTATGTTTTGGCGCCCGCTCCGCCCGCTCTGCACCATCTGGTCATGGGTCCGGTCGCGCCGATCAACATAGCGCTCGCAGAACAGCTTCGTGATATCATAGATCAGGTCCGCGAGCTGAAACGTCTTCGTGTTCCTGTACCCGCCATGTTTCGGGATCAGCCTGTCGTCGTTCGCACCCGTGGCCATGTTCCCAGACTCCTACGAAAGGCCCGCGCCCACAACACCGTCGCCAGAAAGAATCGTAGCTCGCAGCTCCAATGCAACAAGACTCCTGACTCTACCCCGAGCATCGGGCCCGCGCAAGCCCCCACCGAACGCTCAGGTCGAAACGGCTTCTTCGTCCGTGTCTGTCCGTGTCAGTCCGTGTGGGTCCGTGCGTGCGCCTGGTGGCCGGCCGAGCCATGCGCACGCCGACTACCGGACTCCCATGATGTTCACGTAGTGAAACGCGCAAGGCCCCCGAAGCAGAATCGCCCCGAACAGCAGCCACCCCACGCAAAACGCCAAGAGTACAATCCAGGGCATGTTGCCTGCTCCTTGCCATCCACGACATGTGGGTGAGAGCCCCCCTCAATACTCGAACAAGAGCTTCGGCAAAGCGCTCATCGTGACCCCGCCCCTTCCCGCCCCCTCCCAAACACGGTCAGCACGGCGCCAATGTTGAGGGCCATGATGCGAAGCTGTTCGGGTCGATCACGGGCACCGACAACGCTGCTTTGCACAGTGCCCGAACGCGCCGTGCTGCCGTCGCACAGGACTGTGCCGTTCAAGACGAACAGCCCGACGAGAACGATGGGTGCAGACAGCGCAACCGCCGCTGCTGACAGCGTCTTGTGTCTTCCGTATCTGGCCGGGCTCTGTGTCACGATCGGTTCCTGCGCGCGGATGCAACCAGCATGACTACATGCGGGATCATTCCCCGTCCTCGAGCTCAATCCCCTCGAACTCCATCCGCTCGATCCGGATATCCTGGATCTCCGGCGTGCCCAAAGAAGAGTCGAGGCCCGGCGTCGTGCGGCTCGTAAGGATCGAGAGTTCTACGGTCGGCGCACCGTTCGTAAGAAAGGACACCTCGGCCTGAAGATCGTCGAGTCCGGAAGGAACGAGTGCCGAAAAGACAACCCGACCGCCCTCCAACGTGCGCCGGAAATCGCCGGGCGCGAACGGCGCCTCCCGGCGTTCGCGCATTGCCTCGGCATTCGCGAGCTCGCAAGCACGCTTCGCGTCCGCCCGATCAGGGCCCGGTTGACCTGCCCCGGTCGCGCCCGGGACAACGCCGGGGACGAACCCGGGCCCGCCCTCGGATTCTGAAACGGCGTCCGTCCACGTGTCAACCAGCCTCGTCTCCTGGCGAATGTGCTCGATGATCGCGTTGCTTGTCTTCAGGTCACAGCCTCTGGCCCGTACAAACGCGACACACTGGTCCTCATTGGAAATGTCAACTGAAGCATCTGCTCTATGGAATCTGACGATGAGGCTGCTCATCTCATGCGTGCGTATGGGCTGCGAGGCGCGCCAACCCTCAAACGGAGTCAACCCTCGCCGCTCCAGATACCTGACGGCACGGTCAATCACCTCTGGGCTCATGTCGGCCAGCCGCGTGTACGTGAACTCGTGCTGCGCCGACTGCGGTGCGTCATTGGTCTGCACGAGCGTCTCGTACACCCAAACCGCGAACTCGCCCTGGGTCAAGACGTGCCTCTTCGGCTTGCCGAAGCCTGCGGCTGGAATCAACGCGATCCCGGCACCGAAGACCAACAGAGCCACTGTCGCGATGCCTGTCTTCATACTTGCCCCGATGTCTAGCCAGCTATCGCAAAGGCCCAGGCGTAATGAGCAGGAAAGCGGCAACACGGACACGGCGTGAGCGCCAAGCCCGCTCGTTCAGTTCTGCCCATTGAGCCGGGACCAGAACGCATGTCATACCAAAAGGAATATCGACGGACAGGACATCGTTCGAGTCCTTGCGGGCGACGGGCATCGTCACGTCCAGGCGAACTGTCTGTGACGAGACAAGCGTGGGGACCATCCCAACCCGTGGGCTGCGGACCACGTGACCTCGCTCGGCTGCGCTTGGGCTGCGCATCACGTAATTCGCCGGCTCAGGCTTGGCGCGGATACAAGGCTCGCGCTTGGGTGTCAGAGAAAACCACGCGGGCTCGCCGAGCCGGCATGCAGCTCGCGGTCGTGACAGAACCGTCGCTGCATCCAACGGAGTCTCCTTGAGGAAACCAAGCAGGCTCCTGTTCTGATCTACAGTCAGGACCGTCCCGGACTTGCAGCCCAGAAGGGACCCGCGGACGGACGCGTCGCGCGGCACCCAATCCGGACTGCGGGCGAAACGCGCGTATTGCCTCCTGAACGCCCGAACATTGGTGACCTCCACAAGCCGGACCTGAAGGATCACGGTGCCAGGATCGGCGGGCCGGGCCGGGACCCAGGTGAAGTCGTCCTCTTGCTGCGAGATCAGCGTTCGCAGCTCGATGTCCTCCAAGGCATCAGCGTTCGGACGCAGTTCCTCGACCGTCCGGTCTGTGAATTCAACTCGGATCTCACTTAGCCCCTTGGCTTGCAGGATCTCCAGCACGGGAACAAGTTGTCGGGGTTCCGTTCCTCGCGCGCATCTGACGAGCACGGGGACGGAGCCATACTGCTTCATGGCTTTGGCCATGATCTTGGAGAACACATCGTTGCTGAGCTTCATCCCCGCGATCTCAAGAGCCCCGGCCGAATCCAGGGTCACGAACACAAGGCGCTCCGGCTCAGGGTCGCTGACTGTCGGGGTGCGGCAGCCCGCAACAAGCGCCATGGCCGCGACTGTCAGGGCAAACACTCCTGCCTTCGTCATGCTGTCGCCTAATGACACAATTGACGGGTGGAAGAGAGCCACAGCGCGGCCTTTCACTTGTCGCGGGCCGGCTGCTGGGAGGCCCGCCATTCCTGCATCCGTTTCTTGAGCTCGGCGTTTGCCTTAACTTGTGCGGCAGAATCGGGCAGAGACAGGCTCTCCGCGAGCACGTCGTTCTGCTTGTTTGTCTTCCAGATCTTGAGCACGCGCCAGTCCGAGGCCGGGTCTTGCCTCTGCATGATATACCAGTAGACTGCGTCTTCTCCGTCCATCAACACGCCGAGCTTGGTCGAGAACGGATACAAAGCCGTCTGAGAGGGATCGACAACCGGCATCGTCTGGAGCTCGCCATGATCGTCCTTTCCGATCTCCGGCAGAATTCCGGCATCCTTGAGAACGGTGAAGTACAACCCTGCCTCCATCATCAACATGACCGTCTGGTTGTTCTGAGGCAGGAGTTCGCATGGTGGCCGTGTCTGACACCCAGCAATCACGGCCGCTACCAGCATCAGTGACAAAGCGCGATTCATTTTCGTCTCCAAAGCAGGATAACCGGTTGATGCTACGATGCCGGGCCTTTCGTTCCAAGCAGAAACGCAGGGATGCGGCGCGATTCTCATCCGCCGATCGGGGACCGCGTGTATTCTTGTCTTTCTCTCGCTGGTTGACTACCCTGATAGAAGCGGATTGCTTCAATGCAGCCAAAACATACTCTCTTCATATTCGCCCTGTGTGTTCGCCTTACGGCAACATCCTTTGCGGACACCCACTACGTCGCCACCGACGGGCTCCACGTCGCGCCCTACACGAACTGGCTCGATGCCGCGACGAACGTCCAAGATGCGGTAGACGCGGCGGCTGACGGGGATACGGTCCTGGTGGCAAACGGAACGTATGCCCTGCCCTCGTCCGAGATCACGATTACGAACGGAATCACGGTTGCGGGTCTGAACGGACCGGAGCAAACGATCGTCGATGGGCTGGACACGAATCGATGCTTCTACATCGACCATACCAACGCGGTCCTTGACGGGCTCGGCATCACGGGCGGCAGGGCACTCGAGGGGGGTGGCGTGTACGCCGTTGCAGGGACGTTGAGCAACTGTGTGCTGTTCGCCAACTGGGCGGAACACGGGGGCGGCTGCTACGGGGGTACCGTTTACAACTGCACGATCAGGAACAACTTCGCGCTCTACTACGGGGGCGGGCCCTACGACGCGAACCTGGTCCGCTGCCTCGTGTGCAGTAACTCGACGCCATGGCGGGCAGGCGGCGTGAACGGCGGCGCGCTGCGGAACAGCGCGGTGTTCGGTAATGTCGGGAGGAAGGTCGGCGGCGTGCGAAGCGCAACGGTCTACAACAGCACGATCGTCGGCAATTCCTCGAAGGACAACGGCTCGGCCGCGGGTGTTGACGGGTCGGCCGTATACAACAGCATCGTGTTCCATAACACCATGCAGAACGGCAAGACGAGCAACTACGACGAGGACACGAGTCTGGCCTATAGCTGTACGACGCCCGAGCCGGGCGGGACCGCGAACATCACCGATGACCCCATGCTTGTCTCTTTCTCGCGTATTGCCTCGAACTCGCCGTGTGTCGCGGCGGGCTCGGCGTCGTACGCGCAGGGCACGGATATCGACGGCGAAGCCTGGGGCGTACCGCCCAGCATCGGCTGTGACCAGGTCACACCCGGCGCGCCCGTGACCGGGCAACTGGCCGTTGCCGTGGCCGTTGAGACCGACAGGGAAATCGCGGCGGGGACCGCTGTCGGGCTGGTTGCTTGCATCGACGGACGGAGCTACGCGAATACATGGTCCTTCGGTGACGGAGCCGCAGCGACGAATGTTGTGTTCGCTTCTCATGCCTGGAGTGCGACCGGCGAACATGCCGTCGTCGTCACGTCGTTCAGCGATACGTACCCGGCCGGCGTCGCTGCGACGGCGCTCGTTCATGTGGTTCGGCCGGAAGACACGGCGACCTATGTCTGGCCTGATGCGCCGGGCCCGGCCGCGCCGTATGGTGCGTGGTCGAACGCCGCGCCGACCATCCAGCAGGCAGTGGATGCGCAGCACGTTTTCGGCGGCTGGGTATGGGTAACGAACGGCGCATACGCCAGTGGCGGCGCCGTCACGCCTGAGGGCAGCCAATTCTGCCGGGTAGTCGTAACGAACCACATGGCGATAAAGAGCGTGGGCGGGCCGGACCTGACCGTTATCGAAGGGAACGGCCCGATCGGCAGCAACGCGACGCGTTGTGTGTACATGAGTCGAGGCGTGCTGACCGGCTTCACGCTGAGTAACGGCTGCACGGCAGGCCAGACGGACACGCCGCACGACTTCGAACGCCATGGCGGTGGCGCCTACGCGTACGGCGCAACCCTCACGAACTGCACGATCACGGCCTGTGCAGCAGACCAGTATGGAGGCGGTTGCTACTACGGTACGCTGGTCTCCTGTGTGCTCACGGGCAACCTCGACGCGTATCGGGGTGGCGGTGCATGCGATGCGGATCTCCGCGACTGTGTTGTGGCTGGCAACTCCGGAGTCTACGGGGGGGGG
>Ga0272441_10004261_pt1 | contig 26219 bp, 18 predicted proteins | sample SSMProp6N_FD_193582 | JGI IMG/M metagenome (GOLD analysis project Ga0272441, IMG submission 193582) | Marine sediment archaeal communities from Little Sippewissett salt marsh, Falmouth, MA, United States - SSM-Prop-6N | ecosystem: Environmental > Aquatic > Marine > Wetlands > Sediment ...
TACCAGCGGCGCGCCGGGCGAACGTACACGGCAGGCGTGACGGCCCTCGTCCAGCGGCGGGGCACGATCCCCTACGACAACATGACCCTGCCCCTGGTCAGTCCGGACGGCCGGTACGTGGCCACGCACCGCGGTCTGGCCCCGACCTGGGCGACCCTCCTGGCGGAGCCGGGCGCGGCCGTGCCCGCCGCCACCCGCATCGAGATCTACCGGCTGCCGGACAACGAAGACGACGCGCCGCAGGTTCAGGCCATCGTCGACGAGCCGGGGCTGCTCGGCCGTGCCTGCACGGACGAGGGTTTCCTGATCGAATCGCCGCAAGGCAACGGCTCGCGTTGGATCGGGCTGGCCTCCTGGGAGACCGGCACCGTGCAGTGGCTGATCAGCGATGACCGCGCCATCAGCGCCTTCGCCACGATGGGTGCCGACGGCCGTCTGGCCTGGTCCAGCCGCCCCGTCGACGGCGAACATTTCGACCTGATGATTCGCCGCGGCGCAGAGGAATGGCGCCTGCCCGGCCAGGGCGGCGACTGGCTTATGCCCACCTGGTCCGGCGCCGGGGACGGCCTCTTCGCTCTGCTGCTCCGCGACGAGACGCTGGATGTGGCGCACATGATCGCATCAAGCGCCACCGATGTCCGCCGAACCATTCGCCCCCTGCCGCTGGCCGCGGCGAAGGCGACGATCGATACCGCCTACCAGACGCTCAACGCGACGGTGGTGACGACAACCGGCCGCCCGCCCGCGCGCGACCAGTTGGTGTTCTTCCACCCCGTCCGGCTCCGCGCTGCGGTCTGGGAGCCGCCGTCTGTTCCCGTGCTCCTTGATCGCGACTCGCTGGCCGCCGTCATGGACCAGGACGATCCCGGCTACGTGCTGATGACCACGGGCAAGGACCTCATCCGCCGGCGTCTGCTCGATGAGGAGAAGCTGGACCGGATCACGCTCATCGCGGGAACGCACGTGCCGCGCCCCACCGCTTCCGATGATTGGCCGTACATCCTCCTGGAACCGTCGGAGGGGGTGATCGGCGTGACGGCCTTGCGGCTGCTGCCGGTCGAGGAGATCGCGGAACAATAGACCGCCGCGCGTTATCATGTGGCCCTTCTGAATTCGTCCCGCACGCCGCCGGACGGGCGCGACGGCACTGGCTCGTATTGGGAGACTGCACTCATGCAACGGCGATCTGGGTTCCCGTGTCGGCCTCGACAGCCGGTGATTCATCTGCCCCGCATGTTCGTCGCGGGATTGTTCGCGCTGTGCATCACGCCGCTGTACGCCTCGGCGGCCGACGTGACGTTCGATTCGCTGATGGAAGAGATGCTGGACCGGGCGCGCCTGGCGGAGTTCCCCGATCCGCCCTACACCTGCCGCCAGTTCAGCAGCTACGACCGCGCCTCCACCGGACCCGATGACCCGGACACGTGGTTCGCCAACCGCGATGCGGGCAACTTCCTGCGGGTCGAGGAGAATGACGGCCGCCAGGAATCGGTGATGATGGACATCGACGGCCCGGGCGCGGTGGTGCGCATCTGGTCGGCCAACGCCAAGGGCACGATCCGCTTTTACCTGGACGGCGCCGAGAGACCCACGATCGCCATGCCCATGCAACGCATGCTCGGCGGGGAACCGCCGATCGGGGAGCCGCTCTCCGGTGTCCGCTCGCGCGGCTGGAACTGCTACCTGCCCATCCCCTACGCCAAGCGCTGCAAGATCACCTGCGACGATCCCGACGGGCTGTACTATCAGATCAACTACCGCACCTATGAAGATTCCGTCGCCGTCGCATCCTTCGACAGCGCGCTGTTCGAGGAGAAGTCCCAGCTCATCGCGTCCGTCAATGAGCGGCTGGCCGATCCGCAGGGTCACTACGCCAGCTCCGTTCCGATCCCGGATCGCATCGACCTGGACGAGGAACTGGAGCTTTTTGCGGCCGACGGGCCGGGCGCCATCACGGAGCTGCGCATCCGCATAAGGGCCCTGGACGTCGTCTTAACGCTGCGCAACCTTCTGCTCGTGGGTGAGTTCGACGGGCAGGTGACCGTGCATTGCCCGCTGGGTGACTTCTTCGGCACCGCCCCCGGCGCCAACCCCTATCAGAGCCTGCCGATCACCATCGATCCCAACGGCATGATGATCTGCCGCTGGTTCATGCCCTATGCCGAGTCCGCGCGCCTGCGGCTGGTGAACGTCGGTGACCAGATGGTCGGTCTTGACGGCATCATCGGGTATGGGGAGTACGAGTGGAATGACCGCTCGATGCACTTCTATGCGGTGTGGCGCGGCTCCGGGCCGATCGGCACGCGGCCCATGCGCGACTTCAACTACGCCACGATCGAAGGGCGCGGCGTGTGGGTCGGCGATGCCCTGCACATCGCCAACCCCGTTGTGGGCTGGTGGGGCGAGGGCGATGAGAAGATCTACGTGGACGGCGAATCGTTCCCCTCGCATTTCGGGACCGGCACCGAGGACTACTACGGCTATGCCTGGTGCACCCCCGACCTCTTCACCGCCCCCCTGCACAACCAGACGCGGTGCGACGGGCCGCGCAACTTCGGGCACACCTCCCTCAACCGGTTCCGCGGGCTGGACGCCATCCCCTTCACCAGATCCCTGCAGGTCGACATCGAGGTCTGGCACTGGACGGATACGGTCATGCATTATGCGGTCACCGATTACTTCTACGGCCGCGATGCGGAACACAACGTGTCGCCGATCACCGATCCGACCCTGCTGGCGATCCCCCAAGTGAAGCTGAACATCTTCCGCCGCGAAGGCGCCATCGAAGCGGAAGACCTTGATGTGCTCAACGCGGCGACCGCTCCCGAGCGGGCCATCCAGACCATGGGCGACGGTTCGCCTGATTCCTGGAGCAACATGGAGCACGTCTGGTGCAAGGCCACGCAGCCGGGTCAGCGCGTCGTCTTCGGAGCGCCCGTCAAGCAGGCCGGCGAGTACGAAGTGATCGTCTACTTCACCCGGAGCTGGGACTACGGCGTGCTCCAGTGCTACGTGGACGGCCGGCCGGCGGGGCAGCCGATCGACACGTTCAACGTCGAGCATCCCGAAAGCGTCTCGCCGCCCGTGGGCTATTCGCTGGGGCGACACCATCTGGTCCGGGTCGGCTTCAGCCTCACCGTCGAGGTCGTCGGCTCCAACGAGAAGTCCAAGGGAACCGGATGCTACTGGGGGCTCGACTGCATCGTCCTGAAGAAGGTCGAATAGGGCCCAGGACCCATCCCACAAGCCGGCATGCGACAAGCCCCGCTCCTTTTCACAGAGGCGGGGCTTTCACCTGCGAGGCGCCCGGGTCTGTCCTTTTCGCTCGCGAGAGGCCGCCGCTCACCGGCTCCGCCGCACCGCGTGCGTGGCCACGAGATAGAGCGCGATCATGACGGCTGCGAGCAGCACGCCGCCCGGCCAGGTCGCGGCTTCCACGAGGCCGGTGAAGTCGGCGAAGGCGTCGGCGATCTTGTTCTCGCCCTCCCAGAGAGCCAGCGGGATCGCCAGAAGGATGCCGAGAATCGCCTCGCCCGTGATGAGGCCCGCCGCGAACAGCAGGCCGTTGCGCGCATCGGAGGCCCTGGCCTTCCGCAGATCAGCGGCGGGCGGAGAGTCGGCGCTGTCCGGCGCGAGGAACGCGGGCCTGTCCCCGCCGCCGGCGCCGGCTGAACGCCGTTTGAACAGCAGACCCGCCGCCCACGAGAGCAGACCGCCAAAGAGAATCGGCACGGAAAGCTCCAGGGGCAGGTAAATGCCGACCGCCACCGCCAGGACCGGTGCGCGGAAGGAGCTACCCAGTGCTTCGAGAATCAGGTCGAAGATGATCACGACCACCGCGATGCCCATGCCGATGGCGACGATGTCCCACGGCAGGCTCCGGGTGAAGACGCCCTCGGCCACGGACTGCATGAGCGTGGCCTGGGGCGCTTCCAGCGGCTCCTGGCCTTCCACGGTCAGGTCCCCGATGCCGTAGGCGGCAAGGAGGGCCGAGAGGATCGGCGCCATGACCAGGGCCGCGGCGAGCACCCCCACCGCCTGCATCACCTGCTGCTTCCACGGCGTGGCGCCGACGAGGTGGCCGGCCTTCAGATCCTGCATGTTGTCGCCGCCGATCGCCGCCGCGCAGCAGACGACGGCGCCGATGAGGATCGCCGCCGCCGGGCCCGTGGCGCTGTCCATCCCCAGCGCCAGCAGCAGAAGCGCCGCGGTGAGCAGCGTGGCGATCGTCACCCCGGAGATCGGGTTGTTCGAGGAGCCCACCAGCCCGGCCATATAGGACGCGACCGCCGAGAAGAGGAAGCCGGCGATGAGCATGACCACGGCCATGAACGCAGCGATCGCCGTGTCGCCCGTGACGTGGTTGAACACGAGAAACAGGGGAATGACCGAGATGACCAGGGCCAGGCCCACCCATTGGATGGGCGTGTCGCGCTCGGTCCGTTTCAGCTCCCCGCCCTCGCCGCCGCGCACCGCGCGATACGCGCGCAGGCTGGCGCCGATGCCGCGAATGAGGCTGCCGGCCATGCGCAGCAGGGCCCACAGCCCGCCGATGACCATCGCCCCCACTCCCAGGTAGCGCGTGCGCCGCGACCAGATCTCGTTGGCCCACTCATCTGCGTCAACGGGCCGGCCGATCTTCTCGAACGCGTCGATCGTTTCCAGCCGATCGTCCAGCGGCGCCTCGTCCTCGGCGGCGTCCCACCCGAGGTCGAAGTCGAGGGCCAGGTGCGCCACGATCTGTTCGTCGGGAAGGTCCAGCGTGCGCGCCTCGGCGATGCTCTGCTGAAGCCGGGCGATCTGCCCGTTCGTCCAGCCGGCGAGCTCCGGCGCCTCCACGGTGATCGTGGTCCAGGCCTCCGGGTCGGCCGCCCGATCCTCGATCTCATAGACCGGCCAGTCCGTGCCCGCGGCGACGAGTGGGATGGCCACGTACCAGTTGATCGCCCCGCCGAGGAAGACGAGCACGGCGATGTTGATGCCCACGATGTAGCCCACCGCCAGCAGGGCCGGTGATGCGTTGGTGCCGTAATAGGCGATCGAAGACCCCACGCGGGCGCCGCCTTCGATCACGCCCGTCCAGAGGCGCAGGCCGGCTTCGCCGAACTTGAAGAGCATGCCGATGGCGCCGCCGACGGCGATGGCGGCAATGCCCCGGCCGCCTTCGCCGGCCTTGAGCACCTCGGCGGTGGCCACGCCTTCCGGGAACTTCAGCGAGCCCTCGACGATCAGGGCCCGGCGCAGGGGAATGGTGAAGAGCACGCCGATCATCCCGCCGAGGGCGGCGATGATCGTCGTTTCCAGGTAGTTGAAATCCGTCCACGCCCGCAGGAGCACGAGGGCCGGCAACGTAAAAATGACGCCCGCGGCAAGGCTCTCACCTGCTGACGCCGCCGTCTGGACAATGTTGTTCTCCAGGATGTTGGAGCGCTTGAAGAGGCGGAGGACGGCCATCGAGATGACGGCGGCGGGGATCGAGGCCGAGACCGTCATCCCCGCCTTCAGCCCCAGGTAGGCGTTGGCCCCGGCGAGCAGGATCGACAGGACGATGCCGAGGATGATCGCCTTGACCGTGATCTCCGCCGGCGATTGCGAGGCCGGTATATACGGCTCGCCGGGCGGCGCAGCGTCGGGTTCGTTCATCGTCGGCATCGGACTCATCACGCGGCCCGCCGTTGCGCTCGCCCCTCAGGGCGGCGGCGGACCCGGCGCCCATCAGGATGTCTTCACGAATCGCCCCCGCGCGCGGTCCTTCACCACGCCGGGGAACTGGAGCACGCGGTTGTGCATCACCGCGTACACGCCGGGCGGGAGGATCTGCACCGCCAGCAGGGCCTCGACGAGGTTCTGCATCGCATCGGTGCTGCGCATCTCGTACGGCCGCATCGCGCCCGTGAACACGATCGGCACCGGCGGTTCGCTGAGCAGCTCGTGCGTCCGCTCACCCGTGGCGGGCAGCGTGTCCGTGCCGTGCACGATCACCACCCCGTCATAGGCCTCGGCCATCGTGCCGGCGGTGCGGGCGATCAGCGTGTGATCGCCGTCGGTCATCTCATGGCTGTCCTTGTTCATGAGCGGGACCCGCACGATCTCCACGCCCTCCAGCAACAGCGAGGCGAGCATGACATCCAGGACGCTGTATTCGTTGTGCAGCACGCCTTCGAGTTCGTTGTACGTCTTCTCGATCGTGCCGCCGGTCGATATCAGGGCGATGCGTTTTCGTCTCATGGCAGCATAAGGATAGCACCGGCCGCCGCTACTCGGCTTCGATCACCACGGCCAGGGTCTCGGTCCGCGGGGCCAGGCAGGCGGTCTCCGTGCAAGCCTGCCAGGTCACGGTGATCGCCGGCCGGCCCGTGATGGGCCCGGTGCGGATCAGGCGCAGCGGGAGAGCGAAGGTGCCGTGATGCGTGAACACGACGCCTTCCGGCCCGGCGAACCGGCCCCCGGTCGGATAGTGCACATCAAGTTCGATTCCCTCGCCGTCGATCAGCTTCACCTCGAGCGGAATGAGGAAGTCGAGTCCCGGTTCGTGGGCGTTGATGTGATAGCCGTCGGCGATGCGCACCGTCAGATCGAGCGTCACGCTCTGACTGGGCGCCAGCCGCACCTGATGCGGGGTGGCACTGATCTGAACAGGCATGTCCTCGTCGTTTTGCGCCGGCCTGGGCTGCTCCAGACGATCCGGATCGACATCGACGATCCGCTTCAGGGCCAGCAGCGAGGTGACCGACGCCATCGGCCGCGCCGCCAGGACATGGCTCAAGGCGCCGAGCGTGGCGACCGCATCATTCATGTGCGCTTCATCGCCGGTGAGTTCATAGAGCTCGAGAAGATTGTTGGCCATGATGCCATTGCCCGAGGGCATTGCCCCGTCATAGGTGCTCTTGACGCGCACGAAGAGATCGCCCTGGCCGGGGAGCGTGTCGAAGTACGCTCCTGCCGAGCCGTCCCGGAAGCGATGCCGTGCCCGGCGCGCCAGGTCGATGGCATCATCAAGCGGCTTGTCATCCCCCGTCGCGCGATGGAGGGCGAGCAGTCCGCGGATCATGAAGGCATAATCCTCGAGAAACGCATCGATCCTGGCCCGGCCGAGGCGGGAGGTGCGCAACAGCCCGCCGTCCGGCGCGCGCATCCTTTCGAGCACAAACGCCGCCGCCCGCCGCGCGGCTTCGATGTATCGCGGCTCAGCCAGGACGCGCCCGCCGTCAGCCATGCCCGCGATCATCAGGCCGTTCCACCCGGCGAGAACCTTGTCATCCGTCAGCGGTTGATCGCGCTTGTCCCGCGCTTCCAGCAGGGCCGCGTTGATGCGCGAGAGGCGCTGCTCGAACTCATCGAGCGGCATGCCCATGGCCGCCGCCTGCTCGTTCGGCTTGGCGGCGAGAAAGAGAACGTTCTTTGCACTGTCCTCCGGGTGGTGCGGATCGGTGAAGTTCGGCCCGGCCGTGAAGCCGTACACTTCGAGGACGAAATCAACATCATCGCTCAAACCTGCGGCATCCAGGACATCGCGGATCTGCCGTTCCGTCCAGATATAGTTGCCGCCCTCGCGGTGGTTCACCTCGGCGTCCTGGGCGCTGTAGAACGCGCCGCTGGGCGCGGTCATCTCCCGCAGCACGTACTCCAGCGTCTCCCGCACGACCCGGGCGTAATACGGATCGCCCGTGCGCTGAAACGCCTCGGCATAGGTCGAGGCGAGTTGGCCGTTGTCATACAGCATCTTCTCGAAGTGCGGCACGAGCCATTTCGGATCGGTGCTGTAGCGGTGGAACCCGCCTCCGATCTGGTCGTACATCCCGCCCATTGCCATGCGATCAAGCGTGTGCAGAACCGCCTCTCGCACCGCCGGGCGATCCCAGGCGGCCGCGACCAGGAAGTCCAGGTTCACCGGAGTGGGGAACTTGTTCGGCCCGCGCCCGAACCCACCCTCCTGACGGTCGTAGACGCTCAGAAGCTGTGTGACCGCCGTGTCGACCCAATCCGGATCAACCGGCTGCGGCTCGCCCGCAAGAGACAGATGATTCGTGACCGCCTCGGCCACGTGATCCGCCTGCTGCATCACCGCCTCGCGCTGCTGCGCCCAGTATCCGGCCACCTGCATGAGCACGCTGCGAAAGCCCGGCCGGCCGTAACGATCCTCGGGCGGGAAATACGTCCCGGCGAGAAACGGCTTGAGCGAATGCGGCTCGAGGAAGACGGACATGGGCCAGCCACCGCCGCCGGTCATCGCCTGCACCGCGGCCATGTAGATGTCATCCACATCCGGCCGCTCTTCGCGATCGACCTTGATACAGATGAAGTGCTCATTCATCACCTCGGCAATCGCTTCATTCTCGAAGCTCTCCCGCTCCATGACGTGGCACCAGTAGCAGGTGGAATAGCCGATGCTGAGGAAGATGGGTCGATCCAGCGCTCGGGCGGCGGCGAAGGCTTCCTCGCCCCACGCCCACCAGTGCACGGGGTTGTTCCTGTGCTGAAGGAGATACGGGCTCGTCTCGGCGCCGAGACGGTTGCGTCCGTGAAGGTCGGTCGGCGATTCGGCCATGGTCCCTCCGAATGAAGATGCGGCCCCCGGAACGGTCAACGGGGCGAGCAATGCGAGCAGGACGGGCAGACATGTCAGGATGCGCATGGACCGATGCTATGCCCGCCGTCGCGCGGTCACCATGATCCGGCGCTGTGCAACGGCATCTTATAAACCGGAGGTGAGACTACAGGATTCGCTGGGCGCGGGGGTACGAGCCAAGCACCTTCAACGACAGGCAATGGCTTTGCGCACCCTTGATCGCGGCGGCCATCGCGGCGTCGCGCTGGTGCCGATCGCAGTCGATGAAGAACGTGTACTCCCAGTTGGTTCGGCCGCTGGGGCGCTTCTCGATGTGACTCAGGTTGATCTGCGCATCGCGGAACACGGCCAGCACATCCACCAGCGCGCCGGGCTTGTGGACGGTGACGAACATGACCGAGGTCTTGTCATCACCGGTCGGCTCGGCCGCCTCCTTGCCGATGATAAGGAAGCGCGTGATGTTGTTGGCCTTGTCCTGAATCTGCTCGAAGAGAGGCTTGACGCCGTAGAGTTCGCCGGCCAATGTCGAACCGATGGCCGCCGCGCCCTCTTCTTCGGCCGCCTGTTGCACCGCTCGTGAGGAGCTGACCGTCGGGATGAGCTCCGCATCCGGATAGTGCCGGCCCAGCCAGCGGCGGCACTGGCCGAAGATCGGAGGCTTGGAATAGATGCGCCTGATCTCGCCCGGCGGGCAGTTGGCCAGCAGCGTCTGCCTCACGTCGATCAGGGCCTCCGCGTAGATCGCAACGTCGTGGCACTGAAACGCATCGAGCGTGTCCGTGATCCCCCCGCCGATCGAGTTCTCGTAAGGCACCAGCCCGTAGTGGCAGCGCCCGGCGGCAACTTCCTCGAACACGTGATCGATCTCGTGCAGGTCGTCGAATTCCACGGACGAGCCGAAGTGACGCGTGGCCGCGACGTGACTGAAGGAGCCCGGCGGACCCAGGTAGCCGACATACAACGGCTGCTCCAGGACGAAGCTGCCCGACATCAGCTCGCGATAGATCGCCTCGATCGTCCGATCCGGCAGCGGGCCGGGGTTGTCGGCGAGGACGCGATCCAGCACCTGCCGCTCGCGATGGGGCACATAGATCGGCCCGCCCGCGGCACGCTTGGCCTGGCCGATCTGGGCGACAATCCGGGCTCGCTCGCTGAGCGCCTCGATCAATCGCCGATCCACCTCGTCGATTCGACGGCGGAGGGTCTCCAGGCCTCCATCCCCTCGGGCCACATCGTGGATCGAGTCGTCCGGAGGCGTCTGCGGCGATTGGTGGCGCGACATGGTCGATCCTTGCCCCCTGAGGTAGCATCTGACATCGGCCGGGAATCCGCGGTGATCGAATCTCCCGGCCCGGGATTCCGAAAAAGATCCCGGATCGGACCTGTGACTCTCATGAGCGAGCTTTCCCAAGCCATTCAGAATCTTCCGCTGGCCGGTCTCATTCCGGTGATTCTGCTCATCATCGTGGGCATCATTCTCTGGGCGGCCGGGCGGCGAGTGCTGCGGGCGGGTTTCGCCGCTGCCGGCCTGATCGTCGGCGGGGCGGCGGGCTGGATGCTCGGCCACGCCGTCACTCTCGGAATCTCCCCCTGGATCAGCGCGGCGATCCTCGGCATTCTCATCGCCTGCATCGCCGCCCTGATGCACCGCGTGGCGGTCGCCGGAGCGCTGGCCCTGGTCTTCGGCATCGCCGCCCCCATGGCGGTGGTGACCGTGGCGGAGATCCAGGGAGTGGACAAATCCGTCCTTCAGCCCGTCGAGGCGCCCGCCGAACCCGGCGAGGCCCCGCCCGAGCCGGATGAACTGGACCGCTTCTTCGCCCCGGAGGAATCGGGGGGTCCGATAAACCCGATGGACCTCGGCACCGAGGCCGTCGTTGAGGAGTTCGACCTCGGGGAGCAGGCGACCGAGCAGCTTGAGCAGGCCCGCAGCTACGCCGAGCAGATCATCGCCGGCCTCCAGGCCTGGTGGGACGAAACGCCGGCGAAGCTGCGTCCGGCGATCGTCGGCGCTGCCATCGCCGGCGTCCTTCTCGGCGTGCTCTTCGGCGCCCTGGCGCCGATGCTCAGCGCCGCGGTGGTGACGGCCTTCGGCGGGGCCCTGCTCTGGCTGAGCGGGCTGCGGATCGTCCTCATCCAGGTCGGGGAGCCCGTGGCGGGCTGGCTGCCCTCCCAGGCCACCTGGCTGCTGGCCCTGTGGCTGATAATGTCCCTGATCGGGGTCGCCATTCAGTGGATGTTTCGCCCCAAGCCAGCCGATAAACCGGGCTGAGTGAGCGGCAATCCGCTCCGAGCAGACCCAATCCACCGCATCGGCCTTCGGATCGCCGCGGCGCAGGCGGGGCGTGCCTTGTGCCGGCCGACGGTCGGAGGCCGATGGCAACGAGGCCAAGCCATGTTCAGCCAGATGCTTTTCCTTGCCCAGCAGTCCCAGGGACAGCCCGCCGGCAGCGGCGCGAGCAGTTCCGCCGGAGGCGGCAGCTTCCTCGGCGGGCTCTTCGACCAGATGAACATCCTCTTCCGACCCGATGAGCTGCTCGATCAGCTCAGCCAGGTGCCGTTCATTCTCGCCGCCGTCGTGGTGACCGTGGGCATTCTCTGCGTGTTCAACGGCTACCGCTGGCACAAGTGGGTCATCGCGATCCTCGCGTTCTTCTGCGGCCTGGGGCTGGGCTACACGCTCAGCCAGCACCTGGGGCGCTCGACCGTGGTGGCCGTGGCGGTCGGCGGCCTCTGCGCCATCGTCGCCACCCCCCTGCTGCGCATCACCGTGGCCATCTTCGGCGGCATTACCGGAGCCTTCATCGGGGCCAACACGTGGACGGCCCTGGAGGTCAATCCACCCGACGCCCATTGGGCCGGAGCCGTCATCGGATTCATCGTGGTCGCCATGGCCTCCATCATCCTCTTCCGCCTCGTGGTGGTCCTGTTCACGAGCGTCGGCGGGGCGGTGATGGCCATCTGCGGCGGGATCACCCTCCTGCTGCACGTGCCCGCCTGGGAGGGCGCGGTGCGCGAGAGCCTCACCGCCAACGAGATGCTCGTTCCCATGCTGCTGCTGGTGGCGACCGTGAGCGGATTCGTCATCCAGGAGAGCCGCCTCCGCGCCGGCGGCGTGAAGATCCTCCAAGCCGAGGGGAAAGACGACGAGTGAGGGCGCTCCCGTTGACGCGCAGCGTGGGATCGGGACGTGGGGTCGTCTGAGGCGAAGCGGAAGGCCAGGCGGCCTTTGAAGATCCAGCCCGCGCCGCGCGGGGCAAAAAGAATCCCGCAAATCCGGAAAATCGCCCTCGGCCACGACCGCGTTTGTGCGCACAGATTCGTCAAAGGGGTTTAGCTTGTGCGCACAAAACGGGCGCCCGGAATCATCCGCCGGCGGCGCAAAGGCCCCTGGCGCAGCCAAGAGGGCCGTAATGCGTCTTTCTCCGCGTCGCGTCGAGCACATGACGGAACACCCCTCGTGGAGAAAAAAACGAGCGCACCCCAATAGGGGCGTGCGTCCACGTTTGTGCGCGCACTTCGCGTCCCGAGAGCAGGTGGCACGGCGCTCCGCGCCGTGCGGCGCCGATCCGCCAGCGATCGCGGCGGCCCCGATTCCGGGGGCGAAGTCGGCCGCGCGGCGCTAACGAGGGTCTGGGGTCGCGCGCCGTGCCCAGGGGAAACGGTGCCTGGCACCGTTTCCTCATGGCACCGTTTTCTCAGGGGTCCTTCCGGCGGCGGGGGCCGGCCGTTTAGCCGCGACCCCCAGGGGAGCGCTTCGTCAGCCTGTTGAAGAAGATCCACCGAGCCGGAAACGGTGCCTGGCACCGTTTCCATCGTCTCCAATCTGGAATCGGAGTTGCCGCAATCTGCAGCGCAGCGGAAAGCCGCGCGGCCTTCGAGGACTCAGACCACGGCACCCGGCGATCATTCATCGCTTGTGCGCTTCCCGCCACTCCTGGAAGCTCATCCAGCGGTTGGCATCGTCGCTCACCAGCCAGCCGTCAACCGAGGTCTGTGCGTCGAGGCGGATCAGCAGTTCACCCACCTTCCTCCGCCTGACCTCCCCCTGACCCACGTGAACGTACAGTTCCCGGCGAAGGTCGTCGGCGCTGAACGGGCGATCCGCGAACAGCTTCGGACCATGAGCCCGGCGGCCCCGGATGACATCCGGGAGCGTTCGCTCGGTCTGCGTTGGCGTGAGGAGGCCGAACTTCAGAGCCGCCATCGCGATGACGAAGCCTACGGCCACCCCGCCCAGATGCGCCAGATGTGCAATCCCGTCCCCGGCCCGCACCGTGCCCAAGAGATCAAGCACGACGTAGGACGCGACAACCCAGTAACTGGCCAGCCGGAATATTCCGAAGCGGAAGAGCACGTACCAGAACATGGTGATGTCGTTGAACAGGTAGAAAACAACATAGAAGCCGACGATACCGAAGATCGCGCCGCTGGCTCCGAGTAGTGGAATGTCATAGAAAATTCTCTCGCACGCGGCGGCAGCCAGACCCGCTCCGAGCCACAGCGGGACATAGAGCACGTTTCCGACCTTCGCGCAGACCGCGTTGCCGAACACCCACATGAAAACGAGGTTCGCGGCGAGGTGAAACACATCCCAATGCAGAAACATGTGCCCCAGCCAGGATAACGGGTGCTCGTTGACTAACGACGATATGGATAAGAAGCTGCTAAACGGATCGCGGTCAAAGATGCCGGACGGATGACCATCGATGCCGAGAATGAACCGCTCCGCACTGGTGGGCTCGCTCCATTGCATCACAAAACAGATGGCGATGAACAGCATCATGACCCAGTTCATCCAGGGCCATCGCGCCATCGGGACGTCCACCGCGACCGGAAACAACATTTCCTAAGTCTATCAATACCTTGTCTCGCCCACATGTCTGAAATCAGATCCGATGCGACATCACCCGACCGTCAGGGACAGTTTCCAGTTTCAACAGTCAGGAACAGTTGCGAGTTTCTGCTGTCTCGAACGGGGGGTGCCGTGGTCCGGAGCGAAGCGAAAGGCCGCGCGGCCTTCGAAGACTCAGACTGCGGCACCGCGCTGCACGGGCGAGACGCCCGTGCCACCGGCGGAAACGGTGCCTGGCACCGTTTGCTGTGTTCTGATTCACGGCGTCAGCGGCTCGAGGCCGTCCGCCGGCGCCGTCGCGATCATTTCCGCATCCTGCGTGACGGCGTCGGCTTCTTCCAGCAGGCCCTGGCTGAAGATCGGCAGGAGGACGACGGCCAGGGCCGCGAGCACCGCCGCCACCCGCGGCCAGGCGGCCGGGGCGCGCTCGATCGTCTCGCTCCGCGCGCTGGGGGCGGCGAGGATCGGGTATCCCACCAGTTGCAGGTAATACCAGGCGCTGACAGCGCTGTTCAACGCGGCGATGACCACGAGGGCGATCTGCCCCGCCTCGACGCCGGCGATGAACAGGTACAGCTTGCCGATGAACCCCAGCAGCGGCGGGAAGCCCAGCAGCGAGCCAGCGCAGAGGGCCATCGCCCACGCCATCGCCGGATGACGCTGGCGCAAGCCGGCCAGATCGTCCAGCGACTCGATCTCCTGCCCCTGCCGCTCCAGGCCGGCCAGCACCGCAAACGCGCCCGTGTTCATGAAGCCGTACACCAGCAGATAGAACAGCACCGCGTTCAGCCCCAGGCCCGGGCCGGCGATGATGCCGATGAGCATGTACCCGCTATGGGCGATGGAGCTGTAGGCGAGCATCCGCTTCACCGACTTCTGGAGCAGGGCGCCGACATTGCCCAGGGTCATGGTAAGGACGGCGACCATCCACAGGGCCGTCATGATCGGCTGGGGAAGACCTCCATCGCTCCATCCCATCGTCGTGAGCAGCAGGATGAGGGCCAGCATGCCCGCGGTCTTGGGCACGAAACCGAGGAACGCCGTCACCGGCGAGGCGGCGCCTTCGTACACGTCGGCGGCGTAGAAGTGCAGCGGAACCGCCGCGATCTTGAACGACACGCCCAGGATCGCCAGGATCATGCCGACGATCCCGATCACGTTGATGCCGCCGCCGCTTGCCTGCTCGGCGAACGCATCGCGGATCTCGGTGAGGACGATCGTGCCGGTCGAGCCGTAGATCAGGGCGAAGCCGTAAAGGAACGTCGCCGCCGCCAGCGCCCCGAGGAAGAAGTACTTCACGCTGGCTTCCTGCGCCTTGGCCGACGCCCGGCTGATGGCGATCATGATGTACGTCGGCAGCGAGGCAAGCTCGAGTGCCAGGAACAGCCAGATCAGATCGTTGGCGTTGCAGCAGAGCATCACGCCGATGAGGCTCAGCAGGAAGAACGCGTAAAACTCGCCGCGGCTGGTGCGAAGCGGGTCGAAGCTCAGCCGCCCGGCATCGACATCGGCCTCCAGGCGCCGATCGATGAGCCCGACGCTGACCATCGTGAGGATGATGCCGACCAGGCAGACCATCATCTTCACGTACTTGCCCAGCAGGGGCATGAGCAGCTCGGCGTGCGCGATGTGGTCGCCGCGATAGAGGAAGGGCGTGATGACGAAGCCGGCGGCGAGGAACAGGCACGTCACCGCCGGCAGCAGGTCGCGCACCGTCTTGCGGCGCGACAGACCCATGACCGAAAGCACGACGGCGCCGGCGAAGAGGACGAGCTCGGGGATGATGAACCAGAGCTTGTCAGCCATCGGCGCGACCCTCCTCGTCGGTCGAGCCGGCCTCGACCAGCGTCAGTCCCTCCAGTTCCGCCGGTGGCTGCTCCTCGACCATCTGCACCGCGGTCACCTTCTCCGGATAAACCGCCAGCATCTGCTCGATGGCCGGCTCCATCGCGTCGGTGAACACGGCCGGCTGGAATCCGATGTAGAGGCAGACGACGGCCAGGGGCGCGAGGACGCAGATCTCGCGCCGGGTCAGGTCGGCGGGCAGGACCGAGTGATGATGGGCATCATCGTGCGCCGGCTCCTTCAGCGGGCCGAACACGACCTTGCCCACCATGATGAGCAGGTACATCGCGGCGAAGACCATCCCGATCGCCGCGATCGCCGCATACCACGGCCCGAGCACGCCCGGATAGACGGCCGCATCGGCGCTGGCCGTGAACGCGCCGATCAGACATAAGAACTCGCCGACGAACCCGTTCAGGCCCGGCAGGCCGACGGATGAGAGCACGAAGAACACCATGAAGAACGCCCAGACGGGCATGCGCTTGCTCAGCCCGCTGAGCTTCGTCATGTCGCGGGTGTGGTAGCGCTCGTAGATCATGCCCACGAGGAAGAACAGCGCGCCGGTGCTCAGGCCGTGGTTGAGCATGTAGAGCACCGAGCCCTGCACGCCCATGGGATTGAGAGCGAAGAGGCCGAGCACGCAGAAGCCCAGGTGGCTCACCGAGGAGTACGCCACGAGCTTCTTGATGTCATCCTGCACCCAGCAGATGAGGGCGGCATAGAGGATGCCGATGATCGATATCACCGCGATAAGCGGGGCGTACTCGACGACCGCATCGGGCACCATCGGCAGCACGAAGCGGTACAGGCCGTAGGTGCCCAGCTTCAGCAGCACGGCGGCGAGGACGACCGAGCCGGCGGTCGGCGCCTCGGTGTGGGCCAGCGGGAGCCACGTGTGCAGCGGGAACAGCGGCACTTTCACCGCGAACCCCGCCATGAGCGCCAGGAGCACCCACGCCTGCTGCGTCGCCGTGAACTGCGTCGAGGCGAACTCCGTCAGCGCGGGAATATCGAACGTCCAGAAGCCGAACCCCTCGATCGGCGAGGCGGCGTGCTGCCAGGCGATGTAAATCAAACCGGCCAGCGTGATCATCGAGCCGGTGAACGTGAAGAGGAAGAACTTGATCGAGGCCTTGGCGCGATTCTCCCCGCCATAAATGGCAATCAGGAAGAACATCGGCACGAGCGTGAACTCGAAGCAGATGTAGAAGAAGACCAGGTCCCGGGCCAGGAACACACCCACCATGGCCGCCTGGAGCATGAGCATCCAGGCGTAATACTCCTTGATGCGGCTCGTGATCGCCGAGAACGAGCCGGCCATGCACAGCGGCATGAGCAGCGTGGTGAGCAGCACCAGCAGCATGGAGACGGAATCGGCGTGCATGTTCAGCGAGATGCCGAACATGGTCAGCCAGGATGTTCCGCCGTCCAGGCCGAACCCGCCTTCGCCCCACTGGCCGAAACCGATGGCGAGGATGACGCTGATGATGAAGGTGATTGAAGAGGCGAAGAACGCCACCCACTTCGCCCGGCCGACGGGCGAGAAGGAAACCGCAGCAGCGCCGATGAGCGGGATGATCAGCAGAAGCGCCGGCGTCATCAGCCCTGCCCTCCGAATAGCTGCGTGAGCAGTGCCCGCAATTCCTCGGTGTATTGCACGATCAGGGCGATAAGGGCGATGCCTCCGGCCATCCACGCCCCGTAGGACTGGAGAATCCCGTTCTGAAGCGGCTGGAACGCCCGACCCAGCCACCGCGGGAAGCGGCCGATGCCGTCGATCACCACCAGGTCCAGCAGGTACCGGTCGACGAAGTAGAACGCGTAACCGATCACCCACAGCGGGAAGCGGATGAACGCGTGATACAACTCATCCACGTACCACTTGTTCTCCATCGCCATGGGCAGCCACCGCGCGATGGGGTTGGCGAGCATGGCCTGCTTCAGATCGTCGGCCGCCTTGCGCCTGGCCAGGTGGAAGTACCACGCGATGGAGATGCCGGCCAGCGTGGTGATGCTCGCCACCCAGGGCATCCAGGTGTGCGGGTTGTCCCAGAATCCCGCGTGCGTCTCCCCGTGTGCGGCATGGACTATTCCGGGGGCAGCGGTCGAGCCCGCCACCATCTCCTCGCCCCAGCCGTTGAGGAAGAGCCAGATGGAGGCGATCGCGCCGGCGGTGATCACGAGCAGCGTGAAGTTGATGGCAAAGCGCGGTGCGTGCGGCCGGGCGTGGCCGGCGTCTTCGCCATGCGCCTCATCGCCCATCTCGTAGCGCACCGGCCCGGCGCAGACGCGGAACCAGACGCGGAACGTGTAATAGGCGGTCAACAGCGCCGTGACGACCGCAATCACACCCAGCGCCGTATAGCCCGGGCCGTGCGCGATGAACGCCTGGGCCATGATCGTGTCCTTGGAGTAGAACCCGCTGGAGATGAACGGGAATCCCACCAGGCACAGGCAGGCGTAGAGCATGGTGTAGCTGACGATCCGCCAGCCGGGCATGTGCCGCAGGCCGGAGACCTTCCGCAGGTCGATCTGGCCGGCGAAGCCGTGCATGACCGCCCCGGCGGTGAGGAACAGCACGGCCTTGAAGAAGGCGTGGGTGAAGACATGGTACGCCCCGCCGAACGTCGTCATGAGGCCGATGCCCATGAACATGTAGCCGAGCTGGCTGACGGTCGAGTAGGCGAAGATGCGCTTGATGTCGTATTGCGCCATGCCGATCGTCGCCGACAGCAGCGCCGTGAGCCCGCCGATCCAGGCCACGGTCGGCAGGGCCAGCGGGTGCAGCGCCTCCAGCAGCGGGAACATGCGGGCCAGCAGGTAGACGCCGGCGGTGACCATGGTCGCGGCGTGAATGAGCGCGCTGACCGGCGTGGGGCCTTCCATCGCATCGGGCAGCCACACGAAGAGCGGGATCTGCGCGCTCTTGCCGAACGCGCCGAGCATGAACAGGAACGGGATGGCCTTGATATACCAGCCCCCGGATTCGCCGTCGGCGTTCACGCCCGCCTGGATCTGGTCGAAGATGCCCGTGCCTTCGGCGTTGACGTACTCGACCGTACCGAAGTAATGCCAGGTGAGATAGAGCCCCAGGGCCAGGCCCAGGTCGCCGATGCGGTTGACGATGAACGCCTTCTTCGCCGCCTCGACGGCCGAGGGCTTGTGATAGTAATAGCCGATGAGCCAGTAGGAGGCGAAGCCCACGCCTTCCCAGCCCAGGTAGAGCATGAGCAGGTTGTCGCCCATCACCAGGCTGCTCATGGCGAAGACGAACACGCTCACCCCGGCGAAGAACCGCGCGTAGCCGCCCTTCAGGTCGCCCTCCATGTACTCGCTGGCATACAGCGCGATCAGCGCGCTGAGACCCGTCACGAACAGCATCCAGAGAAGCGTGAGCCGATCGACGTAGAGCGAGAAGTTGGCGATGAACGTGCGTGCCGATTCCCCTTGCCCCCACTCGAGGTGGAACCAGCGGAACAGCTCGATGGTGACCGGCTCGGTGTAACTGAGATAGAGCGCGAGCGTGACGAAGAACCCGCCGCCGATGAACGCGACGGTGATCCAGGCCGGAAGCTTGTTTTTGATGCGCAGCGCCGCGCAGAGGCCGCAGAGCACCATCGAGATCAGAGGCAGCCAGAGAATCCACCCGGCCCACGCCATGGTCTGGATCGGCGCGGCCAGAGGGAACGCCGCTTCACCTGCCGGCGCGAGCGCCAACGGCAGCGGCAGCGAACCTGAATGCGCCAGCAATTCCAGCATCAGTCCTTCAGCTCCGACCACGCCTCAGCGCTGAGCGTCTCCTTGCGGCGATACAGCAGCACGATGAGCCCCAGGGCCAGGGCGGCCTCTGCCGCCGCCACCGTGAGAACGAAGATCACGAACACCTGCCCCGAAACGTCCAGGTGAAACCGGCCGAAGGCGATCAGGGCGATCGCCGCCCCCTGGAACATCAGCTCCGTGCACAGGAACATCAGGATCATGTTCCGCCGCGTGAGGAAACCGACGAGCCCGATGACGAACAGCGCCGCGCTGGTGAGCAGGAAATGACCCAGCGTGAGCTGGGAGAGCGGCTCAACCATGGCCAGGGCGGTTGGCGTCATCCTCCACCTCCCCGCGGCGGGGCCGGCTCATCGTGATGGCCCAGGCGACGCAGGCCCGCCGCCTGACGCTTCTCATCCTCCGTCAGCTCGATCTGCCGCCGGGCGAGGATCACCGCCCCGAACATCGCCATGAGCAGGATCACCCCGGCCAGTTCCAGCGAGACGGGGAACTTGAGGATCAAACCCAGCCCCACGCTCTGCACGTTCTCCGGCATCGCCTCCTCGGCCAGGGCCAGCGTCTTCGGCTCGCCGCTGGCCAGGCGGTAGTGAACCGTCGCCGACCCGTCCGCGGCCACGGTCAGGATCGGCTGCTCTTCGCCCCATCCAAGCGTGATCTCTTCATCCCCCCCCTCGGCGATGAGCTCCTTCAGCCGCTCGGGCATGCGGGTCAGCTCGTTCCACGCCTGCACCTGGGCGGTATAGGCATCCGGCCCCTCGAGCTGGCCCGCCCCCTGGAAGATCATGCGGCTGAGCAGGGCCAGGAGGATGAAGCCGACGACCGCCCCCGCCGCCGGCTCACGCGGGAACAGGTCATACTCGGCCTGACCCGTCGGGTTGTCCGGGTCCGGGGCCTGCTGGGCCAGCATCAGCACGAACAGGTACGTGATGAGGATCGCCCCGGCGTAGACGATGATCAGGGCGAAGGCCAGGAACTCCGCCTCTAGCAGCAGGAACAGCCCGGCCGACGCCAGCACGACAAGGACGAAATACAACGCCGCGTACACCGGCTTCGTGTGCGTGATCATCCTCACCGCCGAGGCGACGGCCACCAGGCTGAACATGATGTAGAACACGCCCGGCCGCGCGCCGACCTGGCCCGGTGCGATCGACTCGGCCGCGCCGATGACAAGCCAGCCGAACGCCCCCAGCCCCAGCAGAATGCCCGCCACCGCGGCCAGCCGCGTCCCGGTACCGGCGGCGCGTGGGCGGCGCACGAGCAGATACAGCCCCAGAGCACCCAGAACGCAGACTGCATAGAGGATCGCTGGAGACATCCACGCCCTTACCGCTGCTCGCCGAGACCGGCACCGTGCCCAACCGCGCCTCATCGCAGCGAGCCGTACCTGCCGCCCCAAACGGATGGGGCAGAATAGGCACCCTCGGCCCTTGCCGCAACCGGCCGGAAGGGCGCCCTCCCGCGCCCCTGCCGGCGCGGGCGCCGCCAACCGATCCGGCTATAGCGGATCTTCGTATCCGGTAATGATGCCCCACCCCCGTCGCGCCGGCGCGTCTGGATCAGCTTCTCCGTGCTCGCCGTGTTGAATCTCAACTTCCGGGGGCGGCTCACGTGCTGCTTGCGCTGCGCTCCGCCCGCATCCACCCGCACTCCGGACAGCCCCTTCCGAGGGCCACCCCCGGCCCCGGAAGTTGCCCGCGCACGTCGTAGTCACACCGCGGACAGCGGTCGAGCTTCACGAATCGCTTCAGCTTCTTTCCGATCCGGAACGCCACCACGAGCAGCCAGATGAACCAGGCGAAATGGGGAAGGGCCACGAACAGCATTCGTAGCACGGCGGCCAGCATCTCGTACATGATCTCGTCACCCCCCGCAATGAGCGCCGCTGGATCCCAGATGCGGCCAACGAGCCACCAGGCAAGCGCCACACTATGCAGCATAACCCCTACCCAGAGCAGCCAGCGCCGGTGATGCTCGCTGATAAGGCTCCGGTCGAAGTACGCATCGGCAGCCCGGGCCAGATCACAACCGGCGAAAAGCACAGCGAAGTAGACAAGGGACAGGAGCACGATGCTCATCGTCGAAGCCACACCGATGTATTCCTGGACCATGCCACCGACCTCGGTCACCGACACAAGCCAGTACACCGACCACAACGGCGTCGAGATGCATTCCGCTGCGAAGTAGGCAATGAGCACAATGACCAGCCAGCGCTGCACCGACCAACGCCTCACGCGGAGGATGCGCACAACGCCCATCAGGGCCAGCGGTGCGATCACCCAGCCGGTTACTTCGAGGGCAAAGATGCTCCACGCCCACCCGCCGCTGCCGGGGCTGAGAATCTCCACCATCAGCGCCCGCCCCACAACGACGAGAAGCCAACTCGCGAGCATCGTGATCATCGCCCAGCGCAGCAGATCCAGCCCGCCCGCCAGACGCTCAGCGTTCGATCGCAGCTCGACGAACCCTCCGGTCGACTCTGCCACAACCTCACTGCGCTCATCGGCCGATTCGCTCATGACGCTGCTTCCCGATTCCACCCGCACTCGGGACACCCGGTCGCCCCCGGAAGCTGCCCGCGCAGATCATAGCCGCACTTCGGACAGCGGCCGCGCTTGATGCGGATCAGGCGGCGCAACACGAACGGGCCGGGGACGAGCAGCCAGAGGATGATCGCGTAGAACAACGTATTGATGGCGAAGCCGGGCCAGAGGGGAAACAGAGGGAGGTAGTCCCAAAGCACAATACGCCCATGAGCTGGCCGAAACGCCTGGGGTATCATGAGCGCGTAGCGATAATGGCTGTCTCCTTCGACCGGGGATCGGAAATCTCCACGGAGCGAACGGCAGGGCCACCCAGCCTCCAGAACGCTGAACCATGCCATGTCGAAATACTCAGCTTCTGGCGACATGTCAGGCTCGTACACCGCGCTGAACTCAACCCAACCTGTTCGAGATTCTGCACTCACGTAAAGGCGTGCCGGTTGGAGCTTCCGCGGGACAGTCCAAGAGGCATGCAGTAGGTCACTGGCTGGATTTCTGCCGACAACTATGAGGTCCTCCCCTTCATAGTCCATCCGCATGGGCCAGGCAACCATACACCCCCACGCGACGGCGACGTTCACGATCGCACCCACCAACAGAAACACGATCACCTGCGTGATGATCTTCCCGGGCCGGAGCCGTCCGCGTCGCCTTTTCCGATCGCCGCCCATGCCTACATGGTATCATGCCGCATCGAGGAGCACGGCAGGATGCGTCGAGCGCCCCCGGAAGCGATACCCACCATTCCGCGGGCCCGGGTCCGATTCAGGTCGCGATTGTTGCGTTTTCGCAACCCGCTTCGAGCCGCGGGTCGGATCGGTACAATCCGCCGTATCTCGCATCAAAGGTGACGTCATGCAAACGACCGCACTGCTCGCAAAGCTCGCCGCATTCCTCCCAGCCACCTTCCTGTTGGCGCAGATCAGCGTTGCCCAGGAAGCCGAGCAGGCAACACCACAAGAGCCGCCTCCGACCGCAGGCTGGCTCGTCTATGAGGTTTACAACTCCGAGGGCATCGATGCCGCCATCACGAGATTCCGCGAGTTGCTGGCCGATGAGTCCGGCGAGCACGCCTTCCTCGAGCGGGAGTTCATCACCATCGGCTCCTCCATGATGCTGGGGCGGGGCAAGCGCGATGATGCGATCAGGTTCCTGCCGCTGGTCGTGGAGAAGTTTCCCGAATCGTCGATGGCGTGGTTCGGACTGGGCAGCGCGCATCTGGCGTTCGGCGACAAGGACCAGGCCGTGGCCTGCATCACCAGGGCCGCCTCACTCGACCCGGCGAGCACGCACCTCGACTGGATGCGCCGCCACCTCGATTCCCTGATGGATGCCGCGAAGCGCAACTACGAAGGGCCCGGCGACTTCGAGCCGGGCGAGGTCATGCCCATCACCGGGCCGTATCTGGGCCAGGACCCGCCGGGCAAAACGCCCAAGCAGTTCGCGCCGGGGATCGTCGGCTCACCCATCAATGAGTTCTCCATCACGTTTTCGCCGGATGGAAAGGAGATCTACTTCTCACGGGCTCGTGTAGGCGTGCTCGTCTGCCGCTGGACCGATGAAGGCTGGACCGCGCCGAAGCTGATGACGCTCAATCCCGAGGGTGATGCCGATGAGCCGAGCGTCGCGCCGGACGGCAAGACCATCCTCTTCAACTTCCGCAATCGCGCCAAGGGGCAGAACGAGCGCATCATCCACATCGCCCCGCGCGCAGGCGACGGCTGGGGCGAACATAAGGAACTGTTCAGCGGCATGTACGCCACCCAGACCCGGAGCGGAACGATCTATTACACCATCATCACCGGCCGGCCCGATTACGGTGTCATCGGACGCGTCCAGCCGACCGCCGAGGGCGGGTATACCGAGGCTGAGGTGATCGGCGGCGGCGTGAACACCCCCAGCCTCGATGCACATCCCTGGATCGATCCCGATGAGCGCTTCCTGATCTTCGATTCCAACCGCCCCCCCGGAACCCCCGGAAGCGCACCCGGCCCGACATACAACTGCCTGTACATCTGCTTCCGCAGCGACAATGACACGTGGGGCGAGGCGATCTGCCTCCACGACCACCTGGACATCCCCCGCTGGGTCGGCCAGTCGTGCCTCTCGCCCGATGGCAAGTACCTGTTCTATTCCTACCTCGACGACATGTACTGGGTCAGCGCCGAAGGCCTGCTGGACCTCCGCGGCGAATGATCGGGCACGCGCGCAAAAAGGGCCGATCCGTTGACCGGCCCTTTTCTCTCAGTTGCACCTGCCAGCGTACACCCTGGCCGGCTGCGCATCCGTGCGGCGTTCAGCGTCGGCGGCGCCTCAGCGCCAGACCGGCCAGACCGAGCAGGGCCAGGCTCGCCGGGGCGGGGACGTAGCCCGTGAGCTGGAACATCTGGTCGCCCACACCCGTGTGGAACTGGAAGGTCGACCCGCTGAACTGGGCCATCGTGCCGTCGCCGGGCGTCAACACCGAGGACTGCCCCACCTCCCAGCCGTTGCCCGAGACACCGATCCAGTAGATGGTGTTGGCCTCCAGGAGGATCGGGTCGAACTCGAAGGTGTGCTTGTACTGCTGGACATTGCCGCTGTTGTCGACGGAGATGTTGTCAACGTCCTGATCCCATGCCATGAACACAGCGCCGGGGTCCCCGGCACCGTTGTCCAGAAGGATCTTGAGGTGGTAGTCGCCTGCCGGCGAGTCGGTGTACGTCGTGAACATGTGGATGTCCGTGAGGTACATGTTCACATCGAAGATCACCTGTTCGGCGAAGTTCTGGCCGCCCGTCGTGTTCGCCCAGTTTCCGCCGTGGGTGCCGGTCGCGGGACCGTAATCCCAGATGAGGTCCGCAGTCACGCTGCTGGTGCACACCAGAACAGCGACTGCGGCCGCCTTTTTCAGATCCATCAACATGTCATTTCCTCCATTCTTCGGTTCAGCTGATCCGAGGTACTTGCCGTGGGCATCGGCGCAGTCATCGCCGGCGTGCGCGCCGCCGCCCTCAGACTGAGATCACATCACGTAGGGGCCAAGGGCGCTCCTTTCACCGCCTCACGCAGGCGGCAGGCGCCCTCTCTCTTCAGGCGTACCGTAACCCCGGACCGATTCCTGTGCCCAGTATCATGGTCTCCAGGGCCGCCGTCAAGAAACAAATCGACCATTTTTGTACCGAGATTTCCCATTTTGACCTCCGCCGGACTTCGACGCCGGGCCCCTGCCGATGATCTACCCCCTCTCCAAGCCCTGCCAACGGAGTTTTTGGCTCTCCCAGGACTTCATCTGCCTCCCACCGGGCCGCTTTTCTGCGCCGAACCGCCCCGTGGCAGCCGCCGCGGGGTCCGAGCCGCCAGGGATCGGTTGCTCGGCCGTCCCGCCGATCGCTTCAGAGCTCTTGACACCCCCTCCCCGTCAGCCGCGTCAACCCGCTGCTTCCGTTTCCCGATTCCACCCACACTCCGGGCAGCCACTTCGGGGGGTCCCGCGCAGATCATACCCGCATTGGATGCAGTGCCCTCGCCTCTTGCGGATCTGACGGCGAACCACTCCGGGCGCGGCGAATGGGAGCCACAGCAAAACCGCATAGAAGAGCGTGTTGATGAGGAAGCCCGGCCACAGGAGGGCAAGAGGAAGCCGACGCTGAAACACCCAACCCCCGCGGCCCAATGGCGCGCGGGGCGGAGCCAATCCGCTTTCAAGATGCCCGTGGGGACGGTCCGGCCAGTGATCTAATGTCCCTCTCCCCTCAGGCATCATGTCGTAGAGACACCAATGCATCGATCGGAATGGCGCACCAGAACTGAACCACACGTGCCGGTACAGATCCAGCCCCCATGCGCCCGCGAATGAATCTCCCACCCACCGGCCTTCCGGTTCCGGCCCGTGACCATCACTCATCATCACGCTCAGGCCGGGGCCACAAAAGAGCCACCCCCCATCCGGCCGATGTGGCCAATCGTCAGGCACACGCCGAGGCCATTGGTCGACCTCGATGATCGCTCCATCATCGGTCTCGGATCGGAGCGCACACCCCCACGCCACAGCCACGTTAACGACCGCGCCCCCGGAAACGAGCAGCAGAAACGCGATCACCTGCGTGATGATCTTCCGCAGCCGAAGCCGCCTGCGATGATCGGTCCGATGGCCGCCCATGCCCACATGGTATCACGCCGCATCGAGGAAGCGCATCCCTCTTAGCTCCTCCGTGCTCTCTGTGCCCTCTGTGGTGAGTCCTATCTGCCGGCTGACATCGTACTTGCCGTGCGCAGCCGGAGGCAGCGAGAAGTCACTTCCGGCCACGTTCATCTCCTCCAGGTAGCGGTCGCGCAGCTCACGGGCAGCCGCGATGTACTTCGGATCATGCTTCTTCCGCGGACGCACCTTCCGCTTGCGCTTCGGCTTGCCCATCTCTTCTTCCGGGGGCGGGTCCGGGGGTGCATCGGCGCGTTCGATGTACCTCACTCCGCCGCGTGTGATGACCGCGGCCTGCCAGACATGTGAATTCGCGGCGGTCACGCCGGGCGGCCGGATCATCGATCGCTGGCAGGTGGCCACGGCCATCCCGGAGCTGACGGAGGCGATCAGGTCGGTTCGCCGGCCCCGGACGGTCGTGCTCGAGGAAGGACCGCTGGCGGACTGGCT
>Ga0272441_10004262_pt1 | contig 26217 bp, 31 predicted proteins | sample SSMProp6N_FD_193582 | JGI IMG/M metagenome (GOLD analysis project Ga0272441, IMG submission 193582) | Marine sediment archaeal communities from Little Sippewissett salt marsh, Falmouth, MA, United States - SSM-Prop-6N | ecosystem: Environmental > Aquatic > Marine > Wetlands > Sediment ...
TGCTGTATCTGTGAAAAAATTCGTTGCTATTAATGTACTTTTAGTAGGGGTGGCAATGGCTATGGGGAATAACGAAAAGAAGCTCATTCAGAGGATGTCTGAATGGTGAATTAAGGAGGGGGGTATATCTTCTGTTTCCGGTTCCGAAGAATCAGCCAGCAATTTATCCTGTTCTGACCGGAGAATGGCCTGAACACTTTTCAGACTGGGTCGTGGAGTGTAGGACAATGCACGTTTACATGCCTCTTCAAGACGTTGCGGAGAATACTTGTCTGTCAGTTTCAGGAGTGCCATACAGGATTTGTATCCCTGCTGTTCGACCTTATGTCTGGTAAGAAAAAATTGTGTCATCGCTGTTTCATGTGGGTAAGTTAAAGTGCAACTGCCCCAGTCTCAAATAGATCATCGTCGTAAAATTCTTTGTATTCCTGTATCCTCTTGCACTCTTCTTGAGGGATTGAATACTGCTATTCAACCCTTCCAGAATTCCATTTGTGATCTTGGAATCGATGAAATTGATCACGCCATTCCAGTGCTTTTTGATCGTTTTTGCCGCCTTGATTACTGGTTCCATTTTTGAATGGCTGCCCCTTGTCTTCAATACTCCAGAACGACTGAAGACTTACTTTGATATTGTACGCCCGTGATGTCCTCAGGTTCATATCTTTCAGGGTTCCCAGTTTCTTTTTCTGCTTCTTTGTGAGGCGCGACTGATTTTTCAGCCAGATGTATCTGGTTTTTTTAAGGAGGACATTCTCAGCCTGTTCCTCTCTTCTGACCTGATCTACAGCTTCATTCATGATTTTCATGATGTGGAATTTGTCATATGTGATATCTCCATCTGGGAAATTATCTTCAATACCACGAATGAATGCAGGAGACATGTCACAGCAGAACTGGGAGATATTGGCAGGAATTCCTTGTTGTTCTAAGAAATCCGATTTAAACCTGCTGACCGTTGCTGCATCCTTTCCTTCGGTGAGATAAATGACCTTTGACGTAGCCAGATCTGCAACAACTGTGATATATCGATGGCCTTTCCTGCATGACGTTTCATCAATTCCTACCGATGATACATCTGAGAAATCTTCCCGTTCTCTTGCTTCTTTTACATAATGTTCTATTACCCGCCAGATTTGGGTGTCATGCTCTTCCAGAAGTTCTGCGATATGTGAAACTGGCATTTTCTGTGCCATGAGAACAATGATGCTGTCCATAAGAAGAGTAAATCCACTTTTTTTCCTTGCCCACGGGACTTTAACCAAGTGAATTCCACAGTCCTCACATTCAACACCAGGTACCCGACAGTGAAGATAGCATTTATGCTGGAAAAAATTCAGATGTCGCCAGGTCTTCTCTGAGGTGTCGTATGCTTTACACTTGGATTTGCCGCATTCTGGGCATTCAAACTCAGAACCGGGGATGAAATCTACCCAGAGATCCAGACGCTTTTCCTCTGGACAAATTCAATGCGATCAATGAACCAGGGATCCTGAATGTTGAGGGCAAGTTGGAAGAGCTCTTTTTCCATCGAAAGGCACCAAAGAAAATGGGTTACCAAAGATAGTGAAAATTGTTATCTCTACCCACACGGAATAGCGAAGAGCCAAAAAATTTGACCACGGTGTACGTATTCGGACCAATTTTCCGTGCCCATTTTTTGAACCGTTCGCCGTCCCAGGTGACATACTTCCTGTGATTTTCCGGCATATGCTCAGGAATTGTGCTATACTGAACAGAATGCCCATGAAGCCGTGGATGGGAGGCAATACGTGTGCCCTGATAAAACACCTCCACAATGTTCCTGGTGATACGAACATCCACCTTATGTTTGATGTATTCGTAGGGGCACGAGTAGTTCTTGTTCTCAACGGTGATGTGGTAATTGTATTGTACAGTAGCAATCTTCCATGTTGCAGGTTCAAATGGCCGTTCCGGCAACGAAAGAAGATATATCTTCTCTTCTTCGAAATGAGATGCTCTGCACCCTTCTTTCTTCTGGAATTCCTTGTTGTTGTATTCGATGAGTTTTTCACGAATCGCTCCATTCAGTTCACGCAGTGAAAGAAACTGCTGATTCCTGAGTGCAGCGATGATCCAGGTTGATGCAATTCCTACTGATTTCTCAACGGTTGGTTTGTCTTTGGGAGAACGGGGTCTTGCAGGGATAATTGCTGTTCCATAATGTTCTGCAAGTTCTAGATAGGTCTTGTTGATAATGGTCTCATCTGAAGTGTTCTTGATGACGCCCGTTTTTAGGTTATCAGGGACCAGAATTCTGGTGACACCGCCAAAATAATTGTACGCATGTACGTGAGCTGTTATCCAGTTCTCCTGATTTTGTGACAGGAAACCCTCAACATATGCATAACCACTATAGGGTAGGACAGAGACAAAGATGGACACTTTGATGAGTTCGCCGGTATCTGTATCTGTGATGGGGACTTTCTGACCGGCGTTGACACCGAGAACTGTCGAAGAGGATTTGTTCAGGTTTGATCAGTTCCGGATGCTGGTCTGGGAAGGTATCAGAAAAGTGTTGAGGCCAGTCACAGAAATTCCTGTGTTAAGATCATCTGTTTGAAATTTAGAGGATGGTGAAGAGAGTTTTGATTTTTCTATTGGAGGAAATTTAGCGAAGTACTGGGGTTACAAAACAGAATTGATGTAGTACACCTCACATTCGCCATTGTTGTAGAGGTACTGGATAGATGGATCACTTTTCATGCGTATAAAATCTGCCGCATTGAATCTTCCAACTGGTTTGTACACTGTTTCATATACTATTTTGTCAAGGCAAGTGAGGACTAAATATCTGTCTGATGGATAATCTTCACCTAAATAGAATATTTCTGAGTAATTGAAATGGTCAGGGACATGTTTTGAGGATTTAGAAATATCAGATCGTTGTTTGCTGTCACGAAATCCTAAGATACTATCTGCAAAACGGTAAGGAGCACTCAAAATGGGGGTGTATTCAATATTTATATCTTTCTTGATTATTGACCATTCCATTCCGTACATATCCATTGTGGTAGCTTGTGGTGTGGGTCGGTGAACATATGGAGAGATAAATAGGCCAAATGTCGATAGAATAACTGGAATTATCATTATTCCAATACATAATAAAACACAGACTGCTTTTTTCTTAGATAATATGTGCAGATACACAAATCCCGTAAAAAATGGAGTAAATACTACAGCATATGCAAGTATTCTTCCGCCATGTATTGAGCCAAGTCCAGGAAGAATATTGAATAGATAACTTGTATATATGAAACCTAAAAATAGGGTGATACTGATGAATAGAATTATTCTTTTAAATTCCTGTTCCTTTCGATATTTTTTATAGGCGAGATAAGAACCAAGAATAAACAGTATGAGAAATATTATTTGGACTCCCTGTGTTTTTAGGACCAGAAAGATGATATCAAATACATCAAAATCCATTTTTAAAAACTTGTCCCCCATATCCGCTAGGGGGTCTTTACTGATACCTAAAAAAATAGATTTATACAATAGCCTAATGTTGGGGTAGAATGTTTTGAACGATAATGTCCATGTTATCCATGACACAAAAAGAATATATAGAATAGCATAAGATGGAGCATTATCCGGAAGGACAAATTGATTTTCTATCCTGTCATGTAAAGACCTAAATTTATCCAAACATTTATAAACCAAAGTAATTATAAGGAGTAATATTGCGAGTATTAATGCAGATAATGTGTGGAAAAATGGATATAGTATTAGAACAATCGTTGCAAGTATTCCGAATGCGAGTTTGCCTTCTCTCTGGACCGCTTTTAATATGAGAACAAGGGCAAAAGGGAAAAATAACACTGACCAGCCATTTGGCATTAAATTTACATCGTAGACAAGCATTGCACAACCTGTAGCTGCAAGTGACAATAGCGTAACTCTTTTGTCATTAATAAGAAATTTTCCAATAAAGTATATGCTTATTACAAAAAAAACTGACATAAGGGCGGTTGAATATTTTATGACAAATTCTGTTGTTAGGTTTGAGATGATTACTATCTCAGAAAGAAATATATGGGTGATGGGGTAGAAATTAGTTGTTTCAACAAATCCCGATGTGAGGATATCAAACACCATACCGATATGGCTCATATGGTCTCCTTGCCAGGCAAGATATCCTCTATTATACGGAATGTAGAGTAGGGTAACGCGGGAAATAAGGAGAATAATTAATCCAGAAATCCATGTATTTGAGTAATCACAGCGTTTAGTGTATACTTCTAAAACTATAATGCTAATGCCACACAATGAAGAGAATATTAGGGAAATCCAGATGATTGAAGGTGTAGCTTCATAGATCGATAGCTCATACCCCTGAGTAGGATAAAACAATGTTGCAATGTTAACGATGAAAATTGCAATAAAACCTAATATTATTGCAATTTTTATGGATATATTACTAAATATAATTGTTTCAACATTGGTTTGATTTTTTGAGAACACCATTTTAGGCACCGTTGGTCTATTTACTTATTGAACATCTGCTTAGGCATATAGTCAGGATCATTTATTACGTGTATGATATGCATTTTTAATGCCCAATAATATATAGAGGATTTTGATTAACCTCGATCAGATGAAACATACATATAAACAATTTATATGTGGTATGTGTCGACCATAGGGTTTTTAGAAATCCTCTATAGATAAATTCATGTAAACATTCATTAAGAACTGGTCTATTCTCATTGATTGTTTAATCTGATTCGTATTATCTTTATTTACCTGACTTTGCCAGTTAAGATGAGATAAGTAGGTTCTTTGTTATTCCGTATGTTGAATGGTGACTATTTATAGAAAAATGATTTTATTTTTCTTTTGACTACACCCTTATATTCCATCAATCTGACATTCCAATAGTAATCTCTTATTTCCCTGTCTTCAATTTTTGGCATTCTATGTATTACAGAATTAAGATAGCCAATAAAGTAAGGTATGCCTAAATAATATGGTTTTTTAAAAGTAAAAGAAGCTGCATTCATAATTACCAATAAAGGGTGTTTATTCAAATAATACGCTAACCATCCATCTTTCATGAATGTTTTCCATAAACCTTCAGCACTCCTTGTAGGTCTAAGTTGTATTGCTTCAATATGCTCGAAAATCTTTATATCATATCCTTTAAGGATAGCCCTAGTATTCGAAATAGAGTGGGCTGCAGCTTCAACGATGTAACCATCCGTATCAATAAAACACTTTTCCGTCCAGATTCTCCCAGTTCCTCGGGGGAGATAACTTCCAGATGTTTTTTCAATGGATTCTCCAATTTTGTCATAGATAACCCCGCTTGCAATTCCAAGTTTCTCATTTTTATTAAATTCTAAAATCAACTTCTCAAAATAATCATTACTAACAACAGTGTCTGCATCAATCAATCCTATATATTTAAAAGATAAACCCCCATTTTTTGTATAAGAAATTGCATGATCAAACCCCTCTTTGCAAACATAGGAGTAATGATAATACAAGTCTCTAGGGTGGGGGGGGAGGCGAACACTTTTTATCCAAGGGTACAAATTTTCCAAATTTTTTATTATGCTTGGAGTTTCATCAGAACTGCCATCATCAATTATAAACCAAAATATTGGTTTTGAGGTCTGGTTTATGAGAGATTCGGCTACCAAAGGAAGAAATTTTTCCTCATTCTTTGCGGGAGTAATTAAGATATATTCCATTTAATTATCACATTCATTTTTAATTCAATCGTTATGTTGTTTATCGGAGTTCTCTCTTGTCTCTACAATATTAAATACTATATGAGATGAGAAATATTTATTAATTTGACATTTAGACATTTTCTGCCTCGGAAAAATTGATCATATATATACTCGTGAATTCGTAAATATTATTCAAAGTCTTGAGATAATAGGGAAATAAACCGTGTGTTTTCATGAAGGAACATGCAGACAAATAACCGACAGAAGGGTTTGGGAATATGGCAATCATGAAACATCATCGTGGGCAGAGGAACAGAAATACTGCACCTCTGTTTTTTCTTTCATCTCAATAAAACTTAGGGGGTAATTCTCAATAAACCATACCATGAACTCCGTCAGATCTATTTTATCTTTCAACAAGGTGATTCTCTTTTTAATCCACTCATCTTTAAGATTTTGAGATTGGAGCAGTTCATTCACTTTTGACAATACTGAAGGACCGTCTTTGCAATTATAAATGAGATGATATTGCTCCTCCAATTCTACGAAATTTCCCATGTCATTTTTTCCGACGAAACTATTGCAGCGTATAGCGGGAGTCCCTAATAGAGCTGCTTCTGTTGTCATTGTCTGCGAGTCAGAAACGAATATCTTTGCATAATGAAGAAAATCGTGCATCCTTTCTGGGGGGATAGGGAGCCGGTATTTTTCGAATTCTGATGGTAATAGAGATTCAGATGATATGAATACATGATATGATCCTTCAAGTTTCTTGATCAAGGCATGCTTATCATCTCGCGTGAGGCCTCCCTGCCCCATGTCATGATAGGCTCCCCAGGCAACAAACCTAACTAAGGCATAATCATCTTCAGGTGTTAGCCCTGCAACATTTAAAACATCAGGATCTGGAGAATAACGAAATGGATGAAGTGAAGCAAGTTCCTTGTAGCTATTGATGCGAATCTCTTTCTCTCCATAATCGTGTCTTACTGAGGAAAGAGTAAGGATGACATTAGTAAAGGGAAGTGTGATCGTATCGGCGACAGGGTACTTAGCTATTTCCGGTTCTGAATCTGTAAAGGTAACAGACACTTTCCCAAGGATCCATGCTGCATGGGCTGTTGCAGGATTCAAAACACCAAGGAGGATGTCGGGATTGAATTTTCTTGCAATACGGGTAATCTTGATATCCCTAAGGATCCACTCTTTTATCAGGTTTAATGATCCCGTGCCTTTTTTTCCGACAGGGATGTATGGAATATTGTATGCCTTCAATAACTGGGTGACGACATCTTTATCGCGTGCAGTAACGAGAATTTGGTGCCCTTTTTTTTCCATCTCCCAGATAAAATTTTTAAAAAGATGGACGTGTGCTGGATGTCCCATGTCAATGAGTATTTTCATAAATTAGGCCTCTGGTTCCTGATATTTATCTCAATACCACCCATTCGTATTCCGCTCCTGCTCCATGTCGTATAGCATCGCGAAGAGAAGGAACATCATTCCCATCATGAATACCAGGAACGACAGAACACCATGCACGACGAGGACGCTGTATCCTGCCACAAACTTTTCCCAGAGGGTGCCTAATCCTGCTATGATACCAATTCCTGTGAGTATTGCTCCGAAGAAGTAGAAGAATACCAGCGGGTGGAAGCCGAGGATGACGTACTTCATCTTCAGGCGCCAGAGGAACTTGCGCAGGAGGAGCCAGGAGAGTTTGACAATGTAGGAGGAATACTTGATGCCGGACTTCTCCATGCCATACCGTGCGGGGTGGGGGATGTTCTTCATCCTGAATCCCCAGACATTGAGCTGGATGAGGAGGTCATTGCAGTATCCGTAGCGTGGATAGATGCGTGAGAAACTCAAGCGTTCCAGGGCCCGCTTTGATATGGCGGTGTAGCCGTTCTGGGGGTCCATCATCTGCCAGTATCCGGACGCAATCTTGGTGAGAAGGGTCAGGATTGAATTTCCGAAGAAGCGCCACTTGCTCATCTGGTGGCGGTATTCTGGGCTTAAGAGGCGGTTTCCTACTGTATAGTCAGCCTTTACGTCAATGATGGGATCCAGAAGCTCCGGGAGAAACGCAGGGTCCATCTGGTTGTCACCGGCCATGACCGCAACGATATCCATGTCGCCTTCGAGGGCTTCCTGGTATCCGGTGACAATCGCTGCACCGACTCCTTTGTTGACTTCATGTGTCAGGGGCACAACTCTGCCATCATGCTCAGCATATTCCTCAATGATCTCTCCGGTACGATCCGGAGAACAATCATTCACTACATAGATGCGGTCTACATACTCAGGTACTGATTTTATGGTTTCCCCGATGAGGAGTTCTTCCTTATAGGCAGGTACAACAACGCCGATTTTTTTATCACGATACAAGCTTGGGGGGCCTCCATTATAATTATTTGATACAGCATATTTCAGGGATTGGGCAGAACCACATTACGTTTCCAAGTATTTTTTGTGATTCTGGCCTTCCTGATGTTATATAAAAATGTATTTTTGTTTTCTTTAATAATGTCTCGTATTTGTTTTCCTGAAAAAATCTTGTTATTTGCAGAATGCGTTTGAAATTGCTCAATTTTGGCGTTGTATGGTGCTGTCGCGCATTTTGGATATGGTTGGTGGAGTATATAAATTGATTCCCCGTGTGTCACTAATGTGTTGGAAATGGTATTGGCATTCTATGGGTTTTTGGTACGGTTTGCATTTGATGTCGGGCATGCATCAGCGTGCGAGGGGTGAATTGATTGTGAATCTGCGGTTGGGGAATATCATAGTCAAACAGAACTAAACATGTAAAAAAACAAAACAGGGAAAAAACCCTGAAAATCGACGCCCCGGCCGGGACTTGAACCCGGGTCAAAAGCTCCGCAGGCTTCTAGGATATCCACTACCCTACCGGGACCGGTGTCGCACATAGTGTCTCGCTTTTCCCAGCGAGGTGCTTACATAGATTGGTGGTCCTGTGTATAAAGGCTTTGCATCTGTTCCTGGATTGTCGGGGGATATGTCTGGTTTTGGTGAGAAATAGGGGGTGGTTGATGGTGGTTGGTGATTATTTTGTATGGTTTGTGTCTGTGAATACAGAGAGGTGGTGTGTTGGTTGGTGGGGTATGGGCAACTTATTTGGGCTTATTTTGACAAATGGGCTGAAATTTGCTTTTTGGTTTGGAATTTGTTTGGTTGGTGCTTCTGGAATCGATGTCCACACAGGAGCGCGGAGTGGGCCGATCTCACTTGAGACGGTCTATTCATCCTTGTGAAAATACTGGTGATTGTGGGGCCATGGTGGTCTGTGGTATGTCGTCATTTTGACAAACAGATGGTATTATGGGCGTATTTTTCTGGGGTGAAATGTCGGCTGGAATTTGGGGTGAAATACGGCTAAATTGGGCCCTGATTCCAAAACGTGGGGTTCAAAATATGTGGGGTCATCGACAGTTATTGGGGTGGTATGCGGGCCGGGATGGTCTCTCTCAGACAACCTATCCTGACAAAATGAATGCGGAAAATGATTGCGGAACAATTCCAAAAAAAATGAATTCAGGGATGATTTCTACATTTGTGTACGTTTATCTCCCATTTTGCCTCTGGTTCGTTATATGTTTCTCTCCCTTCCCTCTCAGCTCAGCGAATACTCATCCGCGCCGTCCACGAGATTTGCCTCGGGGACAGAGATCGTAATCCCGACGTCCACATTATTCCCGGTGATCTCGACCTGGTAGTCTCCCGGGTATCGTACAATGATGGTGTCGGTTTCGTGCTCTCTTGTGAACTGGGCGTAGTCATGCTCTTCGACGACGTCGCCCGTCTCGCGGTCGATGATGGTGATGATGAAGTCAGCGCGCGGGTCCGGGTAGGATTCTGTGATGGTGATCAGGCCCTTGTCGCCGAAATCACTGTACCGTTTCTTGGTGTTGGTGTACATCTCCGGGTCGATTTCAAGGTCGATGATCATCGCCGGGACCTTCAGGTCGAAGTTGAGCGCTATTACGTCATAGAGCAGATAGACCTTGTTCGAGTAGACTTCGGTGTAGACCGGCAGGTTTGCTGTTGGTTCAGGTTGGGTGATCGACGCAGTGACCACCGGTTCTGTTGTTCGTGTTCGGATGGGGGTGGCCTCTTCCACCCACTGGGGTGTTGGTGTCGGTGTCTGTGTCGCAACATCCCCGCTCCCCCCTTCGGAGCCTGTCTCAAATCCCTCCACCGGCAATTCGGAGCATCCCGCACATGCGAGTACCAGGATGGTGGAGAGAATGGCTGCGAAAAATAGCACCTCTCTGTTCATTTATAGCGGTATGGGTGCCGTAAATATTTAATGTGTGGGTTAATTCGCAGGGGATTTGGTGGGTTTGTGGGTTTTTGGTGTTTGTGGTGTAGTGTTGAGAGTAAGGGGGTCTCCTTTGGGCCTGGCATAATGCTCTGTTTGCTCCGGAGGCAAGAGAGGGGTTGCACCCCTCTCTGCCGGACTCACCCCGGCAGGTGATGAGTCGCAGGGGGGACGGGTGAACGTCCCCCCTTGCTCCTGTACTTTGTTATTGGGGGGATATGACCTGGGAATAAATGGCTGAGGGGTGGGGTTCAGTGTGCAACGGCTATAGGATCTGCATGAGTGGTGTTGGAGGTGGTGGTGGTGGTGTGGGGGGGGCGTTGCACATGCGTGCAATCGTATCGCATCTGTCCAACGCCATAAATATACCCCCGGCCAACATGAGACTATGACCGCTGGCAAACGCATCCCTGTCTCCGAAGAGGTCCGGACCTCTCTTTGGGAGATGAAAAAGCCGGGCCAGACTGTTGACGAGCTCCTCTCCGGGATCATTGGGCACGAGAAGGAACGGCGTTTTCTGGCAGAGATGGCTGCCATTGAGGCTGAGGGTACCTTTGTGGAGTTTGCCCCATGATCTGGTGTTTTCTGTGAAAATCTTCTGGTGCGCGGTGTCATGTTGGGATTCGGGCATGATGGTGGATGGAAATCGCCGTGGTCTGTAATATAGGAGGGGAAAAGAGTGAATCGTTTTCGGATTGTCATTGAAAAGGCCGGTACCAACTATTCTGCATACTCCCCAGACCTTCCGGGGTGTGTTGCTACCGGTGCGACCCGGGAGGAGACGGAGGAGAGAATGCGTGAGGCAATTGAGATGCATGTGCTGGATACTGAATTGAATGATATTCTGGATCATGAGGAATTCACCCCTCTGGACCTGACCGAGGATTGAAACGGCGATATTCTGCGTGCTTTTCTGGGTATGCGGGGGTTTGGGTTCCTCTTTTTTCGTCTGTGTAATTTTGTTGTGGGCATCGTTTGTTGAGAGTAAAGTAGTCTACTTTGATCTCAACGAAATGCTCTGTTAGCTCCGGAGGCAAGAGAGGGGCCCGCCCCCTCTCTGCCGGACACACCCCGCCAGGCGATGAGTCGAAGGGGGGACGGGCGGGCGTCCCCCCTTGCTCCGGGTTGTACGGTGGGAGAGATGGGTGGTGGAAAATTCCGGGATTAGAAATGTGGAGAAGAGGTTTGATAATGGATATCATGAGGCCATTCTATGGCCTCTTCTGTCTGATCTATTTCTGCCAGGACTGGATCCGGGTTTTCATATCATCGTTGGAGATTGGCCTTCCGTTCAACGAATCCTGAATACCTCTCTCAATCGTGCGGTCGAATAGTAATGCACGCAGAATCTCATCAAACGAAGAATCATCTGGCTGTGAACGGATAATCTCCGTCATTCTTTCTTTCACTGATGGCATCGGGCATCCCTGTCATCCATGTTCATTTCCGAAACGTATTGTATCATTGCGAATGGATGTATCTTTTTGTCCGGGTAGTGCTGAGTCCGGACGGCATCCATGTTCTCAGTCTCTTCGCACGTATTGTAATCGGTTTCTTCGCACGCATTGCACTGCACCCGGTGTTTCACAATATTCACACCACATACGCACGAATAAGCGATTCATATACCCGCACAGCCTGCTCCAGCTGCTCAATTCGTACCCGCTCATTCTGGGCGTGGAGGAGATGGATCTCGCCCGGGCCGTACTCCGCCGCACGGAATCCGGCTTCGCGCAGGAACCTCGCGTCGCTTGCGGCCCACTGCAGGATGGGGCGGGCCGGCTCTCCGTAGGTGGTCTCGATTGCGGCGGAGAGGCGGCGGACCAGGGTGGTGTCGGGGGAGGTGCAGGTCGGGGGGGCGCAGCTCTCGGTTGCGATGACCGGGGATGAGGAGTCTCCTTCGGCGACCGCGAGGATGGCGTCCGGGTTGCAGCCCCAGGGGAGGCGCATGTCAAGGGCCACCGTGCACTCCTCTGCGACAATATTGACACCCTCGCCGCCGGTGATCGTTCCCGGGTTGCAGGTGATCCGGGTCAGGAGGCGGGCCACATCCGCGTTGGGGAAGATAGCGGAGATGGCTTCCTCTGAATTTATGACGAGAGCGGGGACATCATCATTCCTCTTATCCTCTCCATCCCCCCCTCCCTCCCGGGAGGCGTAATCCTTTTCCGTCAGGGCCATCAGCCGGTCGATGAACGAGGACGCCTTTACGATGGCGTTCTCGCCTGCAAAGGGATAGAGCGACCCGTGGCCCGGCTGTCCCCGGAAGGACGCCCGGAAGCGGCAGAGTCCTTTCTGGCCGATAGAGGGGTTCAGGTACGGGGTTGGCTCGGCAATGAGGCAGTCGCAGGGATGGATCTCCTGGTTGCGCAGCAGGTGCTGCACCCCGTCCACCCGGCCCGTCTCCTCGTCACAGACAAAGGCCACTCCGACGGGGAGTTCGTCATGATCGCCGATGGGCATTTCATCACATGCCAGCTCTGCATATTCCGTTACCGCCTGCTCCAGTGCCGCAAGAATTGCCGCACACCCGCCCTTCATGTCGGTGGAACCACGGCCCCAGACAAATTCCTCATCGATGTCACCGGAAAAGGGATCATGGGTCCATCCCTCCTCTCCGGCAGGCACCACGTCGAGGTGGCCGCAGAAGAGCAGGTCACAGTCACGGGGACCTGCACAGACATTCCAGTGGCCGCCCGGGTTTTTCGAGATCCGGGGGCGATACCCCAGACTCTCCAGAATGCCTGCGACATATTCCACCGCCTCATCAGTCCGGCCGGGCGGGTTCTCGGTATTGATCTGGACGAGGTCTGAACAGACCTGTGCGACGTTCATCTGGATTTCATCTCCATTTCTATTGCCATCTTTCTCTCCATCTCCCTCTTTCCCTCTTTCTCCCTGATACAATAGTCTACTGTACTTCGGGATAAATTCCTTGTCTGTACGAATGGTCCGTGTGGTGATGGATGTGTGTAACAAATTGAAACAACGGGGGATTTTTGGTTTCTTTGTTCATTCTGATGATTCTGGAGTTATACTGCACATGAACAGCAAGAGAGGGGGGTGCCCCCCCTCTCTGCGACTCTCCCCCAAGGTGGGATGAGTCACAGGAGGGATGGGTGAACATCCCTCCTGTTCCTTAGGTGTACGGGGTGGTGGTGGTGGTGGTGATTCTGGAAAAGACGGGTTGTTTTTCTGTTCTGCTCTTCAGATTTTCATTTTTTCGAAGGGATTGTGCTGGCCAACCCGGAGCAAGGGGGGAGGCCTGCCCCTCCCCCCTGCGACTCATCCCCTTTTGGAGGGTCTGGCAGGGAGGTGCAACCACCCTTGCCTGTTCAGTTAAATTGTTTGGAAATTGAGAGGATATTCTGCTTCCATAGATCCATTGCAACGAATATTTCAGTCAATCAGTTTCAGGCTGCGGAGGGATTCCTTCTTCTGCAAGAGACTTAAGGTGCAGTTCGATTGCTTCTGCGATGTTCTTCTTTGCCTCTTCTTCTGTTCTTCCCTGAGAGATGCATCCGGGAAGGGATGGAATTGTTGCGGTAACCCATCCATCTTCGTCCTTTTCAAGTAATATCCTGTACTGGATCATGGTGTATCCGGTCCTTTGCATCCTGATTGAATACTACAGTCTTGCGATTTTTGCATTTAAATGAATGGAGGGTTAGTTTCAGCATTGACTGGCGGGTGTAACTGTCACGGGCATTGTAACAAATTGAAACAACTGGAGTTCTGCGGTTTCTTTGCTTATCATGGTCTGCGATCTCGGGGTTTTCCGGAACATGAACAGCAAGAGAGGGGGCAGGTCCCTCACTTGCCTTATGAATAAAAGATATTTCCAGACAAAAAACGGATGAAATTCCACCAATAGCAGGATTCAATCACAAAAGAGATACGATAAAAGTAGCATTCTCATCCCTAACGAACTGCCACATAGATTGCTGAAGACCGTGACATAGGGATAGGGAAGCCATCTTCCCTTAGGCCAGCAATATGAAGTTCAATTGCCTCATACATCCGCTCTTCCGTCTCCTCCTGCGTAGCCCCGGTAGCAATACATCCCGGAAGATCGGGAGAATATGCAGAATAGTTTCCATCAGCCTTTTCAATGATGACCAAAAATCGATTCATTATTCATTCCCTCCTTTAAGACATGCCTGTTTTATTATACTATTCATTGTTCCTGGTGAAAGAACATCTGCTGGATGCCCGGCAATAGTGACTCTACCGGGTTTTACCGGATGTTTATATTGTCGGTGACTCCCTCGGGTAACCACAAGGTACCATCCATCATCTTCGATCATCTTTATGCAGTCCTTCACTTTCATTCTTTCTTTCACTCCATTTCGCAATGATCGAATTTTTTGAATGTCCAGTGATTAAGACCACAAACGGTATCACGCATAAACGATACTATGAAAACTCACTCCAATAAACCTGACTGCATAGAATATTAAGAGTCAATAAATTAGATTTACAGGAATAAACAACAGAATCTTGCCAATATCCAAATTTTAAATCATTTCATATTCCATCTTTTTCCAACTTTCATCACCAACACCTTACAACCCGGAGCAAGGGGGGAGGCTGGCCACTCCTCCCTGCGACTCATCATCTTTTGGAGGGTCTGGCAGGGAGGTGCAACCTCCCTTGCCTGTTCAGTATATCTGTTATGGGGACTGTTGTGGATTTTTAAGCTGGCAGAACCAGGGATTTTTAATCTCGCAGTGACACTTGCGCATCAGGTTTGCTATTCCTGAGTTTTTTGGAATATGAACAGCAAGAGAGGGGGCAGGCCCCCTCTCTGCCGACTCTCCCCCGGCGAGGGATGAGTCACAGGAGGGGTGGGCGAGCACCCCTCCTGTTCCTGAGTTGTATGGGGTGGTGACGATTTTGGAAAATACGCTTGTTCTTTCAGTTTTGCTTTGGAAATTTTGCTATTTCATATGGGCTGTGCCTGCCAACCCGGAGCAAGGGGGGCGCTCGCCCGCCCCCTGCGACTCATCGACATTTGGGTGGGTCTGGCAGGGAGGTGCAACCTCCCTTGCCTCTACACGATCTCCTGCTTTTCACTATAGGTCTCTCTCCAGTATTGATTTGTTTCGTTCAAATGCCTGAAACAAAAGAAAATGGACGCAAATTAAAATCGGTTTGAACATCGCTTTGCGAAAAATTTCACTGAGTGATATTGAGCAGAGTGAAATTGCACGTAGTAAAAACCACGCCGAATAAAAAAGAGCAGAGAAATGAATTACGTGGAGGAGCATGGGGGTGTCCCCACCCCACGCAACCCCATCGTCTGGCTGGGTTACTCCCCAATAAATTCCCGGTATAACTTCCCCAGAGAAGCATCCATATAGATGCTCTTCAGGAAATTTTTGTCGAACATCTCATCGATCATTTTGGTGAAGAATCCGGCAGGAAGAGGCTTCATCGCAGCAGGGTCCATCGCAATCCGGAAGGACCGGTAGGATGCCTGGTTCTCTGTATCGTAGATGTCTCTCCAGAGGGTGGGGAGCTTGTCGAAATTCTCGCGGTGGTTTGCCTTCAGCCAGTTGATAAACGCGGGAAACTGGTCACGTCCTTCCTTCTTCTCCTCGTCGATGCGCCACTTCATGTATTCCATGTTCATGATGTTTCTCATCGACTGGATGTTGTAGCCCAAAATACAGAGCGTGAAGTCCAGGTGGGCAATGGCGTCCTTGAAGTGCCACCAGAAGACCGGTTCAAACTCGCTCGGGGATTCGAGGATCAGTGATTTGTTATAGAGTTTCTGAAGAACAGGAATGTATTCGTTTGTCTCAAGTATTGTCATAGTATCAGGTAGTGCCACACTGGAAATAAGTATTTGGAAGGGATCAGTCATGATCCACATTCCCCGGCCACATCCCCTGTCATGAGGTGGTATGCACGGGTTGTATCAACGCTGAGGATTGTACCAACAGTGCAGATTCCTACTGTGCAGGTTCTATCAACAGTAATACGGCCGACGAAGCGCGACTGCTTCCCGGAACTTCTCCTCGAGCGCTTCGCCCCGGAGCCCGCGAACATTGATGTGGTTGTCGTTTCGCATCAGGCAGGGCTTCAGGCATCCGTCTGAGGTGACCCTGAGACGGTTGCAGAACGCACAGAACTCCGTGTTGTGCATCGGGCGGACGATCTCAATCTCTGCGCCCTCAAGGCAGTACTTCTTCCGGTGGTGCATCCGCCGGGTGACGACCGCCTTTGCTGTGCGCTGCAGTTCGTCCTCGAGCCCGGTCAGCTCCATATGGTAGGGGCACTCACGGAACTCGTCCATCAGTTCGATGAACTGCAAAATGAGGTGCTTGTGCCTGCCTGCGAACTGAATGAAGTCCGGGATTTCATCACTGTTGATGCCCTCCATCAGGACCACATTCAATTTTACGGGCGTCAGTTCTGCGTCAATCGCTGCTTCAATCCCTGCTAAGACATCGGAGAGCATGTCGTGTCCTGCAATCGAGGCATACCGCTCACGCTGCAGGGAGTCCAGACTGATATTCACCCGGGAGAGCCCTGCGTCCTTTAAATCCTGCGCAATCGGCTCGAGAAGCGTCCCGTTCGTCGTCAGAGAGGCCTCCATGCCTTCCGGTACCATTGACACGATGTCAACGAGGTCATCACGCATCAGCGGCTCCCCGCCGGTGAACTTGATGCTGCGCATCTCAAAGCGTTTCCCGACGCGCATAATCTCGCCGATGTCTTCAGCAGACATCAGGACTTTCGGGTCCACCTCGCCTTCAGCGTGGCAGTACATGCAGTTCAGGTTGCATTTCGGCGTCAGTGATATGCGCAGGTTCGTCACCTGCCGTCCGTAACTATCCTTCAGAATCATACTGTCGTCCCTTGAATTTCTTTCCGATTATGTATACTTCAGCGCTTCCTTTTCGTGCCGCCTTCGAACGGTAGACCTTCACGCCATAGAAATTGTCACGCATCTTCGAGAGAATCAGGTGAAACATATCGCCCTGGAATGTCTTCACTACAAAATTTCCGCCCGGTTTCAGGAAATCAAGCGCAAAATCAAGCGCCATCTCAGAGAGGTCAACCGCCCGGGCCTGGTCATAGCTCTTATGCCCCGAGAGTTTCGGCGCCGCGTCGCAGACGATCACGTTCGCCATGGGAATGATCTCCCGGATCTTCTCGTGCATGCGTTCGGTGGTGAAGTCCCCTTTCAGTGCGACGACATTCTCGATCGGCACAATCGGGTTTAGATCAATCCCGATCACCTGCCCCTCTGTCAGCTCGCGCAGCACCTGCAGCCAGCTTCCCGGGGCGCACCCGAGGTCAATCACATTGTCATCATCGCGGATGACCTGAAAGCGTTTCTGAATGTCCAACAACTTGTATGCGGCACGGGATCTGTAGCCTTCCGTACGCGCTTTCCGATAAAATCTGTCTCGTCCCCACTGTGAACCCATATTTTTCAAAACCCCTGCATGATGTTTTATCACGCAGAAAACTAATAATTAATAAAAATTATACCGGTATAACTTATAATAGACTTTGTAAAGGGGTAATGATGTTAAAAGCAGCCATTGATACAGATACATTTCGGGAGACAATAGATATTATTGCAGCCCTGGTAACCGAGTGCCGGATGCACATCGGGGAAGACGGACTGAAGGTCCGCGCAGTCGATACCGCCAATGTCGCCATGATCTCACTTGACCTCGACGGGGAGGCATTTTCATCCTTCGTCGCAACCGATAGTGTGCTTGGCATTGATATCACGAAGATGAAGAGCATCACCGGGATGATGGGAAAAGGAGACGAACTCTCCCTTGAACTGCCCGAAGACGGACACAAGATGGAGATGGTCTTCTCCGGATACCAGTACTCCGTCACGCTCCTCGATGTCAATACCATACGAAAAGACCCCCAGCCACCGGCGATTGAACTGCCGGCAAAGGTCCGGATCTCCGGTGCCGCAATAAACGACGGTATCAAGGCCGCCTCTGTGATATCCGATAAGATTGCCCTTGGGGTGGATGCGTCTTCAGGCATCTTCTATATGGAAGCAGAGGGTGACTCAGATCACATCCGTCTTGAGCGCGGTTCAGATATTCTCATCTCTCTCGAACCCTCAGACGTCCGCTCACTCTTCTCCCTGGATTACCTGCGCGACATGGGCAAAGTGATGGCCCGTGCAGACGAGGTAGAAGTGCAGATCGGAAACGACCATCCCGTCAGGGTGTCCTTTGACTTTGCAGACGGTCACGGGCATGTTGATTTCCTCCTTGCCCCCCGCATTGAGGCAGACTGATGCTGAGGCTCGAAAAACGAGACCTTGCAAAATATCCATTTTTAAAAGGAGCAAAGACATACGTCCAGAACTCCGATATATCGATTGACTCCCTCATACGCGCACAATCCGGGAAAGGGGAGGACTTACTGAAGCTCGCAGCCGCCCGCGTAAAGCAGGCCCTGCGCCCGCCGTCGTTTGACGAGACGAATACAGAGATCAAGAATCCGGATGACGAGATCTATGCCTATGCAATCGCGCGCCTGCTTGCCTCCTGCATGGACGATCCGTCTGTCCTTGATAAACTCGCCCGGTATGAAGCAGGACGTGCCGCATATTACCTGGTACGGGATGACCCGGCAATGGTGGCATATGTGGCATCAACGGTCGGGATCGACATCGCTGCAACGGACATGAGCGTGAAGCAGTATGTGGAACTGGCCCCCGCCATGCGCGAACCCCGGTGGCGACTGGTCAACCGGGATGTCATCTGCGGCCGTGTGCGCTGCACACCAGACGATTATGCACTCATCCTCAAAGAGCGCATCCGTCAGGTGATCCGATCACAGCTCCCAATCCCGGTCCCCGGCCCGATCGCGGTGCGCCTGCGCACCTACGCGGACGACGTCTCGCGTGCCTACCAGGAACAGATCCTCGAGCAGTATGGCGAGGTGGATGAAGATAGCTTCCCGCCCTGTATCCGTGCGATCATCGCGGCCGTCACCGAGGGGACGAACATCCCGCACACAGCGCGGTTTGCCCTGGTGGCATTCCTCCACACCATCGGCCTCGACGAGACCGCCATCGTCGAGGTATTTACCCGGGCCCCGGACTTTGATGTCTCCCGCACGATGTACCAGGTGGAGCACATCTCGGGGTCGGGCGGGACGGAATACACCCCACCCACCTGTGCGACGATGAAGACCTATGGTCTCTGCGTCAATCGCGACAAATACTGTGAAAAGACTGTCCATCCTCTGAGCTATTACAAATTCCGGAAGAAATTCTCGGGTAAAAAGAAGATCTGAAGGGTTCCTTAAAGAGTTTAAGGGTTTTCTGGAAGTTTTTTCAGAAGCATTTCTAGAAGTTTTTCCAGAGGGTTACCGAAAGGGTTGGGTTAGGTTGCCTAGAGGGTTTTTTGTCCGAGGTAATAGCCACCGGCACTCATACAGGCGATGAAGAGGATGATGGCCGCGATGTATGCATATGATGGCGGAAGGATGGCGGGCAGCACGATGACTGCAACGATCAGCACAATGATGCTCGCAATCGCGGTTGCACTGTCAAGGACAACGGAATTCATTGTAGAGTATTTCTGCGTGGTGACGTAAATGTATATCCATTCCCCGTGGGGGGGGCGACTGTTTTCCCTGTTGGTATTTTAGATTCTGTGTTTTTGGGTTTATGAACAGCAAGGGAGGGGGCACGCCCCCTCCCTGCAGCCTACCCCCATCAGAGGATGAGTCACAGGAGGGATGGCTGAACATCCCTCCTGTTCCTAGGTGTATGGGGTAGTGCAGATTATGATACATACAGCTGTTATTCGGTGCGCTCCGCAGATTCCTGGTTTCTATTGAGTTTGTGCCAGAAAACCCGGAGCAAGGGGGGACGCTCGTTCGTCCCCCCTGCGACTCCTCCCCTTTTGGGAGGGTCTGGCAGGGAGGTGCAACCTCCCTTGCCTTTGGGGTCAGTATATGAAATTTCCAATGTGGGAATAGCAAAGAAAGCAAAGACCACCAAATATCCCCAACGATCCAACCATTTTTACCCCATCCACCGCAGACATATACCCCATGCAGACACGTGCAGAGGTGGCCACTCTCCTCACGGAGGCAGCGTCCCGCATCCATGCAGAGACAGATCCCCGTCTCATCCCGGACCATGGCATCATCCTGGGCTGTGCCCTCCCCGGGGCGACGACTGTCTCGGACGTCTGCGCGGTGAACTGCGCCACGCCATCCGCTGTGCGGTGGGGTGGGGGCCCGGACGCAAATGAAGACGCAGACACGGATATTGCCCGTGTCATTCTCACAGTCATCCGGCATGACCCTGCTCTCCGAACGGCGGTCGCGGTGCGGTGCACCGAAGACGTCCTGCGGTGCGCGACAGATGACTGCGCCTTTGACGTTGTCTGCTATCCAACTGCCCCGCCCGGGTCCGGCACCATGGACTGGGGCATTGAGTCCGCGTGCCGGGACGGGGTGCCGGATGGTATCTATGGGCAGAAAACCTCCACCGGGGACACCGTCATCTGGATATTTGCAGAGACTCCGGCAGACGGAGCACGCAATCTTATTATGCTCTCGGGTTGCATTAGTTATACCAGTTAATAGTGGAGTTTATGAATGGGAGTCAAACCATCTTACATTAAAAACCTGAGCCAGGAACTGCTCGTCAAACACGGCAAAAAGTTCACCGGAGATTTCGAAGAGAACAAGCAGGCCGTTTCTGAAGTCGCAATCATCGACAGCAAGCGCATCAGAAACCGTGTGGCAGGCAATATCACGAGAAAGGTTAATAGAAGAAAAGAAATATAATTCTTTTATGTTTGAGGGTGTTTATCCTGCACTTATCACTCCGTTCGAAGATACCGCAGATGCGGGCCTGGACCTTCCGGGACTCCGTGCAAACATCGAGTATCTGATTGAAAACGGAGTTCATGGGGTTGTGCCCTGTGGTTCAACCGGAGAATCAGCGACCCTGACGTTTGAAGAGCATGAGATTGTCATCGGAGAGACAATTGATGCCGTGAATGGCAGGGTGCCGGTCGTTGCCGGTACTGGTTCAAATAACACCGCTGAGGCCCTGCGGTTTACCAAATCCGCACACGATCAGGGCGCAGACGCGGTCCTTGTTCTGTCCCCGTATTACAACAAACCGAACCATTCCGGTCTGGTGAAGCATTACACAAAGATTGCAGACGTGGGCGTCCCGGTCATCGTCTACAATGTGCCGTCACGCACCGGCCAGAACCTTTCTGCAGACCTCGTCACCGAGCTTGCGGCACATCCGAACATCGTCGGTGTCAAGGAAGCAAGTGGGGACATCACCCAGATCTCAGCGATCATCGAAGCGACACGGGATGAAGAGTTCTCGGTCTTCTCCGGGGATGATGCAATGACCCTTCCGGTCCTCGCCCTCGGGGGTGCCGGTGTGATCACGGTCACCGCAAACGTGGAGCCGGCGCGGTTCGTCGCATTATACGAACGCTTCCGCGCGGGTGACTATGCCGGTGCGCAGGATATGCACTACGAGCTCTCTCCTCTGATGCGTGCGCTCTTCATCGACACCAACCCGATCCCTGTCAAGCAGGCCGTTGGCATGCGGGGCATGGCAGCAGGGCCTCTGCGCCTCCCGCTGGACTGCCTGACGGACGGTGCAGAAGCACAACTCAGAGAGGTGCTCTCCCGCTATGACTAAGATTGCCATCTGCGGAGCCCTCGGGCGCATGGGCACCACCATCGCACATCTTGTCGACGAGGCAGAGGGCCTCACCTTTGTCGGTGGTGTGGACGTCCGTGCAGGCACCCTTCTCGGTGCACCGGTGGTCCCGTCATCAGAGATCCGCACCTTCCTTGCAGATCAGCAGCCTGACGTCCTTATCGATTTCACGATTGCACATGCGGCGGTGGAAAATATTAAGGCAGGCGCTGAGGCAGGGGTTGCACTGGTCGTCGGCACCACCGGTTTCACCGCTGAGCAGCGCGCAACAATTGATGCAGCCATCACCGGCAGTGTGCCTGCGGTCATCTCCAGCAACTACAGTGTCGGCATGAACATCTTCTGGCGACTGGTGCGTGAGGCGGCATCACGCCTGGGAGACTATGACACCGAGGTCATTGAGGCGCACCACCGCTACAAGAAGGACGCACCATCCGGGACCGCGCGGACGATCCTTGAGATCATCGGCGAGGAGACCGGCAAGACCGAATGCCTCTACGGGCGTGAGGGCATGACCGAGAGAAAGGATGAAATCGGTGTGCACGTCGTACGGGGTGGCGACATTGTCGGGGATCATACCGTTCTCTTTGCCGCAAACGATGAGACGATTGAACTCTCACACCGTGCCTCTAACCGTGCGGTCTTTGCCCACGGTGTCATCCGTGCAGCGCGGTATGTTCCCGGAAAAGCACCCGGGATCTACTCAATGGACGACGTTCTTGGCCTTTAGTCCCCGTTGTCCAATCGAACTCTTTTTATTTCTTTTCAGATAATGAAGATAGAGAGGATTACCTATGGTAGCAATAGTTGATAAAGACAAATGCACGGGCTGTGAAACATGTGTTGATATCTGTCCCGCTGCAGCAATTGAGATGCAGGACGGTATTGCAGTAGTTGACGCAGACCTCTGTATAGACTGTGAATCCTGTGTGGATGAGTGCCCGGCTGAAGCCATCCACATGGAGTAAACCAAATCTTTTATACCACTTTCAGTCATATTACAAAACATCTATGATTAGTGTAGGTGTGCTCGGAGCGACAGGTGCCGTTGGCCAGAGGTTTGTACAGCTTCTTGCCGGCCACCCCTGGTTCAGGCTCACAACCCTGACTGCGTCTGAACGCAGTGCGGGAAAGCGGTATCAGGATGTCGTAAACTGGCGTCTGGATGTCCCCTTCCCCGAAGAGGTTGGGAGCCTTGTTGTAGAACCGACGAACGTATCAGCGGTATCTGACTGCGACATTGTATTCTCTGCCCTTCCGGCGGATATTGCAACCACTCTGGAGACAGATATCGCCGCTGCGGGTGTGGGTGTCTGCAGTAATGCCTCTTCTCACCGGATGGACAGTGATGTGCCTCTTGTTGTCCCTGAAGTCAACCCTGACCATCTGGGCCTCATCGACGTGCAGCGTGACCGCGGCACCGACGGGTTCATCGTTGCGAATCCCAACTGTTCCACGATTGTGCTCTGTCTCTCCCTTGCCCCGCTCATGCAGTTCGGATTCTCACATCTTACGGTGGCAACGATGCAGGCGATCTCGGGCGCCGGGTTCCAGGGAATCCCTGCGATGGAGATCTATGACAATGTTGTCCCGTACATCGGGTCGGAGGAGGAGAAGATGGAGCGCGAGCCACTGAAGATCATGGGGTCACTCGATGGGTCAGAAATTCGGGATGCACCATTTGCGGTATCGGCGAGTTGTCACCGTGTGCCGGTCATTGACGGGCATACGATGGCAGTCTGGGCTGACACAACGGCACCGGTGGCAGATGTCATCGAAGCTTACCGCACATACACACCGCCGATCTCAGGGCTTCCTCACCTCCCTGCAGAGTCTGTTCATTATACCGACGATTCCACCCGGCCGCAGCCGCGGCTGGACCGGAACCGCGGTGGGGGGATGACGGTCTCTGTCGGGAGAATCCGTGAGGGCCTGCGGTATGTGGCCATGGGCCACAATACCATCCGGGGTGCGGCCGGTGCGTCTGTCCTGAATGCGGAACTCATCGTTTCAAAGAAGTATGTCTGAGGTGAACAGCACATGATTAAGGATAACACAGTATTCGTCGGAAACAAACCAGTGATGAACTATGTCCTGGCAGTCGTTACCCAGTTTAACAATGGCGCAGATGAGGTCTCGATAAAGGCACGGGGGAAGGCCATATCGAGAGCCGTTGACACTGCGGAAATCGCACTGAACCGGTTTTTGGATGATGTTGACAAGAAAGGAATTGTCACATCAACAGAGATCATTGACACGGAAAGCGGTCAGACCAATGTCTCCAGTATTGAGATCCTTCTCTCACAGAGATAGGCCCTCTTCATTTTTTCATCGGGTATTCTGTACCTCTGCCATGAAATGAGTGATTCCCGCCGTCATTTGTAACTGCCTGAAAACGCCTGGCAGTGCCTGGGACTACCTGACAGCGCCCCTTACAGCACCTGATGACAGCACAACTCCCGTCAGCGGATATACCATGACCAGAAAGGCTATTATCCTGTCTGACAGATGGTGTACGCATGAAACTGCTCCCGGGAGTGCTCTGTCTCTGTGTGCTTCTTGCAATAATAATGCCGGCAGCAGCGGCACCATCCAACCAATACAGCTATATTACCGTCGAAGACTGCACTATCAGTCTCAATGATGAGAATGCGGTTGTCGACCTCACCTATTCCATCGATGATGGTATCGTCTTTCTTGTCCATCTGCTCGGAAAGTCTGACCTGAAACGCAAACTGGGAGTTATTTCCGGGTATCCGGACGCCCGGTATCAGACGATTGATATGGACCACGCAACCATTGTGGTCAGCGGCGCCTCCCAAAACTATGGGGAAGGCTCATACTGGTATCCGGGGCACACCTTTGGGATTGAGATCCCGGAAATAACACTCATCTCCCCCCAGGTAAGCCGGACATATAACATGTCCTCGTCCGTTGAAGGGATGGGTTACTTTGGGACGAAAAGGTGAATGGGTGACGGGTGATATCCTCCCCTGTTCCTTATAAGTTTGAATAGTGATTCTGAAAATTCCGCCTTGGTTTCCGTCTGACATATGGAATTTCATTATTTCGAATAAACTATGCTGACAACCCGGAGCAAGGGGGGACGCTCGTCCGTCCCCCCCTGCGACTCATCCCATTTTGGGAGGGTCCGGCAGGGAGGGCGTGCCCTCCCTTGCCTGTTGTGTCCATGGGGAACTCAGGAAAATCGGAAAAAATTGGGGCACCTTAATTCTTAACTGATCGTTTCCTCTTCTTTTCTTTCTCCTTTTCCTTCACTTCCGGGGCATACTTCTCGGTCTTCTGCAGGGCCTTCTGGATATAGAACCCGATGAATGCGAGTATCAGACCACCAATAGTAGTGAACATCATGATGCGTATCCCGTCCACCCCGTCAATCGGGAAGTTCATGGTGGTGGAGAGGGAGATGATGTAGACGGACGCCCCATAGGCAATCAGCCCGAGTCCCATCACAAAGAAAGGCAGGGTGATCGCACGCGGCAGCATCTTCGGTTCGTTCTGCACCACATCAATGATCTTGCCAAGAAGAGCGATCAGAATGGCAGCGACAATATATCCGACTGCCCCATACACAAATGTCAGCAGGTAGAAGAGCACCCCCGCGTCTGCCGCATACCACGTCAGGAAACTCGAAAGTCCCATGATGATCCCGATGACGCCGATGAACATCGACGCAATATAACATACAAACGATATCCTCCCCCCAATAAAGGATTCCTGCAGCCCGCGCAGGGCAACACCAAAGTATTCGTCAATACCCAGCCCCTTGAAGAGCAGGTAGATGCCCAGGACGCCGACCACGATGAATATTGCAATCTCTGTGCTCCCCAACAGACTGCCGACGGCAAAGATCAGCATCACGAGACCCACCGGGAGAAGAATGGACTGTGCGTGCTTTGGGTCGTCAAGGACCTTCTTGATGATATAGTAGGTGCCCTCCAGGTTGGGCATCTGGTTGACGATCACCCGCTGGACGCTTGCAACCGACACGCGGGACTGGATCACCGGGAGAATAAACTCGTCCTCGGCCCCGTCGGTCACAAGGATGCACTCTGTTACCTCCAGGTCCCAGACGACCTTTCGCAGGTCTTCTGAGATCTTCCGGTCGCCATTGATAGTATTGTAATGGTCTCCCGCGACCACCGCGATGCGTACATCGTCCCCCAGCTCGCGGCGCTCATCGTAGATTTTTATGGCCTGAAAAATCGCATTGACGTCAGAATCTTCGGGGTCTTCGAGACCAAGGCGTGTCGCAGCCTCAAGACAGTTGTCCCTCCCTGTAACCGGGCTCTGGATCCCAGCCTTAAAGCCGATATCGTTGTCCCTGTCTACACAGAGAATGAGCGTCCGGTCACCTGACATATCTGCATAGATGTCTATTTCGCTTCTATAAATATCTGATGAAGATGTGGGGAAAAAAGAATTATATGAGTTTTGCACGCTGC
>Ga0272441_10004263_pt1 | contig 26214 bp, 27 predicted proteins | sample SSMProp6N_FD_193582 | JGI IMG/M metagenome (GOLD analysis project Ga0272441, IMG submission 193582) | Marine sediment archaeal communities from Little Sippewissett salt marsh, Falmouth, MA, United States - SSM-Prop-6N | ecosystem: Environmental > Aquatic > Marine > Wetlands > Sediment ...
GGTCAGTTGATTTCTTTAAGCATGGACCTCACAATATCCTCAGGTTTACTGATCTCCCGGGCAAGGAACTGTATCTCTTCCATTGAAAGGTTATCTGACTTAAGGTTGTTGTTCTTCAAAGAGTTCCTAATATAGGATCTCCTCAGATCTTCCATGTTCATATCCTTCGCACGGATCATGGAAGGGTCAGAGGGAATTATGATATTTTTACCAGGGACCTGATCCATGGGGTCTCCCCTTCGAAGCTCGATGCCGTTTTCCCTTGCAAAGGTAAGCTGGGCCGTCAGATGTTTGCCTGCTCCGGTATATTCAGTTTCCTGGACTACTATCACCTGGTCCTCTTCCATCTCCTGGGCGATGGAGAAGGCCGCGGTGAGTGAAGTATTGCCGGCAGGGCCTCTTTCCAGCCCTTCGAGCTGGGCAAGGGCTTCTGTCATGTAGAACACTTCTCCCTGTGATATGGTCACATATCTATCCATATAGCGAAGGGGCCTTGCAGCGTTCCTGGGGACATCCGCCCTGTCTGGCCATGTACAGAAGGGAACTCCAAAGCCTGTATGGCCGGTGGTGAAGGATTTTCTGTTGAAATCCCTGTCACTGGCCATATGCAACCCGCTAAGGTCCACACTGGCTCCTATAACGGAGGTCCCTCTGGCTCCTGCCTTTATGAGGCCCCTGGCCGTACCCGTAAGGTTGCCCCCTCCTGCATTGGTGATAAGTACCGCATCAGGGTCCCTGCCACAAATCTTGCGTACCTGTTCGGTCAGTTCGTAACCCAGAGTCTCTATACCGGCGATACCGAAGGGAGTGTAGAGGGAGGCGTTGAAGAATCCGGTGTCCTCAAGTACCAGAAGGAAGGTATAGAATAATTCAGGACCTACTGTAAGCTGAAGTACCTCAGCCCCGTAGGCTTCACACTTCCTTCCCTTTTCAAGGATCTCCGGCTGCCCAATCCTTCGACTGTCAAAAACCTCCTGAACGATGATGCATTTAAGGTTCCTCATGTTCGCCTGGGAAGCTACAGCTGCACCGTAATTGCCACTTGTAGCAGCTATCACGCCTTTATAACCTTTCTGTCGCGCATAGTAACATGATACGGAGGCTCTTCTTGCCTTGAAACTGCCAGATGGATTGGAGGCTTCATCCTTGATGAAGATCCTGGCCCCTTTGCCGGGACCGGCAAGTTTTCTCGCTGCTGCTGTCAGGTTCTTCAGCTCGATCAGGGGAGTGTTGCCCACGCTGGTCTCCGCCTGGATCCTTCTGACCTCCTCGATGGAGTAGCCTGCCTTTTCCATCATACCTTCGTAATCAAAGAGCAGGCCTCTTCCTTCAAATTCATCGTAATCCATTCCCAGGGCCTTCTTCATTATCTCGTTTCTGCGGCCCATTACCTCTGAATAGCTATTCCCGCTCATTTTAGCCTTCCCCCTCTATGAGATCCCGCAATTCTTTTCCCACTGTGAGCAGTTCGGGAATGGTCCTCCCGAAATTATGTTCATAGGGAGGATTTACGGCGATCATTTTCCCCTTCAGGGAACGGCCGATAATAGTTCTCACTGTTACTTCCTGTCCTATTTCAGCGTCTTCTTCGAGAAAACCTTTGACCCATAACATGAGAGGGCATTTCTTTGTTTCCTCTGGAAGATGATTGGCTCGTTCCTCCGGTTCCAATACAGTGGTCTCTATCTGTACCCAGGTGCCGGATGGAACGGCCTTTCCAGTTCGATTCATCTTTATCTTACCTCCTTGGTCTCGGTTTTGATCAATAAACTGTTACCAACCTTTGACTGTTTCCAGAACAGAGTCTGGAATATCACCTTTCAGAAATTCGGCGATGGCTTCATCTATGGAGTCAATGGCAGTTTCCAGTTGCTCTTTTGTTATCACCAGAGGGGGCTGGAAACGCAGGACCGATCCACTGAAGAAGGAGAGAAGAAGACCCTTTTCCCACGTTCTGTAACATATCTTTGCTGCCGCTTCACGGTGACGCTCCTTGGTGATCCTGTCTTTTACGAGATCTATCCCTATGGAAAGGCCCAGGCCCCTGACATCGCCTATGATCTCGTATTTCTCCTGCATTCTGAGAAATCTTTCCTTCACATATTTCCCCATCTCCAGGGTATGCTCGAGGATATTCTCGTCCCTGAGAACCTGGATCGTTTCATATGAAGCGGCACAGCATACAGGACTGCCAGCTGCGGTGAACAGATGGGCTGGGGCTTCCCAGTCATCCATCAATTCGGCCCTTGCCACAACGCCGCCAAGCGGAAGTCCTGATGCCATGGCTTTGCCCATGATGATCCCGTCCGGTACTACATCGAAATTTTCGATACCGAACCATTTCCCTGTCCTTCCGAATCCCTGTTGGACTTCCTCTGAGAAGAAAAGGATACCGTGCTTTTCACAGAGTTTCTTGAGATCCTTGACGAATTTTACAGGAGGTACGACCAATCCGGCATCTCCCTGAATAGGTTCCATGATGAATGCTGCCACTTCATCAACGGGGATGTAATTATCGAAAGCTTCCTCTATCTGTTTAAGGGTGTAATCCGCCACTTCTTCCTCTGTCATGCCAGGGAAGGGAGTTCTGTAGGGATCAGGATAGGGAACGTGATGAATGTCAGGAAGCAGTGGACCTATCCTTCTTTTCATGGGAAGGCTCACAGCGCTTAACGTGATGGCCCCATAGGTGCTTCCGTGATATGACCTGATGAAAGAGATGATCTTGGGTCTGCCTGTGGCCCATCTGGCGAGCTTGATCGCTCCATCGTTGGCATCAGAACCACAAAGACCATAGAAGACACGTTTCCTGAAATCCCCAGGGGAGATATTGATGATTTCTTTCGTAAGTTTAATAATAGGCTCATGATACATATATACATGGGTATAAAGAATAAGATTATCCACCTGGTCCTTGATCGCTTTGACCACTCTTGGGTGGCAATGCCCCGTATTGATGGCACCGGCGCTTGAAAGGAGGTCTACGTAGGTGTTGCCGTCCATATCTTCCACTATTGATCCTTTTGCTTTCTTCACTACCAGTGGGTAATAGGGTACTTTTGCTGCAGGGGAAGTGATGGCTTTATCTTCCTCAACCATGGCTAAACATTTTTTCAGATCTCTTTCTTTGTCCATATTTAACCCCTCGCTTTGTATCGGTCTTTGAGAACATATCATATCTATAATTCCACGCAGATCATGTCAAGAAAATATCAGAGGCGCTGCGATGCAGTCCTGTTCAAGTAATAATATAGTTGCTGGGGGACTTACATTATTACCAGGGGCGGGAATATCCCGCCCCTGGTAATAGCTTCTTGATTGTTCTTTTTGTGTCTTAAGTTAACAGATCCTTACTTGCCTACTGCTTCCACTGCCTTGTTGAACAGATCTTCGCCGATCATGTCCTTAAGTTCAGGCCATACATCTGCGCGGATAGCATTGGCGCAAGCTGTGAGTTCCTCGTCGGTAAGATTGATGATGGTCCAGTCCCACTCGTTCTTGAGGATATCCACGTAGTGCTGGTCTTCGGTCTTGACCTGTTCCCAGCGGATGGCGGAAGCTTCATTAGCTGCTTTCTGAAGTCCTGCCTGTACATCCTCGGGAAGCTTGCTCCACTGGTCCATATTGATGACGATGAAGTGGTTCTCAAAATAGTCGTTGTACCTTACCCAGACGCTGTTTACATCCCTGAAGGACCAGGCCTGGAAAGAACCGCCGCCCATCTGGCCATCTGCGATACCTGTCTGAATAGCGCTATAGCATTCAGCATAGGGGATCGGTGTAGGAATGTATCCGAGTCTCTTGTAGGTAAGTTCGCAGGCTTTAAGGGGCATGACACGGATCTTCATCTTCTTCTCGACATTGGGATCACCTGGTGACGGAGGTACTTCTCTGAGAGAAACTCCCGCAACACCTACCGGGAATACTGCCAGGGATTTGATCCCGTGCTCTGCCCAGAGTTCCTCGCAGAGTGCAGCGGCCCATCCACCCTCACCATATCCCTTGATGGCTTCATCAACGTTACGGACTACGTAGGGCATATAATATGCAAAATTCAGTTTGGGGTCGTAGGCGGCATTTGCGATCTGGAATCCCATTTCCACATCACCGCGCATGATAAGCTCAAAGGTTTCTGTCCAGTCGCCAAGCTGGTTATTGGGGAAGATGGATACTTCCACCTGACCGTTGGTATACTCTTTTGCGAGTTCAGCAAATTTCTTTGCAGTCTGATCGTAAGGGGTATCCACCGGGTTGGCGTGACCCATTTTGAATCTCCACTTGGGTGCTGCAACTGCTGCGGAAGCGACGGTAACGACTAAAGCAACTACTAAAAGGACTACCATGAACTTCTTCATGTTTCTTTACACCTCCCTGATTTGATTGAAACCTGTTAATAACCTGTTACTTGTCTTAAACTGCTTCACTCTGTCAATGATCCTCTGTTTTTATCCCCTCCCTTTCATATTTTTTCAAGACCGTATCTTTCCATGATCCTGATCACATTTATTTGATATTCATTATGAGCCTTGGAAGGAAAAGTGAAAGCTCTGGGAAATATGTAGTAATGAGAACCACTGGCAACTGGACTACCAACATGATCTTCACTGCAGGTTTGACATATTCGTCGAAAGAGGCTCCACCTATCCTTCCGCCCAGATATAGTATGGGGGCACAGGGTGGAGTCACGTTACCGAGTCCAAGGTTTGTTCCCATGATGGCGGCAAAATGGACAGGATGAACGCCTATCTTCAGCATGAGAGGCAGCAGAAGCGGAGCGGCCAGCATTGTACCGCTGAAATCATCCATCATCATTCCTATAACTATAAGGAAAAGATTAACAAGAAGCAGGATGATGATCTTGTTGTCTGAAAGGGCAAGAAGGAAATCCGCCAGCTGCTGGGGTATCTGCTGCATGGTGTAAATCTTGGCCAGGATTGATACGAAGAAAAGCATCAGGGCACAGACACCGCTTGTGGTTGCCGAGGTGACAAGGGAATGTCCGAGTATCTTGAAATTCAGCTCCTTGTGTATGAAAAATCCGACAAGGATAGCATAGAGAACTGCTATGGCTGCAGATTCGGTAGGTGTGGTTATACCACCATAAATCCCGCCGAGAATGATCACAGGCATAAGGAGGCTCCAGATTCCTTTTCTAGTGGCTTTACCTATGATCTGCAGTTTATGGTTAAAGGGTACCTGGGGTTCTACTGTGACGGTCGGAATTTTCCTTACCTCAAAATAATTGAGGACGCACATCAGGAAAGTCATCAGTATGCCGGGAAGAACTGTCGCAAGGAAGCATGCTGCCACTGACTGCTGTGTTACCCATGCATAGAGTATCATGGGAACGCTTGGCGGGATCAGCTGGCCCAGAACTGAAGCACAGCTCACCATGGCCACTGAATAGTACCTGGGATAACCGAAATCTTCCAGCCTGGGGATCATTATTCCCCCGATACATGCTACAGCTGCAGAACAGGTTCCGGAGATGGATCCGAATATTGCACAGGCAACAATCGTAGCGGCTCCCATACCGCCCCTCATCCTTCCAAGGAAAGCCTGGGCAAAATCTGTAAGCCTCTGGGCTATACCGGAAGAGGACATCAGCGCTCCAGCCATGATGAAGAATGGCATGGAAAGCAGGGTCAGGGAGTTTAGAGAATAGTACCCGGCAGGTAAAAGGAATCCGAAGCTGAATCCGTAGACCATTCCCATATATATGGCGGCAGACATGAAACACAACGGTACTGGAAGTCCGATAACTATCAAACCGATAAGTAGTAAAAGATTTATTGCAATAACCATTTGAAATCCTCCATTTTCACAGTCAGGTTAAGAGTGCTGGTCCTGGGTGGAACCTGTCTGGAGAACGTGTGCCTCTTCCAGAAGTTCTTCGATCTTTTCTTCTTCCTCTCGTCCCACCTCAAGGGGAATTTTACCTGTGGCCTGGAGGAAATAGTCAAAAAATTCCACTGCAAAATAGAAATCCATAAGAACTGCACAAATAAAGATGCTCACCTGGGAGTAGATCATGGGTATCATCAGCGTGAAAGATCTCTGTCCCTTGCTTATGCCCCAGAGCACATATTTCCACCCCCAGAAGGTCATGAAGAGCGAAAGGCATACTGAAAGGAAAGCAGTGGCAACCTTGACCCAGATGAGTTTCTTGGGGTCTTTGACAAATGCGTTGACAAGATCTGCCTTTATGTGGCTCCTGTCTGCGGTACCCCATGAAGCTCCCATGAAATAGAGCCAGAATCCGACCATGGTAGCGACCTCTTCAACTCCCATCAAGGGCATTACAAATACATAACGCAGTAATACCTGGACTACCACAAGCGTCAGGATGGCCAGTGAAGAAATAATCATGATCAATTTCTGTGGATATTCAAGGACTTTCCAGAAAGTGCTTCTCATAATTCTGATCATTCAATTGCACCCCTTAAACTAAAATTAACCTTAAAGAGAGAACTATCCCTCTTTACAGATACAGGAAACTGCTTATAAAGCCGTCCTTCTGTTAAGTTGCGAAAGTTATATCACCTCTCCTCTCAATGCCTTGGATATAGTTATCGCGGAATTCTCTCAGGACAGGATCCTTTCAAGATCTGCACCAAGTTGAATGGACAGTTTTCTGGATGCTTCCCCCAGCATGGAAAGTAATTCTGTTATCCTCTTTTCTTCATTCTTGTACCTGTACTTGGGGAAGGCCAGGCTCAAAGCCGCCACTGCTTCTTTGCGGAAGTCCATGACAGGTGCAGCAAAACACTGAAGACCACGGAGAGATTCCTCATTATCATGAGCATACCCCTGAAGTTTTATGACGGCAAGTTCTTTCATCAGAGATTCAGGACCTTCAAGGGTATTTTCCGTAAGACGGATAAAAGGTACATCCCTGAGGATCATATGGATCTTTTCCTCTTTCTGGAAAGCCAGAAGTACTTTGCCTATGGCCGAGGCGTGAAGAGGGACCTTCTGACCTATACCCTGATCAGCTTTAATGGGCTCAGGGCTTTCTATGCTGTCTATGTAAAGGGCATACGGACCGGAGAGAACTCCAAGGCTTACGGTTTCCCGGGTCTTGCCAGCAAGATCTTCCATGAAAGGTCTGGCGGTCTTGATAATATCCAGCCGCTCAAGTTCGCTTATTCCGAGTTCCAGTAATTTGAATGATACAGCATATTTGTGGTTTGAAGGGTTCTGACGGAGATAACCAAGGTGTTTCAACGTCCTTACGAGCCTGGAAACAGTGCTCTTTTCCAGACCCAGAGAGGCGCTCATTTCACTGATACCAAGTTCACCTCTGGCACTGAGGATCTCTATTATCATGGATGTTCTGATCACAGACTGGACCAGGTCTTTACGGTTGCTCTCCATGCAGGTTAAACTCCTGTTAGTAGATATATCACCATGTCAACACCCTGAAAAAAGAAGAAAACGAACCATTGTACCGTAATGCGGGAAATGTAAAGGATATTGTGTGCCATATTACATCTGCAGATGTAGAGTGTCAAAATAATGAGATAATTCACAATCCTTTTTATGCATACACAATGTATGGTAATAATTGTGTATGGGGTTTTTCGAGCCTGGAATATTTTTTGAGAGAGAATCAAATCCTTTTGAAGGGGGAGATATCATGCTGGGCCAGAAAAGAATAAGGGATTATGGTATTAAGGTCGGAAGGATAGAGACTGGTCCCAGGAACAGCATCACAGATATTGAAGGGGTCAAAGTGGGACATGTCACCATAAATTCGGATCAGGTACGGACAGGTGTAACCGCAGTAATTCCCCATGAGGGGAACACTTTTCTTGAGAAGGTGTCGGCTTCTTGTCATGTGATCAACGGGTTCGGCAAATCAGCAGGACTGGTCCAGATAGAGGAGCTTGGGACTCTGGAGACTCCTTTGATCCTTACGAATACTTTCTCGGTGGGGACTTCCATAAATGCTTTGCTTCGATATATGTTTGGCAGAAACCCTGACATAGGGGCCTCTACCGGCACTGTGAATCCGGTCATCATGGAGTGCAATGACGGTTTTCTGAATGATATCCGTGGTCTTCATGTAAAAGAGGAACATATCCTGAAAGCGCTGGAAGATTCGGAATTGGATTTCCTTGAAGGTTCTGTCGGAGGAGGTACGGGAATGTCCTGCTATCAGCTCAAGGGGGGGATAGGTACTTCTTCGAGAAAGATAAACCTTGACAGGGACGTGCCGGGATATACTCTGGGGGTTCTGGTACAGTCAAATTTCGGCAAGTTCAGGGATCTAACTGTCAATGGAAGGAGGCCAAGTCCTGAGTTGATCGAACTTGCGGTTGTGGAGGAAAGTTCCCGGAATCCGGGTTCCATAATCGTGATCATTGCCACGGATCTCCCACTAAGTGAACGCCAGTTGAAAAGGGTTTGCAGAAGGGCTTCCGTTGGAATAAGCAGGACTGGTTCCTATATGGAGAACGGAAGCGGGGAGATTGCCCTTGCCTTCACGACCCATGGAAGGATACCCCATTATCGTCAAAGTTGTGTTATTGAAAGAAAGGTCCTTCATGAAGACCTCATGGACAGGGTGTTCGAGGCATCAGTAGAGGCGGTGGAGGAGGCTATACTGAACTCCATGATCTGTGCCGATCCGGTGACAGGAAGGGAAGGTAACTCCAGGACTTCCCTTAAACAATGGATCCATCGTTTTTTGTGACCGCTTGAAAAGGTTCGGGAATGGTTCGGATTATACCGAACCATTCCCGAAAATGTCATAGATAAACCCGGGGTACCCTTTTCGAGATGAAGCTGAGTACCTGGGTTACAATAGTATCCATTTTATCGGCCAGATCCTGGACAGAGATCTCTTCATTTCCCTGCCTGCCTATGATCACGACTTCATCGCCTGCTTCTGCCTCCGGCAGTTGTGTCAGGTTGATCATACACTGGTCCAGGCAAATGGTTCCCACCACCGGTACCCTTTTCCCCCTCACGAGAACTTCTGCCTTTCCTGAGAGCAATCTGGAAAGACCGTCATAGAAACCGATCGGAAGGATCCCTATTCTTTCTCTCCCTCGGGTAAGATATTTCAATCCATATCCCACACCGCTGCGCGGGGGAAGTTCCCTGATCAAAGCTATCCGAGTTTTCAGGGAACATGAAGGATAAAGGTTGACATCCCTGTTGGTGAAACCGCTTGGGAGACCGTAAAGAAGATTCCCGGGCCTTACCGCTGCAAGGGCCATTTCAGGGCAGTTCACAGTTGCCGGGCTGTTGCAGACATGTTGAAAGGGGATATGCCATCCCTCTGAGGATAGGGTGGACATGATGTTCCTGAATCTTGAGAACTGCCACCTGGTGTAGTCAGGGCTTTCCTCATCAGCTGTAGCAAAATGGGTAAAAGCACCCTCAATGAGAATATTTCTGGAGTGGTTCAATGTCTGGACAAGTTCCGGCAGTTCCTCTTCAGTGAATCCTGTTCGGCCAAGGCCGGTGTCGAATTTCAGGTGAACCAGTCCTTTCTGCCCCATTGTTCCTGCAACCGAATTTAGATGCCCAAGAAATGAAAAGTCCCCGCAGGCTGAGGATATTCCCCGCTTTACATATTCTTCTGCTGCATTTTTCATTGATGCCCCAAGAACAAGGATGCTTCCGGAAATACCTGCATCCCGGAGTTCGATTGCCTCTTCGGGTGTGGCTACCGCGAACCACTGGCATCCCTCGTCCTCAAAGGTCCTTGCTACCTCTACCGCTCCATGGGAGTATGCATCTGCTTTGACCACAGCTATGATCTTGCAGTTATGAGGTATAAGCCTTCGAACTTCTCTGTAGTTCCTTCTGAGTTGTTCCCTGTAAACTTCAAGACGGGTTGGGCGGATCATCCCGTTGTTTTCACCCATAGGTGATCTGATATCTCCTTTCGAGGAATCAAAGATTTTCCCTGATTATCCCGTAATATCCTTCACAGGCTTTGGCAAGCTGCGTGATCTCGATATATTCATCCACTACATGAGCCAGGGTTTCAAGAGATCCGCCAAAACCTATGGTGGGGATCCCTGCTTTCCCGGCATAGTAACTTCCGTTAGTGCAGAAATAGTAGTGGGATATTTCCGGATCGATACCCATGGATCTTAATCCTTCAAGTGACCTTTTGACAAAGGGGTCATTCTCTTCATAGAGCCAGGCCGGAGCAAACCTCGTAGCTCTTATCTCCTTGCCGGTATAGCATCGATCGACTCCCTCCGCCAGATAAACCCGGGTCTGCAGGTCCCGATCTTTTTCAGAAACTCTTCGAAGGATGTCTTGTACCTGCTTAAGGACCTTTTCAGATGTATCCCCAACCAGGAGCCTCCTGTCGAAGGTGGCCCTGCAAAGGTCAGGAATAACGCTTGCCCCCGGATAGGGAGAAGAGATCACATCTGTAACTTCCAGGATACCCTTGCCCAGAACTGGATGGTTTTCAGGTGTAAAATCCATTTCGATCGCCTCAAGGGCTTTGACCATTTTCTTAATGGCGTTCAATCCCACGCTAGGATCTGAGGAATGAGCTGTTTTTCCGTAAGTTTCTAGGACTACTTCTGCCCTTCCTCTCTGACCTCTTTTGAGTGTTAGGTTGGAAGGTTCTCCTATTACCACACAGTCCGGGTTGTATTTCTGTCCGATGCTTTCTGATGCCACTCCTTCGAAACATTCTTCATGAACTGAACCAGCCACTACGATCGTCCCGTTCAACTGATCTTTGAGGTCTTCTTTGACCAGGGCTCCTGCGTGTATCATGGCTGAAAGGTTGCCTTTCATGTCCGTTGTAGCTCTTCCGTATATTTTCCCATCCCTGATTTCTGCGCCAAAGGGATCCACGGTCCATTTGGAAGGATCACTGACTTCCACGTGGTCCATATGTCCCTCCAGGAGGATGGTCCGTTCTCCTTTTCCAAGACGTATAATGCCGGCCACATTACCGTAATCATCTACTTCCACATGGTCATAGCCAATCTTTTTCATGTTCCCTGCAACCAGTTCGGCCACATCTTTTTCCTGTCCGGACAGGCTTGGGGTCCTTATCATTTCCCTGCAGAAAGTTACCAGTTCATCTTTTCGCTTTTCATTTAACATTCTTATACTCCCTCCCTGAAGTATCTTCTTTTTTAAATCCTACGGTTGTTCCTCAGGTGTTGAATGATCTACTTATTGGTTCAAGACCTCCTGGCTTATCCTTTCCCTGTATGGAAAAAGTCCGAAGATACCCCCTGTATGGAGAAAAAGCACAGTTTCTCCCTTTTTGAAAGTCCCCTTCTCAATCTCACGGGAAAGACCGTAAAAGGCTTTTCCCGTATAGACAGGGTCAAGAAGAATGCCTTCGACTCGTGATATCTCTTGAATGAGTCCCAGCTGCTCCCGGTCCGTCTTTGTGTATCCGCCGCAGATGTAATTGTCGAATATCTGGATATCTGTAGATGAGATTTTCAGGGTGGGGAAATAGGTCTTCTGGAGTCCATCGATTATTTCATCCACTCTTGAACGGATGAAATCTCTGTCGAAAGCTACGCTGAAAGCTGTTATTCCTGAGGACAGGGCAAAGAGTTCTTTGCCTGCAATAAGACCAGACAGGGTCCCGGCTGAACCGGTTGGGCAGATAATGTGATCTGGTACAAACCCAAGCTGATCGAATTGATCTGCCATTTCTCCTACAGCATTTACATAGCCCAGGGAGCCAGTTGGGTCTGATGCTCCGAGAGGAACGATGAATGGTTTCTGCCCCCTGGCACTGTAGGACTTTGCGGTCTCGTCAAGAAGGTCCTCCAGATCCGTCAAACCCGCTTGAGGGGCATAGGTAATTCTGGCTCCGAACATTAGATCAAGAAAATGGTTACCTTCAGGTATCTCCGGTTCATTCCCGTTAAGCACAAGATGACAGGAAAGTCCCAGCCTTGCCGCCACAGCAGCTGTTGCCCTTGCATGATTGGATTGTATGCCACCACAAGTTATCAGAACATCGCAATTCTGCTCAAGTGCTGAAGCTGCGGAGAACTCCAGTTTCCTGACCTTATTGCCGGATATCCCAATACCTGTCAGGTCGTCTCTCTTGATATATATCTCCGGCCCCTGAAATTTTGCAGATATTCTGGAAAGGTGCTGGACGGGTGTGGGAAGCTGGGCAAGGGGGATCTTTTTTTCAAGGATCTTCAATATGGGAACCTCCTTTGGGGGATTGGGGAATCATATTCTGGAAAATCATACCATATTATTCCCTGACCCCTTTCAGGAGAGTTATACTGATCTCTCATTTATGATTTTCATCAACAGGCAGATTTGGGAATTTGTCAAAAAAGATGTTACACTCTAACTCTCAGCAGAGTTGTGGCCTGCAGGAATAAGGTAATGCTGTTCCGGCATATTTCAGGGAGGTTGTCCATGGATAACAGTACTTTCATGGTTGCAAAAAAGGTCAATGACCTTATCAGGGAATATGTTTCAATAGAGGACGAGCTATTCAAACCCTCCTTTAGAAAGGTCCTTCCTATCCCGGGTATCTTCAGGCCTGTGCCATATTCGGTGCACCGGGAAAGGCTTGAGGAGATGTTGTCCGAACTTGAATCGGCCAAGAAGGATATCAGATCCCTGAAACCTGACTCTGATTCGCAGGAAGGAGAATTCCTGATCACCCTCAGGGCTTATATAAATGCTTTCAAAGTCGGTCTGTCCGAATTATTCAGGATATGTGGCAGACTGCAGAACAGAAGTGAAGGCAAAGGCTATTCGAGAGAGGAATATAAACAAGATGCAATTGAATTGCGAAAAATGGAAATGGAATATTTTGCAATAGGGAAAAAACTGAATACTCTTTTCTCCGAACTCATGGAAAAGGACTCTATCTCTCAGGAAGCAGAGGGTTGATAATCCTTCAAGACTTCTTCTGATTCAGGGAAAATAAGATATATTGTATAATTCATACTGAAAAACTGTTCTGTGGGGTTCTTTCCCCTTTATGATTGGGGGTTTGGATTTATGCGTGGAGTGGAAGCCTATGAAACGTCTATATCTAAAACTATCGTGGCCCGGCTTTCTCCTGGGACAGATATATTTGAAGGTCTGAGATATATCTGCAGGAAGAACGGGATCAGTTCTGGAACTATTGTCACCATGTTGGGCAGCCTGTGGTCTGCCACCCTTGTTTGTGTGACCCCGGATCATACCTCTGAGATAGGTGCAAAGTATTTCCCACCCATTACCATAGAGGGTCCTCTTGAACTGATAGGGGCCCAGGGGATGATAGGATTGAAGGAGGGGGAAATCAGCGTTCATCTTCATGGAACTGTAGGAACTGACGAGATGGAGCCAATTGCCGGACATATGGTCGATAACGGGTCCACCAAAGTCCTTGCGACCATGGAAATAGTGATCCAGGCCTTCTCGGATCTCGAGCTTGAACGTGTTCACGATGAGGAAACTGATTTCATTCTTTTCAAAATGAAGAAAGGCAAGGGCCCTGAACTCTGATCTTCCAGAACCCCTGAAGAATTAAAAAGTTGAAGTAAGTTTGTAAATTCCGAATTCCCTGTGACAAAGAGCTTCTGCCTTGGTAAGTCTACCCTTGATCACTTCGATCATTTCATCCCAGATCCGCTCTCCCACGTCTTCGATGGATTCTGTCCCCTGCACAATGGTACCTGCATTTATATCGATGTTTTCTTCCATGAGAGTATAGGTCCCGGGATTGCCCGTGATCTTGATGACCGGAGCCAGAGGACAGCCTGTAGGAGTTCCCCTTCCAGTGGTGAACAGGATGAGTTGTGCACCTCCGGCTACCATTCCGGTGATCGATTCAATGTCCTGTCCAGGGGTGTCCATCATGAAAAGGCCTTTCCCTTTCGGGCTCTCGCCATACTCAAGTACTCCTGACAGTGGCATGGAGCCGCCCTTATGTATACATCCCAGTGATTTTTCCTCTATGGTGCTAAGACCGCCAGCGATATTACCAGGGGTGGGCTGGCTGCCTCTTAGATCTACTCCCAATCTTTTCGCCTTGTCTTCACATTTCCGTACAATATCAAGGAGGTGCTCTCCCACCTCAGCAGAGACCGCTCTTCTCGCAAGAAGATGTTCTGCGCCTATCAATTCTGTCGTTTCTGACAATATGGATGTGCCATGGTGACTTACAAGCTTATCGGAGACGTATCCCTGGGCAGGATTTGCGGCAAGTCCTGATGTAGTGTCTGAACCTCCGCATTCAAGCCCGAGGATCATCTGGGATATGTGGATGGGCTCCCTCTTGAACTGGGATATATGCTGGCTCAGTTTTCTTGCGATCCTGAGTCCTTTCTCCTGGGCGGAGAGGGTTCCCCCTGATCTCTGTATTACCAGATATTCCACTTCCTTACCTGTTGAGCTGATATCCCTGGCCAGGTCTTCTGCTTCCAGGCTTTCGCACCCTAATCCTATTACCAGCACTGCTCCTGCATTACCGTTTTTCCCAAACCCTGAAAGGGTCCGGAAAGTAATGTCCAGATCGGGTTTTATCTGGGCACATCCATGCTGGTTGGGGAGGGCCACTGCACCCTGTACCTGTGAGGCTATTCTTGAGGCGACGGTAGCAGCACAAACAGAAGCGGGGATCACAAGAAGGTGGTTCCTTATTCCTATGCTTCCGTTGTTCCTCAGGTATCCATGAAGTTTCATATGTTCTTCCCCTCCAGATCTCCCCTGCCACGTAAACTTTCGATGTTATGAACATGTACGTGAGATCCACGGGGTATGTTCAGAGTTGCCCGGCCTATAGTTTCTCCATATTTCATAACTTGTCCTCCTTGGGGTATATCCTCAAGAGAGATCTTGTGGCCAAAGGGGATATCTTCTTTCACGTAGAGGTTTTTCCCGAAATCCCGGATAACCAGTTCTTCTCCTCGCGCTATGTCTCTGATGGCGGTAGCAACATTATCTTCTTTACTTATGATTACAAGGGATTTGTTCAAGGGGATCACTCTCCTTATGTGTTTTATGGCCGAAATATATACTACCTTATTCCCGGCTATTCTCATAGAAGTTCCAGGCCGGGAGCTTCCCACCTATTCCGATCTATACCGGTTGATTCCAGGAGAAAAATGCATCATTTATATCCATTATCAAGGCAGGTCTTGACAAAGAAGAATCATGGAATTATCCTTATTGTGTTACAACCTGTATCCAGCTTGCATACAAGCAGGTCTTTTACATTGGTAACTTTTGAGGGGGATAATCGTGAAGGTCAGAGAAACCAAGAAGAATATCGCCTACCAGAAGATCAAGAGGCTCATCACAGACCGTGAGTTCATGAAAGATCATACCATCTCAGAAAATTCCCTTTCCAACCGCCTTAAGATGAGTAGAACTCCCATAAGAGAGGCTTTATTGCAACTTCAGATGGAAGGATTCCTTAAAATAGTTCCCAACAAGGGCATTGTGGTCACAGAAACCTCCATCAACGAGGTCAGGGATATCTACGATATGCGGATCGCCATAGAGGAATTTGTCCTTCGAGAACTGGCTGGAAACCTTCAGGACCATCATTTTGAGTACCTTGAAGCTCTCCTGTCTGAACAGGAAGAATGTCTCAAGGACACCGATACCTCAAGATACCTCAAGCTTGATAGGGAGTTCCATGAATATCTTTTCAGGACCTACGCAAATCCTATCATAGCGGATTACATGTCAAAAATGAGGGATCGCCTCTACTCGATCAACTACCGAATGCTTGAATCCAACGAGAACATGCGCCTTTTCTGTATTGAACATGCCAGGATAATTGAAGCCCTTAAAAAGGGTGACAAGGAGCAGGCGGTCCATGAAATGGATATTCACCTCAAGGGCGGAAAAACAAGGCTTTTGTAACATTCCCCAGGTCCCCGCTCTTTTTTGAAAGGTGGTGGTAGGGTTTCGTATCGTTTAATGCCACTAGGGTATTGAAGAAATAGCTTTAGGATAATCGATAACATAAGGAGGTTACAGGTAATGAAGAAAAAAGCTTTGTTGTTGGTTCTGGCGTTGGTAATGGTTTTCACCATGGCTTCTTCTGTCCTTGCAGCAGATAAGCCAATAGTATGGGTTGGACAGAGCTGCTTCCCGGTGACACTGCCGGTAGGGGCCTATTTCCCGATGTGGGCTGAAAAAGTTGAAGCCATGAGTGGTGGTATGCTCAAGATCGAAGTTCATGGTTCCGGTGAGATCGTACCTGGCCCTGCTGTTTTCGAATCAGTTCGTGACGGCGTTCTTGACTGTGGTCAGAATACACCGGCCTGGCAGAAGGGTCAGTATCCTGCTGGCGACCTTTTCTACACTCTTCCCGCAGGTGTTACTGAGACCAATGATCTTCTTGTATGGATGTATGGCGGAGAGGGACAGGCCCTTGCCCAGGAGATGTATGGGGATGCCATCAAGGTTTTCCCACTGGGTCTTACTCCTCCTGAATCAGGTATATGGACCACCAAGCCTGTCAAGACCCTTGGCGACATCAAGGGGCTCAAGGTCAGGTCTGCCGGTCTGAGCATGGAGCTCTGGCAGAAACTCGGAGCTTCCGTGGTCCTTCTTCCCGGCGGCGAGGTTGTACCGTCTCTCCGGAGAGGTGTTATCGATGGTGCAGAGTTCGCTTTCCCGAGCATGGACGTAGGTCTTGGCCTTCATGAGGTCTGCAAATATCTCATGGGACCCCCAATTCACATGGGCTCCAACATATTCCAGCTTCTGATAAATCCCGACAAGTGGGAAGCCCTTCCGGACAATCTTAAGGAAATTGTGAAAAATGCTGCTGTAGCCGCATCTTTTGAGGGTTATGCCAAGTTCTATGCTGAAAGTACTGTTGCCTTTGACCAGATCAAGGCTGCCGGAGTGGAGATCAACAAGCTTTCCGTTGCTGATCAGCAATTGGCCCTGAAACTTTCCTATGAGATCCTCGACGAGAAATCAAAGGAAGATCCCATGTTCAAGAAGGTATGGGAATCCCAGAAACAATTTATCGAATCCTACCAGGGCTTCTATAACCTGACCAAGTTCGATAAATAAGCACCTTCTCTGAACACTATCTTTTCTATTGAGCAAAAGGCAACAAACCGGAGAGCGGCTTTTGCCGCTCTCCTTTGAAAGTAGCCCATATTGAAGTGGAGGTAGCTAAATGGGACTGTTCGATCTCATCGAATGGCTTAATGAAAAAGTCGGGATGATAGGTGCATGGATAGTAATCCCACTTAACGCAGTGGTAGTCTACGAGGTTCTTATCAGGTATGTGTTCAATAATCCGACCGACTGGGTCTATGACACTGCATGGATGCTTTTCAGCGCGATGTTCCTTCTCGGCGGAGGTTACACCATGGTCCACAAGAGGCATGTGCGTATCGACATCATATTCAGTGCTCTCCCAAAGAGATGGCAGGCATGGTACGACTCTTTCTTCTTTGCGATCATCTTCCTGCCTATAATGGCAATTCTTACCTGGAAGGGTACCCAGTTTGCCGCCAGGGCCTGGAGCACCAGTGAGTATCTGTCGACCACACTGTGGCATTTCCCTGCAGGACCAGTGAAGACCATGATACCCCTTGGTTTCGGCATGCTCATGCTCCAGGGTGTGGTGGAATTGTTTCGAAATTTGCGCGTAGCAGTTAAAGGAGAAGAATGACCATGAGTCCAGAAGTTTTAGCGGTGTCAATGCTCCTGATATTGATCTTCATGGTCATGACAGGAGTCCGTCTTGCCTTTGCCATGATGTTCCTGGGAGTGGTCTTCGGTTTTTATTACAGAGGCCCGGCCATGCTCTCCCTTTTTATGCAGAACACCTTTGGCGTCATGCAGAACGAGGTTCTTATCGCAGTACCATTGTTCGTCTTCATGGGGTGTATTCTTGAGAAGAGCGGAGCGGCGGAAAAACTGTTCAATACCATGTATCTCCTTCTCGGACCTGTCAGAGGCGGCCTTGCATTGACCACCATAATCATCAGCACCCTTTTTGCTGCCTGTACTGGTGTTATTGCAGCGTCGGTTACGACCATGACCCTTATGGCCCTTCCTGCCATGCTTCAGAGAAATTATGATCATGGACTTTCCACCGGTGTGGTCTGTGCAGGTGGAACCCTGGGGATCCTTATCCCGCCAAGCGTAATGCTGGTTGTCCTTGGCCCCATGACAAACCTTTCCGTGGCAAAATTGTTCGCCGGTGCTCTTCTTCCCGGTCTTCTGCTTTCCACTCTTTACATTATCTATATCATAATGAGGTGCTGGCTCCAGCCTTCTGTGGCTCCAGCTATTACATCTTCTGAAAGAGATGCGGTAAAGGGTACGATCCTTCTTCACACCCTCATGTACATGCTTCCTATCCTTGGCCTGCTATTTGCGGTTCTTGGATCCATCCTTTTTGGTATAGCTTCACCAACGGAGGCATCGGGTGTGGGAGCTCTTGGCGCTGTAATTATTGCACTAGTGTACAAGAACCTTAACTGGAAAACGGTAAAAGGCGCGGTCATAGAAACCATCAAGGTAACTTCCATGGTCTTTTTTGTCATCGTTGGAGCCCAGATGTTCACTTCTGTTTTCCTCTTCATGAGGGGAGGGGCTTTGATAGAATCCATGCTCTTGGGGCTGGGCCTCGGAAAATGGGGAGTTATATTTGTCATGATGTTTTCTGTGTTCATTATGGGTATGTTCCTGGACTGGATAGGGATCGTTTATATAGTGGTACCTATCTTCCTTCCCATAGCAGTACATCTTGGTCTGGATCCTCTCTATTTTGTGCTTCTTATCAGTATAAACCTGCAGATGTCATTCCTTACACCACCTTTTGCCTATGCGATTTTCTTCGTTAAAGGTGTGGCTCCGCCTGACGTGACCACGAAAGAGATCTATTGGGGTGTAACACCCTTCGTAATGCTTCAGGCTACTGGTCTTATCATGTGCCTGATCTGGCCCAAGATAGTAATGTGGTTGCCAACATTAGCAAGCTGATAACAGATTTTTTTAGTACAAAATGTTAAGGAGGTATTTGTATGTGTGCTAAACCTGTAACGAAGAAGACTCCTGCATCTATCAAGAAATACAATAAGGAGCTTCTTGAGCATTTCTATGACATCATGTGCAAGATCCGGTGCTTTGAAGAGAATATCCAGGAGAAATTCCTTGCTGGTGTGATCCCTGGATTTGTTCACGTTTACATTGGAGAAGAGGCAACTGGAACTGGTATCATGTCCAACCTTACTAAAAAGGATTATATCCAGACCACTCATCGAGGTCATGGTCATACCCTTGCTAAGGGAGCTGATCCTAAAAGGATGATGGCAGAGATCTTTGGCAAAAAGGCTGGTTTCTGCAAAGGTAAAGGCGGCTCTATGCATATTGCCGATTTCAGTGTGGGGATGCTTGGAGCTAACGGAATAGTCGGTGGGGGATATACCCTGGCGACAGGTTCTGCCCTTGCCAACAAGATGATGGGGAAAGAAGAGATCGCAGTGGTGTTCTTCGGAGATGGTGCTTCCAACCGGGGGACTTTCCATGAAGCTGCTAACATGGCTGCAGCATGGAAACTGCCCATCCTCTTCGTCTGCGAGAATAACCAGTGGGCTTCTACCACTCCCTATAGAACTACCACATCCGTTGAAGATATCGCTGATCGTGCCCAGGGTTACGGTATGCCTGGTGTCATAGTTGACGGTAACGATGTCTTTGCTGTGTACGAAGCGGCAAAGAGCCTTATCAATAACATCAGAAAAGGTGAAGGCCCAGCACTTCTTGAATGCAAGACCTATCGTATTGGCGGACACTTTGTTGGTGATCCTGAAAAATACAGGACCAAGGAAGAGGTTCAGAAGGTCTTCACAGAGAACGATCCTATAACCCGCTTTGAAAATAGGGTCCTGGCGGAAAAAGTTATGTCCCAGGCTGAGCTCGACGAGATAAAGAGCAATGCCAGGAAAGTGATCGAAGAAGCGGTGGATTTTGCTATGCAGGCTCCAGAACCAGACCCCGCTGAACTTTACCAGGATCTTTATGTATAGGGACGGTGATTGAAATGAGAGAAATTACTTTTTCCCAGGCCACTCTTGAGGCAATGGATGAGGAAATGTCCCGTGATGAGACCGTTTTCGTCATGGGAGAAGATATAGCAAGACAGGGCGGTATTTTTGGCCAGTTCAAGGGACTTCCGGAAAAATTCGGTTTTGACAGAGTCAAAGATACTCCTATTACGGAAACCGCCATAGTGGGAGCTTGTGTTGGTGCTGCCCTTTCTGGAATGAGGCCTGTAGCGGATATGCATTTTGCAGACTTCGTTGGAGTATGTATGGACGAGATCTTCAACCAGATGGCCAAGATCCATTACATGTTCGGTGGACAGAAAACTGTACCCATGGTCCTTCGTGCACCTGATGGCCTTATTAACCAGGCAGCTGCACAGCACTCCCAGAGCCTTGAATCATGGTTCCTCCATGTTCCCGGACTTAAAGTTGTCATTCCTTCCAACCCGGCAGACGCGAAAGGGCTTCTTAAGTCCGCTATTCGTGATGATAACCCTGTAATGTATTTTGAGCACAAGAGCCTTTTCCGTGTTAAGGGACCCGTTCCTGAAGAGGAATTTTTCACACCCATCGGTAAGGCCAAGGTGGTTAAAGAAGGTACTGACGTTACTCTGGTTTCCTATTCCATGTGTTTTACGCATGCCCTTGAAGCAGCACAAATGCTGGAAAAAGAAGGGATCAGTGTGGAATGTGTCGATCTCAGGACCATTTCCCCGATCGACAAGAACACCATCCTTGAATCAGTTGCAAAGACCAGCAGGCTTGCCATAGCTCATGAAGCGGTAAAGCAGGGTGGAGTTGGAGCCGAAATATCTGCAATAGTGGCTGAGGAAGGAATAGATTATCTTGATGCCCCGATCATGAGGGTTGGAGCACCCTTTACTCCGGTCCCCTTCGCCAAGCCCCTTGAGATGGCTTACAGGGTAACGCCGGAGAAAATTGCGGACGCTATCCGTAAAATGCTATAGAGGATCGAGGTGTCATTGATGGATAAGATCAGAACAACTTCCTGGAAGGTCAAAGGTACACAGGTAGTAGTGCGCCTCTGGCCAGGGACAGACCTTCTAACCGGTTTACTGAAGGTCTGTGAGGATCAAGGCATAACTGCCGGGGTTATAACAGCCATGCATGGCAGTTTATCCAGGGCCAGGTTTGTATGGGCTCTTCCTGATGCATCAACAAAGATGAATGCCAAGTATGGAGATCCTGTAGATATAGAAGGACCACTCGAATTTATCTGCGGAAGCGGAATGATCGGTCAATATGCTGACTCAAGGGAAACAGAGGTCCATCTTCACGGAGTCCTCTCAGACCCCGAACAGGGTTTTCATGGTGCCCATTTCGTTAAAGGGGGCAACCCTGTAATGAGTACCCTGGAAGTTTTCATCCAGGCCTTTGATGACGTGGAGATCCTAAGGGCTTTTGATGAAGAGACGGAATTCCCCCTCTTCAATATTTACGAAAAGGAAAACTGATCATGCAGGGGCTGGAAGTTGATTTCTCGGGAAAAGTGATCGTTGTTACCGGTGGAAGCCGGGGCATTGGAAAGGCCATAGTGGATTCTTTCAGTGAGTCCGGTGGAAAGGTCTATATCCTGGATCTTGATGAGAGGTCAGCTGAACAGACCGTAGGAGATTTTGTCTCCAGGGGAAGAGAAGTGTCCTTCTTCCCCCTGGATGTCTCAGATAACGCTATGGTCAGGGAGGTAATGGGAAAGATCCTGGTTGAGGCAGGACATGTGGATGTCCTGGTAAATGACGCTGGAGTTACACTTCCAACTCCTTTTGCAGAATGCACTGAAAAAGACTGGGATTTCGTCGTAGGGATCAATCTCAAGGGTACCTTCAACACTTCCAATTTCATTTTCCCGCACATGATGGAAAGGCGTTATGGGAAGATCGTGAATATTGCATCCATAGCAGGGAAACTTGGCGGAGGCTTCAGAGGAACAGCTATCTACGCTGCATCCAAGGCTGGTGTCATAGGATTGACCAAGGGCATGGCCAGAGAAGGTGGTCCTTACGGTATCAATGTCAATGCCATATGTCCGGGTGTTATCAAGACCGCCATGGGCAATTCCATTCCCGAAGAACAAAAGAAACTGATTATCCAGGGTACTCCCCTGAGAAGATACGGAGAGCCTTATGAAATAGGCAATGTAGTGGCTTTCCTTTGCTCAGATCTGGCAAGTCACATTACCGGGGAGATCATGGATGTGGATGGTGGCATTGTCAGGGACTGATCTTTCTTCAATCTATAAAGGTGGGATTTAAATGAAACTTGATCTATCTGGAAAAGTTGCTGTCATTACAGGAGGAGCAAGAGGCATAGGCAAAGCGATCGCCCTTTCCATGGCAGGATGCGGCGCAAACCTGGCTATTCTGGAAATGAACGTGGAAGGTGCTAACCAGACTGCCAGTGAAGCGAAGCAGCTTGGTGTGGAAGCGAGGGTCTATAAAGCTGATGTTTCCAACCTTCAACAGGTCAAGGAGATAGTGACAGATATCAAAGATATCTTTGGGAAAATAGATATCCTGGTCAACAATGCAGGTATCGTATCACCCAAACCTTTTCTTGAGACTGATGAAAAGGAGTGGGACCTTATCCTTGGAGTCAACCTCAAGGGGATATACAATACATGTTTCTCTGTCCTCCCTCATATGATAGAGCAGAAATACGGCAAGATCGTTAATATAGCTTCCATCGCAGGCAAGACCGGGGGTGGATTTTTCGGCAATACCATTTATGGTACTTCCAAGGCAGGTGTAATAGCACTGACCAAGGGTATTGCCAGAGAGGCCGGCCCCTTCGGTATCAATGCCAATGCCATATGTCCAGGTCCGATCGAAACCCAGATGCTGGCTGATTGTCCTGAAGAGACCAGGCAGCGGATCCTTTCTGGAGTACCTCTCCGGAAATTCGGTCATCCCCAGGATATTGCAAACGTGGCTGTTTTCCTGGCTTCAGATCTTGCAAGCCATATGACAGGCGAGATAACCGATGTGGACGGGGGAATAATGAGAGATAACTGATGGAGGGGATTAGAAGATGACCACAATGAAAGCCCTTGTCAAAACAGAAGCTTCTGTTGGTGCTTCCCTGCAGATGGTGCCTGTTCCCGAACCTGGCCCAGGCGAGGTTCTTGTAAAGGTAATGGCTACCGCTATTTGCGGAACCGATATGCATGTATATGACTGGAACAAATGGGCTCAGGGAGCAGTTCGGGAACTCCCCCGTATCATGGGACATGAATTCAGCGGAGAAGTTCTTCAGCTCGGAGAAGGAGTCAGGGACCTAGCTATAGGTGACAGGGTAGCAGGAGAGACCCATATCCCCTGTGGTAAGTGTTACCAGTGCAAAAACGGGCTCCAGCATATCTGTGCCAATATGGTCCTCTTCAGTATCGATTCGGATGGTTGTTTCGCTGAATATACAGTTATTCCCGAGATCTGTGCAAGGAAGATCCCTGGAGATATCCCCTGGGAATACGGTGCTATGATGGAACCTCTCGGGACCAGCATCAGGGCAGCCCAGGAAGTTGTCCCAGCTGGTGCCAATGTTGCTGTCATAGGTGCCGGTCCTATAGGACTCGGGGCCGTTACTGCCCTGAAGGCTCTTGGCGCAGCCCGGATAATAGTCTCAGATATCTCTGATGACCGTCTTTCCATAGCATCACAGGCTGGGGCAACTCACCTGCTGAACCCTGCAAAGGAAGATGTTACCGCTACAATACTTGAAATGACCTCGGGTGTGGGTGTAGATTCTTTCATTGATGCCTCCGGTAGCGTTAAGGCCATATCGGAAGGTTTCCGCTACCTGAGAAAAGGTGGAAGAGTGGCCCTTGTAGGGCTTCCATCCGAGACCATCTCCCTGGATCTTGGTCCGCAGGTTATTTTCAAAGAAGCAAAGATCATTGGAATTCACGGCAGAAAAATGTTCGAGACCTGGACTGTGATGGAAAATCTCATGGCCAATGGTCTCCTTGCATTGAAACCTATCGTGTCTCACATTCTGCCACTTGAAGATTTTGAAAAGGGGTTTTCTCTTCTTAAGGATGGCAAGGCCTGCAAGATCATTCTTGATCCATGGCAGGAAGGTCAGCTGCCTTCTTCAGTGTAATGGAAGAAATGGAGAAAACCGACATTCAAGTTAACCAGCAAAACCCGGCTTTTGTAAAGCAAGCCAATATTAAGGAGGATTCCTGATGGCAGAGTTCATAACCATGCCTAAACTTGGTCTCACTATGACGGAAGGTACAGTTTCGGAGTGGAAGGTTTCCGAAGGTGAGGCTGTAAATAAGGGAGATATCCTTTTTGTAGTAGCAACGGATAAACTTACATACGAAGTGGAATCTCCGGAAGACGGGGTTATCCTCAAGATCCTTGTTGAAGAAGGGAATTCAGTGCCGGTGGGAGCAAATATTGCTTACATTGGAGAAGCAGGACAGGAGGTTCCCGTTGAAGGACCTGTTGTTCAGGATATTGAAGAACCAGAATTGACTGAGGAAAAAGAAGAATCCCGGATCATTAAAAAAGTAGAAGAGCCTGAGGTTACAGAAGGTCCTTCAAAAGCATCGCCCCTGGCGAGAAAATGGGCACGGATCTTCGGATTAGGTCTTGATGAGGTCGAGGGAACAGGCCCGGGTGGAAGGATCATCAAGGAAGATGTGCTTCGGACTGCAGTGAAGTTCAAGGCATCGCCCCTCGCAAGAAAGGTTGCCCGGGAACATGGACTGGATGTTACAGAAATAGCTGGTTCCGGCCCGGAGGGTAGAACTGTGAAAAAGGATGTCCTTGCTTTCCTTGAAGCTGGAGATATTTCCCGGGTAAAGGTTTCTCCAGTGGCGCGTAAAATGGCCAGTGATCTTGGAGTGGATCTGGCTGGTCTCGATGTTCAGGGAAGGATAATGAAAGAAGATGTCCTTGCTGCTGCTCCTTCTGGAAAAGGTTCTCTCCAGGAAGCCACTCAGACATCTCTTCCAACTGGAGAAAAACGAGTTCCTCTTTCACCTATGCGTAAGGTTATCGCAGAACGAATGACCCAGAGTGCAAGTACTATTCCATCTGTGGTTTTCAACGTGGAAGTGGATTTTTCAGAACTTATGGCTTTCAGACAGAAGATCAAGGCAGAAGCAGAGAAGAAGGGACTCAAGGTGTCTTTCAACCATATCCTCATGAAGATATGTGCAAAAGCCCTTTCGGAACACACCATGGCCAATGCAAGTTATGACATGGAAAACCAGGAATACATCATGCATGATGATGTAAATATAGGCCTCGCTGTTGCTGTGGAAGGTGGCCTTCTGGTCCCGAATCTCAAGAAAGTCCAGCAGAAATCCATTTTCGAGATCGCTATTGAAACGTCCGAGTTGATAGATAAGGCCCGCAAAGGCAGATTGTCCATGGATGACATGCAGGGGGGCACCTTTACCATCTCCAACCTTGGAATGTTCGGAATGAATGATTTCACTCCCATTATCAACCCTCCGGAGGCCTGTATCCTTGCCGTTAATGCCATAACTGACAAGCCTGTCGTAATAGATGGGGAAATAAAGGTCAGACCTATGTCCATGCTCGGACTTACAGCTGATCACAGGATACTTGATGGTGCGGATGCTGCAAGATTCCTTGCGAGGATAAAGGAAATAATAGAAAATCCCTATCTCCTGATAGTGTAAGAGACATTCCAGTCCAGCAGCAGGATTCTCCCCTTTTATATCCTGCTGCTGTTCCATGAAGAGGTAAATATTTTTTTGAAAGTCGAAACTTAGGAGGAAAACATAATAATGGCTACTCATATCACCATGCCCAAACTTGGTCTGACCATGACCGAGGGGACTGTACAGGAATGGAAAAAATCTGAGGGTGATCCCGTGCAGAAAGGAGATATCATCCTTGTTGTCGCCACAGATAAATTGACCTATGAGGTTGAAGCACCTGAAGATGGGATCCTGGCAAGGGTTCTTGTCCAGCAGGGTGAGTCTGTCCCTGTATCGGCAGATCTTGCTATCCTTACTGCTCCTGGCGAAGAGTTGAAAGAAGCTGTAAAGGCTGAACCAGCTCCCCAACAGGAAAAGGAAGCTCCCAGGAATGTACCGCAAAAACAAAGCGCTGAATCTGGAAAAACTGTTGAAGCTGCTTCTTCAGGTGAACTCCAGAAAGACGTGGTCGTCATTGGAGCAGGACCTGGAGGCTATGTGGCTGCCATA
>Ga0272441_10004264_pt1 | contig 26204 bp, 29 predicted proteins | sample SSMProp6N_FD_193582 | JGI IMG/M metagenome (GOLD analysis project Ga0272441, IMG submission 193582) | Marine sediment archaeal communities from Little Sippewissett salt marsh, Falmouth, MA, United States - SSM-Prop-6N | ecosystem: Environmental > Aquatic > Marine > Wetlands > Sediment ...
TATTTTGCTGATCTCCATAGGTAAGTAATCGGTTCCGCACATTTCTTCCATACCCGGGTGAGTACTGTACCAGCAGAGAACCGATTGTATCATCCCCCGGGTACAGTTTTATTCCTGTATCGAGTCTTTCAATGAGAAGTTCCGTTTGGCCTTCCCTCTTCAGGGCCTGACACTGAAACACCAGAAATTTCTGACTTAGAGTGATCTCTCTCGGAAGTATCGACATAAGCATAAGAACTTCGTCGGATCTTCCGGTACGTAAAAGAAGGGATAAGTAAAACTCAAGAGCTTCGTTCCGTTCCAGGAAACTGAGCGCGTTTCCATTGAATACCCCCGGCATCAAATCAAGAGCCCTTGTGTATTCCTGCTCCCGCTCCAATGCCTGAGCTTTCACGAACAGCGCGTCAGGGTTCGAAGGCCAGAATACCAGAGCGGTATCAATGTACTGCTCAGCGGTACTCCGAGCAAGCTTTTCGGAAAAGGCAAGCTGAACATACTTTTTTGACAATGATCTATTCAGCTGGAGCGTTTCCTGTGCCCACGCCGTACTCGCAATCAGCACAAATAAAATCATCAAAGAGAGGGTTCCAGCCGGGCCTGATATCCTATTCCTCCGGATCCTCCCGCTGCAGTGATTTCTGCGTATTTTCTTCATTCTTCCGCTCCCCCTCATCCTGATCAGTTCCCTCCGGGATTACCGGTCCCTGGACTTCACCCTTCAGACTCGTAATGGAGGTTTTCATCGGAAAACCGAGCAACTCACGTATTTCTGAATCCTCCATGGTCTCTTTCTGTACCAGGACTTCGGCCAGACTCTTCAGTTCATCAATATGAGTTTTCAGTATATCACGTGTTTCGTCCAGACACTCGTCCAGAATTTTCTTTATCTCAAGATCAATACTCCGCGCGGTTTCATCGGAATAATCCTTGTGCTGGGCAATCTCTTTTCCGATAAATATCGGCTCATCTTCCTGTCCCAGAGACATGAAACCGAGGGTACTGCTCATTCCCCATTCCGTTACCATCCGTCTGGCAATTTTCGTTGCCTGTTCTATATCATTCTTCGTACCCGTTGTCGTCTCATGGTAGATGAGTTCTTCGGCAACGTAGCCCCCCATGGCAATTTTTATCCGGTCTTTCAGCCAGCTCTGATTCCTGGAATAGGAGTCTTTTTCGGGCAAACTCATTGCGAGCCCGAGGGCTTGACCGTGCGGTATAACCGTTACCTTATGAAGAGGATCAGCGTTTTTCAGATAATAATGAAGAAGTGCGTGGCCGGCCTCATGAAATGCCGTCGCTCGTTTGTCTTCTGGCGTTATCATGCGGCTTCTCCGGGCAATTCCCAAAAGTATCTTATCCCGGGCTTCCTCGAAATCACTCATTCCGACTTCAACTTGATTGTTCCGAGCAGCGAAAAGGGCCGCCTCGTTCACGAGGTTCGCCAGATCCGCCCCTGAAGTACCCGGGGTGGCCCGGGCGATTTTATTCATATCCACATCGGCTTTAATCTGAATCTTGTTGCAGTGGATTTTGATAATATCCTCTCTCTCCTGTACATCCGGCATATCAACCACTACCTGACGATCAAACCGTCCGGGTCTCAGAAGAGCAGGATCCAATACATCCGGCCGGTTAGTGGCTGCCAGGATAATCACCCCCTCCTTTGTATCAAAACCATCCATCTCTACCAGCATCTGATTCAGGGTCTGTTCACGCTCATCGTGACCTCCCCCGTAACCGGCCCCCCGGGTTCTTCCAACAGCATCCAGCTCATCTATGAAAAGAATACAGGGCGCATTTTTTCTACCCTGTTCAAAAAGGTCTCTTACCCTGCTTGCACCTACCCCGACGAACATCTCGACAAAATCTGAGCCTGACATATGGAAAAAAGGTACCCCTGCCTCTCCCGCTACAGCCTTGGCCAGCAGGGTCTTCCCCGTACCCGGCATGCCGACGAGAAGAACACCCTTAGGAATTTTAGCACCTATTTTCGTGAATTTTGTTGGATTTTTGAGAAAATCAACGACTTCCTGCAGTTCATATTTTGCCTCAAGCTGCCCGGCTACATCTGAGAAAGAAGTTTTCTGCGTATCCTCCAGATATTCCTTCGCACGGCTTTTTCCGAAAGAAAAGGCCTTGCTTCCGCTTCCCTGTACCTGCCGGAACATAAACCAGAAGAAAACGAGAAAAAGCAGCCAGGGGACAAGCTCTAGAAGCACCCTGCCCGCGGATACTCCCTTGGTTCCTCCGGTTATCTGGACATTATGCTCTCGAAGCAGAACCAGCAATTCATCATGATAGTAAGGTATGCTTGTCGTAAAAAGAGTTGTCCCGCCAGGTGAATTGAGTGTTCCCTGCACTTCGGAATTATCCAGAATTTTAACTGAATCAATTTGATTGTTCTCTACATAGGTCAGAAACATCGAATATGGAATCTCATTCGATGGTCCTCCTCCGTTAAAAACAAACATCATCACAAACAAGCCGACGAGAACAGCCAGAAAAACGAGGGCAACCCTGTTTTTTCCAAGGTCAAACTTGGGAGGCTTGAGGTTATTATTCGAGTTTTTATCTTCGTTCACATTTCTTCTCCACTTTGCTTCGTACTTAAGAAATCAAGGCGGTATACACAGGCACCATCTTCTGAATCAGTTTCTCCGGTACTCCTGAAAACGTTAAAAGTGTTTCCTATTTGCACTACCGCACGAATTTTGCTGCGGTCCTCGATGATCACTACATGATGCTTCTCAGTCTTGAAACGATCTTCACCGCCTATCAACTCCTTCACTTTTTTGAACTTTCCATTCAAATGAATCGTATCACCTTCTCTCGGTGATCGAATTATACATGGAAGCTGATATTCGCTTACCCGCAAGCAAACGGAACTGATGAGGTCCTTAATTTCTTCATTCCCTGTATTCTTTTGTACTAGAACCTTTAAGTTCACATCCAGGTCTATCAATCCCGGTTGTACCTTATAAAGATAACTGTTTTTTTTTGCATGGACAACAGTCAGACTCCAAAAAAGCTCCGTTCCGATACGCTCCATTCTGAATCCATAACCCTGCCCGTAGATGTGTTTCGTTGATTCTGAGGCTTTTTCACAGAGGGATGCAAGAAACCGGTAGGGCAATCGCAGCCTGCAATCCGGGAACCATGAATTAAACAAATTGTATAAAAGCCGTATTCGAATATAAAAAGGGTATTGAAAAAACCTGTTATGATCATATCGTGCACTGAGGCCGTCGCTGCTGATCCTTATTTCCTCAATTTCCAGGTCCTTCAGGACTTCCTCCGCGGAGACCATTTTTTTTCTTAGCAGCCGAATGGAATCATCGACTTTCGGAAATATCCGGCGCACTGCGGGAATGAGATTGTGTCGAACACTATTTCTCAGATAATCAGTTTCACTGTTTGTACTGTCCGTACTGAAGGTTAGAGAATTATTCATCAGTATATGAAGGACATCCTCTCTTGAAAGATCGATAATAGGACGCAGCAACGGCGGTTCCATAACCCCCATTCCCCGTAAGCCTGAGATACCGGACCCTTGAAAGAAGCGCATCATTATCGTTTCCAGCTGATCATCCCTGGTGTGACCTGTGGCGATATAACTTGAGTTTGTGTACTGTAATACTCTTTTCAGATACATGTACCGCAGTGTTCTTGCTGCCGCTTCAATTCCTCCCTCTTTTCGAGCTGTTCTTTCAACCAGCCCCGGCGGGAGGTAAATAGAAAAGAGCGCTACTCCGAGTTTTTCGCAGATCTGCTGTACTGCTCTTAATTCTCCCGCTCTCTCTTTAAAAGGTCTGATACCGTGTTCGACATACCCGGCGCAGAGGTAAAAATCTGACTGTTCGGCAATTTCTCTGAGAAGAAAAAGAAGGGCTGTCGAATCCGGTCCTCCCGAAAAAGCTGCACAGACACCTGTACCCCTTTTCAGACCGGCTTCCGAGAGATATTTATTGATCCTTTTTTTTACCGTTTCTTCGGTTAAACTCATTCATGACCTTCTGAGGCGAATGGTCAAGGAGGAGAAGTATCGCTTCTGCAGCCCTTTCTATACCCTTTTCCAGCAGCGCCTGCTCCTGTTCCGAGGGAATCCCTAAAACGTAGGGTATTACATCGCTGCGATAGGGAGGTCGACCAATGCCGATATAGATACGAAGAAAATCAGGGGTTCCAAGGTATTGTAGAATTGAGCCAAGCCCGTTGTGCCCTGCGCTTGACCCTCCCATTTTGATCCGGCATTCACCTGGTTCCAAATCGAGATTATCACAAACAACAACCATATTGGAATGGTTCAGCTGAAACTTCCTTTTCAGCGGATAAATTATGTGCCCGGAATTGTTCATGAAAGTAAGAGGTTCTATAAAAACCACTTTTTTCATGTTATATAGACCTTCGGCGGACCTGAATTTTTTGCCAATGCCCTTTTTCAAAGACACATGTGCCATTATGGCCGCCTTTTCGACGGCCATGAATCCTACATTGTGACGTGTGTGTGTGTATTTTGTCCCGGGATTTCCCAAGCCAATAAAGATCAAACTAAAAACTGCACTTATCCGAAAAAATTATTCTTCTGATTCTTCCTCACCGGCCTCTTCAGCACCCTCTTCAAGCTCAGCGCCTTCTTCTTCTCCAGCTGCTTCCTCCGGCAGGATTTCCTGCTTCTGAGTTACTATCGTTACAACGGCAAGATCATCCGAGCTGAGAGCCTTTACACCTTCCGGTATTTCGATATCACTCACATGAACTGTATCACCAATATTCAAACCCTCTACATTCAGTTCAAAATACTCCGGTATATCTTTCGGAAGACATTCCACTTCTATTTCATACAACCGTTCTTCAAGGAGACCACCTTCTTTCACTCCTGCAGGAACGCCTTCGATATGGATAGGTACATTCGTACGCAATACCTTGCCCTGCTCAATTTCATAGAAATCGATATGGGTGATTTTCCCTTTTAAGGTATCTTCCTGATAATCCTTCACGAGAACATCATGTTTTTCTTTACCAAGTTCGATCGTTATGATGGTATTTTCAGAAACCGAATGGAATTTCTTTTCGAACTCGTTCTGCTGTACTGCAATCGTTACAGGTGCCTTCGATCCGTAGATAACCGCCGGAATTCTGCCGCTGCGGCGTAACCGTCCGGATGCACCCTTCTTTAATTCTTCTCGCTTGAAAGCTTCCAGCGTCTGGCGCTTCATTCTTCTCTCCTTAATTCTACTTCAGTTTTGTAGTATGTTTTATAAAGCTGGGGCGGTAGGATTCGAACCTACGTATACCGGCACCAAAAACCGGTGGCTTAACCGCTTGCCGACGCCCCAATATTTTCACCCCGCTGTGCGAAAGGCGTGGTCAGAACTATAGCATATGGTCAGATGTTTTTCTACCACCTGGAGATGCATTTTTCGGTTCTATGTATGGGATATAAAAAAGTGAAAGTCAGAAATCAGCCTATATCATCACCGCTTCCAACGGTTTCGACACTTCCTTCTTCAACTTGTTTTTCATATTCCTGTAATATTCTATCTTGAAGCATGCCACGAAAGTCTGAATTGATCGGGTGAGCAACATCCTTGTACTCTCCCTTCTTCGTTTTTCTACTCGGCATCGCAATAAAAGCCCCGTTTTTCCCTTCTATAATTTTTACATTGTGCACTACAAAACAATCATCAAAAGTAACGGTGACGTAAGCCTTTAACTTTCCTTCAGTTCCAACCTTTCTGATCCTGATGTCAGTAATGTCCATATTACCTCCATGCCCGTGGCAACATTATTCAAGTCGGATTTCATTGTAAACTGCCTCCGGCCCGGACGCAAGCATTTTTAATTTCCACACATTTTTAGCCTTATCTTTTAGAGTTATTTGTGCATTTTTAGCTTTTTCTTCCCCTTCATACACTCCATAAACAGCTGAACCGCTCCCTGAGACATTCACGTAGTCCGCTCCTGTTTTACGAAGCTCCTCCAATAGTTCACCAATTCTTTTATGGCGATCGATCAGCAGGGGGGTAAAACTGTTAAAAAAAGGCCAATTCCCTGGTGAAAGACTGTTGTAGGCATGTATTATTTCTTTCCCTGAAAGAGTCTTTTCTCCTTTTGAAGTGCCTGCATCAAGCAGAGAAAAGGCTTCTCGAGTAGAAATGTCAATTTCAGGTTTGATCAACAAAATCGTCTCATTCCGAATTTTTTCAAGTTTTCTAAGAATTTCTCCTCTCCCCTCTACATAAGCAGCCGGAGCTCCAAGGAAAAATGGTACATCGCTGCCCAACCGTTCTCCGATCCTTTTCAAAAAATTTGTATTATCAAAATCCATTTCCTCATCTCTCATGAGCGTTTCCAGGCCCCGAAGCATCGCGGCAGCGTCACTGGAGCCTCCACCCAATCCAGCCATGGATGGAATTCTCTTTTCACAGCAGACCTCGACCCCGAAAGGAAGTGATACTTCTGTGCTCACCTCCTGGTAGGCTCGCCATATGAGATTCTGCTGAACTGCAATCCCATCGAATCCCTCGATCCCGCATCCCGGGGAAGATTTTTTTTCTAGCACCAGACTATCAAACAGATTCACCATGATAAAAATCGAGCGCAGGGAATGAAATCCATCAGGCCGTTTTCCCAGAACTTCCAGGTGAAGATTGATTTTTGCAGGAGCTTTTATGCTCAATTTCCGGATCACATTATTTTCCGTTTCATATTGATTTGTTCCTGAATTATTCTCAAACAGCTCTTTAAATATAGACAAAAGGAAAAAATTATTCCATAAGATACGTAGAGTGTTATTCTGTGAAGGAGGTAATCCTTTGAAACAGTTTTTCAGTAGCAGTTCTGGGGATGATTTCGATGACAGTGACTTCTTCGAGGATGACTTTGACAACTACGAAGAAGAATACAGCGATGAGCTTGACGATCTGGATGATTCAGATGATGAGCTCGACGGGTACGAATACGACAAAGATGAAGATGTCTATGAGGATGAGGATAGTCTTGACTACGAGGATGGGTTAAATTACAGCGACTTCGAAGATTTCGAAGACTGATAGAGCACCTTTCCATTGAACCAGAGACGTTCCAGATCATAAAAATCGCGTTTTTCATCGCTCATGAGGTGAATCACCATGAAGCCGCAGTCAATCAATTCCCAGCCGTCTTCAGCGATCCTCCTGTGACGATGCAGGACGTTCACCTCTTTTTCTCTCAGAAAGTTTTTCACGTGTTTGACGAGGCCCTTCAGATGCCCCATGCTGTTTACCGTGGAAATGACAAAATAATCCGTCCAGCTGCTCTGCCCGCTGATATCGATGACAATAGTGTCTTTACCTTTGTGTGAATCTATATATCGCCCGATTTCCACCGTTATATCCTTAGTCTTTACAGTATCTACCATCAAAATCCTTCCCTAAAATAACCGTAACATCAATTGAATCCATCCCCTGTATCGGGTCTGTTTCTTCTTCTGCTTCTCCTTCCCTGGTTTCAACATTTTGACATTTTATTATATTTGCAACCTGTTGTGCGGTTGAGATATCTTTGTTCCAGCTTATGATACGTGTTTTTTCATACTCCTGATTGTCGGCATTTCCTACTCTCACGATATCATAACCAAAGCTTTTATAAACTTGTGAGGTTCTTCCTGCAAGTCCGTTCTGATTTGTTCCATTGAGAATTTCGATACTCACATTCAGCTCATCAGTACTTATCAGTTCCTTGTTTTTCAGTGAAAGGATGGTCTGCTCCGTCGTCTCCTTGATCAATCTCCCCTCGTAATATGGAAAGAGAAGAACCCTTTCACCAACCTCCCGTTCATTCCCGAGAACTCTCTGAAAAACAACCTGATCATAGTCAAGTTTCTGAAAGGAAAGAAGCAGGGATATAAAAGCCCGGTCGGTTAAATTAGAATGAACAATACGCTTCACTGAATTTTGAACAGATTTGTGCTGTAAGTATGTATTCATTTCAGCTACCCGCTTGAACAGGGACTGAACGAATTTCTGTCTGCGTGCGATCACCTCATTCTCCCGTTCACCCGATTCCCTGTAAGTGCTGTAAAGATGAGCCTTCGGTCCATCCAGGGTGACACTTCCGGAAGGAAGCATTACTATGCCTTCATCAGATTGGAATTCCACGGGATTCGGAATAAACAGATCCATCCCTTCCAGTATATCAATCAGCTTCACTAGCTCTTCCGGCTGGATGATTATGTAGTTACCAATCTGGTAATTAAAAAGCTTTTCAACCTCTTCCATGTATTCTGAAGGATCGGAACGGTCGAAAACGGTTTCTATCGCGCTGATTTTGTTCGTCTTTTCAAGCAGTACCCCAACATTTTTGGGAATATCAAAGAGAGCGCATTTCCCGGTGTCGTAATCAAAAAACACAATTTCCGAAAAGACTATACTGTTTTCTTCCTCAACTAAAAAAAGAAACGCAAGCGTCTCCTGATTCTCGATCATCCCGGATATCTTATCAGTTCTTATCTGGAGATAGATAAAAAAACCTGCAACCGAAAGTATCATTACAATCAGCAGCAGCATAATGAAAGATTTATCCAATCTGAACGACGGCATGAAGTCCCCCCGAAATAGACCTTACCAGTCCTTTAGTGCGTTCGGATACCGGAATGTCCCTTTCCGATAAATACATTATCTGATCTTCCGCTATTGACAGTACCATCTGTTCCATGCTGTCCATATGAAGAATACCCTGACGGAATTCCTCGGAGATATGGCTCCGTCCCCTTTCAATAGAATCGGCAACATATACTATAAAACCTACAGCACCCATATCACTGTCTCCCTGAGTATGCCGCCGAACAGCCTGTAAAACAGAAGTTCTCGTTTCCCCCCAGTTGTTCTGCAGCAGTACCGCTGCTGCTCTCCCGTGCAGAAGTACCGGCCGCTGACGCTCTTCGGAAAGGATCGGCAGTGCATCTTCCTCCGCAAGGTTCATGATTTGCTGAGAAGGAAACTCCCGGGCCATATCGTGGGACAAGGCGGCGATTTCCGCCTCTTCCCGGGAAATCCCGAATCTGTCGGCAAGCTCAACGGACAGTTCCGCGGTTCTCAGAGAATGAAGAAACCTGGGCAGACTGAGGTGTTCCCGTACATACTGTTTGAGACTGTTTCGATCAGCTGCCACGATATAGACCTTTTTCTTCAATATACTGATAGACCGGTTCAGGAACCAGATAGCGATACGCTTTATTCAATCGGACCCTCGATCGTATATCTCTTGAAGATATCGGCAGGATAAGATTTTCAAGATACCGATGAGGATAGGGACAATAAACTCTCTCCTCATATTTCCTGTGGGCCAGAATAAGATCGATTTTCCGCTCCAGAGATTTCCACTTCTTCCACTTTGAAAGACCTTCCACCAGATCATCGCCTACCACCAAACCGAAATTTCCTTCATGTTCATACCGTTCTTCGAACCCTTCGATGGTTTCGATCATATATGAAACGCCGCCTCTCCGTATTTCACTCTCATCAATCACTATATCGGTATTCTCAACCGCCCGTCTAATCATCTCCAGCCGCTCTTCCGCCTGGATACTGGTATCCGGTTTTTTATGTGCCGGTGTATGGGTCGGAACAAAGATGATCCTCTCATACTCCAACTGTTTTCTTGCCTCTTCGGCAAGATAAAGATGACCATTGTGTATTGGATTGAAGGTACCGCCGATAATTACAGATTTCATCTGTCTTATTCCGTATTCTCCGTCTCAGCCGATCCGCCGGGAATGTTCACCATCTGATAGAAAATCTCCTTCAGTTCATCCACACCATCCGATGTAAAGGAGGAGACTGCACAGACTTTATCCGCCCCACCGCAGCTTCGCAGGAGCTTGAGATTATCTTCGGTTCCCGGCAGGTCAATTTTCGTGCCGATTACAACCCGGGGCTTTCGAACAAGTTCCGGTGCATAGCGTGACAACTCATCTATAACAATATCATAGTTATGTTTTACATCCTCTCCTGATAAGTCGATCATAATCGCCAGACCTGAAGTTCTCGAGATATGTTTGAGGAATTTATCCCCCAATCCTGCTCCTTGTGAAGCACCCTCGATAATGCCCGGTATATCCGCCAGTATAATATCACGGTAGCGGTACCTCAGAACTCCAAGATTCGGGGTTTTTGTCGTAAAAGCATAGTCCGCTATTTTTGGATGTGCATTGGTAAGAACGCTGAGAAGGGAGGATTTCCCCGCGTTCGGCATTCCCACGAATCCTATATCAGCAATGATATGCAGCTCTATATGCAGACGGCTTTCCACTCCAGGTGCACCGGGCTGAGCATAGCGGGGTACTTGCTTCCTGCTCGTTGCAAAGTGCATATTTCCCTTGCCGCCATGCCCACCCTTATAGATAATCCAGCTTTCATCAATATTTGTAAGATCCCTCAATATTCTACCCGTTTCGGGATCTTTAACCAGAGTACCCGGAGGGACCGGAATCACCACGTCTTTTCCATTCTTCCCATGACGCTGTTTTCCCATTCCGGGTTCACCGTTTTGTGCTTTGTAGAGACGTTTTGTTTTTAAATGTGCTAAAGTCTTCAGGTTTTGACGAACCTCAAAAATTACACTTCCGCCGTTTCCACCGTCGCCTCCGTTGGGCCCCCCTTTGGGAACATACTTTTCACGGCGGAAGGAAACACATCCGTCCCCTCCTTTTCCGGAGGAAACATCGATATAAACTTCATCGGCAAAGCCTAACACGAGTTACTTTGCTTTTCCTCAGGCGGATGTTTCGATGGAAACTACCTTGCGTCCTCTGCTCTGCTTGAACTGGACGGTACCGGCAGCTTTTGCGAACAAAGTGTCATCTTTGCCCTTGCCGACGTTTTCCCCGGGGTGGAAACGGGTACCCCTCTGCCGAACAAGTATATCACCGGCTTTTACGACCTGACCGCCCGACCTTTTCAATCCGAGACGTTTCGATTCGGAATCTCTTCCGTTTTTTGTGCTGCCGCCGCCTTTTTTATGTGCCATATATTCAGTCCTCCTGTATTTTCAACACTACACTGCATTCATTGGGGTATTCTGTCTCAACTGTTTTCATTCCCGTTATGAGGAAATCGGTAATTCCCCTCAACCATTCTCTGTGATCTTCGCTGATACCGTCTATGTGCAGTACAAGTTCGCCTTCTGTTTCGGCTTTTCCCCTGTGTAAAATAGATCCCTCCGACTCGATCAGCCGGGCAGCTGATCCGGCCAGTGCCGAGACAGCCGCACAGGGAACGCTGCCTCCCGGACCTCTTTTAACCGAATGCCCGTAAACATACAGATCCAGTAAGCACATTTTTTGATCTAATGTAAGCTCAACCCGGATCATAAATCTTCGGAGCCTCAAGCTCCGGTTATACCGGTCACCTTCAGCCTGGAATACTGTTGTCGGTGTCCCTGTTTTCTCCGGTATCCTTTCCGGCGTTTGAATTTATAGATAAAGATCTTTGCTCCCTTCTCATGCTCTTCAACCGTCGCCTGTACTTTTACCCCTTTGACATAGGGAGTCCCTACCTGAACCTTCCCCTCATCACTGGTCAGCAGTACTGTATCAAATTCAAGGGATTCCCCAGCTTCATTCTCTAATTTGTCGACAGTCAGGACTGCCCCTTCTACTGCCTTGTATTGTTTTCCTTTAATTTCAACCAATGCGTACATCATTCAACCTCAGCTCGTAATATTTGTATCGTTTCTTATACCATACCCTTATGTAAAGGGTCAATAACCACACATTTACATCCTTTCCAGAAATGGAATACCCACAAGAAAATATGCGTTCTTCAATACCCTCAGAATTGTCCTCGAAAGCGTTATCCGGGTAACAACCAGGTCGGAGTTTTCATTGTGCAGCACCGGATTATCATGATAATACTTGCTGAATAAACGGGAAAGTTCATACAGGTATGAAGTTATGATGTTCGGATTCAGCTGCTCCGCCGCCTTCGCAACATATTCCGGGTACTGTGAAACAAGCTGAATCAGCTGTCGCTCCTCCAATACCGAAAGCAGCTCCGGTTTAAAGGATCCGTCGGAAAATTGATCCCGCCTTTCTTCAAACTTCCGGAGAATACTGCTGATTCTGGCCCCCATGTACTGGAGATACGGCCCGGTGTTCCCGTTAAAGGAAATGGATTCTTTCGGGTCGAATACCATGTCCTTGGCAGGCGAAACCTGGAGCAGATAATAATTCAGGGCTGCCAATGCAACCGCGGTTCCTGCCTGTTCCACATCACCGACATGGTTTTCTCTATCCTTTTGCCGTATTTCCTCGACCGCCATGGTTTTGAGCTGCTCTATCAAATCATCGGCGTCCACTACGGTACCTTCCCTGGACTTCATCTTTCCTTCCGGAAGATTCACCATGCCGTAGGACAGATGATACAGGTTTTCCGCCCAGTTGAAACCCAGTTTCTTCAGTACGTGGAAAAGCACCTTGAAATGATACTTCTGTTCCGAAGCAACCACATAGATCAATCTGTCAAAAGGCCAGTCCCCCTGACGCTCGATGGCTGTACCGATATCCTGAGTTAAATAGAGCGATGTCCCATCGCTTCTCAGCAGCACTTTTTTATCCAGGTCTATATCAGACAAATCCACCCAGACCGATCCGTCATCATCCCGATAAAAAATCCCTGCATCCAGGCCTTTCAGGACCTCTTCCCTTCCTTTTCTGAAGGTTTGACTTTCGTAATAGATCTTATCAAAATTGATTCCCGTTTTATCGTAGGTCTTCTGAATTCCTTCTATAGCCCAGGTATTCATGATCCGCCAGAGTTCGGTAACTTCAGGATCCCCTTTCTCCCACTCCTGCAGCATCCTTCTCGCTTCTTTCTCCGCTTCGGGATCCTCCTTGGCCCATGCATCATATTTCACATAATAATCACCTACAAAATGATCGCTCTTTTTCCCCGTTGATTCGGGGCTGCTTCCGTTTCCGAATTTTCTATAAGCAGACATCGATTTGCAGATATGAATACCCCGATCATTTATCAGATTGACCTTCCTGACCTCGGCCCCGTTGGCTCGCAATATGCGGGACACGCTCTCACCGATCGTGTCGTTTCTGAGATGGCCGAGATGCAGAGGTTTATTCGTATTGGGACAGGAGAACTCTATCATTATTTTCGTTCCCTTGAGTGAATCTCCTGATCCGTAATCATCTCCCGCAGCTTCGACATTTCGAACAACCTGCTCCGCCAGCATATCAACGTTTATCGTTATATTCAGGTAAGGTCCGGCCAGGGAGATTCTGTTCATACCCGGCGATTCTTCGCTGCTCACATCATCGAAGGAAAGCATTCTTTCAAAAACTTTCTGTGCTATCGCTGCCGGGGCTGTCCGGAACACCCTTGCGAAGGGAAACAGCGGAAAGGCAATATCTCCCAGCTTCGGATCCGGAGGGGTCTCCACTATAACAAGAGCCGGATCAACCGCAGCGGGATCGAGACCTTCTGACTGAGCAGTCTCCTTCAGGGATTGTACTATTCGATTCTTCCAGAGTTCTTTTACCGTTATCATTCCAGGTATCCTTGGTCTTTTTTCGGAAACGTTCGTGCGTCGCCAATCTACTTAAAAAATCCGATTATTGCAAGCATATGCGTAAATCTCTCCGGCCCCTGTCTTCGGAAAGAACCGAATTCTTCTGAACATGCGGTGCATTCTTCCACTACCCTGATATCCGTCAGGCCGTTTTTGTCCAGGAGGTCAATATTTGCCTTCAGCAGGTCCAGAGAGGGCTTTCTAATCCCCGAAGAGTCTTCATGCCATTTCACAGCGTCCTTTCCCCAGAGCATTTCAAACAACCTGCCTCTCTCTTCATCGACTTCATAACAGCAGCTCCTTATTGATGGACCTAAAACCGCCGTGATATCTGCAGGCTTACAGTCGAATCTCATTTTCATCTTCTGTACAGCCTCGACAGCTATACCGGTTCCCTTCCATCCGGAATGTACAAGAGCATGTTTTCGCTTTGTCCGGTCAAATAAAAAAACAGGCATGCAATCGGCTACCGTGACTCCCAGGACATGATCAGTATGAGCCGCGATCAAGCCGTCCCCCTTTTTATTCATGATATCCGGTTCATCGGACAGGGAGACATCTTTTGAATGTACTTGTTCTAATTGAAAGAACCGGGACTCATCCAGACCAAACCGGCGTAAAAGTTTTGCTCTCACGAAGCCAAGCTCGGGATTAGATCTCGCCATATCCCCGAAAGATTCAAGGGTAAGGATCATATCAGGTTCGTCCGGATGGATTTTCTGAATTACGGCTAATTCCTTCTCCGTATCCTTGAGCAGAGGAATTACCTTTATCATCCCTCTTCCCGTTTTTCCGAGGCATACAGCTCTGAAAGAATCTCGACAAAGGTATCTATTTTTTTCTGCATGGCACCGAGTTTCTGCTGGAGGTTGCGGTTTTCGTTTCTTCCGATATAGCCCATATTTGAAAGAGTATCGTAACGGCCTCCCATATCACCGTACAGAATTCCGCCGATCAGATTCTTTATCAAGAGTGAATTTTCGATAGTTTTATCAATGACCTCCCGAATTTGCACGTCCGTCTCATTGAGAACTGCCTGAATTTTCAGGTGCTTTTTCTTTTCATCCGGTATTTCGTGTTCGATCAGCTCAATTCGAAGACCGTATTCCCCGTCCTTCTCCAGTTTCTGTTCAATTTCGGTTATTCTGTCATTTGCCCACAGTAAACCGTTGTAGGATTCATTATACTCCTCACGGTTCTGCTCCTTGTAAAATTCTCCATCGATAAGAATCAATTTGAGAGGACTGTTCATCTCCGGAATGAACAATCTGTCCATAAAACCTCTGATAAAACTAATGGTTTTTATATAGGAATACTTGCTTCTATATTTCTTTACAGCAGCGCCGTATATCGGCAATTCCGGATAGCTGCCCGCCTTTAGGAACTCCTTGGCCCGGTCAATGGTCATCTCTCTTTTGTATTCTTCGGAATATTTTCTCATCGCTTCTTCAAACCGTTCATACCAGAACTGTTTGTAGAGGACGAACCAATCCTCGCCACCCGGGGCTGCCGGCGGAGTATATTCGATATTCCGCATTACCAGCCGCGCAAGGTCCAGGAGCGGGATGGTGATATTGAAATTCCTGATAAAAGTCATGCATTCCTCTGTCCGTCTCAGAAGTTCGGAAAACCTTCTGTCATATTCCTTTTCATCATCCTCAGTCATCACATCCTGCAGATAGAACATGAACACGAGTTTCATGAGTTCCTCTGGAGGAGGAGATTTGATCGTATAGAGTATATGCGTCAGGTCCACCAATTGCGGACGGACTTCGGAGAGCAGAGCTTCCATTTTCTGGCTCGGTCTTTTTTCGAAGGAGATCAGCATTTTATCATATTGGAAGCTGCACAGCCGTGACAGGTGATGTAATAGACGAACCCGTGCGTAGATAAGCTGCTTCCTCGGTTTATCAATACCGGAAAGAATATCTTCGATTCTGTACTCAATTTCCTTCCTTACCTTGTAAGGATCATGTATGGATTTTTCATAGGCCACGTGTTCAGGCTGAATCTCCGACAGCAGCTGTTCCTGAATATCCGGCATATCCCATCCTGCCAGAAAGGCAAAAAAATCTTTCTTTTTTGATGCCAGGACCTTCCTGAGGGGATCTCTGAGAAAATCGACTTTTTCCTGTAGTCTTTTTACATTCCAGTAAAAATTCTGTCCCAGGATTCCTGTATTATGCCAATAGATATCCGAATAGGATCTTTCGATCTTTTTCCCGAGTTTTCTCAAAATGAGGTCTTCCACCAGGGCTTCACGATTAATCTTTCCGAAGACACTCTTGAAAAAAATCCAGAGCTTTTCCCACCACAGCAGATGTCTGTATGCTCGTTCGTAGTCGAATCGTTTCTCCGTCTCTTCAATAATCTTGAGGGGTTCCTGACTGATTATCTGTTGAGGTACTGAGCTGATCTTATCAAAAAGCTCCTTACGCTCCCCCTTCGAAAGGCGGTTCGCGAGCCTGTCAAATACAGAGTGCTCTTCCATGCATCGTAGTATAAAGGAAAAAAACAGGTTTTGAAATATGAAAAAAGCCCGTCTTTTAAAAACGGGCTATAGTCCCTAGGGGAATCGAACCCCTCTCTGGAGACTGAGAATCTCCCGTCCTAGCCGATAGACGAAGGGACCATAAAAGCTGGCCGAGAAGGATTTGAACCCTCACAGACGGAACCAGAATCCGTAGTGCTACCATTACACCATCGGCCAGTAAACTGTGCAGGAAAATGTACTAAATGATGCCTTTTTTGTCAACACAGCACATTCTTTTTCATTATTCCTATTCAGAATTATACTCGATCAGTGTCTCTACCGTAAATGGCTTTAATTTCTCCCTGTAATTGAGAAATGGAAGTCCGATCACACAGAAAATCCCATGCACCTGGGCTCCCAGTTGCTGAAGAAGCTGTCCCGCGGCTTCCAGGGTACCTCCTGTGGCTACTAAATCATCTACCAGCAGAACACGACTGCCGGCTTTCACATCACTTGAGTGCACCTGGATAACATCTTCGCCGTATTCGAGCATGAACTTTTTTTCCCTGGTTTCTCCCGGCAGTTTGCCGGCCTTCCTTATGAGAATCTGGGGGATGTTCATCCTCTCGGCAAAAGGCGCTGCAAAGAGGAAACCTCTCGCCTCGATGGCCGCAACTGCATCTATCTTCTCATCAACGTATTTTTCAACCATTGTATCAATGCAGTATTTAAAAGCCTCTGGTGTTTGGAGGATACCCGTTATATCGTAAAAGAGGATTCCTTCTTTCGGAAAATCTTTTACTTTTCTTATAGCAGCATCCAGATCGTAAATTCCGCTCATACGTTCACTCCATTTAATATTTCGGTTGCCGGAAATATTTTACACTCTTTCTGATTTCTTCGAAACCTCATCAGGGGTATGTTTTTTTAAATCTCTTTACTCTTGGATAAGCATTCAAATCAAGTTCAGAATGTTCACCCCGTATAAGATAATGAAAGCCGATACCCGCGATCATAGCGGCATTGTCAGTGCACAGCTCCATCGAAGGAAACAGGGCTTCAATATCTTTCATATTTTTCAACTCCCGCCGCAGGAGAGAGTTTGCAGCCACGCCTCCCCCTGCAACAATCTTCCGTATGCCGGTATCCTTCACCGCCCGATTCACCCGCTTCATCAGCATTCCGATGGCCGCTTTCTGAAAGGACGCGGCTATATTCTCATTGGTTTTCTCTGCTTTCCCGTTACAGAACTGATCGAGCTGATTTATTACCGCCGTCTTTAGCCCTGAATAGGACACATCATACCGATGTTCGCCCTTATGAAGGGAGGGATCGGGAAAATGGAAAGCCTCCGGGTCTCCCTTCCGGCTCAACATATCAATGGCCACACCCCCCGGATATCCCAGATTGTAATGCTTGGCAACCTTATCGAAAGCCTCACCACAAGCATCATCAATGGTAGTTCCCAATACCTTGATGGTATCAAAATCGTCCACTTTCGAAATGACCGTATGTCCGCCTGATACAAGCAGACCGAGATAGGGGTAATCAATCTGAAACTCCAGGTGCGGCGCATAGAGGTGTGCTCTTATGTGGTCGACCCCCACGAAAGGAAGCCCCCTCGAAAGTGACAGGCCCTTGGCAAAATTGAGACCAACCAGCAGGGAACCAACCAGCCCCGGACGGTTCGTCACAGCGATACCATCTATATCATCCATCGTCACCCCTGCTTTTTCCAGGGCCTTTTCCGCAACGGCTGTAATCCATTCGGTGTGCATCCGGGAGGCGATTTCAGGTACCACACCATTATAAGGTCTGTGAAAATCTATCTGGGTAGCGACCTCGTTGCTCAGGATCTTTTTTCCATCTTCGACGACGGCAAGCGAGCATTCGTCACAGGAGCTTTCAACTCCCAGCACCAGCATGTGCTACCTCCTCTGAAAATAATGCAGAGAGAAAGGCGAAGTCATATCCTCTCTTCCTTATTTCTGGATACCATGAAGAAAGAGTTTCTGCAAGTTCCCTGCTCCAGACATGTCCAATAAGTACCGCGTATCCTCTGGAGTCGGCAATCTGCATGGCTTCTTCGAGGGCCCCTCCGATGGCATCTGCTGTGTCGACATTATCCAGGAATACATTCCTTCGGGAATGGAACAGATTCAGGCTTTCAGCAATTTCCTCCGCCACAGTCTCTGAAGTAGTTCTGCTGTCGAGGAAAAACAGTTCCCGATTGCTGATCTTCATTTCATAGAGCATGTTCTGCATCAGCTGAAGATCTGCCGTACCTTTTGACCCCATATGATTATTCACCCCTACAGCTTCAGGAAGCTGTGCGAGGTTCCCGGCTATCGTTGAACGAATTTCATCAGGACTCATAGTCACATACAAAGCTTTCGGACCAGGATCTTCATTGCCCAAGGGCTCTATCGGTTGATGAAGCATCACCTCCCGGCCTGAATCCAGTACCTTCCTGTAGGATTCCTCCGTTTTTTCTATCCCCGGCAGAATTGAATAGGTGATGGGAAAAGGCAGGTTTAAAAAAGATTCTAATTCTCCTGTATTGTAGCCAACATCATCGAGAACCAGGTAGAGATATGCCCTCGTAGCTGTTTCTTCGGGAACAAGTGTTTCCGTACTTTCCTTGACCCCGTTTTCGCTTATTTGATCCTGTTTTTCTTTCTCAGCACCATCTGCTTCTCTCTGCACTCCCTTCTCTTCCGGCTGCACCTTTCTTTCTTCCGGCTGCAGGACCTGAAGGTCTTCTCCCTCATCCCCTGTTACAATACTCCTGGGAACTACAGACAGCAGGAGTATCAGGAGGACTGCAATGACGGTGAGAAGTATATATGCAAGGGAAATTTTCTTTTTCCTGCTGGAGCTGCTCTTTTTTTTTGCTCTGCGCTTATTTTCCTGTATCACTTTTCATCCGCCGGCGGGCAGCTTTGTACCCTCCGGCGGATACTCTACCCGTAGATATATTCCTTTATTTCATCGGAATGTTGTCTCAGTTTCTTGATGGCCTTCATCTCTATCTGTCTGACTGTTTCCGGTGAAATACCCATCTCCTCGCCTATACGTTTCAAGGTCACACGCTTTCCTCCGTGAAATGAGAAACGGGCAAGCAGAACTTTTCTCTCCTTTTCTCTCAGATGATCAAGGAACTTAATTGTATCCTCCTGGGCACATTTTCTCAACAGCTCGTTGTCCGGTTGATAGGTGGTATCCTCATACATATCAACCAGTCTCGTATCGCCGGATTCATCCTCCCAATCGAGGGAAATAACCGGATTAGCTGATGTCAGAAGCGAAGCTACGTCCGACTCTTTCACCCCCATGGCTTCAGCTATCTCATGCATTTCCGGCTTCCTTCCTTCATTCTGGCTGAAGGAGTAGAAAAATCTCTGAACTTTCCGAAGCATTTCTTCCTTTCTGTGGGGCAGTTTAATATGACGCTGATTCTTTGCGATTGCCCGTACGATGGATTGACGGATCCACCAGGCAGCATAGGTGGAGAATCTTACATTCTTCCGATAATCAAACTTCTCGGCTGCTTTCATGAGACCAATGTTACCTTCCTGTATAAGGTCCAGAAAAGCTACACCAGATGAAATATAGGATCTTGCAATTTTTACTACCAGCCGCAGATTGGATTCTGTCAGTTGTCTGAGGGCCTCCTTATCGCCTTTTTCAATACGTTTTGAAAAATCTATTTCTTCTTCAAAACTGAGAAGAGGCTGCTTTTTTATACAGGAAAAATAACTCTGTAAGGCATCCTTCTGTATTTTTGTCGACGTATTTTTCATTTCATACCCTCCAGGATATTTTAGCAATTAACATGCCAAAACACCGAAAAGTAAAAAAAATCGTGTATATGCTTATAATATAATTAATTAAGAAAAGCGTGATATTAATAAATTTCTTTTTTGTAAGAGGCTGTCTACTTTTTTATACTATTAGTGCCTATTCAATACTTTTTGCATAAGCTAGAGCTGCTTCATATTGACCGTTCAGCTGTTTGTACATCATCGTATCAAGTCCAAAACCGGCGGTATTTGAAATATTTTTTGAATATTCGTCATACAGCATATCTTCAAAGATCTGTTCGGCCTGATTCTCTTTAATTATACCACCTTTCTGAACTGTTTTCCGCATCGAATCCAACATTTGTTTAATAAAAAGAGCTTGAAAATCAGAGCAGACTTCCTTCAGTTTATCTGCTTCTCCAGCTGTTCCATTATACGTTTTGATTTCACTTTCTCTCCTAAGATCTGATAATTTTTGCGTCTGAATTTTGTTCCGGTTAAGAATTGATATATTCTGCAGATTAAGTATTACATCTGTCATTTAACTTTATCCTTCAATTTTTCCTACATTACTTCAAGGGTTCCCAACAGAGCCCCGGACCTTTCCAAAGTTCTCAATACATCAATAATATCATCGACAGTAAGACCTGCTTCCGTAAGTACATTTATTACATCCTTGACCTTTGCCGTATTCTCAATCGCTATTGTCGATTTCTCCTCCTGCTGATCCAGCTGCCAGCCGATAGTCAGTTCACTTTCCTTGAAGGAAATAACTACCGGTGCAATCCGCACGTTCTGCCCCATGACTACCACGCCTGAATACGGATTAATTACCACCCGTGCCGGGAATACCGGCTGGACCTCGAGCTCTCCTATCTCCGCACTCATCCGAACAGGATCGAACTCTTCTGCATCTACAGCGGCGACTTCAATCTTTTCAGCATCCACCGCTCTGACACTGTAGTTCGTAAATGCTTCCTGAATCGCATCCTGAACTTTCACGGCCATGGCAAAATCAGGATTGTCAAGGAGAACGGCAATACTGTTTTGAGAATAGAACTCCGATGATATATCCCGTTCCACGAGGGCTCCTGAAATAACCCTCCCGACCGTTTTGAGAGAACTATTCTTTTCCGGACTTACAATTCTCCCCTGTGCAACGGCATACACATTTCCGTTTGCCGCTTTCAGACTTGTCTGCAGAAGAATACCGCCTTCCAGATTCCGTGCATCCAGAATGCTTGATACTTCTACATCAATCTTCTGTCCCTCCCTGGCAAACGGCGGTGTTGATGCGGTAACAACTACAGCCGCACTGTTTTTACTTTGAACCTCTTCAGCTTCTATCTGAATACCAAAAGACTGCATAAAGTTCGCCAGCATGCGTTTCACCAGTTCCGACCGTGTTGAATCCCCCTGGCCTCTCAATCCGGTTACCAATCCGAAACCGACCAGTTGATTTTCCCGAACTCCTTCGATTTCCGCTATATCTCCGATCTTTACCTGTGCAGCCCTTTCCATCCCCACTGAAGGCTGATCAGAACTCTGGGCATTCCCTTGAAGCAGAAAGATCATCATATACAATATCAGCATTATACTGAGTTTTTTTCTGTGCCTAATCAAGAATCACCTCTCCTTTTTCCTCTACTCTGCAATCTTTAATCCTGCCGCTTTGCAGACGGACTGCAATGACATCACCTGTTTTGCCGTTTTCCCGTGCCACACCCTTCATTTGCAGAGATACATTCCCCTCTCTGATATAGACAAAAACCTTTTCACCGACTTCAATATCATTCTTCTGTCTGGTATTGAACCGGTTTATATATTCACCCTTTGCGATATCCTGTACTGCCTGGTATCTCCCTGTATGAGATATATCTATTCCGTATGCACCGATGTTTTCGATTCCAGCAAGCATATCTGTTTCAGCCAGGGAAAATATTTCATCTTTTTCTATATTTCTCCCGGCCACCGGTATGGGATCCAGAAGCTGAATCCGGCCGCTTACAACAGCCTGAATACGCTCTCCGTTTTTTGTTCCCATGCAGAGGATTCTGATTCTCCCGGTCCCTCCCGGATTTTCGAGAAGTTCGAGGCTGCTTAGTTTTGCATCCGATAGAGCCGGAGGAATCCTATCTATATGTAATTCTATCCTTTTACGGCTCTCATCCAGAGCTTTCCATATCAATTGAAGAGCTTCCCTGCAGATAACTTTTCTAATCAGGCTTTCATCACCCCGGGGCATATATATGATTGGAGGTGTCCCGATGATTACGGTGGCCGGCTTCATGCTTTCTTTTTCCGCTCCGGCCAAATCATCAGCGAAAAGGGATCGAAGCTGCCATATGGGTACCACAGCAGGAGTATTCTGAAAAATCTGCTGAAATCTCTGTTTGTAGTCTTCCTTCAGAATAACCGGATCAGCAGTGTCCCGGAGCTGGTCCACATACACTATATCCTTCAAAGTGACAGCCGACTGTGTCTGTTCGATATATGATTTCAGACGGATTTCACCGGCTTCATCACTCGCCGGAATCTGAACGATGCAGATGAGAAGGAATGAGCAGATGAGAACTAATCTGCTATACCTCATTGCTTTACCTCATGCTTATCTCTTCAGATTATTGGCGATACCGAGCATGGTATCCGATGTTTGAATAGCTTTTGAATTAAGCTCATATGCTCTCTGGGCAACAATCATATTTACCATTTCCTGTACCACCGAGACATTTGATTTCTCCAGGAACTTATGGATTGTTTTTCCCATTCCGTCGATTCCGGGCCTTCCGCCAATTGCTTCTCCAGAGGCATTTGTGACTTTCAGCATATTTTCACCGATGGCATTCATTCCGGCAGGATTGACAAATCGAAAAACCTCCATCTGTCCGACTTCAATGGGATCATCATTACCGGCAACTTTGACCGTCACCCTTCCATCCTGAGATATAGAAAGGCTTTCTCGAACAAAATTCTCCGGCAGAATCACCTCCGGCATGACCCTGTACCCGTTGGCATTTACCAGCTGCCCGTTGCTATCAATCTTAAACGAACCATCCCTTGTATATCCGTAGGTCCCGTCGAGAAGCATAACCCGGAAAAACCCCTCACCCTGAATGGCCAGGTCCGATACATTTCCCGTACTCTGCAACGCTCCCTGGGTAAACATTTTCTGGGTAGCTGATACCTTGACCCCATGCCCCACCTGGATCCCCGTAGGAACGGTGGTTCTCTCGGTTGCGGGAGTTCCGGCAATTCTTGTTGTCTGATACAGCAAATCTTCAAAATCAGCCCTGTTTTTCTTAAATCCATTGGTATTTACATTCGAAAGGTTGTTCGAGATTGTGTCAATATTGAACTGCTGACCTGTCATACCGCTTGCCGCGGTCCATAGTGATCGCATCATTTCTTATACTCCTAGACCTTCAAAACATCATTTATAAGCCGACCGCTTAATTCATCCTGGGTCGTTATTGTCTTCTGATTCGCCTCATAGGCCCTGTTCACTTCTATCATTCGTACCATTTCGGTAACGGGATTTACATTGGACCCTTCGAGAAAACCCTGTTCGATTTTCGTCTCCGATCCGAGGGCAGCCTGTGCAAGGTCTCCTGATTCTTCAGTAGTTCTCCACAGGGAATCCCCTTCTTTTTTCAGAAACCTGGGACGCTCGAAGTTTACTACTTTCAACGTATCAACGAGCTCGAGGTTCTCCCACTCATTTTCCTCCATTGAAACCAGCCGTTGAGGATCACCGCTGAGGCTGGCATTCTTGTATACATTTCCCTTTTTATCCACGACAAAATTGTTCTTTTTAATTTGAATAATGCCGTTCTGTCCAAGTACGGGTTCTCCTTCCTTCGTTACAAGCACACCCTCTTTTGAGATATGGAAAGAACCGTTTCGAGTGTATCTTTCTCCCTCAGCGGTTTCAATGCTGAAAAATCCTTCACCATCCAGGGCAAGGTCGAAGGGATTATTGGACTGTTTCAAAGCTCCCTGACTGAAGACGGTGAAGGATTCATTGTATTCCACACCGGAACCAATCTTTCCGACTATCGGAGCAACATCGGCGCTGCCGAAGGGGAACTTATACACCCCGTTGTCCCCGGTCCTTCTTATCAACATTTCCGGAAATGCTTTGCTGACGGAAAGATCCCTCTTGTAGCCTGTTACATCAACATTTGCGAGATTATTCGCAAGGGCATCCATTCGATGCAGCTGTGCTTTCATTCCGCTCGCACCGGTATATATTCCTGGAATCATTTCAGCCTTCTCCTTCTACTATTCAATATCGGAAGGATGAAACTTTCCTTGAACCAATTCCAAGCTGTGAAGAGTCTTTAAGATACTTGATATTTTTTCTGAATATTTGTAAAGTTTGCGAAACCCAGCCAAAATAGCTCAGTGGTAGAGCAACGCTCTCGTAAAGCGTAGGTCGTGAGTTCGAATCTCACTTTTGGCTCTAATTTCTACTTTTAAATCAGTTTTCGCTCTTCTGCTTATTCCGTTGAGAGTTCACAAAGCGCTGAAAGTCGTTGATATTCCGCACGATAATATTATCCTGATATATTTCCACTCTTCTCTGGCCAGCAAAGTGGTTCAGGACTTTCTTGCACTCCGAATAGGACATTCCCGCCCAATGGGCGATATCTTCAACGGTAGCCGAAAAGGTCCTCTGGTCCTGCTCCGGATCATCGACCACCTGGTTTTCCGCGAGCATGAGAAAAACATCTGCAACCCGGGCTTCAATATTATTGAGGGTAAGAATCAGAAACCGTCTCTTCTGATCATAAATTCTTTTTGTAAACAATTTTAATAATTTCAGTGCAATCTGGGGGTTGCCCTTCATCAGGATTTCAAAGTTCTGCCTGTTAAACTCCAGGGCTTTTACCTTGTCAATAGCGACCGCAGTTGCCGATCTCGGGGCTTCTTCAAGAATTGCCATCTCTCCAAAGAGCTCTCCGGGCTGCAATATATCGATATTCTTTTCGATATCTCCAAGAATCTTTACTATCTGAACCCTTCCCGATTGAATCAGATAAAAGTTGTCTCCCGGTTCGTATTCGCAGAAGATAATATCTCCCGGTTGAAAGGAGACCGCGAAACGTTCAAACATCGACAAATCTACGTTCATTATTTATCCTCTATTTGCCGCAAAGCTCTTTTTGCTTTTCTATACACGACTTCATTTTCCGATGCCATAGTAAGGACTTTCCTGTAAAAACCTACGGCCTTCTGTACGTTGCCCAGCTTCTCATGACAGGTGCCCACATATATCAATGCATCCCGCAGGTCGGGATGAGTCGGATACCGCTTGATCATCTGGGTATAATGCTGAATACACTGTTCATATTCATCGAGTCCCAGAAGACAGCGGCCGATCTCGAACTGGCTCTTTGCCGTGTACTCATCGCTGTTGCCGCTCTGATCGATGGACTTGAACTCTTTGAGTGCCGCTTGATAGTTCTGCTGGCTGTATAAACTTACGGCGTTGTAGTATTTTTTTGCCGTATCGGATAATTCCTCCTGATCAGCCGAACCGGCGGCTTTGGGTGGAAGCTGACTGCCCATATCCGGACTGATCGGTGTTATCCTGGCCTGGCCCTGGACCGCCTTCTCCGCATTTTCAATGTTCAGTGTTGCTTCACCGCTGTAGGTTCCTGAAGGATAATAGGTTATATAGCGCCGGAAGGCATAGAGCGCCTGCTGATACTTCTGTGTATTGAGGTAGTATTGACCGATACGGAACAGTCCCTCCTCAGGATCAAGCCCTTCATTTCCCGATGAAATCAGATTACGGACCTGCTTATGAATTCTTCTCAGCTGATTGGAAAACACTTTAAGCATCTTCATGATTATCCGGGTGTTCTGCATTGCAAGCTGTTCGAATTCCGGAACGGAAAAGATCACCATTTGAGCATCCGTCAAAACCACGGCTGTTTCTTCCCTCGGATACTTTCCCATCGCCGATTTTACACCGAAAAACTCACCTGTATTGATCAGGTCGTGGATTTCCTGACCAGTCTCAATGTCGTTGTAGTTCAGACTGACTTTACCGCTTTTTAAAATATAGATTTTGTCGGTAATGTCACCGTTAAAATAAACTACTGAATTAGCCGTATATCGCACCGCTTTTGGCATTTTTTCTCCTGCTCTCCGCTCTACTTATCATAAAAAATTGTACTTTTCAAAGCAACTCCTGTCAACATAAACAATCACGTTGTTTCCATTGCCTGGCTTTAAAGCATAGGTTAATATGGATACCAGGAGGATAGTTTCGTGCTGAAGCATCTTGGGACAACAGTACTCTCACGTTTTGACAACCTGCTTTATTCTGCCGGGTTTTTCTATCGTTCTCTGCTCGCCTC
>Ga0272441_10004265_pt1 | contig 26199 bp, 24 predicted proteins | sample SSMProp6N_FD_193582 | JGI IMG/M metagenome (GOLD analysis project Ga0272441, IMG submission 193582) | Marine sediment archaeal communities from Little Sippewissett salt marsh, Falmouth, MA, United States - SSM-Prop-6N | ecosystem: Environmental > Aquatic > Marine > Wetlands > Sediment ...
TTTAAGATAAGAGAGATACTCTTTTTCCGGTGCCGCCATATGCTGTATCATTTCTCTTTTCGTCGCAATTCCCGGCACTGCGTCCAACGGTGAGGAAGGAGGGAAAATGGTTCTTTCCACTCATGCTCCGTACTGTGACGCGGGGGTACTTCTTGCCGTGTACCTGGTGCCGGGAAACGCTTCGTATCCACTACATCAATTCACGCCGCCGCTTCCCCGGACATTGAGCCGTCAGGCACGAGGACGGTCGCTCACGACAGGGGACCGTCCGAGAATGACAAAGCACGTAATCTATCGTTTTTTGATGAAATAGTCAAAAGCATTCCGCCGGAAATACTAGAACGCTCGAAATACGGTCCGGCCGTCGACGATCGTCATCACGGCTTTCCCCGTAACCGTCAATCCGGTGAAAGGGCAATTTCGGCTTTTTGATTTAAAATCAGCAGGATCAATGGTCCAGGACGCCGCCGCATCAATGATGGTGATGTCCGCGTCGGCACCTGTGGCGAGGGTGCCTTTGGGTATCTTCAAAATGCGCGCCGGGTTTGTGCTCATCAGAGACACGAGCTGCTTCATTGAAAGGATGCCGTCCGTGACGAGGGCAAGCGACAGTGCGAGAGATGTCTCCAGACCGATAATGCCGTATGCGGCATACTCGAATTCCAGGTCCTTCTCGATGGAGGAATGGGGCGCGTGATCGCTGGCGATGGCGTCGATAACACCTGTTTTCAGGCCCTCCTTGACGGCTTTCACATCCCCGCTACTCCGCAGGGGCGGATACATCTTTGTGTTCGTTGAAAAGTGTTCCACGGCGATATCGGACAATGTAAAATAGTGGGGAGCCGTCTCCGCAGTAACGTTCACACCCCGCGACTTGGCGGCGTCGATCAGAGCCACGGCTCCGGCAGTACTGACGTGGGCGATATGGATGGGGGCGCCGGTGTATTCGGCAAGGGCGATATCGCGCGCCACCATGATATCCTCAGCGATGGACGGTATGCCCGTTATTCCCAGACGGGTTGAGACAAGGCTTTCGTTCATCAGTCCCCCCGCGGAGAGTCCCCGGTCTTCGCAGTGAGAGATAACGCAGGTGTTGAGGGATGCGGCGTATTCGACGGCCCGTCGCATGAGACCGCTGTCGATGACGGGATTGCCGTCGTCTGAGAACGCCACGGCGCCGGCCTCTTTCAAGTCCCCGAACTCGGCGAGAACGACTCCCTCAAGCCCCCGGCTGACGGCTGCCACGGGATAAACATGCGCCTTACCCGCGGCGCGTGCCTTCTGTACGATAAATTCCGTGACCGACCGGGTATCGTTGACGGGGTCGGTGTTCGCCATGCACGCGATCGAGGTGAAGCCTCCGGCGACGGCGGCGGCGCTTCCCGACTGGATCGTTTCCTTGTATTCGAAACCCGGTTCGCGTAAGTGGGTGTGCATGTCTATGAGTCCGGGTGTCACCACCATGCCCGACGCGTCGATCGTTTCATCGGGCGCATCGCCACTGTTCGGGTCCGTGCCGAGGGCGGTGATGACGCCGTCGGTGACGATAACATCCATCACGGCATCGATGTCCTGCGAGGGATCGATAACGCGTCCGTTGCTGATTACGAGCTTCATTCGGTACCACCTCCCAGAAGATACAACAGGGCCATGCGCACGGCGACACCGTTTGTCACCTGATCGAGGATGATCGACGAAGGGCCGTCGGCGATGTCGGGTGCGATCTCAACGCCGCGATTGATGGGGCCGGGATGCATGATGATAACGTCATCCTTGGCCAACCCGATGGTATCCCTCGTCAGTGAATAAAAACGGGCATATTCGCGGATCGAGGGGAACAGGGAACTTGCCTGACGTTCGAACTGGATTCGGAGCATCATGACTACGTCCGCGTCCTGTATCGCGTCGGCCAAACGGTAATGCACGGTAACGCCCAGTTTTTCCAGATCGCGGGGGATCATCATGGGCGGTCCGCCGATGGCCACGCTCATTCCCATCGTGGTCATCCCGAATATGTTTGACCGGGCAACACGGCTGTGAGAGATGTCCCCGACAATCGCCACTTTGAGACCCTCAAGTCGGCCCTTTTTTTCGCGGATACTCAGCATATCCAGTAGTGCCTGGGTGGGATGTTCATGGGCACCGTCCCCGGCGTTGATGATCGATGCCTGAAGGAGACGGGCGAGTATATGCGGGGCACCGGCGGCGCTATGGCGGATAACAATGATATCCGGGGCCATGGACTGCAGTGTCTGTGCCGTATCGCGGAGGGTTTCACCCTTGACAAAACTGCTCGCGGAGGTTGTAAAATTGATGACATCGGCACTGAGACGCTTGCCCGCGATCTCGAAAGATGTCCGGGTGCGTGTGCTCGGTTCGACGAACAGGTTGATGACTGTCTTTCCCCTGAGGGTGGGAACTTTCTTAATGCGGCGCGTGGAGATCTCTTTGAAGGACTCGGCCGTATCGAGAATCAGGGATATTTCCTCCCGTGAGACATGTTCAAGCCCAAGCAGATCTTTGTGTCCTAGTTTCATCTTTGGGACAGCCTCGTACGGCGTATCGCATCAGGGATACCCGTCAGTGATAACGGATCCCACAGAGGGGAACCGTCAGTTTTCAATGATAATCCTGTCGTTGCCGGGTGACGGTGACAGTTCCACAACGACTTTTTCCCACAGGGACGAAGGCAGGCTTTTCCCCACGTAATCGGGAGAAATCGGCAGCTCACGGTGTCCCCTGTCGATAAGAACGGCGAGCTGTATGCGTTTCGGGCGTCCGAAATCGATGAGAGCGTCCATGGCGGCACGAATGGTTCGGCCGGTGAAAATGACATCATCGACGAGGACGACGATCTTCCCGTCCAGGGAAAAGGGGATTTCCGTCTTCCCGAGTTTCGGTTTTCCCGTGCCGGACAAGAGGTCATCGCGGTAGAGCGTTATATCCAGTACTCCCGTGGGGATCTCGGTGCCCTCGATGTCCCGCAGCATTGTCGAAAGCCGGTCGGCCAGCAGAATGCCGCCCGCTCTGATGCCGATGATAACCAGGTCCTGTGCCCCCTCGTTATTTTCCCTGATTTCGTAGGCTATGCGTTCAATACACCGCTCAATGCCCTGCGCGTCCATAACGACTGTCAGTTCTTTTCCCATTGATCAGTGTCCGCCTTCCCGGGATCGCGCGAAAAAAAAGCCTTCCCTGTGCTGGAGAAGGCTCTCAATCGTCTGCTGTGAATGATGTATTTCAGGAGCATATCGTGTTCCCTGTTGAGCAACGTTATTGTACCGTCTGTAAAATTACTACCAGTGCCGGTAATGAATGTCAATATCAATATGACACATTATCGACTCTCCCTTGCATGGGTTCAGCCGCTAGGTGGCCGTTAGTATACGAACGACGACGAACCGGTATCGATCTGTTTCAGAAAATGTCATCAGTCGAGCACGTGGGCGAATCGGTTCCACCTGACATCGTGGTCGTCTCCATCCCACGACCAATAGATAATGAAAGCCTTTCCCAGAATGTCTCTCAGGGGGACGAATCCCCAGAAACGGCTGTCGTAACTCTGGTCACGGTTATCACCCATGACGAAAATGTGGTTGTCGGGGACGGTGACGGGTCCGAAATTGTCGCGCGGCTGGACGGTGCCGGGAAGGACCAGCTTGTCGGTGTAGACGCCGTGTGCATCGCGATACACTTTTTCATTGATGTAGATAGTCTTATCCCTGATCTCTATCGTATCTCCGGCGACACCGATAACGCGTTTGATAAAGTCCTTCGAGCGATCGAGAGGATAGATGAAAACGACGATATCACCGCATTCGGGCTTACTGACGGGGATGATGGTTTGTCTGACAAAGGGTATTTTAATGCCGTAGATGAATTTATTGACAAGAAGGTGATCGCCCACAAGGAGCGTCGGTTTCATCGAACCCGACGGAATTTTAAATGCCTGAACGATAAAGGTCCTGATGAACAGGGCGATGATAACGGCGATGACGATCGCCTCTGCATATTCACGGAGGGTGCTCTTTTTTTTCTGCGTCGTTTTTTTCATGAGTATATCTGTAACATTGTGATAATGATCATTGCGGTTGCCAAGACTTCCTTGCAGAAGACAGCGGTCATTTTAACGGCAAAATGCCCTGTGTCCCGGCGGAATGACGGTTTTGTGTTTTTATTACGTACATATGCGACAATAAACATACCGATAAAGCCGCCGACATACGCGCCAGTCAGTATTCCCAGACCCATAAGGAAGGGTGTGGCGATCAGGATGCCGAGAAAGGCACCGATAACGGTGGAGAAAAATTCTCCTTTCGTGGTCCCGAATTTCTTTGCGCCGATCATGCCGAGCGAAAAATCGCTGGCTTCCGCGACGAGGACCGTGAGAAAAAAAGCAGTAATCAGCTTAAAGCCGATAACGTCAAACGACGTACACCATGAGAAGACAACGATATCGATGAGGATAAGAACCATTCCGGGAAAACCGAAAATCGTCGAGAATCCTCCGACGAACAAAACGATGATGAACATCGTGAAGCCGGCTGCCTCCAGAGAGGGCACACTATCACTTCCTTTTTTTCTTCGCGGGTATGATCGACTCCCACGCGAGAACGGTCGGGCTCGCAACAAATATCGAGGAGTAAGTGCCGACGACAATGCCGACGAGCAAGGCAAAGGTAAAGTCATGGATCACGGCGCCCCCGAGGATGAAAAGGGCCAGCACCACGATAAGCGTTGTCAGGGAGGTGAGCAATGTCCGGCTCAATGTCTGGTTGAGACTCGCATTGATGATCTCCGAGAGGTCCCGTCGGCGGGCGGTTCGGATGTTTTCTCTCATTCTGTCATAAACCACGATGGTATCGTTCAGAGAGTATCCGATGATTGTCAGCAGGGCGGCAATAACAGGGAGTGTAAACTCTTTCCCCAGAAGTGAAAAGATGCCCACGGTAATCGTCACGTCATGAGCGAGCGCCAGGATGGCACCGATGGCGTATCGCAATTGAAATCGCCAGGTGATGTAAACAAGAATGCCCGCCATGGCGTAGATAATGGCGAGGAATCCCTTCTCACGCATCTCCGCTCCCACCTTTGGACCGACGACCTCGACACGACGAACGTCAAAGTGATCGGCGCCGAACTGTGCATCGAGGCCCTTTTCTATGGCCGTTGAGATGTCCTCGAGTTCCGAACTTGACCGCTCCGTTTTGATGAGAAATTCATTGTCACCCGATGCCCCGAATTGCTGAATGACGCTTTTCCCCAAGTCAACGGATTTCAGCGCGTCTCTGACGTCGTTAACGGGTACTTTTTCGTCGAATTGTACCTGAACCAGCGTTCCTCCGGCGAAGTCAATACCGAGATTGGGCCCGCCGTGAATCATGAGTGACAGGACACTGATAACGATCATGGCGACAGACGCCGCGACGGCGATCTTCATTCTCTTGACGAAATTGATGTTGATTCCCTGTGGTACAAGTTCCATGGACAACTCCCGATGAATATTCTTTATCGTATAGTTAAACGCTCAGGCGGTTGATCTTCCGGTGCCAGATAAAATAGTCGTAAATCGCCCGTGTGACGAAAATCGCCGTGAACATGCTGCAGAGTATGCCGATACTGAGCGTGACGGCGAAACCCTTGACGGGGCCGGTACCGAACTGGAAAAGCACGACCGCGGCGATAAGGGTGGTTATGTTCGCGTCGACGATGGTGATTAAGGCCTTCGAATAGCCGCTGGCCACGGCCGCCCGCGGCGGTTTACCCAAACGTGTCTCTTCACGGATTCTCTCGAAAATAAGCACGTTGGCATCGACGGCCATACCAATGGTAAGCACGATACCCGCGATACCGGGCAGGGTGAGTGTGGCCCGGAACGCCGCCAGGATGCCGAGAATCAGGACAATGTTCAGGACAAGAGCAATGTTCGCAATAATCCCCGAAATTTTATAGTAGAGAATCATAAAGATAATCACCAGTATACTGCCCACAATGATCGACATCAACCCCTTGTCGATTGAATCCTGTCCGAGTGAGGGACCGACCGTTTGTTTCTCCAGGATGTGAACAGGTGCGGGCAAGGCACCGGCGCGCAACACGATGGCCAGGTCCCGTGCTTCCTCCATGGTAAAACTCCCCGTAATCTGTGCATTACCGCCGGGGATGCGTTCCTGTATGACCGGTGCGGAATGAACGACGTTGTCCAGGACGATGGCCAGGCGCTTTTTAACGTTTTCCGCGGTGATACGCTCGAAATCGCGGGCCCCCTGAGGGTCAAATTTGATAGCCACGTAGGGCTCACCGAAACGGCTTCCGATTTTGACCTGGGCGTCTTCCAGGTTTTCACCCGTGAGCAAGGTGTTTTTCTTAAGGAGATAGGGTATCTTCATTGACCGTTTGCTGGTGGGGTCCACACGTTCGCCGTAGAGGATTTCGCTTCCCGACGGTACCGATCCCTTCAATGCCTCATCGACACTGTGCTCCTCATCAACGAGTTTGAATTCAAGCAGTGCCGTTTTCCCGATAAGGTTGATCGCCCGCTGCGGATCCTTGATGCCGGGAAGCTGAATTACGATCCTCCGTTCACCCTGGGGAATAATGTCCGGTTCAGTGACACCGAATTGATCCACTCTGTTGCGGATGGTTTCAAGGCTCTGGTCGACAGCGAATTTCTTGATTTTCTCGGCGGCGTCTTCCGTCAACTGGAGGATCACGTGCTCTCGCCCGTCGACGATGTCCTGTGATCGAATAACGAGGTTGGCGAATTGTTCGTCGACAACGTTTCTGAATATTCGCTGCGATTCTTCATCCACAAGATCAAGTGATATTTTCGCTCCTCCGGTCCGTGTCAGATTTCTGAAACGGACACGTTCGTCCATCAGCGTTTCCTTCAGGCTGTTCGAAAGTCTTTCCACGGCGCTTTCAACGGCCTTGTCGGTATCGACTTCCAGGGCCAGGTGCATTCCCCCTTGAAGATCAAGACCAAGGTTGATCTTATCTTTCGGCAGGAAAGACGTCCAGAATGCAGGCAGACTGTCAGTAATCGATGGCGTTACATAGACCACTGCGGCGAGAACGATGACGAGGATAATGATTCCCCTGATTTTGATATTTTTGTCAAACATCGATACCCCTTCGTACGGTTTTATTCCTTGACTTCGGCTTTTTGTGTGACGGACCCGATATGAGCGCGGGAGACCTTCACCCGCACCTTGTCGGCAATTTCTACTGTGGCGATATCATCTGTCAGGGCGGTTACTTTGCCGTGAAGACCACCAACGGTGACCACGGTATCACCATGCTGTATGTTCGCGATCATTGCCTTGTGTTCTTTCTGTTTTTTCTGCTGAGGACGGATGAGCAAAAAGTAGAAAATTGCGAACATCGCGATCATGAGAATGATGAAGGAAAAGTCTCCTCCCTGCGCACCACCGCCAGCCTGTCCGGCTGCTCCCATGGCATAGGCTAAACCAGTCATTATATGCCTCCTTTAATCGATTGCACGTTCATGCTTTTTAGTCATTTCTCCATACGGACGGGAGCTTCAATTCCATCCGTGGCGAAGGTTATACATTAAATGACGAATTTCTCAAGTATCTTTTTCGGAATTCGCCGTATGATTCTTTTTCGATGGCTGTCCGGATACGTTCCATCAGCCGAGCGTAAAAACGGACATTGTGAATCGTATTCAAAATAATAGCCAGGATCTCCCTGGCGATATAAAGGTGCCGTAAATATGCCCGTGTATAATTTCTGCAGGTATAACAATCACATGAATCGTCGATGGGCGATTCATCGTCCCTGTAGCAGGCGTTCTTTATAACAACCTTTCCCGTGTTTGTAAACAGCATTCCGTTGCGGGCGTTCCGCGTCGGCATAACGCAATCAAACATGTCAATGCCATGTGCCACGGACTCCACAATGTCCTCCGGCGTTCCCACGCCCATGAGGTATCTCGGTTTGTTGGCGGGGAAAAACGGTGTGGTGGACTCCACGATCTCCCTCATGCGTTCCTTCGGTTCACCTACACTGACCCCTCCCAGGGCGTAGCCGTCGAAGTCCAGTGCGGTGATTTCATCGAGGGAACGGCGTCTCAGGATCGGGGAGAAGCCGCCCTGAACGATGCCGAAGAGCGCCTGTTCATCACGTCTTTTTACGGCCTTGCACCGCGCGGCCCACCGGGTCGTCCGTTCCAGTGACTCCTCGATATATGCCGTGTCGGCCGTGTACGGCGGACATTCATCGAGGCACATCATGATATCGCTGCCCAATGCCTCTTGAATACGCACGGTATCTTCCGGTCGTATCATGTGACGAGACCCGTCGATATGGGACTGGAAGGTCACACCGTCATCGGTAATGCGCCTGAGTGCACCGAGACTGAATATCTGGAACCCGCCGCTGTCGGTGAGAATGGGTTTGTCCCAGTTCATAAAACGATGGAGACCGCCCAGTTTCGCAATGAGTTCATGCCCGGGGCGGAGATAGAGGTGATAGGTGTTCCCCAGTATCATGTCGATACCCAGTTCCCGGATGCGTTCCGGAACCATGCTTTTAACGGTTCCCTGCGTTCCCACGGGCATGAAACAGGGTGTCCGGACGGGACCGTGCGGCGTGGTGATGAGACCGCGTCTTGCCTGTGTAGCGGTGTCCGTTGAAAGCAGGGTGAAGCGGACGTTCTCCGTGTATTCTGTCTTGTTGAGTGAATCTGTCATATCATCCCGTGCCCTTTTTATTGTGTGCGGGAAGATGCTCTACAATATGAGCATGCAGTCACCGTAACTGTAGAAGCTGTACCGTTCCCGTATGGCTTCATCATATGCACATTTCATGAGTTCCGTACCGGCAAAAGCGCAGACGAGAAGAAAGAGAGAAGACCGGGGCAGATGAAAATTCGTCACCATGACGTCCGCCACTGAAAATGTTTTGCCCGGATAGAGAAACAGGTCCGTCCGTCCGTCGCGGGCGGTGATCGTACTCCGTCCACCGGCGGCCGATTCAAGGCAACGGACGGTAGTAGTACCGACGGCGATGACGCGCCGGGCGGCATTGACGATACGGGCCGTTTCCTCGGGAATGGTGAAACGTTCCTCTTCCATAACGTGATTTTCCACGTCCTCCGTTTCCACGGGGAGGAACGTGCCGTATCCCACGTGCAGGGTGACAGGGACGACAGGAATGTCCTTGTGCCGTATGGCGGCAAGCACCTCTTCGGAGAAATGGAGACCCGCCGTTGGCGCCGCGACAGAGCCGGGGCTTTTTGCATAAACTGTCTGGTACCGTTCGAGATCGGACGAGCGGTGCCGATCATGGTTTTCCCGTCTGATATAGGGGGGGAGAGGCGCCTTTCCCACGCGGTTGAGGAAATCGAGGAAGGGCTCCTCCGTGTAAAATTCCAGGAGCCACTTCTTCGGGGACAGTCGTTTGGTAACGACGGCATGGGCCGTATCGTCGAAAACGAGTTGTGTTCCCTCGGATACCCTTTTGCCGGGACGCAACAGCGCGGTCCATGTGTGGGACGATCCCTCCTCGGTGAGAAGCAGTATTTCTATTGCCGCCCCCGTTTTCTTTCTGCCCAGGAGACGGACGGGAATGACCCTGGAATTGTTGACGACGATGACATCCCCGGCCGTCAAAAAACGGTCGATCTCGTAGAAATACCGGTGGTCGATCATGCCGGTCGAGCGGTCGACGACCATCATGCGCGATCGGTCGCGTTCCTCAGCGGGATATTGTGCGATCAGTTCTTCGGGCAGATCGAAATCAAAAAAGTTCGTTTTCATAAGAGCCGCTTCACATAAACGAAAAACGTCATTCCGTCAATAGCACTTCGTGCGATAAAGGTGATTTTCCGGGCACTCTTCCCGGGGAAGAGGACATGTTTCTTGTGGAAACAGAATCGACCCCTGTCTTTTCCCTGCGGTGAAATCCGTTGCACCGGCGACCGCGCGGTTCACTCGTTCCCGAGATAAACGAAAACAAGTCCGATGACGACGAGAACAAATCCCATCAGGCGAAGCGTGCCGGCGGGAATGTCATGTATTCTGGCGAGGTACCGTTTTACCGTTTCGGGAAAGGCGAAATAGGGGAGACCTTCAACGATCATGACCATGCCGATAACGCAGATAAAATACTTCATTCCAGTTCGGCTCCTCGCTTCTTTGACGCACTCCACAGATCATCCATTTCCGCGCACGATGCCTCGGCGGGCGTCTTTCCCCGTTCCTTCAGCGTTTTTTCTATGAACGAAAAGCGTTTCTCGAATTTGCCGCACGCGCCGACCAGGGCGAGTTCAGCATCGATCGAGAGAAAGCGGGACAGATTGACCAGAGAGAAAAAGAGATCTCCCATCTCTTCCGTCATGCTGTCCCTGTTTGCCTCCACGACGGCCCGCTTCAACTCGCCCATTTCCTCTTCGATCTTTGTCACCACTTCCTGCGCTTCTCTCCAGTCGAACCCGACCGTCGACGCGCGTTCCGACAGGGCCTGGGCCCGCGTAAGGGGGGAGAGGGATTGCGGTATATCGTCGAAAAGCGATGCGGGAGCCGCTGTACCCTTCTCTTCGGCCTTGATTTCTTTCCACCGCTCACGGACGGCCTCGATCGTGGGTGCCGAGGCGGTGCCGAAAACGTGAGGGTGACGACGCACCATTTTCTGAACAATCGTTTTAATGACGTCGTCGATAGTGAACTCCCGTGATTCTTCGGCGATGCGCATTAAGAAAAAGATCTGAAAGAGGGCGTCTCCCAGTTCTTCCTTCAGTTCGTCCGGTTCCCTCTTTTTAATGGCATCGAGGACTTCATAGACTTCGTCGCGCAGATACCGGCCCAGATCTTCTTTTGTCTGGACGCGATCCCAGGGGCACCCGTCTGGCGAGCGCAGCGTATCGATCACATCGAGAATATCAGTGAATCGTGGATGTGCCGTCATGGTCGTTGCAGCCGCTCCTTTCGTAGCGTCACTGTGCTTCTAGCACGGAAAGTGCGTACTGTCAAAATCCATGATTTGTTATATCATTTGACATGATTTCATTCTGTTAGGCAGTGGATTTTTATGCGGTGAAGGATGGAGCACCACAAGTGGACGATTTTGTGCCCTGTGAGCATAACCTGTCGAATCAGAACGGAAAAATCGACGCGCTTTTCTGAAATATAGTGCTTGACAGGAAGGTAAAAAAAATAATATGTGTGGAAAACTTTTTCATCACTTACACAGGCATAAACAGGAATACGAGTGATGTTACTATAAACAAGGAGGTAACGGAGAATGGCAGTAGAAGTTGAAGCCCCAATGCCAGGTACAATTACGGAAGTATTGGTCAACGTCGGTGACGAGGTCAAAGAGGACGATGAACTCATAATCCTCGAAGCCATGAAGATGGAAAACCCCATTACGGCGCCTGAAGACGGCAAGATTGCCGAGATCAAGGTCAAAGAACAGGACAAGGTCGACACCGGCCAGATTATGGTCGTGTTCGAGTAATAAACACGTTGGGGACAAAAAATGCCGGGCCATTTTTGAGTGGTTCGGCATTTTTTTTTGCGATAATGCCGCCAGCCCGGAGTTTTTATGGTGAAAACGGATTTATTGCCGTCTATTTCTCCTTGACGCAAAAAACATCATGTTCGCGGTCCTGGATATATACGGCATGGAAATCATCCGTCGTGGTCTGGTGAAATATTTCCTCACCCCGCCGCCGGCAGGAGGGGCAGCTTCGGCCGGGAATAATAACGGCAAAGACGGGCGGATGATGACTCGTCGCTGATGAAACGGTAACCAGCCCGCCGCACTCATCACACAGGAAGACGGTTTCCACCTGCTTTTCCGTGATATGATCCGTATCATAGAAAATATTCTTTCTTCGTGTCACCGTTGGTGTATTTTCGATGAACTCGTCACGCTGCTGATGACGCGTTTTCCACAAGTGATAAACGGTGGCAACGTCCCGCTTGATACGTTCCGTGACGTTATCTGATTGACGGATTTCACGGGGGTCGAAGGCGGGTTCAGTGACGTTGCTGTAATCAAGTCCGGCCAAGGCGAGGATAATGCCGAGATTGACATAGGGAAGGGCGCTTTCGATGGAGTAGCCTCCCTCGAGCACGGCGATATGAGGAGACAGACGACTGGTCAAGGCAGCATATCCCTGCGCGGAGAAATTCATTGACGTCAGGGGGTCGGTGAAATGGTTGTCCTGACCGGCGGAGTTGACGATGAGATCGGGTTGAAATTCATCGATGACGGGGAGAATGAGATTGTCGCAGACGTAGAGAAAACCCTCGTCGGAGGTATGCGGTGGAAGGGGTATGTTGATCGTGGTGCCCAATGCGTTGGGCCCGCCGAATTCTCCGATGAATCCCGTGCCGGGATACAGCGTTCGGCCGTCCTGATGAAGTGAAATGTACAGGGTATCAGGATCGTGCCAGTAGATGTCCTGTGTCCCGTCACCGTGATGGCAGTCCGTATCGACGATAGCAACCCGACGGTGTCCGTATCGTCTCCTGATGTGCTCCACCATAACGGCCTCGACATTAACGGTGCAGAAACCTCGAGTGCCGTAGACGAAGCGCATTGCATGATGTCCCGGGGGGCGGACGAGGGCAAAGGCGTTGTCGACCGATCCGTCCATTACCTTTTCTGCTGCAGTAATGGCGCCTCCGGCGGAGATACGATGCGATTCCGTCATGATGCTGTCGCAATCGGGAACACAGAAATGAACGCGATTGATGTCCGACAATGATGCGATGCCCGGGTTGTATTCAATAATATTGTCGAAATCGAAGAGTCCTTCTTCAAAAACCTGATCCTGCGTGTAGAGCAGCCGTTCTTCACGTTCGGGATGTGTTGCCGATATGGACCAGTCGAAGGCCGGGAAAAAAATAATACCTGTCCTGCGTCGTGTCGTCATGCGGTGACCGTTTCCTCCGCTTGAGCAATAAGTCCCGGTTTGATCTGTGCCTTCAGACGGATATTTTTCCCTGCGACGTAACCGTCACGCACCATGGTGAATGTCTGATCTTCCGTCAGCTCGATTTGAATGTCTTCGTGGGAAGACCCCATCTTTAAGGCGCGTTCCCTCAGTTTGTCCCGGCATATGTCGACGCCGATGTCTCGCGTGAAGCGTTTGGTGATGGGTGTCTGAACGCCCTCCTCCACAACTGTCAGTGTCCGTTTTTCCGTGTCAGCCCGGAGGGTCAATTCCGCCGTCGTCCGGGCCAGTGCGGCACCCACGGCGTTCGCAACTTCCGCGTTCCGGGGTACGAGACAGGGGAGAGCCAGGGCCTTTTCAATGTGCGGGGCTATTTCACAGGCCGGGCCGCCGACGATATAAACCGCCTCCGGCGATATCTTTTCGCCAGTAAGCAGGTCGTGAACCGTGTAAACGGGCTCGTTGTTAATTGTTGCGATCATCGTGGAGACAGTTTCTGAGATAGCTTTTATCACTGTCGCGAAAGCCTGTTCGGCGATTGCCGAAGGCGATGTGCGCCCCGACGGATCGAGTGTCGCCAGCGATGTGGCAGCTGCCCGTCTATCTCCTGTGGTGCTGTATCCGAGAACGATCATGGCATCCGTCGGGGTCGGAGAGGGACCACCGAAGGCCGCCGCGGGTCCGGCCCTCTCGGGGCCGACAACAACAGTGCCGTCAACGTATGACAGGATGCTGTCACCCCCGATGCCGATGGATGTCGTCCTCAATCCCCTGATAAGGGTTTTGTGCCCCTCTATCGTCACACCGCGGGGTTCGAGGAGGGGGACGCCTTTGGCGAAGATGGCGATATCCGTTGTTGTGCCTCCGATATCCAGTGCCACGGCGTCCCGTGTGATGGGTGAGAGGGCCATGATACCCATAATGCTGGCAGCCGGCCCGGAAAGTATCGTGCCCACGGGATAGCGGGCTGATTGACCAATTTCAAAAGTGCCGCCGTCGGCCTTCAGAATATAGATGGGTGCCGTGATCGATCGGTGTTGTGCGAAAGTCCTGACATTGTCGACGAAAGAGTTGTACAGTCGCCACATGGCGGCGTTTAAATACGTCGTGGCGATACGCCGGGGAAAGTTCAGATTTCCTGACATGCGGTGTCCCAGCGAGATGTGATCGTATCCCGCCTGGAGCGCATCGCCGATTACATATTCGTGGGTGGGGTTTCGTGTCGAAAACTTTCCGACAATACCGAGATGACGAATGTCATGGGCTGAAAAATGACGGTTTGCCGCGTTGATCTCGCGACAATCAATCGGTTCGATTTCCTGACCGCGGTGGTCAATAGACCCCGAGACAAAAACGGTATTTTCGGGAAGGGAAAGTGACGATACCGCGCACCCGGGTCCACTGGAAATGATCATACCCACGGGATCGGTCTTACCTTGAATGACGGCATTCGTTGAGATGGTTGTGCTGAGGACAATTCTGTCCAGATGCCGTTGTTCGTTCTCGGAAAGAATCGTATCGGTTACTCTCAGGAAAGAATTAAAAAGATTGGAAAGGTCGGTCGGTACTTTTGCCGTTTTTACGACGGTGGCGCCGTTGATAAGAACCGCATCGGTGTGAGTACCTCCCACATCAATACCTAATATCATTAAAGGGCCTCATTCCCATGTTCACGGTGGAAATATCACAGCGTAACGGTTCGGTCAATGCGAATGTGGGCGGAGACGGTCGTGTCGACACACTTTCTTGCCGAACGGGGAATGTCTTATCCTCATTTCTTGTCCCGATGGACAGCGGTATGACAAATCAACGGCGGTATATGGCGTTTTCCCTTGCACATTTCCCCCTTTTCCATTAGATACCTAATCACCCTGTAATTCCTTTCCGATAATTGACTTTCACTGTAATAATTGGATAGTATGCAACAGGGATAGAGAGGGAGTTTATAATGGACAAATCAGTGACGGAGCCGGACAAACTGGAATACTGGAACCAGCTTCAGGGTGAGATAAACGAGAGAAAAATCAATGATTTCAGGCGTCAGTATCCCGAAAAGTTCGTATCTCTCGAGGATGCCTTTGACAATATAAACCGGGGTGATCGCATTTTCATCAGTACGGCCTGTGCGGAACCGCAGTATCTGGTCGGATCCATGATTGACTATGTGAAGGCGCATCCCAAGGCATTTTTTGACGCGGAAGTGCTTCAGATATGGACACTGGGTGTTGCACCCTACACGGATGAGAAATTCCGGTATAACTTTCGGTCGAATTCCTTTTTTATCGGAGACAACACGCGCAAGGCCATTAACGAAGGACTTGCCGATTACACGCCGATCTTTCTTTCCGAGGTATCGGACCTGATCTACCGGGACGTCGTTCCCATTGATGTGGCGCTCATTCAGACGTCCTATCCCGACCGCCACGGGTATATGAGTCTCGGCATCAGTGTCGATATCGTCAAGGCGGCGACGGAGAAGGCGAAAATCCTCATTGCGCAGATGAACGGGAATATGCCCCGCATCCACGGTGACGGATTCCTCCATATTTCGCAGGTGAATTACGTGGTGCCCTACGACGAACCGCTCCTGGAGCTATCGGAAATTGAAATGAATGATGAGATTAATCGCATCGGAGAATACGTATCCCGTCTCGTTGAAGACGGTGATACCATTCAGGTGGGGTATGGCAGTATCCCCAATGCGGTGCTCTCAAATCTCTACGACAAGAAACACCTCGGCGTTCACACGGAGCTTCTCGGTGACGGTCTCGTTGATTTGATGCAAAGAGGGGTTGTGGACAATTCCCGGAAGACCATCAACAGAGGCAAGACAATCGCATCGTTTTCCATGGGAAGCAGCGCGACATATGGATATCTCCACGACAATCCCATCATTGAATTCAGGACCATCGATTATACAAACGATCCGCTGATCATCGCGCAGCACGATCATATGACGGCCATCAATTCCGCCCTCGAAATCGATTTGACGGGGCAGGCAAGCGCCGAGTCCATCGGGAAAATATTTTACAGCGGCATCGGGGGGCAGGCGGACTTCATGCGCGGCGCGATTCAGGCCCCTCACGGAAAATCGATTCTCGCCATGCGCTCCACGGCGAACAACGGTGAAACATCGCGTATCGTGCCGTTTCTCAAAGAAGGGGCGGGCGCAACACTGAACCGGGGCGATATTCACTATGTCGTCACGGAATACGGTATCGCCTATCTCCATGGGAAAAATATCCGCGAACGGGCCATGGAGTTGATCGCAATCGCCCATCCGAAATTCCGGTCCTATCTTATCAATGAGGCGAAGAAGGCGGGTATTATCTTCAAGGACCAGGCATTCATTCCGGGGAAGAGGGGTGAGTACCCGGAGAACCTGGAAACGTACAGGACGACGAAACGCGGGTTCAACGTGTACTTCCGCCCGGTGAAAATCAGCGACGAGCCGTTGCTGAAGGAATTCTTTTATTCCCTGTCGGACAAGAGTCTTTATCAGAGATTTATCTCAAAAAGAGTGGATATGCCCCATGAACGGCTCCAGGATTTTGTCGTTATCGACTATACCCGGGAAGTCGTGATTCTTGCCGTGTCCGAACAGGAAGGACGCGAGGTGATTACCGGTATCGGGCAGTACGGTATCCAGGAAATGCACCATACTGCGGAGGTGGCCTTTGTCGTACGGGACGATTATCAAAATAACGGAATCGCAACGGAACTTCTCTCCTATCTGAGTTATCTGGCGAAGAGGCAGGGGCTCCTCGGTTTTACTGCGGAAGTGCTCGTCGGCAACAGAGCAATGCTCCACATCTTCGAGAAAATGGGTTTTGATATCGAGAAGCGGAAAACGGCCGGTGTCTACGAACTCAAAATGGCTTTCCGCGGGTAATACACCGACACAGAGCTACAGAGTGCCAGGTAATGCCTGGTATTTCACGGGCAAGGATTTGGCGTTGCTTTTTTGCCTGTTCGTGTAAGAAAAGGACAGTTTTTTATATGAAAGTACGGTTGTGATCGAAATCTGTGAGAGATTAATTTCTATCTCGAGAAAGCTGTCGTCTTATCAGAACTGAAACAGGCAGAAGGGGGTCAACAATATGATGAATGATAACGATGCCGATATAAAATATCTCTTCGAGCCGCGGTCCATTGCTATAGTCGGCGCGTCGCATGATGCCAGTAAAATCGGCTATAAAGTTGTCGAAAATATCGTCGAGGGCGGATATAAAGGAATAATTTATCCGATTAATCCGAAGAGCGGGGAGATTGTCGGACGAAAGGCATACGCCACTGTCGAGGAAATCGAGGGCGATGTCGACGTTGCCACAATTGTGGTGCCGGCGAAGTACGTCTACAAGGCAGTGGAAAGCTGTGCCAGAAAAGGTGTCAAGCACCTGTGCATCATCACGTCGGGTTTTTCCGAGGTGGGGAAGATCAAAGAAGAAGAGGCCATCACCGATCTGGCACGAGAAAGCGGGATGCGGATCATGGGACCGAACATGTTCGGTCACTACTCTTCGTCAGCGTCTCTTAACGCAACCTTCGGCCCTCGGGACATCATACCCGGCGGTGTGGCCATTGTAACACAAAGCGGTGCCCTGGGCATTGCCATGATGGGGAAGACCTTTGTGGAAGGGATCGGTCTGTCCGCCATCTGTTCCGTCGGCAACAAGTGTGACCTCGACGAGGCGGACCTGCTGGAGTACCTGATACCCCATGAGGAAACCAAGGTCATCCTCATGTATATCGAGGGTGTCAAGGGAGGCGAAAAATTCGTCGAGGCGATGAAGAGGGCCACCAGCAAGAAGCCTGTGGTTGTCGTTAAATCAGGTCGGTCGAAGCGCGGCGCCCAGGCGGCGGCTTCTCATACGGGATCGCTTGCCGGGGCGGACAATGTTTTTGATGCCGTCATGAAGCAATGCGGTGTTATTCGCGCGGAGACCATCAAGGAGGCATTTGAGTGGAGCAAGTTTATCGCCAATAATCCCGTTCCCCGGGGTGACGAGACGGTTATCGTCACAAACGGCGGTGGCATCGGCGTTCTCGCCACGGATGCCTGTGAAAAGTACGAGGTGTCACTGTACGATAACTCCGAGGTCCTCACGGAAATCTTCGAACCCGCCACTCCTGAATACGGCTCCTTGAAGAACCCCATTGACATCACGGGAGAAGCAAAGGCAAGTGATTATCTTCTTTCTCTGGATGCGGCGGCGTCATGCGATAAGCTTCACTCCTGTATCGCGCTATTCTGCGAAACGGCCGTTTTCAATGCCGACGAACTGCCGGCGATGGTCCGGAATACCTATCAGAAATTTACCGAGAAGGGTAAACCGATTACGTTCTCTCTTTTCGGAGGAGAAAATACGGAAAATGCTGTTCGAACACTGAGCAGCGAGAAAATACCCGTCTACGGTGATGTCTACGAATCAGTATCTCCCTTGGGGGCCGTCTACCGATATCGCCGGTACCTTGAAAATTGTGCCACGGCGGTGGAAAGTATCGACCTCGATGTGGACGCGATCAACAGCATCGTGGAAAAGGCTCGGAGTCAGGACCGATTTTTCCTCTTAACGCATGAAGCACAGGAAATCATGCGGCTCGCGGACGTGCCCATTCCCGAGACAAAGATAGCAACACACCTGAAAGAGGCTGTGAAACATGCGGCAGATATCGGTTATCCCGTTGTGATGAAAGTGGTTTCAAAGGATATCATTCATAAAAGTGATGCGGGCGGTGTCGCTGTCAATCTTCTCAATGAAAAAGAAGTATTGGACGCCTATGAAGCGATTATGCGAAACTGCAGGGAAAGTGTTCCTGATGCGTATATCGAAGGTATCGAAATAGCCGAAATGGTGAAACCGGGGGTGGAGATTATTGCCGGCGCCAAGTTTGATCCGGCTTTCGGTCCGATTGTCATGGTGGGTCTTGGCGGAATTTACGTGGAAGTGATGAAAGATGTGGCTTTTCGATCATTCCCGCTTGACCGGAACGAAGTTTTGTCCATGGTGGAAAGTATACGATCATATCCGCTTCTCCTGGGTGTCCGGGGAGAGGAAAGGAAGGATATTGACAGTCTGGTTGACACGATCATCAAACTGGGAAGTATCGTGGATAAATGCCGGATGGTGAGCGACATCGAGATTAATCCCATCGTTGTCTACGAAAACGGCCACGGATCAAAAGCGGTCGATACGAGAATATTACTTTCAAGAGATTAGAGAGGTGGCATAAATGGATAAAATAATCATAGGGTCGACACGAAAGAATTCAGGAAAAACGTCCTTTGTCGTCGGGCTTGCCAAAACGATAGGGAAAAATTTCGCGTATATAAAGCCCTTCGGCGACAGGTTATACTACAGAAAGAAACGCCTGTGGGATTATGATTCTGCGCTGATCACCAGCATCTTCAATCTGGAGGACAGTCCGGAAGACATGAGTATCGGCTTTGACCACACCAAAGTGCGGTACATGTACACTGAAGAGACGATGAAAGAAAAGTTGAACGAGCTGATCGACGAGAAGGGGAAAGATAAGGACATCGTTTTTATTGAAGGGGCCGAACATCTTTCATACGGGGCCTTTGTCCATCTGGATGCCATGTCGGTGGCACGCGCCGTCGGCGGGAAACTGATCCTTGTGGTGAGCGGTGAAGAAGGCGCCATTATGGACGATCTCACATTCATCAAAAATTACATGTCCGTTTCCGATATCGATTTCAAGGGTGTCGTTATCAACAAGGTCCAGGATATTGACGACTTTTCTGAAACCTATCTCAGTACGATCAAAGAGATGGGTATCCCCGTTATCGGCATGCTGCCCTATCGCCCCCAGTTGACACACCTGACGGTGAGCAACCTGGCCGAACGGCTCTTTTCCAAGGTAATCGCCGGTGAAAACGGGCTGGGTAAAACGATCAAGAACATCTTCATCGGGGCCATGAACGCCGATGCGGCACTGAACAATCCCATGTTCAAGAAGGAAGATAAGCTGATCATCACGAGCGGCGACCGGGGAGACATGATTGTGGCGTCTCTGGAGAGCAGCACGTCCTGCATCGTTTTGACGAACAATATCGTCCCCACGTCGCAGATTATATCCAAGGCGGCGGCGGCGAACATCCCGTTGCTCCTGGTATCGGAAGACACGTACGAAATTGTCAAACAGATAGAACGAATTGAACCCCTCCTGACAAAGGCCGTTTCGGCGAAGATCGATCTTCTGGAAGAGATGGTCAGCGCCTACATCGATGTGAAGAAGGTGCTTTAATTTAAAATTTGAAAAAACGGGCGAAAATGGCAAATGCAGTTGACAGTATCAGGGAATTTATGGGACAAGTCTCCTCTTTAACGAAACAATAATGAGAGTCGGATGTTAAGGACAGAAAGGAGCAACTCATGAAAGAATTCTTGGCGATGTGCGAGGCCTGCAACCCGGGTGAGGCCGAGTTTCTTCAGGCCGTCTCGGAAGTTGCCGAGGCGGTAGTCCCGGTACTGGAAAAACACCCCGAGTATCGCAAGGCAAAGATACTCGAGCGTATGGTGGAACCGGAGCGCACTGTCATTTTCCGTGTACCCTGGCTCGATGACAAGGGCGAGATACAGGTGAACCGCGGATACCGTATCCAGATGAACGGTGCTATCGGTCCCTACAAGGGTGGCTTCCGGTTTCATCCGTCGGTGAATCTGAGTATCCTGAAGTTTCTCGGTTTCGAGCAGGTGTATAAGAATGCCCTGACCACGCTGCCCATGGGTGGCGGCAAGGGAGGATCGAATTTCGATCCCAAGGGAAAGTCAGACAACGAAGTCATGAGATTCTGCCAGAGTTTCATGGCGGAGATATTCAGGCACATCGGCCCGAATACGGACGTACCCGCGGGCGATATCGGTGTCGGTAAACGTGAAATCGGATATCTCTTCGGCATGTACAAAAAACTCAGGAACGAGTTTACCGGCGTTTTAACGGGCAAAGGCCTGACGTGGGGCGGCAGTTTGATCCGTCCGGAAGCGACGGGATACGGTTGCGTCTACTTTGCTGAAGAGATGTTGGCAACGAGAAATGAATCTTTGAAAGGAAAGGTCTGCCTCGTTTCAGGGTCGGGGAATGTCGCACAGTTTACCGTTGAAAAGGTGCTCGAATTAGGCGGCACAGTGGTGACTTTGTCCGATTCATCGGGATATATCTATGACGAGGGCGGTATCAGCCGTGAGAAGCTCGATTACGTTATGTATTTGAAAAATGTCGAGCGGGGACGTATCAAGGAGTACGCCGATAAGTATCCTGAAGCGGTTTATACTCCCGTTGATCCCAATGCTGATCATAATCCGCTGTGGAATCACAAAGCGGATTGCGCGTTCCCGTCGGCGACGCAGAATGAAATCAACGCCAAGGATGCACAGAACCTGATTAATAATGGTGTTTGCGTGGTGGCTGAAGGCGCCAATATGCCGACGGTACCCGAAGGCATCGATCTCTTCATTCAGGAAAAAATACTCTACGCACCGGGCAAGGCGGCCAATGCCGGCGGCGTGTCCGTATCGGGACTTGAAATGACGCAGAACAGCATGCGCCTGTCCTGGACGCGCGAGGAAGTCGATGCCTATTTGAAAAAAATCATGAAGAGTATTCACAAGGCATGTATCGACTCCGCCGATCTATACGGCGTAGCTGGAAATTATGTCAGCGGCGCGAATATTGCCGGTTTTACCAAAGTAGCCGAGGCCATGATGGCGCAGGGCGTAGTGTAGCAAAACAATCTGAATATCCTGTTGACTGTTGAATCTGTGTTGGCTGATTATCTGAATCGAATGCGGACCTGATAAACATGCGGTGAACAACAAGAGCGCTATTTTAAGGAAGGATTATAAAAAAAGAGCACACGGGGGTGTGCTCTTTTTTTACGAACAAATAATGGTATATTATATAGCAATATTAGTTGTTTATATGTTTTCCCTCTTTCTCTGGAGAGGGATTTTTGAGAGGCGGCGACGTGCCGCGTAACGACATAAACTCATGGACTGAAGGAGTAATGAGTATGAGGAACAAAATAATATCGATGGAAGAAGCCGTCGGTCTCATCAAAGACAATATGACGGTCATGGTCGGGGGATTTCTCGGCTGCGGGGGTCCCAATGCCATACTGGAAGAAATGGCCAAAAACGGGACGAAAGACCTGACGGTAATTGCGAATGACACAGCCTTTCCCGAAGTCGGTCTCGGCAAGCTGATCGTCAGCAAACAGATCAAGCACATGATCTGTTCGCATATCGGGACCAACAAGGAAACGGGTCGGCAGATGAACGCCGGTGAGACAAAGGTGACGCTGCAACCGCAGGGGACACTTGCCGGACAGATCCGCGCCGGCGGTGTCGGAACGGGTGGTTTTCTCACGCCGACGGGTGTGGGAACGGAAGTGGAAAAAGGAAAAAACAAACTTGTCATGGACGGGGTGGAGTATCTCCTCGAAACGCCTCTGAAGGCGAAGGTTGCACTCATCCACGCCTGGAAGGTGGATAAAAAGGGAAACGCCGTGTACCGGCGGACGTCGCGCAACTTCAACCCCATAATGGCGATGGCGGCGGAAACCGTTATATGCGAAGCGGAACAGGTCGTGGAAGTCGGGGAGATCGATCCTGACTACGTCATGACGCCGGCGATTTTCATCGATTACATTGTTGATCTGGGAGGTACGAACTAATGGATGCAAAAGAACTCATTGCCCGCCGCGTGGCATTGGAACTCAAAGACGGTGATGTGGTGAATCTGGGTATCGGTACGCCCACACTTGTTGCCAATTATATTCCCAAGGGAATCGATGTGACGATACAGTCGGAAAACGGTATTATGGGACTTGGACCGAAGCCGCCGGAAGGCGAGGAGGACCCGGATCTCATCAATGCCGGCGGGGGATATGTGACAATTGAAACGGGCGGTAGCACTTTCGACAGTGCCATGTCCTTCGGCATCATTCGTGGCGGACACGTAGACATGACTGTCCTGGGTGCGTTGCAGGTGGCCCAGAACGGCGACCTGGCCAACTGGAAAGTTCCCGGTAAAATGGTGCCCGGTATGGGCGGCGCCATGGACCTGGTGACCGGCGCGAAACGTGTCTGCATCGCCATGACGCATACGCAGAAAGGCGCACCGAAAATCCTCAAGAGTTGCACTCTGCCGCTGACCGCGGTGGGAAAGGTGACGGATATCGTCACCGATATGGCGTACATGATCGTGACACCCAGCGGGCTCGTACTCAGGGAACTCGCGCCCGGCGTCACCGTTGAGGATGTACAGGCGGCTACGGAAGCGGCATTCGTTGTTCCCGACGACGTGAAGGTGATGGCCGTATAGCGGTCGTTCTCTATTTTATTTATGCGGAGCGGAGGAGACGATCCCGGTGGGAACCTCCGCTCTTTTTTTATCAACATAAAGCCATTCTTTTCCCCGATTATTTCGATTATTTCTTGAAAAACAGATAACCATCGGTTAGAGTTCCTGGTGCGTCTGAAAAGGAGATAGATGTCCCATTGTTGGAAGAAAGCATGTTCAATGGGTAGACAGGTTTTTCATAGGGAAGGCCGAAAAACAAAATTGACAGCAAAACCTCAGGCCGGAACATCGAACCGTCCTGTGGTTGACATTGTCCGTGAGCTGAAGGCGAATAACCGCGGTTCACACGACGAGAATTACCGGGAACGTTCGCTGGCAATTCACGGGCTCGTCTGCGCCCATTGCGGACGTGAGTTCGATCAATCCAACCGTCACCTCCTGACCGTACATCACAAGGACGGTAATCATCATAACAATCCGCCCGACGGAAGCAATTGGGAAAACCTCTGTATTTACTGTCATGAAAATACCCATAGCCGGAGCGTCCTGGGAAATTACTATGACGGAGAGTCATTATCGCGGGAGCGGGCGGTCGTCTTTGATGGAGAAAATCGGGAAGAGGACAGTGCGGGTAACAGTGTTCTCGGAAAGAAGCTGAGAGAAGCTCTTGAGAAGAGAAAAAAATAGCAGACGGATAAGCGAGTTATGGCCTGTGTGACATAGTTCGAATTATCAATTACCAAGGAAAGAGTGCTCTTATGAGCAGCGGGTTTTGTCATGGTATTTCATGGCAGTACAGGAAACGAAGCAGATTATTTCAAACCATGAAGGAGGTAAATACACGTGGACGTTATTGAACAAGGAGTAGGTGCAATATTTACTGATCCCGATGCGGACAAGGCGCGTGCCTTTTTCAGAACAAAATCGCGGAAGATGGAAAATAAACTGACCACGGTGAAAGACGCCGTCGCGGAATACTTGCATGACGGGGATTATCTCGCCATCGGCGGTTTCGGAGCGATCCGGACACCCATTGCCGCCTGTCATGAAATCGTTCGTCAGGGTCGGAAAAATCTTGCCTTTTGCGGACATACATCGACGCACGACTTTCAGATTCTTTCTGCCGGGAAGAGTTTTAACCGGTGTGACATCGCATACATCGTCGGCCTGGAGGCACGCGGGCTGTCGAGCGTTGCGCGGAAATACATGCAGTCGGGCGAAGTCGAGGTGTCGGAGTGGACGAATTACTGCCTGTCCGCCCGTTTGAAGGCGGCGACCATGGGTGTATCCTTCGTTCCGATTCGGAACATTATGGGTACGGATACATTTAAATACAGCGGGGCGAAGAAAATCAAGTGTCCCTTCACGGGACAGTATTATGTCCTCGTGCCCGCTATTTTTCCCGATGTCTCGGTGATTCACGTCCATGAGGCAGATGTGTTCGGTAATTGCAGAATCAAGGGGATCACCATATCCGACCTTGATCTCGCGCGGGCGTCGAAACACCTTATTATTACGGCGGAGCGCATCGTCTCCACGGAATCCTTCAGGAATGAACCGACCTATACGTCGATTCCCTTCTATCTCGTCGATGCCGTGTGTGAAGTGCCCTACGGAAGCTATCCGGGCAACATGCCCTATGAGTATTTTTCCGACGAGGCGCACCTCATGGAATGGCTGACAGTGGAGAAAGATCCCGAGGTCTTTGAGAAATTTCTTGAGAAGAACATCTTCAATTGTGAAACGCACTTCGATTACATCCGCGAAAACGGCGGCATGGAGAAGATGTGGAAACTCAGGGCCAAGGAACTGCTGATCAATAATAACGTTCAGAACAATCAATAACCGCCGGAGGAGACAGAAGGAGGAACAAGACAAATGTCAGATTATAATGCAATGGAAATGATGATATGTGCTGCTGCCAGAGAACTGGAAGACGGGGCGACCGTCGGCGTCGGGACCGGTGCTCCCTGTGCGGCGGCTATGCTCGCGCAGAAGACGGGATCACCCAATCTGCTGATCATGTTCGAGGCAGGCGGCGTGGCGCCGCTACTGCCTGAGATGCCGATCTCCGTAGGAGACTCGCGGACCACATGGAAGGCCCTCATGGCAAGCGGTATGTGCGAGATCATGGAAACGGCGTGCCGGGGCATGCTTGACTATACTTTCCTCGGTGGCGCCCAGATCGACATGTACGGCAACCTGAATTCTACGAGAATCGGCGACGATCATCAGAAACCGAAAGTACGCTTCCCGGGAAGCGGAGGAGCGAACGATTTCGCCTCATTCGCGTGGCGTATGATGGTTCTGACCCCGCAGGATTCAAAGCGCTTTGTGGAGAAGGTGAACTACATTACGACACCGGGTTGGCTGGAAGGCGGCGATTCACGAGCGAAATCCGGACTGCCCCTTGATGCCGGTCCTTACAAGATCATCACAAACATGGCCGTCATGGATTTCGAGCCGGAATCGAAACGGATGAGAATCATTTCCGTCAACCACGGTTATACGGAGAATGACGTTCGGGACAATTGTGGATTCGAACTCCTCAAGGCGCCCAAAATCGTTGAGACTCCGCCTCCGTCGGATGAAGAGCTGAGGATTTTGAGGGATGAAGTGGATCCGCTGAAACTGATCATCGGACGGTGATACGTTTCATCCATCAATGTGTCTTAACAGGCGACCGCCGTGCAATATGGCGGTCGCCTCATTTTAACAGACTATGTCTGTTTCTGTTTTAATGCATTCCCCGGCACCTATGCGCACCTATGCGGGAATCCGTGACGCTACGTCATGAGTTCGATGAATACATCCGTTCGGACATTTTCTCCGCGCTGATGCCAGGCCATCCGATCCACGTGCTGTCGAAACGCTTATAAAATGAGGAAAGGCCCGTCGCCACACCGCCCGTACTGAAACGGAAGCGCAGTTCTTTTCTTCTGCGC
>Ga0272441_10004266_pt1 | contig 26194 bp, 21 predicted proteins | sample SSMProp6N_FD_193582 | JGI IMG/M metagenome (GOLD analysis project Ga0272441, IMG submission 193582) | Marine sediment archaeal communities from Little Sippewissett salt marsh, Falmouth, MA, United States - SSM-Prop-6N | ecosystem: Environmental > Aquatic > Marine > Wetlands > Sediment ...
GCCGGAGGGGTCTTGCTCGCCTTGATGCTCGCCGCATCGGGAGGGTCGATCGCGGCATCTGCACGTGAGGATACAGGCTTCGGATTCCGAATCGGCGGCGGTGTGCTCGGAATTCCGATCTCGTTTGGATCCGTGAAGGCGGAAGGCGCGCTGGCATGGGATGGTCCGTGGGCTCTGACGGGATGGGCGGAGGCACACCTGCCCGCGTGGACGATGAACGGCGGCGGCGACATCCGGTTCATCCGCGAATGGCTGTCGCTTCGGTTGTCGATCGCGCGGGTCACGGGTAGTACGGAGATCTCGGCCATTGCGCGTGGCGAACCGTCTTCTTGGCTTCTCTATGACGGCGTGCCGACGGTGGTCGGCGGCGTCAACGCCGCCGCCGCGGTGACGTGGTCCGGCAGCGCGCGATCTCCCGAAGCGAACGTCACCATCACGCCCTCCGTCACCGGCATCATCCCGCTCGGTCCAATCACGGTGTCTCCGTCGGTCGAAGCCGATCTTTCGGCGTCCGGGGATGACGTGTGCCCGACCGTCTCGGGAACACGGCTCACGTCCACGATCGATCTCGGCTCGGTACTCCTCGCCCACACGGCAAGCTTCGCGGGGTGGGCCGAAACGTTCGAGTCGCTGGTCATGGCCTTGACCGTGCCGGAGATCGGCTTGACCGTGTCCGGTGCGCTTCATCACGTCGGCGCCGGTGCGTTTCTCTATGAGATCAAGCTCAGCTACGAGTGGGGGAACACTTCGGCCCTTCCGTCGTTGGCCGGGAAACCCGGCAAGACGTGCACCGGCGACGTTTGCTTCTGAGACGCTTCGCAAGAAGCGACAGCGGCTGTCGCCGTGTCTGGGAACGGCCGGGAGGAATCCTTCCGCCACCATCGATGCCGGGCTTGACCCGCTGCAGGCCACGCAGTAGGTTGGAACATCTCTTGGCTACCGATTGGGGACCGATGAACCAACGTGTTGCGCTCACGCTCGTCTGCCTGCTTCTGGGATCGATCGGTGCGGTCGCCGCATCGGGCATCGTCGATGTCTGTGATTACGACCCGCCGGAAAGCCATGTGGTCGACTTGCTGATGCAAGGATCGTTCAACTGGTACGACGGCCCGTATCTGGACGATCGATCGCGCGCAGTCGCGGGAAGCCTGCTGGCCGAATTCAGCCGTCTCGACGCATGGTCCACGTTCGGGGGCACGATCGACGGTCGCGGCGAGCTTCGCAGCACCACGGACGGCTGGTCGGCTTCGCTGACGGGTTCAGGCAACGTGACCGTGCCCATCTACGGAGACGCCTTCGGCGTCGCAGCACTCGGGATCGACGCGGCATCGACGTCGGGGGTCGAGATCGATCTGACCGGCGGTCTCGGCACGGGTCGTTTCCGCGACGTCACGCCGATGGCGAGCGCCATCCGCATTCAGAACGCGCTTCTCGACCTCGGGAGATTGCTCGCTCCGCTGGCGAACGAGCAACTCCTCGAACTCGCCCGCATCGTCGGAGAGGTCGGTCCCGACCCGGAGGAGAGGCTGTCGTCCATTGCCGGCTTGCTGTCCGATTCCGGACTCCTCCCCGACGTAGAACTGGACCTTCAGGGACTTCTCGCCGTCGAGGAGATCCTCGAATCCGGAGGGAACGCGCGGCTTTGCGGCAGTGACGTGCAGGCCCGCGTCGGCGCATCCGTGACGTTGGCGCCGACGATCCAGGTGTCGGCCGCCGGGCTCTTGCTTGCCCGATACGCGGCGGTGCCGGATCCCGTATCGCAGTGGGACGCGAACGCTCAGGTACGCTTCCGCATCGCCCGCCCTGAGCAGATGGACGTCAAGGCCGACGTGAGCTACGACCGGCAACTTCCCGCAGGCTGGACGGCGCGCGGCGAATACCGGCTCACCTATGACCGCATGTGGAGCGATCCCGCGGCGATATCGGTGCTCCACGAAGCGTCGGCAACGCTGACCACGCAACTGTTCGACGTCGTCGGGCTCAGTCTGGTCGGAGACGTCAGGCACCAGACCGGCGACGAGGAATTCACCGTGTCCCTGGCCATCCACCTCGAGGCGGACCTTCTCTGATGCCGGCGGAACAGGTGGTGCAGGCCGATGGATTGCGCAAGTCGTTCGGCAATCGCGTCGCTCTGGACGGACTGTCGCTTCGAGTGCCCCAAGGCCAGCTGTATGGATTGGCGGGGCCGAACGGCGCCGGAAAGACGACACTGATCCGCACGTTGTGCGGTCTGCTGCGGCCGGACGCCGGCGAGGCGCGGCTGTTGGGTTGGCGGATGCCCAACTCGCGAGTACGCTCTCAACTCGGCTACATGCCTCAGGAATTCGCCGTCTACGACGACCTCACCGTGTTGGGCAACATGGCCTATTTCGGGTCGCTGTACGGTCTTCATCGCCGCCAGATCCGCGAGCGCGCCCGCGAACTCCTGACACTGGTCGATCTCAGCGATCGCGAGCGACAGCGTGTCGGAACGCTGTCCGGCGGCATGCGACGACGCGTTTCGCTGGCCGTTGCGCTGTTGCACAAACCTCGACTCGCGTTTCTCGACGAGCCGACTGCCGGGGTGGATCCCAAGCTGCGCCGCGCATTCTGGGATCACTTCAACCAACTGTCGGATCAGGACGTGACCCTCGTCGTCACCACGCATTTGGTCGAGGAGGCGCTGCGATGCCACGTCGTCGGTTTCCTGAACGCCGGGAAATTGCTGACGCAGGGCACGCCTGAGGAGATCCTCGCCGAGACCGGCGCAGGCAACCTCGACGATGCGTTTATCGCTCTTCAGGAGCGGGGAGAGGGGGGTTCATGACGACGCTTTCGATCGTCCGCAACGTGTTGTACCGGATCGTTCACGATCTACGAACGGTCGCGCTGATCGTCATCCTTCCGCTCTTCTTCGTCTTGTTGTACGGAAACTCGTTCACCGGCAGCTATTCCGGGCTCAAGCTCGTCGTGGTCAATCAGGACAACGGGCTGGCTTCGGTGCGCACCGAGGAGGTCGGCCGAATCACGATCGCCGTCGATCTGGCCGCGTCGTTCATCGATGCGCTCGACACCGAGACGTTCGAGGTGATCGAGGAGACCGACGCCGACGCCGCGGCAACGCTCGTCGGACAGTCCGGCGTGCGTGCAGCCATCGTCTTTCCGATCTCGTTCTCCAACGCCGTGGTCAACGAGGCGATCCGATCGAGCGGCGCCCGTCGGGTCGAATACGAGGAAGGAACAGTCACCTTGCTCCCGGGTGAGGCCGTCGAGGGACAGCGCACGCAGCTGACCTTGGACGACTCCAACCCGCTGCTTGCCGGCGCTCTCCTCGCGTCGCTGGAAGAGACGTTCGGGCGGATGCTGGAGACGCAGCAGTCGTCCCTGACTGCGGAAGAGTTGCTGAACATCGCGCCGTTGTACGACGGTGAGATCCGGACGTTGGACTTCACGGCGCCGGGCATCATCGGCTTCGCCATGACCTTGATCACCGTCATGTTGACGGCCATGGCGATCGTGCGGGAGCGCACCAGCGGCACGTTGACGCGTATTCTGATCGCCCCGGTCAGCGCCTGGCAGGTGACGGTCGGCTACACGCTGGCGTTCACGCTGATCGCGCTCTTCCAGGCCGCGGAGCTGTTCTCCGCCTCGGTCATGCTCTTTCACATTCGCTTCGTCGGGAATCTCGGCGTCGTCGTGTTGGTCGTCGCGTTGTTCGCGGTCGGACTTCAAGGGATCGCGACCCTGATTTCCACGGTGGCCAAGAACGAAGCGCAGGCGATGCAGTTCGTGCTCTTCCTCTTGATTCCGTCCATCATGCTCAGCGGCGTTTTCTGGCCGCTGGAGGCGATGCCGAACGCCATTCGCCCCCTCTCGTACGCGATGCCGCTGACGTACGCCAACACGGCATTGCGCAAGGTCATGCTGGCCGGCGCCGGCCTGGGCGACGTCCGGTTCGAGATGATCGTTCTGGCGGGGATCGCCTTCGGGACGCTTCTGCTCAGTATTCTCAGCATGCGCCGCCAGGCAATCACCGCGTAGGCCGCCATTCTGTTGTTCACCCGCGAGCTTTGCGCTAGGGTGTGCCGAGGTGAGCCATGGCCCGTTTCTTGAGGAAGAGCTCCGAGAAGTTCGGCCAGACGCCGGGGACGGCCGTCTACGTCGGCGCGTCGAAAGCACATGACGTCACCCTGGAGCAGTTCATCTACGATTCCGAGGACTTGACCCACGAATCGAACGTCTCCGCGGCGGCGGTCGCGCCGCAGGATCGTGCGCTCCTGTGGCTCAACACCGACGGCGTACACGACGTTCCTGTGATCGAGCAATTGGGCCGCACATTCGGCCTTCATCCGTTGGCGATCGAGGACATCGTGCACACCGGGCAGCGGCCGAAGGTCGAGGAGTACCCGGATCACCTGTTTCTCGTGCTGCGCATGCTGCGGTGGAACGACGACGCCGACGAAATCGACGACGAACAGGTGAGCCTCGTCATCGGCAATCGGTGGGTTCTTTCGTTCCAGGAGCGTACCGGCGACGTGTTCGATCCGATCCGCAACCGTCTCTTGTCCAACCGGGGACAGGTGCGGCGGATGGGCGCCGACTATCTCGCGTACGTTCTCGTGGACGCCGTCGTCGACCACTATTTCGTGGTGCTGGAGACGTTGGGGGAGCGGATCGAGTCGTTGGGCGAACGCATCACCGACGACATCGACGGCGAAGCGATGGCGTCGATCCGGCAGCTGAAGAAGGAGCTTCTGTACATGCGCAAGTCGATCTGGCCGTTGCGCGAGGTGATCAGTTCCCTCCAGCGCGATCATGCGGAGCGGATCGGCGAGTCCACGGTTCCCTATCTGCGCGATCTCTACGATCACACGATTCAGATCATCGACACGGTGGAAACGTACCGCGACATGGTGTCCGGATTGATGGACCTGCATCTTTCCACCGTCAGCCAGCGGATGAACGAAGTGATGAAGGTACTGACGATCATCGCCACCATCTTCATCCCGCTGTCGTTCGTGGCCGGCGTGTACGGGATGAATTTCGCGCACATGCCCGAGCTGACCTGGCGGTACGGGTACTTCGGCGCATTGGGCGTGATGTTGGCCGTTGCCGTTGGCATGCTCGCCTACTTCAAGCGAAAGCGGTGGCTATAGCGCCGCTTCTCGGGCGCAAGAAAGATAGGAGCGGCCGCTCGCAGGGCGGAAGAGCGACCGCTCGATGGACTGCCAGAGGTTACTTCTTCGTACCGGGCTTGTTGGGGCCCTTGGTTGTGCTTTTCTTGGTCGTCATGTGAGCCACCTCCTTTCCCAAATGGGATAGGGTTAAGCGCCTACTCGTCATTCCACGTCTTCGACGGCGAGCGATTCCAACTGCCGTCGTTCCCGGACTCTCGCTCCGAAAAATCGTCCCAACGCTCGATGTGGCGTCCGTGCCCACGGCTCACGATCCACTCGCCGCACTGCGGACAGATATCCAACGGCTCCTGTCCGGGACGGAGCCGAATGGAGGCATGACAAGACGGACACACAACACTCGGCTGCGTCGTTGTCTTCGATCGCCTCATATTCTCTCCTTTGTGCAGCTTTACAATTGCGCCATTGACTAAATAGACAATCAGCATTATACTCCGACGGTCGACCTTGTCAAGAGGCTCGTCGAAAGGAGAACCTGTATGCCCAAGACACACGCCGGATTCTTTAAGATGCTGTCCGCACGGACCCGCATTCAGATCTTGAGGTTGCTGCTGCAGGTTGACGACTTGACGGTCGACGATCTGGCCACCCGGTTGGGACTCAGCGTTCCGACCGTGTCGCGTCATCTGCAACTGCTTCGCATGAACGACTTGGTTGGATTCACGCAGGATGCGCAGACCCGCTACTACCATGTCAACAAGGAAGAGATCGTGCGAGGAGTGCGTGCCTTCCTCGACGATCTCGGGATTGCGTTCCCCTAGTCCCCGCGTCCGTTCGTTACACCGGGCAAGTTATCGCCAGTTAGGTCGCTTCGAAGGCCTCCCGGATCCGCGCGGCCAGTCCCGCTTCCGTGAGAACGTCCACCGCCGTCATCGCCATCGCCTTCGCGGCCGCGATCATGGCGAGTTGTCCGCGCTCCGATGCCGCGGCTTCTGCGAACTCCCGCGAGTGCCCGGCCACGTCGTCCTCGACGATCTGCACATAGGGGTGAATGCCGGGAACCGTCTGGGTGACGTCGCCCATGTCCGTCGATCCCATCGCTTCGTCGGTCTGCGGGTTGTGCGGAACGCCGTTTTCGACCAGATACTCGAGGAACCGCTCGCCCAGGATCCGGTTCGGCTTCATCGCTTGGTACGAGTGGCCGATCTCGGCGAATTCCAGCCGCGCACCCGTGGCCAGCGCCGCCCCTTCGGCACACTTCTTCAGCGTCTCGAGCAATACGTCGCGATAGGCGTTCTCCGGCGCGCGAACGTAGAACTCGGCGGATGCATAGTCGGGAACGATGTTCGGCTTGACGCCGCCGTCGCGGATGATGCCGTGGATCCGTGCACCGTCCTTGATGTGTTGCCGCATCGCGTTGATGGCAACGAAGGTCTGAATGACAGCGTCCAGCGCGTTGATGCCCTTCTCCGGACAGGCGGACGCGTGCGCCGGCTTGCCGAAGAACTCGATCTTCACCTCGGTGATCGCCAGGCTTCCCCTGCCGATGGTCGTGTGCGAATCGGGATGGAACATCAGGGCCGCGTCGACACCGTCGAATACCCCGGCGTCGACCATGATCACCTTGCCGCCGCCGCCCTCCTCGGCCGGGGTTCCGAGGAAGATGAGTGTTCCGGGGAGTTCGTTCTTGATCGATCCCACCGCGAGCGCGGCCCCCAAACCTCCAGCGGCAATCAGATTGTGGCCGCAGGCGTGGCCGATGTCGGGAAGCGCGTCATACTCGCCCAGGATGGCGACCGTCGGCCCATCGGTCGATGCCGGGTGGATCGCGCGAATTGCCGTCGGGAGTCCGGCGACGCCGAGTTCGACGGTGAATCCCGCGGTTTCCAGCTCGCCGGCCAGCAGCCGCGAGGCGAACGTCTCTTCGTTCTTCAGTTCCGGATGTTCGAAGATCTCGCGGCTCACGCGCCGCAACAAGGGTTCCATTTCGTCCACGGATTCGCTGATGCGCCGTCTCCAATCGGTCATTGGGTGTCCTCGCTTTCGATGTCGGATGATGCGTTGAGCGCCCTTCGCACGGAGGCCTCCACCAGGCAGTCGAGCGCGTCGATCCAGGGCAACGGCATGTTGTCTCCAGGAATGAGCGAAATCTCCGTGCATCCCGCGATGACGGCCTCAGCGCCTTGCGCTTCGAGCGAAGCGACGACGCGGGCGGCATGCTCGCGCACCGACGTCCCCGATCCGCCCGCTTTGATTCGGCGAATGATGTCCATCACCAACTCCTGGTCGCTCGCGTTCGGAACGACCAGTGACACACCGTGGCGTTCGCATGCGCTTGCGTACAGCCCGGTATGAATCGTGCCCGTCGTCGACAGCAGCCCGACGCGGGTCACGTGCAGCGTCCGGACGGTCTCCTCGATCATGTCGATAAAGGGAATGGAGACCGCGTCACGGATTGCGCGATGGAAAGCATGCCCGGTATTGCAGGGCAAGGTTAGGAAGTCCGCCCCGCAGCTCTCCAATCGGCGGGCCATGTCCGCGAGCGCCGGGCCCGGATCCTCGCCTTGACCGAAGATGGCGGCAGAACGGTCCGGAACGTGGGGGTTGTTGTCGATGAGGATGTGCAGATGCGCTTGATCAATGGCTGCCGGTGTCGCGGCAACGAGCCGGCGGAAGAACTCGATCGTCGCCGCCGGGCCCATGCCTCCCAGGATTCCTACGGTCTTCTTCGGCGAGGATTGCCGCGCCGCGTTCATGTGCCCTCGATTCCGATTCTCCTCATCCCGGAACCCTTGCCGGACTCCGGATGCTCCGATGTCTTCCGCGTCTCGCGTGTACGCAACGAGCGCCGACGCCACCCGGCACGGCGGCGGCACGCGGAGGATGTCCGCGTAGTCGGTCAGCTCGTATGCAAGGATATCGGCGCGCGCGCCGCCGTCCAGCATCCGCGCCAGGACCGGCAGCATCTCCCGTTGGTCCGATCGGAGTTCTTGCCACGCAATCTCGTAGGCCGCCTCATCGTCGCGCTGCTCGAGTCCGAGCCGGAGGACCTCCTTCAGTCGTTCGAGGCTCCACGTCTCGAGTTCGGGCGGCGCCACCGAGAGGGCGGGGGATCCGTAAACCGCGCCGTAGTGCACGAGATCTCCGGTGGCGACGATGGCCGTCTCGTCGTCCCACTGTTTGCGCAACCACGCTCCCAGCACGTCCGCAACGGCATACGACCCGGAAACCGGGTGCCGGGTCAGCCCGATGTAGACCGGCAGAACATGTGGCGGCTCCGATTGCTGGAGTGTCGCCGACCATCGAAGCACGGCGTGAAAGGTATCGAGCGAGAACTCGTTGCGGAGGACGTCGTCGTCCGACCGGAGGAACGCGCTCGGCGCGGGTGCGGCCGACGCCGGCGGCAGCGTGCCGAATGGCGTGACGAGCCCGTCGGCGGCGCCCAGGAACCCTCCGGCAAGCTCTGCGAACGCGCGTTCCCGTTCCGAGCCCGGTCGGGCAGGATCGGCCGCCACCGAAGCTGCGGGCAGCGCCGACGTATGCAACACGCCGAGCGTGATCACACGCCTGCAGCCGCAGCGGCAGATGGCTTCGGCGACAACGGCTTGCAGCGGCCCCGCGGCATCGAGCGTGGTATGAGGAAACGACAACACCGTCTTCGACGGAACCCCGCCCGGCGGACCCTCGCGTCGAGCGCGTTTGAGCCATGAGGTCATCCTCTTGCGCGCGTCAGGCGTTCGGAGCTCGCCCGCGTAGTAGGCTTTCCAGTCCATGTCGGAGCATCGTAGCTTCTTGCCCGGTTTCTCGCCACCCAATGCACGGCAACGCGGAACGAGATAGACTGACGCCGAAAGGAGCCCGCATGATACCGATCCGCATCGAGGATCTGTGGACGTACCGATTCCTCTCGGCCGTGGAGGTCTCCCCCAGCGAACGTTGGGTCGCCTTCCTCGTCCGAAGCGTCGATTCCGAAGAGAACGGCTACCGCTCCGACATCTACTGCGCCGACGTCGAGGGATCCGAGATCCGTCGTCTGACGACGTCGGGCAAAGACGGACCGTTCGTATGGGAGCCGGATGAGGACGCTCTTCTGTTCCTCTCCAAGCGCGCCGGGGTGGAGACGGGAAGCTCGTTCTATCAAATCCGCGTCGGAGGTGGAGAGGCCGAGCACCTGTTCGATCTTCCGCACAAGGTGGAGGCCTTCCGCAGGATGAGCGACGGGCGCATCGTGTTCACCGCCCGCGTCCCGCTGGACGAGGACGCCACCCGGACGGGAGAGGAACCTCTGCCGTCCGATGCGTCCGATGTCGAGGTCCTCGAGGAGATCCCGTTCTGGCAAAACGGCAAGGGATTCACGAGCCGGAAGCGCGTTCGCCTGTTCGTCCTGGACCGGTCCTCGCTTCAGGCGGAGGTCCTCACGGAACCGGAACTGGAGGTCGGGGCGTTCGATCTCCGCGACGAACGCATCGCCTACGCCGCACGTCGCTTCCCCGGCAAAGCAGCGATCACGGACGAACTCTGGATTCACGACCTGGAAACCGGCGAAGCGCACTGCCTGTCCAAGGACGAGCTGTCGCTGGGAGAGGTGCGATGGTTCGAACGCGACAGCCTCGTCGTGGTGGCATCGGACATGGCGCGGTATGGGCTTGGAGAGAACCGCGAGTTGCTATTGTACGATCTTGTGGACCGTACGAGCGTCAGCCTGACCCCCGGATGGGATCAGTCCGTCGGCAACTCCGTGGTTGCCGATTGCCGCCACGGCGCCGGTCCCTCCGTTCGCGTCGATGGGGCCGCCGTCTATCTCACGATCACCGAGCGCAGTCGATCCAAGGTCGTTCGCATCGTACGGGGAGAGCTTCCCGTCGACGTGGCCGTGCCGGAGGGGTCGGTCGATTCATTCGACGTGCGGAACGGTCGCACCTACTGCGTCGAACTGCACCCGGACGGGCTTCACGAGCTGTACGTTCACGACGCAGCCGGCGTCCGCGCACTGACGACGCTGAATGCGCATGCATTGCAGGACCGCTCGCTTTCGCTCCCCGAGGCGTTCGAGGTTTCGTCCGGAAACCTGACCTTCGACGCGTGGATCGTCAAGCCGGTCGACTTCGATCCCAAACGACGGTACCCCGCCATCCTGACCGTCCACGGCGGGCCGAGAGGGGCGTTCGGCAACGTCTTCTTCCACGAGATGCAGGTGCTGGCCGGGGAGGGATATGCCCTCGTCTACACCAACCCCCGCGGTTCGTCGGGACGAGGAAACGAATTTGCGGATCTGCGGGGCAAGTACGGCACGATCGACTACGAAGATCTGATGGCCGTACTCGATGCCGCACTCGAGCGATACGCGTTTCTCGATCCCGATCGCCTCGGGATCATGGGCGGCTCGTACGGGGGGTACATGACCAATTGGGCGATCGGGCAGACCGACCGATTCCGCGCTGCGGCGTCGCAGCGTTCGATCGCCAACTGGACGAGCAAGTTCAACACCACGGATATCGGCTACTACTTCAACAAGGACGCCATCGCCGCCGACCCGTGGGAACCGGGCGGCGCGGACAAGCTGTGGTGGCACTCGCCGCTTCGCTACGCCGACAAGGTGTCGACGCCCACGTTGTTCATCCACTCCGAGGAGGACTACCGCTGTTGGCTCGCAGAGGGGCTGCAGATGTTCACCGCCCTTCGCTACCACGGCGTCCCGTCGCGTCTCGTGCTGTTCCGGGGAGAGAACCACGAGTTGTCCCGCTCCGGAAAGCCGAAGCATCGGGCCCGTCGTCTGCAAGAGATCGTCGACTGGTTCGATCGCTACCTGAAACGCTCGTGAGGTGATCGTATGCAACTGGGAAGCATTCCACGGGTGCAGTTGGGGCAGTTTCCCACGCCGCTCCAGGAGCTGAAGAATCTGACGCACGCCCTCGGCGGACCGCGCCTGTTCATCAAGCGGGACGACCTCACCGGGTTGGGGCTGGGTGGAAACAAGCTCCGCAAGCTGGAGTACGCCCTCGCCGAGGCGGTGGCTCAAGGCGCCACCGCCGTCATCACCGTCGGCGGCCCGCAGTCGAACCACGTCCGGCTGACGGCGGCCGCGTGCAACCGGCTCGGATTGCGCTCGATGCTCATCATTCGCGGCCGACGGCCGGAGAGGGCGTCCGGGAACCTGTTGATCGATCAGATCCTCGGCCCGGCCGAGATCCATTACGTCGGCGACGACGGATTCCCGTCCAAGGGAGAACTCGACCGAATCGCCGACGAGAAGGCGGAGGAGATCGCCGCGCGACTTCGATCCGAGGGCGAGGTCCCGTATTTCATTCCCAACGGATGCCGGGCGATTCACGGCGCAATGGGCTACGCAAGCTGCGTGCTGGAGATGCTGACGCAATTCCGCGACATGCAACTCGCGCCGACCGCGGTCTTCGCCGCCGTCGGCACGTCGAGTACGGCGACGGGGCTGCTGCTCGGCGCACACCTGTTCACGCAGGATCAGCTTCGCGTCGTCGGCATCAGCGTCGCCGTCGAATCGGACGGCGTCGCCGCGCGCATTCGTTGCCAATTGGACGATGCCGTACAGGTCTTTGGATTGGATTCCCGCATTTCGGACGGCGCGATCGTGATTCACGACGCGTACGTCGGCGACGGGTACGGCATTCCCACGCCGGAGATGAAGGACGCCGTGTTTCGCACCGCGCGTCTCGAAGGCATCCTGCTCGATCCCGTCTACACCGGCAAGGCGATGGCCGGTCTCATCGATCGCGTGCGCAAGGGAGACTACAGCCGCGACGATGTCGTCGTCTTGGTGCACACCGGCGGGACGCCCGCCTTGTTCGCCGATCCTCAGATCGAGACGTTCCGTGGCGAATCGGGGCAGGCGGGAACGTGACCGAGCGGGCGCCGTTCGTCGTTCACCGCTTGCGGGTCGAGGACGCCGTTCTCGCTGTTCGCGCAATCCGGGAGATCAAGCGGCACGGCTTCGCCGAGGCCGTCTCGATGAGAACCGTCCCGGAGATGCAGGCCTGGCTGTCGGATCCGCGGCACGTGCTGCTGGTCGCAACCGACGTGGAGGATCCGATCGGTTTCGCCTTGGGCTACGTTCTGGAGCGCATCGACGGGGTGCGTCCGATGCTCTTCTTCTACGAGATCGAGGTCGTTGAGCCGTTCCGCCGACGCGGCGTCGGCCGCGCACTGGTCACAGCGATCCAGGAGGTCGGACGACAAGAGAACGTCGTCCGGGTGTGGGTTCAAACCAGCCCCGACAGCGTGCCGGCCCGCGCGCTCTATCACGGGTGTGGCGGCAAGGAACGAGACGAGGTAGACGTTCTGTACGTGTGGACGAACGGTCGGGATGGATGAGGCCAGCGGTCCTTTGCGACCGGAGCGTCTCGAAGAAGATGAGAGGAGAAGCCGAAGCTTCTCCCCCGCATCATGCACCGGGTGGTGCTAGCTGTCTGTGACATGATGGTGACATATGACTCACTTTGTCGCCGTGTCATGCGTACTCATGGCGAAGGACACGCGTCGGTGATCGGCATTACGCCGACGGTGCGCATCATCCCCCGTCGAGATCTGCAAGGATGGCCGCGGCGGCCCGTTTGCCCGCACCCATCGCCTCGATGACGGTGGCCGCGCCGGTCACGATGTCTCCGCCCGCATACACGCGCGGTTGGCTCGTTCGCCCATCGTCGTCGGTTGTGATGTGTCCCCACGAGTCGACGCGGAGGCCCGGTGTCGTCTTGGGAATGAGAGGATGCGCTTCGTTCCCCACGGCAACGACAGCGGTGCGGGTCTCAATCACGAACTCGGTCCCCTCGATCGGAATCGGCCGACGTCGCCCGGACGCGTCGGGCTCTCCCAGCTTCATCTCGATGCATTCCACCCCGCACAGCTCGCCGTCCTCTTCGAGGAAGCGGACCGGGTTGGCAAGCAATTGGAAGAAGACGCCCTCCTCTTGGGCGTGTTCGATTTCTTCGGCGCGCGCAGGGAGTTCCTCGACGCTGCGGCGATAGACGACGACCGAGTTCTTCGCGCCCAATCGAAGCGCCGTTCTCGCGGCATCCATCGCCACGTTGCCCCCGCCGATGGTCACGACGCGTTCGCTGACGCGGATCGGGGTGTCGTGCTCGGGAAAGCGGTACGCACGCATGAGGTTCGTTCGCGTCAGGAATTCGTTGGCCGAGTACACGCCGCCCAGAGACTCTCCGGGGAGCTTCAGGAAGCGCGGCAGACCGGCCCCCGTGCCGACGAAGACGGCGTCGAATCCCCGTTCCAGCAGATCGTCCACCGTGAAGACCCGTCCGATCAGCCGGTTGGGTTCGATGGTCACGCCGAGGCGCTTCAGGCCGTCGACCTCTCGGCGCACGATCGCCTTGGGCAGACGAAACTCGGGGATGCCGTAGACAAGCACGCCCCCGGCGACGTGGAACGATTCGAACACGGTCACATCGAAGCCCGCCTTGCGGAGGTCGGCGGCCGCAGTGAGTCCGGCCGGACCCGATCCGATCACGGCGACGCGCCGGCCGTTCGACGCGGGCACGTCAACCGATGTCAGGTGATGTTCGGCCTCCCAATCGGCGCAGAATCGCTCCAGACGTCCGATCGCGAGCGCATCGAACTTACGGCCCATGGCGCAAACGCCTTCGCATTGAGATTCCTGCGGGCAGACGCGTCCACAGATGGCGGGAAGGTTGTTGGTTTCGCGAATGGTCGCAATGGCGGCCGCGAACCGCCCGCCCGCAACCTGACCGATGAAGCGCGGGATGTCGACGTTCACCGGACATCCGCTGATGCAGGTCGGATACTGGCACTGCAGACACCGCTTCGCTTCTTCGATCGCCTCTTCTTCGGAGTAGCCGAACGGAACCTCGTCGAAGTTGCGAACACGCACGTACGGCTTCTGCTGGCGCATCGGAACGCGTTTGGGCTTGATCAAGACGTGCCCTCTGTCCGGCGTGAACAGGGATGCTCCGCGTATTGCTCGAGCGCGTCCGCTTCCGCGCCGGCGTAGAAGCGAAGCCGGTCCATCATGCCGTCGAAGTCGACCAGGTGGCCGTCGAACTCGGGTCCGTCGACGCACGCAAACCGCGTCACGCCACCCACTTCGACACGGCATCCGCCGCACATGCCGGTTCCGTCCACCATCAGCGGATTCAGGCTGACCACGGTCGGAACCTTGGAGGGGCGGGTGACCTCACAACACGCCTTCATCATGATCGGCGGTCCGATCGCCCAGACGCGGTCGATGCGCCGTTCCTCGTCCATGAGGTCGGCCAATCGGTTGCTTGTGAATCCCTGTTCTCCGTACGAGCCGTCGTCCGTCATGACGTACAGCTCATCGCAGACCGCCCCCAGTTTGTCCTCGTAGATCAGATAGTCCCGGCTGCGAGCACCGATGACGCCGATCACGTGGTTGCCGGCTTCGTGCAAGTCACGGGCAATCGGAAACAGCGGCGCATTCCCGACACCGCCGCCCACGCACACCACCGTGCCGAACGTGTCGATCTCGCTCGGTTCGCCCAGCGGTCCCACCATGTCGAGAATCGCGTCGCCTTCGTGAAAGCAATCTTCCATCTCTTGCGTGGTCTTGCCGAGGCTCTGGACGACCAGCGTGATGCCGCGGAGATGGGAAACGAACTCGACAATTGTCAGTGGAACCCGCTCGCCCTGTTCATGGAGACGAAGGACGATGAACTGTCCGGCACGCGCCGCGCGGCCGATGTCGGGGGCTTCGATGACGTACTCGGTGATGTGGGGACCCAACGTCCGCTTCGTCCGGATGCGATGCATGCTCCCTCCTCGCAGACGGTATCGCGTGCCATGCATCCAGTATAGCGTGAAGCCACTCGAGTCCGTATTCACCGGTGCGAGAACGGACCGGGGGGTGAGAAGGGAGGACTCATCGAGGGCACGGGCGCGTCGGCCCGTGCCGCTAGATGCCCAACGTCTTCAGCCGGGCGTCGATCGTTCCCGAGATGCTCGCCGGCGTCGCCCCGGCCGCGGCCAGGCCGCCGATGCCCTGCAAGTGGTCGCACTTCGCCGCCTCGCTGACCGCCGCGAAGTGCCACGGCAGCGGGCCGACATTCAATTCCCCGGCGAGTCGGAGGAGGATCTCCCAGGTTTCTTGCTTGAGCGGGCCTTCGGCGGCGCGCTGTAAGGCACGCAGTCCGCGCGCCCCGATCACGTGTCCGCGCGATTCGTACGGAAGCCCCATCGGGAACACGACGTCCGCGCGTTGCGTGGTCGCGTTGCGCACCGGGCTGAGCGCCACCAACGTGTCGACGTTCAACAGGTGCTGTCGGCCTCCCCGGATCGCCACCGGATCCGCCCCGACGGTGAGCCATGCGCGGGCGTCGGTGCGCAACTGCTCGGTGAATCCAAGCCGCCGCAAGCCGATCGAGTTGGCCGTCGCCGGCACGATGACCAGACGCCACCGTTCATCCTCCGACAAGAACAGGGCGAGCGCTTCGAGAACGGTGCGCTCGATGTGGGCCTCTTCAAGCAGGAAGACCGGCCGCTTGGCCGCCATCGAGTCTTCTTCCAGCGCACGATCGCTGTCGGCCAACGCGGCCAGGAAGTCCTGGAAGGCGGCCACGTCCCGCTCGTCGGTCGCTCCCGGAACGCGTCCCCCGTAACTGATCACGCGAGCACCGCGACGGATTTCTCGTCCCAGGAGGGTGTCCAGCGCCACCTTGTCGTAGCCTTCGCGCGGCCCGACGACAACGATCAGGTCCGCATCGGACAGTCCGTCCACCGTCTGAATCCGGCTGCCGTCGATTTCGATCTGTGGTCGCCAGGCGTTGACGTCAAACACCGGGGCGCCGGCGTTCAGCCCGTCGGCGATGCGCGACACGAGCCATCCTTCTTCACACGTGAGCAGTCCCGTGCCGAAAACGGCCACGCTCCCCTTGGCGTCCCGGAGACGGTTTCCCGCTTCGCGAAGGGCTTCGCTCCACGTCGCTTCGCGAAGCGCGCTGCCGCTTCGGATCATCGGCGTCGTCACCCGCTTGGCGTCGCCCAACGTGTGCCAGCCATACCGGCCCCGGGCACACAACACGCTGGCTCCGTCCGCGGGGACGGTCTTCATGTACGAGCGGTTGAGGGTCTGGACCTCGATCTCACATCCGAGCCCGCACAACACGCAGGTCGTCTGGGTGCCGTCCAGGTCGAGCGGCACTTGCTTCTCCAACACCGACCGTTCGTACAACGCGCCCGTCGGGCATACGTCGACACAGGCGCCGCACGAGACGCAATCCGAGTCTTGCCACGCTCGGTTGAAGGGTGCTTGCACCTCCGTGTCGATCCCGCGTCCGGCGAAATCGATGGCGGCAACCCCGCAGACGTCGGCGCAAACGCGCAGGCATCGCCCACAGGCGATGCACTTGCCGACCTTCCGCACGATGAACGGATGCCGCTCGTCGCGGCGCTTGCGAGGCACATCGCCCTCATAGGTCTCCTGCTTGGCGGACGCATCGGTCGCGTAGTCTCGCAAGGCACAGTCGTTGAACGCCATGCATCCGCATTCGAGACAGCGTTGAGCCGCCGCGATCGCTTCCTCGTCGGTCAGCCCGGATTCGTACTCTCGGAAGTCGTTGATTCGCTCGATCGGACCGCGTGCCGCCGTTCGGATGCGCGGTGAGGTCGCGGGGTTCCCGATGTCTTCGCGGGTGACGCCGTACTTCACGTGCGAGTAGACTGCAGGCGTTTCGATCGGAAGTCCCTGCAGAAATCGGTCGATCGCGTCGGCCGCGCGATGGCCCGCTCCGATCGCATCGACCGCGATCGCCGGGCCGGTGACGACGTCTCCGCCGGCGAACACGGCCTCGCGTGACGTACGGCCCGTCTTCTCGTCGACGACGATCGCACCGTTGCGCGCCATCTCGAGGTTGGCATCCGCAAGACAACGCGTGTCGATGGTCTGTCCCACTGCGAGCAAGGCGGCGTTCGCTTCGAGAACGAACTCACTGCCCTCGACGGGAACCGGTCTCCGGCGGCCCGAGTCGTCGGGCTCTCCGAGCTGCATCTCCACACAACGAATGCCGCGAAGCACTTCCCCGTCGGCGATGAACTCGACCGGTTGCGTGAGATACCGGAACACCACGCCTTCGTCCTCCGCCTCCCGCACTTCATGCTCCAGTGCGGGCATCTGTTCCGCCGTTCGCCGGTAGGCGACGGTGACGTGGGCGCCGAGGCGCCGCGCGCAACGCGCAGCGTCCATCGCCGTGTTCCCCCCGCCGATGATGACGATGTGTTCGGGCAACGTCGGCCGCTCGCCTTCGTTCACCCGACGCAGGAAATCGGTTCCTTGCATGACGGCCGGGTGATCTTCCCCGGGGAGCCCCATCCCGCGTGTCCCCCACGCGCCGAGCCCCAGGAATACGGCGTCGAACCGCTCTTCCAGTTCGCCACAGGTGATGTCCGTTCCGATGCGAACCCCGTTGCGGAACGTGATTCCCATGCGTCGCAACACGTCCAATTCGCGATCGATGACCGATTGGGGAAGTCGATACTCGGGAATGCCGTAGCGAAGCATGCCGCCCATCGCCGGCATCGCTTCGTGAACGGTCACCTCATGGCCGCGTCGGCGCAGGAAGTAGGCGGCACTCAGCCCCGCCGGGCCACCGCCGACCACGGCGACGTGTTTCCCGGTCGGCGCGGCGGTCGGAGGCACGTAGTCGAACTCATGATCCGCCAGGAACCGCTTCATGTGACGGATCTGCACAGGTTCCTCGGCAATCTCCCGGCGGCAGGCGTCCTCACACGGCGCCGGGCAGATGCGGCCGAACGACGCCGGCAACGGAAGGTTCCGATACAGCACCTTGAGCCCGTCGAGGAACCGTCCGTTCGCGGTCAGACTGACGTAGGCCTGGCAGTCGGTGGATGCGGGGCAGGCCGTCCGGCACGGCGCCACGCAGTCGCCCCAATGGTTGGACAACAGCAGCTCCAGCGCCGCCTTCCGCACGTCTTCCGCCTGCGGCGACCGCGTCTGGATCACCATGCCGTCTTCGACCGGGGTCGAGCACGACTTGACCACGCCCCGTGTTTCGACGTCCACTACGCAAACGCCGCACGAATCGAACGGCGCCAATCGTTCTTCCGCGCAGAGCGCGGGAATCTCGATGCCGACGCGACGCGCAACGTCAAGGATCGTTTCGCCGGCGTCGCATGCCACGTCTTGTCCGTCGATCGTGATCCTCATTGTGCTTTCACCTTCCCCGTCTCCACCGCAATCGCGCCGAACGGACACACTTGATGGCATCGCCCACACTGCACGCAGACGTCCGGATCGATCGTTTGATACGCCCCGTCTCCTTGAGAGATCGCCCCGGTCGGGCACCCCTTGACGCACAGTTTGCAGTCGCGGCACGTCTCGGGATCGATCTCGTACCGCAACAACGGCTTGCAGACCTTGGCCGGACACGCGCCGTCGACCAGATGCGCCATGTACTCGTCCCGGAAGTACTTCGCCGTCGTCAGCACCGGATTGGGCGCCGTTTGCCCCAGCCCGCACAGCGAGTTCGCCTTGACTTTCTCTCCTAGGGTGACCAGCGTTTCCAGGTCCTCGGGAACGCCCTCTCCGCTGCAAATCCTCGTCAGCATCTCCAGCATTCTCTTGGTGCCGATGCGACAGAACGTGCACTTGCCGCAGGATTCCTTCTGCGTGAAGTCGAGGAAGAAGCGGGCGATATCGACCATGCACGACGAATCGTCCAGCACGATCATTCCACCGGACCCGACGATGGCGCCTGTCGTCTTGAGTTCCTCATAATCGACCGGCGTGTCCGCCAGCGCCTCCGGAATGCACCCGCCCGAGGGGCCGCCCATTTGGACCGCCTTGAGCGGACGATCATCGAGGATTCCTCCGCCGATGTCGTAGACGATCTCGCGAATCGTCATCCCCATCGGAACCTCGATCAACCCGCTGTGCCGGATTCTTCCCGCCAGCGCGAACACCTTGGTCCCTCGGCTCTTGCCCATCCCGTACGCGGAGAACGCCTCCGCGCCGTGCCGGGTGATCCATGGAACGTTGGCCAGGGTCTCCACGTTGTTGATGCACGTGGGCCGCCCCCACACGCCCGATTCCGACGGATACGGCGGCCGCCGCCTCGGCATGCCGCGTCTGCCCTCGATCGATGCGATCAGGGCCGTCTCCTCTCCGCAGACGAAGGCGCCGGCGCCCGCCTTGATCTTGATGCCGAACGAGAAATCGGAACCCAGGATTCGATCGCCGAGCAGGCCCGCGCCGCTCGCATCGGCAATGGCACGCTTCAGACGGGCGATCGCCAGCGGGTACTCGGCCCGTACGTAGATGATGCCGTGCGTCGCTCCGATGGCGTATCCGGCGATGGCCATCCCCTCCAACACGCGGTGCGGATCGCCTTCCAGAACGCTTCGATCCATGAACGCGCCCGGGTCCCCTTCGTCGGCATTACAGATGACGTACTTCTCCGGTCCGGCCTCGCGTTCGGCCAGCGACCACTTCAACCCGGTGGGGAATCCGCCGCCGCCCCGGCCTCGCAGTCCGGCTTCGGTGATCATGTCGATCACGTCCTGGCGGGACATGTCTTTGAGCACGCGGTTCAGTCCGTCATACCCGCCGCGTTCCCGATAGTCATCGAGGGATTCGGGATCGATGATCCCGCAGTTTTCCAACACGATGCGCACCTGGCGGGAGAGAAAGTCGTCGGAATCGACGCGCAACGCGTCCACGGGTTCGCCGCCCAGCACGTGTTCGTCGATGATGCGACGCGCGCCCTTCTCGTCCAGATTCCCGTACGTCACAACGCCGTCATCCGTGACGACATCGACCAGCGGCTCGTTGTAACACATGCCGACGCAGCCCACTCTGCGGATGGGCACGTCCGTACCGGAGGACGACAAGGACGCCTTCAGGGCCGACAGCACGCGGTCCGCCCCGGCGGCAATGCCGCAGGTCGCGAGGCCGACGCGTATCTCACGAATGGCGCTCATTCGTTCCCTTCCTTTCGGTAGGTCTCGAGAATCTTGCCGATCTTGTTCGGCGTCACGCGGCCGTAGGTCTCGTCGTCAATCACCATCGCCGGGGCGAGGCTGCAGCATCCGAGGCACCGGACGCTCTCGAGAGAGAACCGTCCGTCTGCGGTCGTTCCCCCCACGTCGATGCCAAGATGCATCTTCAGGGCCTCCAGTACGTCCCCCGCACCGAGAACATGGCACGCCGTCCCCTCACAAACGCGAATCATGTGTTTTCCCGGTGCCCGCAGGCGGAACTGCGAGTAGAAGGTGGCTACCCCGTACACGACGCTGGCCGACACGCCGGTCGCGTGCGCGACCTTGTCGATGTGCTCTTCGGAGATGTAGCCGAACTTCTCCTGGGCTTCTTGGAGGAGGGGGATGATGTTGCCCTGCCGGCGTCCGTCGAACGGTCCCGAGTCGGCGCTCGTCGTCCGCTGTACGGATGATGAAAGCGTGTTCACGTCAGTTCTCCTTTGGTGCCCTGATCGTGCTCGATCCGCAGTTGGCGCCGGAACAGCCGTCGAAGCCGATGCGGAAGGTGCCGCATTATCCATGACCTTGCGTGGCGTCTCAACTGCGTGGCCGGGGCAAGTTGGCGTACAATGACGTCCCATGGCGACGCGCTACTACATCGAGTCCGACGGACGCATCTATCTGGTTCCACGGGATGGGGTGCTGGACCTTCCCGTTCGGGACGAGATTCCATTCGATATCGAGGAGATTGCACCGTTGACATCGAACCAGGACATCGTCTTCTGCGTTCCCGATCTACAGAAGCATCCGTCGGAATGGATGGGAAAGGACGCAGTTCCGACCGCCGGAGACGTCGCTCCGATCGTTCGTGAAGCGGTTCACGCGTCCATGCCTCGTGTCGTCTCGGAGGGCGTTCACGTGCAGGACGGTCGTCTGTTGCTTCTCAAGGGCGCCCGCGGATTGACCAAGGATCGCTGGACCCTTCCCGGGGGCTTCGTTCGATTCGGAGAAGACCCGGCAACCGGATTGGAACGGGAAATCCGGGAGGAATTGGGCGTGGCGTCAACGATTCTCGGTCTGTTGTCCGTTCGATCGAAGCTCGGCGTGCACACGCGGCTGCACTGGACGATGTTCTTCTATCACGTCTCGTTGGACGGAATCCTCAAACCGAATCCCGACGAGATCGCCGAAGCGCGGTACTTCGAGCCGAACGACGGGCTCGGACGGCTTGACGATCCCGTCATGCGAAACGTCATCCGGACGCTGTTGTAGGCGCTCGTCTACGGCTAGAGCAGGTCCATCTCAATCGAGAGTTGGACATCGGCATCCCACTCCAGATAGTACGGTCGGTGTTCGAGCGACACGCCCAACACCACGCTGGCCGTGTCCACCGGAGAGAGAACGAACTCGATCGACACCCTGTGCGTGTCCGTAGGTTCACGCACCCAGGTCTCACGGGAGAATCCGTACGTCGCCTGCATGGACAGGAAATTGGAGACGAAGTAGTCGTAGGATCCGGTGAAGTCGATCCGGTGGGTCTCCGCCAACGCGGTGGCTCCGGAGAACGAACCCTGGAGCAGGAGCTGTGCCTTGGGCGTGGTCGCGAACGCGTAGTTGAATCCGCCGGAAATCAGCAGGTCGTTCCCGCCCCCCGAGGGGTCGAGCAGCTCGTATCCCAGTCCGATTTTCAGGTCCCATCCGCAGTAGCGGGAGAACCCTTCTTCCTGAATGAATCGCGTGATTTCCGAGATGTCCAGCGCGTCGAGCCCGCCCAGTCGAACGAGCCCCGAGTTCTCGATCACTTCCTGGATGACGGCGAGCAGTTCCGCCTCACTCTCGTAGGCTGAGGTGCTCCCAATCTCCAGGGCGAGGATCTGAAGGTCGACCGAGTGAAGGTCATTCACCAACGATCCGCGTTCGACGAGGTAGTCGTTGATGCGGGTCGCTTTGGCCATCGGCGTCACGTCCGTGAACCGCCCCGTGCCGACACCGAGATGGAACGACAGTCCCAGTCTTTGGAACGAGGAGGAGCTGCGCAGGGTCCCGCCCGTGTACGCGAACACGTCTTTCTCGGTCGAGAGGTAGTGCTTGTAGTTGCCGTCCGCGGTGATGGCGTAGGAAGAGATATCGTCGGCCATGACGGTCATGGCATTCGCGAAGGTCAGATCGAATCCATACTCGGGGATGTCGAACAACCGAACGTAGTCGATGCCGAAGTGGCCCTGGCTGACGTCGTGCGCCTCGAGCCCGTACGGATCGTTGTGGTACTGGTAGGAGAAGTTGAGCGTCAAGTCGGACAGGTCCGTTCGGGGAGACTGATAGTCGCACAGCGGAACGGCGGCCGTCGCCCACGATACAAGCCCCATCACCAACCACATCACAACACAGCACCGGCGCATCACAATCACCTCACCTTCACGATACGCGCCGAGGTCAAACCGACCACCGAATCCTTCCCATCGCGGGGTGAGGGTTGTCCGCCAAGCGGAAGACCCAGTCCGGCCTCCGGCGGCTCGTGCCTAGAACCAGTCCGGAAACAGCGGAAGTTGCCGGGCGTGCGCTTCCGCGATTCCGCTCACGCCCACGCCGAGAAGCCGGATTCCGTTCTCGTCCAGCGGCACGCGTTCGCGGAGCAGGCGGACCGCCATCGCTTCGATCGCTTCGGGGGAATCTCCGGCCACATCGAGTTGCGCCTGGCGCGTGATCGTCTTGAAGTTCGGGTATCGGACCTTCAGACGCACCACCCGGCACACGAGGTGTTCGGCTTGCAGGGAGCGGGCGACGTGCCCGGCCAACTCCCGAACGTCGCGTTCCATCTCCAGGACGTCGGCAACGTCGAACGTGTACGTCGTCTCCCGGGAGATCGACCGCGCATCGGTCCCGCCGCACAGGGGGGTCTCGTCGATGCCCGACGCGAGGTCCTGCAACCGCGGTCCCATCGACCCCAGCTCCCGGGCAAGAAGGTCGGCGGGCGCGCGCCGCAGGTCCTCGACCCGCAGAATCCCCAAGCCGATCAACCGTTTCGCCGTCACGTCCCCGACGCCCCAGATCCTGTCCACCGGCAATGGATCGAGAAGGTCCTGCACGTGCTCCGGATCGATCACGAGGAAGCCGTCCGGCTTGTCCAACTCGGACCCCAGTTTGGCGAGGAACCGGTTGGGCGCGAGGCCGACCGAGCACGTCAGCTGCGTCTCCGCCTGCACATCCCGTTTCAACGCTCGTGCAACGCTGCGCACGGCGTCGAAGTCGGGACCGTGGTCCGAGAGATCGAAGAACGCTTCGTCAAGCGAGATGGTCTCGATCGTCCTTGAGACGCGCTTGAGAATCGATTGAACGTGTTCGGAGATCTCCCGGTAGCGAAGAAACCGCGGGGGCACGAAGATCCCGTCCGGACAGCGCCTGCGGGCGACCGACATCGGGAGGGCGCTGTGCACGCCGAACGGTCGGGCCTCGTAGGAGGCCGTCGCAACGACGCCGCGCGGTCCGAGTCCGCCGACAATGACCGGATGTCCTCGGTACTCCGGATGATCCAGTTGTTCGACGGCCGCGAAAAACGCGTCCATGTCCAGGTGGCCAATCCACCGATCGCCCGGGCCGGTCACGGAAGCAGGCCGAGGTGGCACAACGTCTCCCGGGTCGCACGATGCCGCAGGTCGTTGAGAACGCGATACGAGGCGGACCCGTACGCTGCGCTGTGATGCGTGACCTCTCCTTCCAGCGGCACGGCGGCCAACGCCTCGTAGGCAAACGGCACGTCGCCGGATCGGGCGCTCTGCAGAATCGTCGCCCACGCCCAGTCGAGTCCGCTTCGGTGCCCACATTTCAGGGGCTGCGCGAGCAGAAGGTCGAGCACCTGGCGTTGCGACAGTCCGATCGCCTTGCACGGTGCGAGATGGATACGCGCCACCGTGCCTGTCGGATGGATCGGTTGCAGCACGTCGCGCCGGCCTCCCCACGCGTCGATCCGCGTCCACTCACGCGCAAACCCCTCGGCAAAGGAAACGCGATCGCGCAACAGATGATCGCCGCCGAGGCAGGCCTGCACGACCAGCTTGCGCACATCTTGGCCCGTCATGTCCGGATGTCGAAACCGTTCGTCCGCAAGGATCCTCGCCCACGACCGGTGAATTCGTGTCCCATCGTCGTCCCTCATGCGGATAGGATAGAATCGGAGCAAATGGCGTTCAAGGAGCGGGTCGCAATCACCGGTCGTCCCGGCGTCGGCAAGACGACGCTGATCGAACGGGTACTCGCCGATCTCTCCCTCTCCGTGGGGGGCGTCCTCGGCAAGGAGATGCTCGTCTGCGGCCACCGCGTCGGGTTCGCGCTCACCGATCTCGCGACCGGACGGGAGGGCGTGCTCGCGCACGTCCATCAACGCATCGGGCCGAAGGTCGGGCGCTACACGGTCAACCTGGAGACGTTGGAAACGATCGCCATTCCCGCCATCTACGCGGCGATTGCATCGAGAGACCTCGTCGTCATCGACGAGTTGGCGCCGATGGAATTCGCGTGTCCGCAGTTCGAGCCCGCGGTCGAGGCCGCCTGGGCCTGCGACAAGGCGTTGATCATCGCCACGCACGCCACGTTCGACCATCCGCTCGTTCACCGGATCCGCCAGGAATCGCATCTGTTTCGCGTCAAGCTCAGCAATCGCGACCGTCTGGTCCATGAGATCCTAGACGTGTTGCAGCCGACGGGAAAACCGTAGCTACACGAGATCGCGCAGCCAGTGACGCAGGACGTGACGCACGACCGCAAGAAACACGACGGCGCCGAGCGTGAACCCGATGTGGTCCCACGCGACCGACGAGATGGCAAACGCCAAGGCGTTTCCCGCCGCCGGGGGATGCTCGGTGTTGAACACGACCATCGCGAAGATTGCGAGCGCGACAGCGACCGCGCCGACGAGGCCTTGGCCGACGACGGATCCGATCCAGCCAAGCCTCAGCGGAATCGAACAGATCATCCCAATGGCCACGCACATAAGATGTCCGCCGATCAGTCGCCGCGGCTCCGCGGTCGTGTGCTTGGGCATGGCGAACACGATGAACGCGCTGGCGCCCAACGCGGCCACGACGGTCCCGTTCGTCAGTGCTCCGAGCCCGATAACGAGCGCGACCATCGTCGCCAGCGCCATCAGCGTTTGAAGGATGTAGTGTCCCGGCGCCTGCTTGAATCCTTTGTCAATCCACTGCATGCGTCGGCGGGCACCTCCTGACAGCGCCTAGGCAGGACTCCCGCTTACGCTGAGCGCCTGTTTGGCCGCGGCCACCAGCCCGTCGACGTCGAGACCGTAATGCGCGAGCAACGCATCCGCGGTTCCCGACTGTCCAAAACGATCGTCGACGCCCACGCGGACGACGCGCGTTGGCTCCTCTTCGGACAGCAACTCGCAGACGGCACTACCGAGACCGTTGGTGATCTGATGCTCTTCCGCGGTAACGACGACGCCCGTCTTTCGCGCCGACGCCAGCAGCGTGTCACGATCGAGCGGCTTGATCGTGGAGACGTTGATCACTTCCGCCGAGATTCCGTCGCCTGCCAGCGCATCGCGCGCTTCGAGGGCCACGGAGACCATCAATCCACAGGCGGCAATCGTGATGTCGGTACCTTGAGCCAGTACTTCCGCCTTGCCGAACTCGAACCGGTGATCGTCGCCGTGGATGACGGGGAACGGCGCGCGCGCCAATCGCACGTAGACCGGGCCTTCGTCGTACGCAGCCACGAAACGGATGGCGCCTTCGGCCTCGACGGCATCGGCGGGGACAATCACGCTCATGTTGGGCAACACGCGCATGTTGCCGATGTCTTCAAGCATCTGATGACTCGCGCCGTCTTCGCCGACCGTCAGTCCCGCGTGGGTCGCCACGATGCGGACCGGCGTCTTCGGATACGCCAGCACTTGCCGGATCTGCTCCCAGACCTTCCCGGTGGCGAACATGGCGAACGTCGATACGAACGGACGGAATCCGGAAAGCGCCAGCCCGGCGGCCGTTCCGATCATGTTCGCTTCGGCCACACCCATGTTGAAGAAACGCTCCGGGTGTTCTGCCGCGAACACGCCCGTCTTGGTCGATCCGGCCAGGTCCGCCGTCAGAACGACGATCCTCGGATATTCGCTTCCC